>Ga0306920_100002424_pt1 | contig 23595 bp, 18 predicted proteins | sample flu12Cox44000170_FD_204666 | JGI IMG/M metagenome (GOLD analysis project Ga0306920, IMG submission 204666) | Lab enrichment of tropical soil microbial communities from Luquillo Experimental Forest, Puerto Rico - flux4day.12C.oxic.44.000.170 (v2)... | ecosystem: Environmental > Terrestrial >...
GGTTAGCCGGCTCTCGACATGAATCTCCGACATGAGCGTCCGGTGCACAGGGCACTTGCTCGCAATGTCCAGCAGCCGCGCGCGTTGATCGTCACTGAGCGCGCCGGTCAGTTCCACTTCGCGTTCGATGTGATCGAGTCGACCCTCTTTCGTCTCGCACGCCTCACAGTCGGCGGCGTGAATCTTCGAGTGCCGGAGTCGCACCGTCACCGCCTCGAGCGGCCAGCCTTTGCGCCGGGCGTACATCGCCACGGTCATCGACGTGCACGATCCGAGGGCCGCGAGAAGCAGGTCGTACGGGTTCGGTCCCGTGTCGGTCCCTCCTACCGAGGTCGGCTCGTCCGCTGCCAGCCTGTGCCGTCCGGCCACGATCTCTTGTGCAAAGCCGGCTGCGCTGCCGTGGACGATGACGGTTCCTGCTTCAGTGGCGTCGCGTCCGATGCCTGTGATCGTCATCACTCCCTCCGCTCTCGGTCGTTGCGGGAGTCAGCCCATCAGCAACGCATCCAGCGACAACGCACCACCTCCCGCAATCACACAGGCCACGGCCATCGCGATGAAGGCGAGGTTCGCCTCGAGGCCATGGCCCTTGCCGGGGGCGAGCTCCCAATTGATGAAGAAACCGTGCGGCCAGTGGACCTTGGCGATCGCGCCGGCCATCATGGCGATGATAGCCAAGGCTGCCAAACGCGTGAACAACCCCAGCAGAAGGCCGATGCCGCCCAGCAGCTCCAGAAAACAGGCGGCGTAGGCCACGGGAAGCGGCAATCCGATCGAGACGAAGTATCCGGTCGTCCCCTTCAGCCCGTAGCCGCCGAACCAGCCGAACACCTTCTGCGCTCCGTGGGCGAAGAAGACGACGCCAAGGGCGACGCGAATGACCGTGATTGCCCAGGATGGGGACGTCGCAACCAGCATTTCCATGTGGTCCTCCTGGTACCGGAGAGATCATACCGCCGGCTTGAGCGGTATCAGAACAGATCACTCCAATAGATTCAGCAGCTTCGTCGGCGTCCCAGAGGAAGGGTCGTTGGGTTCGGCAGCCGGGGTGGGCTCTCCGACCAACGGGCAAACTCTGATATATAAGAGAGCCGGCGGAGGACGCGAACATGAAGAAGATCTGTCTCGCCATGGTCGGTGGCTTGGTGTGGCTGGGGGCGACGACGACGTGGGCCCAGAAGGCGACGCGGACCGAGCACGACCTGCTCGGAGAGAAAGAGATTCCGGCCGACGCCTACTACGGCGTCCAGACCGCGCGCGCCCTCGAGAACTTCCAACTCTCGGGCGTGGCGATCAACCACTACCCCGGCTTCGTCGAGGCGTGGGCGATCGTGAAGCTCGCCGCGGCGCGCGCCAACGCCGACGTGGGAGCGATGAAGCCGGAGCGCCTGGCCGCGATCGAGAAGGCGTGCAAGGCTGTCCTGGACGGGAAGTACCACGACCAGTTCCAGGTCGACTGGTTCCAGGGGGGCGCCGGGACCTCGACCAACATGAACGCCAACGAGGTGCTCGCGAACATCGGGCTCGAGCTGACCGGGCACAAGAAGGGGGAGTATCAGTACCTCGAGCCCCACGACGATCTGAACATGTCGCAGTCGACGAACGACTCCTACCCGACGGCGATCAAAGTCGCGCTGATTCTGCGCAACGACAAGCTGATCGGAGAGCTGCAGCAGCTCGTCGCGTCCTTCCGCACGCAGGGGAATAAATACCTGCGGATCGTCAAGATGGGCCGCACGGAGCTGCAGGACGCGGTTCCGATGACGGTGGGGCAGGAATTCCACGCGTTCGCCGCGTCGCTCGAAGGTGAGATCCAGGTCCTCCGTGACGCAGAGAAGTACCTCTACCCCGTCAACATGGGGGCGACGGCGATCGGCACCGGGCTCAACGCCCCGAAGGGCTACCCCGAAAAGTGCGCCGCGCACCTCGCCTCGCTGCTCAAGAAGCCCATCGTCCCGTCCACGGACATGGTCGCCGCGACCTGGGACCAGCAGGCGTTCGTCGGCTATTCGTCCGCGCTCAAGAGCGTCGGGATCAAGCTGTCGAAGATATCGAGCGACCTGATCCTGCTCGCCTCCGGCCCCCGCGCAGGCCTGGCTGAGATCAATCTGCCCGCCCTGCAGCCGGGCTCGTCGATCATGCCGGGCAAGGTCAACCCGGTCGTGCCCGAGGTGACCGGCATCGTCGCCTTCAGGGTCATCGCGAACGACTACGCGGTCACGCTCGCCGCGCACAGCGGCCAACTCCAGCTCAACGCCTACGAGCCGCTCGCGGGCTTTGCATCGATCGAATCCCAGGCCCTTCTGTTCAACGTGTCGAAACTCCTTCGGACCAAGTGCGTGGACGGGATCACGGTCAACGAAAATGTCCTGGAACACTACTTGGAAACGACCATCGGCATCGTCACGGCGCTCAATCCCGTCATCGGGTACGAGAAAGCGACGGAGCTTGCCGCCGAGGCCCAGAAGAGCGGCAAGGGCATCCTGGAGGTGATCCGCGAGAAGAAGGTGCTCACCGAAGCGCAGATCAAGGATCTGCTCGATCCGGTCAAGCTGACCAACCTGGATCCGAGCCTGTACAAGGGTAACGAGTAAAGAAGCTCCTCGCGAAAGGGGTTCCCATGAAGACACGTACGTTCGCCGCGCTCGCTTCGGTCTCCGTGCTGCTCGGCTCCGCCGGAATCGCGGCCGCGAAGCCCAAGGTCGTGATCCTCGCCACCGGAGGCACCATCGCCGGGTCGGCCGCTTCCGGCACCTCCGCGGGGTACCAGTCGGGGGCGGTCGGCGTGGACATTCTGATCCAGGCCGTACCGCAGCTGAAGGACGTCGCCGACGTGACCGGCGAGCAGATCGCGAGCATCGGAAGCCAGGACATGAACGACGCGGTCTGGCTGAAGCTCGCCAAGAGGGTCAACGAGCTGCTCGCGAAGCCGGATGTCGCCGGCATCGCGATCACCCACGGGACGGACACCATGGAGGAGACCTCCTATTTCCTGAACCTCGTGGTCAAGAGCGACAAGCCGGTCGTGCTGACGGGTTCGATGCGTCCGTCCACCGCCATGAGCGCGGACGGCCCGCTGAACATCTACAACGCCGTGGCGATCGCGGCCGATCCCGAGGCGAAGGGCCGCGGCGTCCTGGTGACGGTCGACGACGACATCCATTCGGGACACGACATCGTCAAGACGCACTCCACCGACGTCGGCACGATGAGCTCGGGAGAGGCGGGACTGGTGGGAGTCACGCTCTTCGGAAAGAACACCTGGTATCGCCGTCCGGAGAACACGCACACCTCGAAGAGCGAGTTCCGGATCGAGGGCGTCGACAAGCTCCCGCGCGTGGACATCATTTACTCGCACGCCAACATGTCGCCCGACGTCATCACGTCGGCGGTCGAGAAGGGCGCGAAAGGCATCGTGATCGCCGGCGTGGGCGACGGGAACATGACCGCCCCCGCGGTCGAGGCCTGCAAGGCGGCGATCGCCAAGGGCGTCGTGGTGGTCCGGTCGTCGCGAACGAACGGCGGCATCATGCGGCGGAACATCGAGCTCAACGATGACCAGCTGGGCACGGTGGCCTCGATGGAGCTCAACCCGGCGAAGGCGCGCGTGCTCCTGCAGCTCGCGTTGCTCAAGACGAAGGACGCGAAGCAGGTTCAGAGCTACTTCGACCGCTATTGATGTCGGCACGCTCGATGAAGCGCGGCAACGAGATCCTTCGCGACAAGACGCTCAACCGCTCGATCACCTTCACGCGGAAGGATCGCGACCGCCTGGGCTTGACCGGCCTCTTGCCGTATCGCGTGGCGACCGAAGCGGAGATGGTCGACCGCGTGATGGAGAACCTCGACCGGCTCGCCCGCGACATCGATCGCTACATGCTGCTCTCGATGCTGCAGGAGCGGAACGAGCGTCTGTTCTTCAAGACCGTGATCCGGCACGTCGATCGCATCATGCCGATCATCTACACGCCGACGGTCGGCGAGGCGTGCAAGGAGTTCTCGCACATCGCGCGCGAGCCCAAGGGCTTCTTCATCACGCCGGCCGACCGGGGCAAGATCCGCAAGATCCTCGGCAATTGGCCGAACAAGAAGATTCGCGTGATCGTCGTCACCGACGGCCAGCGCATCCTCGGGCTGGGCGATCTCGGCGCCAACGGCATGGGGATCCCGATCGGGAAGCTGGCCCTGTACACGGCGTGCGCCGGGATCCCTCCGGAATCGTGCCTTCCGGTCACGCTCGATGTCGGCACGAACAACGAGGAATTCCTGAAAGACGCTCTCTATCTCGGGTATCCGCGCAAGCGTGTCGCCGGCAGGGCCTACCTGAGCCTCGTCGACGAGTTCGTCCGCGCGGTGCAATCGCGGTACCCCGATGCCCTGATCCAATTCGAGGATTTCCTGACGCCCAACGCGTATGCGCTCTTGAACAAGTACCGGGAGCGCGTGCTCTGCTTCAACGACGACATCCAGGGCACCGCCGCGGTGGCGCTGGCCGGCGTCCACTCCTCCACACACGCGACCGGTGTCGCGTTCCGCGACCTCAAGATCATGTTCCTGGGCGCGGGCTCCGCGGCGACCGGCATCGCGGACTTGATCACGAGCGCGTTCGTGAACGAAGGCCTCGGCGTCGAGGAGGCGCGGAAGCGCCTCTGGTTCGTCGACGTGAACGGCCTCATCGTGAAGGAACGCAAAGACCTGATGGAGCACAACCTGCCGTACGCGCACGACGCCGAGCCGATGGGCTTCGTCGAGGCCATCGGAGCGGTCCGGCCGCACGTGCTGATCGGCGCCACGGGCGCGCCCGGCACGTTCACACAGGCCGTCGTCGAGCGGATGAGCGCCGTCCATCCGAGGCCGGTGATTTTCGCGCTGTCGAACCCGACGTCCAAGGCCGAGTGCACCGCCGAACAGGCCTACGCGTGGAGCAAGGGTCGCGCACTCTTCGCGAGCGGGAGCCCGTTCCCGCCCGTGAGCTACGACGGCCGGACCTACCGGCCCGCCCAGGGCAACAACGCCTACGTCTTCCCCGGCATCGGCCTCGGCGCGATCGCCTGCCGGGCCCGTACCCTGCCCGACGAGCTGTTCCTCGCGGCCGCGTCCGCGCTGGCGGGGCTCGTGCGTCAGCGGGACCTCGACGCCGGATCGATCTACCCCCCGCTGAAGGAGATCCGGAAGATCTCGCTGGCGATCGCGACCGCCGTGGCGACCAAAGCCTACGAGCTGAAGCTGGCCCGTGCGAAGCGGCCCCGCCATCTCCGGGGGAGCATCGAGAAGATGATGTACGTGCCCTAGGCGGGTCAGAAGAACAACGCGAGGTAGCCCGTGATGAGGACGATCACGGCCGTGATGGCCTTCGGAACCGGGTAGCCCACCGCGGGGATCGCGCTGCCGGTCTCCTCCTGGGCGACCCGCAGACCCGGCGTGGAGTACCGGGCGCCGCACATCGCCCCCAGGAGAAGCGCCGCGTTGAGACGGAAGAGCTTCAGACCGACGATCCAGACGACGACGGGCGGAATCAGTCCGGCCGCGATGCCGAACACCAGGATCCCGACCACCCCACCCCGCGAGAACGCAGCGGCGACGCTCGCGGCGGCGTTCAACGCCACGACGGCGATGAAGAGATCGAGGCCCAGGTCCTGCAGCAACGTCCGCGCGCCGTCGGAGATCGGACCGCCGAAGAGCGGATTGCGGGAACGGAGGGTGCTGATCACGATGCCGGCGATCATGACGCCGGCCGGCGTTCCAAGGCCGATCGAGAAGATCCCGATCGGGACGTGGACGTAGCCAACCAGATATCCGATGCTCAGACCCAGGGCCAGCGTCAGGATGTCCGAAACGGCGCTCTGCCGCACGACGCGGCCGACCGTCGCGGCGACGCTCGCGATGCGCGACTTCGGACCCAGGACGCGCAGGATGTCGCCGCGCTCGAGCCGAGTTTCGGGGTACGCGGGCAGCGGCTCGCCTGCGCGGATCGTCGCGACGGGCTGCAGCAACCGCCCCACGCGCGCGGCGCCCGGGAAGACGGCGTGGCGCGTCTTCTCCACCGCGTCCTTCAGCGGGAGGCCGACCACGTCCTTGTGGGTCACGACGAGGTCGACGACCTCGAGGCCGACCTGTCGGGCCTCGGGCTCGGCGACCTCCGGTCCGATCCGTTCCAAAGCAACGGCAACGAGCCGATCGACGTCGGCGACCAGGGTGACGATGTCGCCCCGCTCCAGCTTCGGATCGGAAGAGAGGTCGAGCGCCGAGCCTCCCCGCCTCACCTGCCAGACCGCCACGTCGGCGTCGGCTGATGCTTCGAGCACGGTCCTGCCGATGAGAGTCGGGTTCTCGACGCGGTACGCCCGCACGTCCACGCCGAGCCGCGGCATCAAGTCGACGGCGTCGTGCCCGGTCATCGGCAGCTTCGCCTGGCCCCCGCCGAAGCTCGCTTCCGCCTCGCGGGCGGCGGCGCGGGCGTCGATCCCCGACACGCGAGGCAGCTGCCGGACGAGGAGGATCATGCCGATCAGCGAGAACAGATAGACCAGCGTGTACCCCGCGGCCGCGTTGCCGATGACCTCGGCCGCCGTGATGCCCTCCGGCGGCTTGTACGCGCCCGTGTCGACGGCGCCGCTGACAGCGCCGATCACGCCGGTGTCGGTCATGCTGCCCGAGATCATTCCGCTCGCCATTCCCGGCGGAAGATTCAAGACCCGCGCGCCCACGAACATGATGCCGAAATTCATCAGGACGACGATCAGAGACATCGTCACGAACTTTCCGCCGTCGCGTCGCATCCCGGCGAAGAACTGCGGACCCACCTGATATCCGACGGCGAACATGAAGAAGTTCATCGCCACCGTCGTCAACAGCGCGGGGATCTGATAGCGAATGCCGAAGCCGAGGTAGGCCCCGAGGCTGATCGCGAGACCCACGACGAGCGTGCCCGCTGTCGAGCCCAGGGTGAGAGATCCGAGCTTGCGCCTGCCGACGATCGTGCCCAGCGCCAGCGTCACGAAGAGAAGAACGAAGGGCTGGTCTCCGAGGAACTGGAGGATGGCGCCGATCCATCCCTTCTCAGCGGGCGACGCGCCCGCCTGAGACGCCGCCATCGCGAGCGAGCCCCAAAGCCCCGTCCCCCACCATCGCATGCGCCCAAGGATACCCCGCAGCGCTCATTGGATGAGCTTCCCCGGCAAGTATTCGGTGAGGGCTGCGACGTATTGCGCGCGGAGCAGGGCGTCGACATTCTCGACGTGCGTTGCGTCCTTCAGGCCGCGGATCGCGTCGACCGAGTCGAAGCCGTTCTCGTCGAGCCAGCGTTCGAGTCCTTCTCGCATGGTCGCGACGTGCTGTACCCCATGCCGCAGCAAGGCCGACGCCGTCATCACGACGTCCGCCCCCGCCAACAGGTACTTGACGACCTCGGTGTGCGTCTCGACTCCACGGCTGGCCGCGAGCGAGCATTCGACGCGCCGGGACAGGAGTGCGATCCATACGAGCGAGAGCGGCAGCTCGGCCGCCGTGGACAACGGCAACGACCGCGTCACACGCAGCGTCGCGAGGTCGATGTCGGGCGCGTACAGGCGATTGAAGAGGACCAAGCCGTTCGCGCCGGCGCTCACGAGCTCGGCCGCGAAGTTCGGCATCGAGCTGAAGTACGGGACGAGCTTCATGGACAAGGGAACCTGCACGGTCGCCGCGACCTGCCGGACGATATCCAGCGTGTGCCGCTCCACCTCGCCACCGCTGACCGCAAGTTCGATCGGGACCGAGTAGAGAGTGAGCTCGATCGCCGCAGCTCCCGCCTGTTCGAGGGCGCGCGCGTGCCCGATCCATCCTTCGGTGGTCGTGCCGTTGAGGCTGGCGATCACCGGAACGTCGAGCGCCTCGCATGCCCTCCGGAGCGTCTCGAGGTGCCCTGACACGCCGCAGTCGTAATCGGGTAGCTCCGGGAAATAGCTCCCCGCCTCGGCCTGAGAGTTCGAACCGTGCTCCGTATAGAGAGCGTACGCGGTGTCCTCCGCACGAATCTGCTCCTCGTAGAGCGACGCCATCACCACCGCCGCCGCGCCGGCATCCTCGAGTCTGCGCATGCCGTCGAGCGTGGCTGTGAGGGGAGACGCAGCCGCCACGATCGGGTGCGCGAGTGTCAGGCCGAGATAGCGCGTCGTGAGGCTCATTTGTCCTGCCTAGTCCGGGTGGAACCGGCTGCCGTCACGCGACGCAAGATCTTCGTACACGCGGTAGCGTTCCAAGATCCCTCGCTGCGACTCTTCGAGCATCCGCTTCGCGGCATCCGGGTGCGTTTGCGTCAGCACCTTGAACCGCACCTCGTTGTACCGGTACTCCTCGAGCGGAATGCGCGGACGCGGTGAGTCCAGGCGGAATGGGTTCATGCCCCGTCTGCGCATCGTTGGATCGAAGCGGAACAGCGGCCAGTATCCGGACGCCACGGCTCGCGCCGCCTGCTTCATACCGTGGCGCATGTCGGTGCCGTGAGCGATGCACTGCGCGTACGCCAGGATCAAGGACGGTCCGGAGTACGCCTCGGCCTCGCGCATGGCCACGAGGGCCTGCTCGTTGTTCGCCCCCATGGCGATCTGGGCGACGTAGACGCTGCCGTAGGCGATGGCCATCAGCGCAAGGTCCTTGCGGGGAGTCGTCTTCCCCGCCGTCGCGAACTTTGCCGACGCGCCCAGCGGTGTCGCCTTCGAGGCCTGGCCACCCGTGTTCGAATAGACCTCGGTGTCGAGCACCAGGATGTTGACGTCCTTGCCCGATGCGAGGACGTGGTCGAGCCCGCCAAAGTCGATGTCGTACGCCCAGCCGTCGCCGCCGATAATCCACACCGATCGCCGAACGAGGAAATCCGCGAGTGCCGACAGGTTGGCCGCATCGGGATCGGTCGTGCCGGCGAGCCTGGCTCTGACGGCGTCCACGCGCTGACGCTGCACGCGGAAGTCCGACTCGGTCACCTGCGGCGCCTGCAGGATCGCGTTCACCAGATCTTCGCCGAGATGCGCGGCGAGCTTCTGTGCGAGGGCTCGCGCCTGCGAAGTCTGACTGTCGACCGCGAGGCGGTATCCGAGGCCGAACTCGGCGTTGTCCTCGAACAGCGAGTTCGCCCACGCCGGCCCGCGGCCATCTGCGTTCGCGGCCCACGGCGTGGTCGGCAGGTTCGCGCCGTAGATGGACGAGCAGCCCGTCGCGTTGGCGATCTGCAACCGATCGCCGAACAGCTGCGACACGAGCTTGAGATACGGCGTCTCGCCGCACCCGGCGCACGCACCTGAAAACTCGAACAGCGGCTCGAGAAACTGGACCCCGCGCACGTTGGCGAAATTCACTCGAGCGCGATCGGCCCAGGGCAGCGTCTCGAAGAAGCCGACGCTCTCGCGGCCGGCCTCGAGATGCTGGAGCCGGTCCTTCATGTTGATCGCCTTGATGCTGAAGTCGGACGGGCTGTGTGCGGGGCAGTTCTCCACGCAGACGCCGCATCCCGTGCAGTCCTCGACGTAGACCTGCAGGGTGAACCGCGAGTCGGGGTAGCCGCGCGCGTTGATGGGCGCCGACTTGAAGGCCGGCGGCGCGCCGGCGAGCCGGCTTTCGTCGTAGTACTTGGCCCGAATCACGCTGTGCGGGCAGACGATGGCGCACTGCCCGCATTGGATGCAGAGAGCCGACTCCCAGACCGGCACCTCGCTGGCGATATTCCGTTTCTCGTACCTGGTCGTGCCGGTGGGGAACGTTCCGTCCACGGGGAGCGCGCTGACGGGAAGCATGTCGCCGCGCAGCGCGAGGATCGGCGCGGTCACGCTCCGCACGAACTCCGGAGCCGTGTCCGGGACGAGCTTGAGGCGTGTGCGCGGGCCGCTCGCCTGCGCCGGAACGCGAACCTCGTGCAGGTTCGCGACGGCGCTGTCGATCGCGGCGAAGTTCTTCGCGACGATCGCTTTCCCTTTCTTCGCGTACGTCTTCTCGGTCGCGCGCTTGATCGCCTCGATGGCCTTGTCGCGGGGCATCACGCCCGACAACGCGAAGAAGCAGGTCTGCAGGATGGTGTTCACCCGCGAGCCCAGACCGAGACCGGCCGCCACGCGTGACGCGTCGATGACGTGGAGCTTGAGTCCCTTGTCGATGATCTGCTGCTGCACCTCCCGCGGCAGCTCGTTCCAGACATCGTCCGGCCCGTAGGGGCTGTTGATCAGCACCGTGGCGCCCGGCGCGGCTGCTGCCAGCGTGTCGAGCTTGTAGAGGAAGTCGAACTTGTGGATGCCGACGAAGTTCGCAGACTTCAACAGATACGGAGCGCGGATGACCCGTGGGCCGAATCGCAGGTGCGAGATGGTGTAGGAGCCGGACTTCTTCGAGTCGTAGACGAAGTACCCCTGCGCATGTCGTTCGGGGTCCGAGGCCAGGATCTTCGTCGAGTTCTTGTTGGCGCCGACGGTGCCGTCGGCGCCCAGGCCGAAGAACAGCGCGCGCACCACGTCCGGCGGCTCGATGTCGAAGCTTCCGTCGACGGCCAGGCTGGTGTGCGACACGTCATCGGTGATCCCGACGGTGAACCCGCGCTTCGGTTCCGGCTTGTTCAGCTCGTCGAAGACCGTCTTGGCCATCGCGGGATCGAAGTCCTTCGAGGAGAGACCGTACCGGCCGCCCACGATGACGGGCATCGTCGAGATACGGCCCGCGGCGAGCGCCTCGGCGAACGTCGTCAGGACATCGAGGTAGAGCGGTTCACCAGGCCCGCCGGGCTCCTTCGTCCGATCGAGCACCGCGATGCGCGTGACGGTCGGCGGCAACGTCGCGCGAAAGCGCTCCGCGTCCCAGGGGCGGTAGAGCGTCACCTGGAGTACGCCCACCTTCTCGCCGTGGGCGTTCAGCCATGCCGCGGTCTCGTCGAGCACTTCGAACGCCGAGCCGATGACGATGACGACGCGCTCGGCTTCGGGATGACCCGCGTAGCGGAACAAGCGGTACGATCGTCCGATCAGGGACCCCACCCGATCCATCGCGCGTTGGACGGTGTCGGGAAGCCGGGCGTAAAAGGGGTTCGCCGACTCGCGGGCCTGGAAGAACGTATCCGGATTGTGGGCGGTGCCTCGGACCACCGGCCGCTCCGGCGTGAGGGCGCGCGCGCGGTGTGCGCGCACCAGCTCATCGTCGATCGCAGCCCTGATCTGCTCGTCCGGGATGACCGCGATCTTGTTCTCCTCGTGCGACGTGCGGAACCCGTCGAAGAAGAACACCACCGGCACGCGCGCCTCGAGCGTCGCGGCCTGCGCCACGAGCGCCAGATCGTGCGCCTCCTGCACCGATGACGCGGCCAGCATCGCGAAGCCGACCATGCGCGCGCTCATCACATCCGAGTGGTCGCCGAAGATGGACAGCGCCTGCGTGGCGACCGCCCGCGCGGCTACATGAAACACGCAGGGCGTCAGCTCGCCCGCGATCTTGTACATGTTGGGCAGCATCAGCAGGAACCCCTGAGACGCGGTGAACGTCGTGGTGAGAGCCCCGCTCTGAAGCGCACCATGCACCGTCCCCGCCGCGCCCCCTTCGGACTGCATCTGCTGGACCACCGGCACTTGGCCCCAGATGTTCTTGACGCCCTGAGCGGCCCAGGCATCGGCCAGCTCCGCCATGGTGGACGACGGCGTGATCGGAAAAACGGCGCACACCTCGTTGACGCGATAGGCGATGTGGGCGGCGGCCGTGTTGCCGTCCATCACGTCCGACTTCACAGACATCCGACGGCTCCTTCCGGACCCAGGCGCTACTCCCGGACTTTGAAGCGGGCGGGGACTCTCTCGGCTCCGGGCTCGCCGACCGATCCCTCTGCTCCCGGCTCGGGGCTCATGGCGATGGCATGACACGGGCACTGTTCGAAGCACGCGGCGCATCCGGTACAGTGGTCGAGATCGACCCGATAGAAGCGGCCCTTCCCCAGCTTGATGATGGCCTGCTCGGGACAGGCGGCGTAGCAGTTGTCGCACTCGAAGCAGTTGCCGCAGGAGAGGCACCGCGTCGCCTCGTAGCGCGCCTCGCGCTCGGAGAGGCCGGACACGATTTCGTCGAACCCCGTGCGTCTCTCCAGCGGCAGCTCGGCGTGCTCGCGCCGCTCGGCATCGAGGAACACGGTCAGGTTGAGCAGCTCGTACGGCACGGGGGGGTGCGGCGGCGGTTTCTCGTACACGCCTCCCCGTAACCACGCGTCGATGTGGCGAGCCGCCTTCTTCCCGTGGCCGACCGCCGCGGTCATGGTTCGCGCGCCCCCGATCATGTCCCCACCGGCGAAGACGCCGGCGCTCGCGCACATGCGCGCGTCCACCTCGATCACGTTGCCCCGACCGATTCTGAGGTCGGGCACCTTCTTCAGGAACTCGACATCGGAATGTTGTCCGACCGCCAGTACCAGCGAATCGGTCTTGAGCGTCTGGAACTTCCCGGTGCCGACGGCGCTCGAGCCGTCGGGCAGCATCTCCATCTGCTCGACGACGATTTCGTCCTCACCGAACTGCTTGACCGTGGAAAGCCACTTGATCTTGACGCCCTCGGCGAACGCTTCCATGGCTTCGTAGGGATGTGCCTCCATCTGCGCCTTGTCGAAGCGGAAGATGATCACGGCCTCCTGCGCGCCGAGCCGCTTCGCCATCCGCGCGGCATCCATCGCCGTGTTGCCGCCGCCGACGATACCGACCACGCGTCCCAGCGACGGGGCGCGGCCCTTCTCAACACGCTCCATCAGCGTGACCGCGTCGATGATCTTTCCGCCGTCCATGGCCGGGATATCGAGGTGGTTTGCGACCTGCGCGCCGATCCCGAGGAACACCGCGTCGAAGGAACCCGCGGCCTGCTCGGCCAGCACGTCGTTCACGCGCGAGTTGCGAGAGATCTTCACGCCCATCGCCTCGATGCGCGCGATTTCCTTGTCGAGTCCCTCACGCGGAAGCCGGTACGCGGGAATCCCGTAGTGCAACATGCCGCCCGGCTCGGGGTTGGCATCGCGGATCTCGACGTCGTGTCCGAACCGCCGCAGTTGGTACGCGCACGACAGGCCCGCCGGTCCGGCGCCGACCACGAGCACCCGCTTGCCTGTGGGCGATCCGGGCGCGATCGTCCACCCCTTCTCGTTGGCGAGATCGCCGAGAAACCGGTCAAGCGAATGGATCGAGACAGCTTGATCGAGGAATTGCCGGTTGCAGACGCTTTCGCACGGGTGATAACAGGCGCGGCCGTGCGTGCCGGGCAGCGGGTTCTCCTCCATGTACTTCCGCCAGGCGGCTTCGTAGTTGCCCGCCTGCGCGAGGGCAAGCCAGGCCTGGATGTTCTCCCCGGCGGGACAGGCCTCATTGCAGGGCGGAAGATGATCGACGTAGACGGGCCGCTGCCATCGACGCGCGCCGGCACCCTTGCCGATCGTCTCCTTGTAGACCGGCGTCAGATCCTTCGGGACGAGACTCACCGATCCTCCGTCCTCACCCGGTGCCCGGGCCCACTTTGCCATGAGAGGCGGTCGAATGCGACTGCTACGAGGTACTAGGGAACCTCCCTCGTGACGCCGGGAAGGCGTAGTCGCGGCACCACTTTCTCGATCTCCGCACGGTGCCGTTCCAGCTGCGCCGGCAGCATCAGCCGCGCTCCAAGGCGCTCGACCGGTTCGTCGACGGCGAAGCCGGGACTGTCGGTGGCGATCTCGAAAAGTACGCCACCGGGCTCGCGGTAGTAGATCGAATGGAAGTAATTGCGGTCCATCACCGGCGACACGTTCAACCCCGCGCGCACGATCGCGGCGCGCCACGCCTGCTGCTGAGGATCGTCGGCCGTGCGGAACGCGATGTGGTGAACGATACCGGCGCCCATTCCGCCATGGCGGGTCTCTGGCACGCACAGCAGATCGACGATTGACGCGAACCCTTCGCCGCTTCCCGCGTGGTAGCGATAGCGGTTGCCTTCGCTGCCGCGCGCCCGGAACCCCATCAGATCCGTCAACACCCTCGCGGTGCTCTCATATCCCTCTTCCGAGATGGTCACGCCGTGGAAGCCACGGATGGCATGAGCGACGGGCACCGGCCCGGCGGACCATGCCTGCCCGCCCGGCTCTTTGGTCTCCACGATATCGAGTCCGATTCCATCCGGGTCCGTGAGGTGCACGAACCGCTCTTCCAGCCGCTGGGCAGGCGCATCGGCGGGAACGCGATGCTCCTTCAGTCGGGCCGACCAGAACTCGATCGCCCCGACCGGGACGGCGAACGCCGTCGAGGTCACCTGCGACGGACCGACCCTCCCGCGCGGCGCGCCGGGCCAGGCGAAAAACGTCATGATCGTCCCCGGCCGGCCCGCCTCATCGCCGTAGTAGAAGTGGTAACTGCCGGGGTCATCGAAGTTGACGGTCAGCTTCACGAGCCGCAGGCCCAAGACCCCGCAGTAGAAGTCGACGTTCTTCTGCGCATCGGCCGTGATCGCGGTGACGTGATGGATTCCGGGCATGGTTGGAGCCATCGTTCTACCCCCTTCCGTCAGCCAACGACGCCATTTGGACCGAGCGCGATGCGCCGGCATCGCGAAGCTGGAGCTCGACATCAGCGAAGTGCGTCTCGCCTCGATCGTCACTGTAGACGCGGGTAACTTTCACGCGCGCTCTTCCCATGAGCGCGATGCAATAGTCTGCAAGAGCGAGCGGGCGGCCGCAAGCTCATCGTCGTTGATCGTATGGGGCATGCGGGGATAGCGACGCAGCTCGACGTTCGCGCCCATGCGTACGAAGACTCTCGCCGTTTCCTGCACACGCGCGAAGGGCACGTGCGGATCGGGATCGCCCGCGCCGAGAAAGATCGGCGTTCCGGCGAGCGAGCCATCGTAATCGCGTGGAGTCCCGGGTGGTCCGATCAGACCGCCCGTCATCGCGATGACCGCGCCGTACCGGCGCGGATGACGCGCGACGGATTCGCAGACCAGGCAGCCGCCCTGAGAGAAGCCCAGAAGTGCGATCTTCTCGCTCGCCACGCCTTGCGCGAGCAGGTCGCTGACGATCGATTCGACGCGGCGCAGTGCCGAATCCAGAAACGGCTGGTTTTCCTCGAGTGGTGCAAGAAAGGAGTACGGATACCAGGTGTGGCCTGCCGCCTGCGGTGCGATCGCGGCCACCGAAGGAACGGCCAGTTCTCCCTGGAGCGAGAGAACGCTGTCAGCGCTGGCGCCGCGCCCGTGCAACAGCACGAGGATCGCGTCAGCCTCCTCCGGCGGCGGACCCTTGCGCAGGATCGGCTGTTGCGCGTGGGGATCGGATGGTTGGGCGTCGCGACCAGATCGCATTGACGAACTATACGCCGGTGCCGGAGACCCGTCATCGACACGACCGCGGCCGCGCCAGGGTGTAGACTTGGTGCTCCACCGATGAAATCGTGATGGAGTCGGCACACGATGAGTCTTGATGCGGAGCGCGCGACGCGCGACCCGGAAGCATGGCCTCCTCTGGCGCTCGAAGCGTGGGAGCCGTGCTGCGACACGCTCCATCTGTGGACCCAGATCGTCGGGAAGACGCGCCTGGCCTTGGCGCCGATGCAGAACCACTGCTGGCACTCAGCGCTTTACGTCACGGCGCGTGGCCTGTCCACGTCTCCGGTGCCCTACGAGAATCGGACGTTCGAGATCGACTTCGATTTGCTCGGCCACCTGCTCGTCGTGCGCACCAGCGACGGCCGACAGGCGACCCTGCCGCTCGAGCCGTTGACGGTGGCGGAATTCTATCGTCGCTATCTCGACACACTGCGCTCGGTTCGCGTGCCGGCGCAGATTCGCCACCCGTGGCCCAACGAAGTCTCGAACGCGATCCGGTTCGACAACGACACGGTGCATGCCTCGTACGACGTCAACGCGGTCGGACGCTTCCGGCACGCGCTCGTCCAGGCCGACCGCGTGCTGAAGGAGTTCCGCGGCCGGTTCATTGGAAAGTGCAGCCCGGTTCACTTCTGGTGGGGGTCATTCGATCTGGCGTGCACGCGCTTCAACGGACGCCCGGCGCCGCGCCACCCCGGGGGCATCCCCAATCTGCCCGACCGGGTGGCGCGCGAGGCGTACTCGCACGAATGCATCAGCGCCGGATGGTGGCCCGGCAACGGCGCCGGCCCGCTACGCGAGCCGGCGTTCTACGCCTATGCCTACCCCGAGCCTGCGGGGTGCCCACAGGTGGAGATCCGTCCGGTCGAGGCGTCGTATCACCCGGTCCTGCGCGAATGGATCCTGCCGTACGAAGCGGTGCGGCGGTCGCACTCACCGGACCAGATCGTCCTAGATTTTTTCCAGAGCACCTACGAGGCCGCGGCGCGGCTCGGCGGCTGGGAACGCACCGCGCTCGAGAGATAGCTGCTCTTGGCGTGTCCGCGACGCCAGATCGCATCCCGCTTCCGCTCCAGACTCGACCACGCCCCTGCAGGTTAGCCAGCCTAGAGACTGAGCAAGTACTCCCGCAGGTCGTTCTTCTCTCGGTCCGTGAGACCGAGGTCGAAAAAAGTATCGTAGTGATCGATGAGCTCGCCGAGCGTGGCAAAGCGTCCGTCGTGATAGAAGCCACCCTTCTGGTGCGTCCACAGGCCAGCAAGCGGAGCGGTTCGGTAGGCATGGGTCGGGGAGCGGTCCGCCTGGAACGAGTCGATTCCGATTTCCGAGGGCGCATGCAGGTTGTGGCCGGGCTCGGTGAACAAGGGCGGCACGTCGCAGCTCGCGCAGCGCGCCTTGTCCTCGAACAACGCCTTGCCGCGGCGCGCGGCCTCGACGTCGAAGGATCCGGGGGATGGTGACGGAGCCGCAAGCGACAACTGGTAGGCGTGAAGCGCCGCGAGTCGCGGCGAAACCAGGTCCTGCGTACCCCTGGTATCCCACGATCCCGTGCGCGCGGCGACGGGATACTGCGCGGCATCGCTGAGGCGCTCGTCGAAGAACGTGCCCGAGCCATGCATCTCGGTGGCCGCGACGTAGGCGTAGACGCCGCCTTCTCCTTCGCGAAAGCGACGCCGTTTTCCTAGGCGTCTTGCAGGGGATTATTGGAACGTTTGCCGGAGGCTGGACTCGAACCAGCACTCCCCTGCGGGAGGGGGATTTTAGGAAGTAGAAAACAGGGCGACGAATCAACGTTTTGTTGATTCGTTGCCTTGTTTCTTTACGAGGGTTACGGGCAGCGACCGTATATTACGAGGGTTATGGACACCCAGGTGGACACCTGGAATCCGGGAAGGACCGGAACGGAGGAATCATGGCGAAGCAGGTCGCACTCGAAGACGAACTCCTCCGGCGCATTACGACCGACCCCAAGATCTTCGGTGGGAAACCGATCATTCGTGGTCGTCGACTCGCCGTCGAGCATGTTCTCGGAATGCTCGCCGCGGGCGACGCTGCGGAGACGATTTTGGAAGGTTATCCGTGGCTGGAAGCTCAGGACATCCGGGCGTGCCTTGTCTACGCCCGGTCGACGTTGTAGCACGCGGGGAAGCGAGCGAGGTCGCGCTGGATCTCTTCGACGTCCATGGCGCTCGTGTGGACACCTGTGCTCCGCCCGCGCAGCGAATTTCGTGGCTCCGATCACCGTTGAAGCGCCCTTTTCAGAAACGCGGGAAGCTCCCTCCGACGCCGTTCCAGGAAGCGTTGCACCTGCCTCGGCCCGAGGCCGAGAACATCGGTGAGCGTCGCCCGTGCCGCGAACGGATACAGGCAACTCCCGACCAGCGTGATCAGGAATTGATCGGCCGAGACCGGGGCCATTCTGTTCCCCTTCACTTCCTCGTCGATCTGCTCGCGTAGCTTGCCCAGCATACGACGAACGGCCCGGCGCCTCTCCGGATTGTAGAAGCCCTGCACCAATTCGGGACGTCTCGCCGCCTCGCCCAGAGCGAATACCAAGAGGTAAGGGTGCTGGGTGAGCTTCGAGTGGTAGGAGTCGACGAACCGATCGATCTTTTCGCCGAGGGGAAGCTCGGACGCCAACATCTCGAAGATCCCGGGAACGAATTCCGACGCAACCCGAAGCCACACGGCTCGCGCAAGCTCCGCTTTCGATCGGAAATGGTAATGAAGGAGAGCCTTGTTCACGCCCGCGTGATCGGCGATCTCCTGCATCCGCGCGCCGTCGATGCCGCGCCGGACGAAGATCTCGTCGGCCGCATCGAGGATGCGGGCCTTGGTGTCGGTCAGGCTCTTATCTTTCGGTTTAACCATTTGGTCAGTTATGATCGGACAGGCGGGTCGCTACGCGTTCACCCGAGGGCACGACATGAAATCGAAGCTCAAGCATCCCCGAGCACTCCTCCGTTGCGCCGTTGCGCTCCTTGCAACGTTGGGCGTCGTCGCATCATACGCAGAAGATCCTTCGCCGGATTCCGCGCCGCCGGCCAAGAAACGATCTCCCTGGATGGCGCTTCCCGTGGTGTCGTCGAACCCGAAGCTCGGCACCACGGGCGGCCTTCTCGTGGCCTATCTCCACAAGTTCGACGCCGATTCGCGCGTCTCGATCTTCGGCATGCAGGCCCAGTACACGACGACGCACTCCCTGATCGCCTCCTTGATCGCCCGCACGTCTTCTGGGGCCGACCGTCACCGCGTCGTCGGCATCCTGGCGTACGGCAACATCAAGAACGACTACGACGACTACCTCGGGACGGGGCAGGCGCTCAAAACCAACGACGACATCCGCGCACTTGCCGGGCGGTACCTCTATCGCTTCAAGGGCGACTGGTTCGTCGGCGGCCAAGCGCTGTTCACGAACTACCAGGTCTTCGGCGATTCGGCGGAGGACGACCTGGCGCTCGAGACGCTCGGCGTCAAGGGATTCAAGTCGGGGGGCCTTGGCGCGGTCATGATGCATGACTCCCGGGACAACCAGGACATGGCGACTCGCGGATGGTACGCGAACCTGAACAACGTCGCATATCGCGACTGGCTCGGCGGCGAAAACAATTTCGACGTTTACAGATTGGATACCCGCGCGTTCTGGCAGCACGGCGGCGAACACGTCCTTGGACTGCGCCAGTTCAATCAATTCACCTTCGACGCTCCCGGGGCCGCGCAGGCGACCGTGCAGCTCCGCGGCTACAAGCTCGGCCAATACCTGGCCAAGTACATGTCGTCTCTCGAGGTCGAAGAGCGCTTCCACATCGCGAAACGCTGGGGTGCGACGATCTTCGTCGGCGGAGCGTGGCTCTACGGGGGCGAGGCCACCGGGACGAGCAGCGAGGGGTTCTATCCATCCTACGGGGCCGGCTTTCAATTCATCATCAAGCCGGTGCAGCGCATGCTGGCGAATCTCGAATACGCCTACGGGAATTCCGAGAACTCCGGCGTCTATCTCAAGTTGGGGTACGCCTGGTGACCCCTACACTCGAGCCGTCCGACGCCGGCATGGATGAGGCCGCGCTCGCCCGCTTCGATGCAGCGGTTCAAGCCGACATCGACGCGGGCCGCCATTTCGGCGCGTCATTGCTCGTCGCCCGCGGCGGCCGGATCGTCCACCGCGCCGATCTCGGCACGGGCAGTCGTCCGCATGATCCTGAGCATGCCGTTCGGCAGCGATGGAATTTTCACTGGTGCCGGAGGCTGGACTCGAACCAGCACTCCCTTGCGGGAAGGGGATTTTAAGCCGTAGAAAACAGGGCGACGAATCAACGTTTTGTTGATTCGTTGCCTTGTTTCTTTACGAGGGTTACGGGCAGCGACCGTATATTACGAGGGTTATGGACACCCAGGTGGACACCTGATCGCACGAGTGCAAGCGAAGCGCAGACAGCAGGGAGCCACGATGACCAGAATCAGAGTCGACAAGCAGCGTATCGCGCAATTCTGTCGTCGTAACCATATCCGACGGTTAGCACTGTTCGGATCGGTCCTGCGGGAGAGTTTCTCTCCCACCAGCGACGTGGATGTCCTCGTCGAGTTCGAGGATGGGCACGTTCCCGGACTCGCCTTCTTCGCCATGGAACAGGAACTGACGGAGATCCTCGGTCGCAAGGTCGACCTGAACACCCCGCAGTTTCTCAGCCCTCTCTTCCGGGAGGACGTTTTGGCAACTGCCGAGGAGCAGTATGCCGCCTGATCGGGACCGTATTCGTCTGGCGCACATGCTCGAGCACGCGAAGGAGGCCATTCACCTTGTCGAAGGACGGAATCGCGAGGATCTCGATACCGAACGCGTCCTGAGCCTGGCTCTCGTAAGGTTGCTCGAGATCGTTGGCGAGGCTGCCGCAAAGGTGTCTCCGGAGGCACGCAACCGATATCCAGCCGTCCCTTGGCCCGAGATCGTCGGTCTTCGGAACCGGCTCATTCACGGATACGACTCCGTCGACTTCGACATCTTGTGGCACATCGTCGAGGACGACTTCCCGGCGCTCGTTCACGAGCTTTCCGCCGGTCCCGATCTGCGAGACGCCCATTAAGCCGAAATGAGCTGAAGGCGGAAGCGATCGCTATCTGACCGAGCCAGTCATGACCGACCCGCGAGATGAACTCAAGTCGAGAATTGCCGAGGAGGAACATCGTCTCGCCTCCCTCGACCAAAAAAGATGGCAAGTGCGAGAGCGCCTCGATTCTCTTCGCAGAGAACTGGCTTCCGGCGACTCGTTCGCCGCGACGACGACCCGATTCGCTTCACGGACCTCTGCCGAGAAGGTGAGTCTCTTTCGATCGCTGTTCCGGGGACGCGACGACGTCTTTCCCACTCGATTCGTAAGCAAGAAGACCGGCAAGGCCGGCTACGCCCCGGCGTGCGCAAACAAGTTTGTGCGAGGCGTGTGCGAGCTTCCGAGAGTGAAATGCGGAGAGTGTCCAAACCAGGCATTCCTCCCCGTCGACGATCAGGCCATCCTGGACCACCTCCAGGGACGGCACGTGATGGGCGTCTATCCGCTTCTTCGTGAAGAGACATGCTGGTTCCTGGCGGCAGACTTCGACGGGACCGGGTGGAGGGACGATGTCACCGCGTTCAGCGAGACCTGCCAATCCATTGGCGTTCCGGTTGCCCTGGAGCGCTCACGTTCGGGCGACGGCACACACGCTTGGTTCTTCTTCACTGCGCCTGTCGCTGCGAGCGCCGCAAGAAAGATGGGCTGTTTTCTCATAACGGAGACGATGGCCCGCCGGCATCAGCTCGGCATGACGTCCTACGACCGCCTCTTTCCAAATCAGGACACGATGCCTCGCAAGGGCTTCGGCAACCTGATCGCGCTCCCCCTCCAGCGCGATGCCCGCGAACTCGGCAACGCGGTGTTCCTCGAAGCCGATTTCAAAGCGCACGCTGACCAATGGGATTACCTCGCCTCGGCCGCCCGCATCGAGCCTCGCACGGTTGAGGCCATTGCGGGCGAGGCCTCGCGTAGAGGTCTGGTCATCGGCGTTCGTCTTGCGGAATCTTCCCCGGACGACGAAGGCGCACCTTGGGCGCTGTCGCCTTCACGAACGCTTCGACACCTTCCGGTTGCTGGGCCCTTGCCGAAGGAAGTACACGCAACGCTCGCCCAACGCCTATTCATCTCCAAGGACAACGCTCCGTCGCCCCTTTTGAACCAAATCAAACGGCTCGCGGCATTTCAGAATCCCGAGTTCTACAAGAAGCAGACGATGAGACTTTCCACCGCGCTCACGCCACGGGTCATCAGTTGCGCCGAGGAGTTCCCCGAGCACATCGGCCTACCGCGCGGATGCCGCGACGATGTCGAGGATATCCTGCACGGTTACGGTGTGGCATTTGTTGTTGATGACCAACGTCTTGACGGCGAACGCCTCCAGATGCGATTCCAGGGTGAACTCACTCCCCTCCAGAAGGAGGCCGCTCACGCCCTTCTCCAGCACGACATCGGCGTCTTTGTCGCACCGCCGGGAGTCGGCAAAACGGTTCTCGGCACGTATGTGGTCGCCCAGCGGCAGCGAGCCACTCTCGTACTCGTTCACCGAAGACCGCTCCTCGATCAGTGGATAGCCCAGCTGTCGATGTTCCTCGGCGTCGCGGAGAAGGACGTGGGACAGATCGGCGGCGGGAAGCGCACGGCGAACCGCCGCTTGGATGTCGCGATGATCCAAACCCTTGTCCGTAAGGGCTGCGTCGACGACATCGTCGCCTCATACGGGCATGTAATCGTCGACGAATGTCACCACGTGCCCGCGGTCTCCTTCGAGCGCGTCCTCTCCGAGGTCAAGGCCCGACATGTCTTGGGCCTTACCGCGACGCCGCACCGCCGTGACGGCTGTCACCCGATTCTCGGTATGCAACTCGGGCCAGTCCGCTTTGCGGTGGACCCAAGGAACCAGTCCGCTCAGCGTCCCTTTGAGCACAAGCTCATAGTGCGCGAAACCGGCTTCCGCATGAGCGTCGAATCGGCAGACGCGGGAATCCAGGAGATCTATCGGGCCCTCGCCACTGACGGACAGCGCAACACGCTGATCCTGGATGACGTCATTCGAGCGGTGGCGGATGGAGCGTCACCGATCCTACTTACGGAGAGACGCGACCACCTCGAGTACTTCGCGGAGCGGTTGCGGGGATTCGTCCGACACCTGGTCGTGTTGCAGGGTGGTATGACATCCCGTAAGCGCCAAGAAACGGAAATCCAGCTTGCTGCTGTGCCCGATGGCGAGGAGCGGCTCGTCCTCGCGACGGGGCGTTATATCGGCGAAGGATTCGATGATGCCAGGCTCGATACGCTCTTCCTTGCCATGCCGATTTCGTGGAAGGGCACGCTGGTGCAGTACACCGGGCGGCTTCAACGATTGCATCCAAGTAAGAAGGTCGTGCGCATCTTCGACTACGTCGACGTCGATGTCCCCTTGCTGAAACGCATGTTCGAGAGCCGACTGCGAACGTACCGGGCCGTCGGCTACGCGCGCGATGAGGCGCCACCTGGCTACTCGGAGCCGGCCGACGAGCCGACCGTTGAGTACGACGAGGAAGCCCTTCGTCACTTCGAAGCAGTCGATTGAGGGGACAGTGCGAAGACGCTCTCCGAAGAAGGTCGCGAGGCAGCCTTTGACTACAGGCCGTCACTTGCCGCCAAGCAAGGCTCTCCTGAAGCGACTTGTCGAAGAAGCGATCCTCGACGCTTACGGAGATGCGGAACAGCGCACCGGCTTCCTGTGCGCTTTGGAAAATCATCTCGCTCTGCCGTTCGAAACATCAGTTCTTGGAGTGACCGTTGCGGTCGAGAAGATTGACATCACCGAGGCCGGCGAGATCGTCGCAATCTGTCGGCGTGGTCGACAGCACCTATCGATTTCCATACTTGAATTGCCCTTGCCGGCACGGCGACCGCCAGGTGCGGAGTGGATCGAGGCCTACCGCCTTTGGGTACGCGCGAGTTAGCTGCTTTCCCCTCGCGCCGATCGCCTCCCTCCGCGGCGACATGGGCGAAACACCCAACTTCCAAGAAGCAAGAAGGGACGGGGAGATCAACCCGCAGGGGATTATCGGAACTGTTGGACACGCCGGTGGACACCGATCGTTTTCGTCTTTTCGCGGCGGGCCGATCAAATCCTCGTAAGTGGTTGAGAACTCATGGTGCCGGAGCCGGGATTCGAACCCGGACGTCCTTGCGGACAGTGGATTTTAAGTCCCCTGCGTCTGCCATTTCGCCA
>Ga0306920_100002425_pt1 | contig 23590 bp, 15 predicted proteins | sample flu12Cox44000170_FD_204666 | JGI IMG/M metagenome (GOLD analysis project Ga0306920, IMG submission 204666) | Lab enrichment of tropical soil microbial communities from Luquillo Experimental Forest, Puerto Rico - flux4day.12C.oxic.44.000.170 (v2)... | ecosystem: Environmental > Terrestrial >...
AGGGATGCAGCGATGGGTCGGTCTTGGAGTCATTGCGGACAACCTCATTCAGATCGGTCGCTGTCTTGCGGTGCAAAAGGCGTAAGGTTGAATCCAGCACTCGGCCCCCAACGCAAACGCGTTGGCGGGGAATCGAATATGCAAACAGATGTGGATGGCCTCTAGAGGCAGCTTGGCTTACTCAGAAGCGGCTATTTTGCGACGGAAAGTAGCTAGAAAAAGAAAATGACATCCGAGGCGAAGGTCAATTGGCTGTTCTTGGTGCCCGGCTGTCCTCACGGCAAGCAAGGGAATCATGGGCGTCGCTCACTTCGGCGTAGGCTTCCGGGAAATTTGTGTATCTGGGTTATGCGACGTGCTGACGTTGCATCTGACATTCAGCCAGCCGTAGATCTGCACTCCACGTTTCTTCCAAGCTCCGCCATGCGGGCCACTCCGAAGAGCTTGCATGAGTGGAGACGATTGAGTCCAAGGCGCGCCGATAACGACGGAACCCCCGTAAGGCCAATTGGAAAAAGGAGCACCGGAGCGGGAAATCCACGCCTTGGCGGATCCACCCCAGAGATGGTTGTCCCCTTCCAGTCATCGGCATAGACTTTGGACAATCTGTTGAAGAAGCCTGGCTGTTGAGTTTTCTCCGGTGAGGCGGAAGCAACGCCGGCGCCGAGGGGCAAATCCAGATACAAACTTTAACCGGCGCGATTTCGATCATTGTGAGCCGCGAATTCACGAAGCCGGGTTTCTTGGCCTCCAATTGGTAATCGCCTGGTGGAAGATTCTCGATAAGAAAGTTCCGTTCGTTGCGCTAAAAGCGGCGCGACTCGTGTTGTCTGCCGGCCTATAAAGGAGAACTTGTGCGTTCGGCAGCGGGAGAAGGCCGCCGAGGTCTCTGATGGTTCCTTGGATGTTGCCGAATTCCGGATTGCGGGCGCCACCGGCATTAAGAGTAGGGCGACACAAAGCAATAAGAGAGGCCGGTGGAACAGCCTTGGCGAGGCGTTTGAAATCACAATTCTCGGGTTCCTATGGATGACATTAGGGCGACGCGCATAAGAAATACGTGCGGATTCCTCAAAAAGATTGGAAGGCACGCAGCGATTATTTTTCTTGGGAAGAGAGGAGAAACTCAAGAATGGCTCGGAGACTCGCCAGGAGCACGATGTATCGTGCCCCTACCCGGATTGGGCTACGCACAGCAAACGCTAGGCACGACGAGGACGACGGATGAGGCGGTAGAAGAGAAAGAGGACAAGAAGGGCGAGAAAGGCGCCGGTGGAGTCGAGCAGGGAGTCCCACGGAGAAGCGGTACGGGAGGCGACGAAAAACTGATGGATTTCGTCTAGCACGGAATAGGCAGCGGCGATGAACCAGGCGCCCAAGGCCCACGTCCAGCGCCAACCGGAGCGAGCGCCGCGGATGCCGCGATAGAGAAAAAGGAAAAAGATAAAGTATTCGGCCAGGTGAGCGGCTTTGCGGATGAGGTTGTGGATGAAATCGAATTGGTCTTCGGTTTGGGAAGGATGAAGCCAGCGGAGGAGCGGTTCTAGAAAGGAAGCAGTGTGAATGGAAGAGAAAGCGTCCGTGGACGCGGTAAAGATGAGGGCGCTCCAGAGAAGAGCGGGCCACCAAGCATGCAGCCAGCCGGGAATGAAGGATTTGGGAGGAATGCGGTGGCGGACCTCGTCGAGATTGGGTGCGGGGCGAGGATTGCGCCAGGGTTCGGATGAGGACAAGAAATTGTTCTCCTAGATTGCGAAGAAAGATTAGACAAAGTTTACGCCGTAAAGATTACAGCTGGACTACAAGGTCCGAGAAGAGTGCCGGGTTGGCCACTACAAACCCAAGAGCAGCAGCCAGGAGTGGCTGTGCCACAAAACCCAGGAAGGCCGCCCTAACAAAGACGAGAGAAGCGCACGGTCGAGAGAGAGCGCAAAGCCGAGTGAGAAGCGCTTACTCCATACGATAGTTGGGGGCTTCCTTGGTGATGACCACATCGTGGACATGGCTCTCACGGAGGCCCGCCGCTGTGATACGGACGAAGCGGCCCTTTTCCGTAAGCTCCTTGAGGGTGCGGGCGCCGACGTAGCCCATGCCGCTCTTGAGGCCGCCGACGAGTTGATCGCTGAGGCCGCTGAGCGGGCCCTTGTAAGCGACGCGCCCTTCTACTCCTTCCGGAACGGATTTGCCGCGCTCGGCGCCTTCCTGCGAGTAGCGATCGGCAGAGCCAGATTCCATCGCGCCAGTGGAGCCCATGCCACGATAGGACTTAAAGGTGCGACCTTGATAGAGAATGGTTTCGCCGGGAGCTTCTTCCGTGCCAGCGAAGAGGCTGCCAATCATCACGCAGGAAGCGCCGGCAGCGATGGCTTTCGAAATGTCACCGGAATATTTTATTCCGCCGTCGGCAATGATCGGGATTCCAGCGCCCTTGGCGGCGCGGGCGGCTTCCATGATGGCGGTGAGTTGCGGAACACCCGCGCCGGTGACGATGCGGGTGGTGCAGATAGAGCCGGGGCCGATGCCGACCTTGAGGCCATCAATGCCGAGAGCGATGAGTTCCTTGGCGGCTTCGAAGGTGGCGACGTTACCCGCAATCACTTGCATTTCGGGCAGACGGTGGCGGATCGCTTTGATGGCTTCCATGACGCGCTCGGTGTGCCCGTGGGCGGTGTCAATGGCTAGGACGTCGGCTTTGGACTTGGCCATTTCGACGGCGCGCTCGAGAAAATCGCCGGTGGCGCCAACCGCGGCGCCGACGGTGAGGCGGCCGTGATCGTCCTTGGCCGCGCGCGGATATTCGAGTTTTTTCTGGATGTCCTTGACGGTGATTAGGCCCTTGAGATTGAAGTCCTGGTCCACGACGAGAAGTTTTTCGATGCGATGCTTCTGGAGGATTTTCTCAGCTTCTTCGAGGGTGGTGCCGACGGGAACGGTGACGAGATTGTCCTTGGTCATGACCTGGCCTACGAGCTGGGCGTGATTTTTTTCGAAGCGCAGGTCGCGGTTGGTGAGGATGCCGGTGAGGCGCGTGCCGCGGGTGACCGGAAGACCGGAGATGCGGTACTTGTTCATGATTTCGAGGGCCTGGCGGATGGTGATGTCCGGGGAGATGGTGACGGGATCCACTATCATGCCAGACTCGGAGCGCTTGACGCGGTCGATTTCCTCGGCCTGGCGGTCGATGGAAATGTTGCGATGGATGATGCCAATACCGCCCTGGCGTGCGATGCCGATGGCCAGGCGCGATTCGGTGACGGTGTCCATGGCGGCGGAGGCGAGAGGGATGTTCACGGAAAGCGTGCGCGTGAAGTGGGTGGTGGTGTCCACTTCGGTGGGCAGGACAGAAGATTTGCCCGGAAGGAGCAGAACGTCGTCAAAGGTAAGACCTTCGAGGATGGGACCCTCAATCATGGAGACCTCGCGAGAGTTTGAATGGCGCGGAGAAGTACGCGGCCAGAAACGGCGCAGCCCAGCGGGTGGCCGCTGGGCCGGTGAATAAGTTCAGTAAGTCGAAAAAATGCATCACGGTGTAAACATTAATTTTAGGGGTAGAGGAGGGAGAGGGTCAAGTTGAGGCGCCGTGGCAGGAGTTGAGCTTGGAATCCATGCTCCCCCCGGACTTACTCGCTGCTCATCGCTACTAGCCAGAAAAGGAGCATTCCCAATGCACACGCAAGTGAGCGCCAACGCACCGGACCTCTCCGCCAGACACCACCCAGTGCAAAAACAATTCCTGCCTAAGAAAGCAAGCAACCGAATCCGTAGATCCGCATGAGCGTCGGATCGTAATACGGAAAACTATGAATGAGTCGCGCGTAGAGTACTGCGAAAAGTGCGAGCAAGGCGCGAGCGAGAAACCCATGAAGGACATGGTACGGGGAATCGTGTCATGTGCACACCGAACCCATCCCCAGATCAGCAGAACAGGCAGAGCTACATAAATCGCGAGCAAGGTGGCGACCCAGAGAGTATTTTGAAGCATTTTTGACGTTGACCGAATGATCCGCCATAAGGCCATAGATTGCACCCTTCCCACCGTTGCCCGCGTCAGGGAATTTAGGTATTCGAGGAGGCGGCGTTGGCGTGATGGGTGGCGGAAATTTTGGATCAGGGAGCTGAGAATGGGCTCGAGGAAGCGGCCGTACGTGGCCAGGGTGGCGCGGTCGTTGGACGCGAAGGCGGATTCGACGGCTTGCTGACTAACGGGAGTGATGAGCAGGGGCTAAAGTCCATTGATCGCGGTTCTTTATGTCGGAGCTGAAGCTCCGACCCCCTGTTTGGAGTGCGGCAAACCAGAGAACACCAGAAAGATTGAGAAGACGACCGGAAGAATCGAAGAGAGGAGAGGGAGCCGCGAAGCGGCGGCTCCCTTGTGGTTGAGTTTCATTGCTTTGCTACTTTCACGTTGGATGTAGCGGAAATGAGTTCCGCCATGGTTTCGCCTTGGGAGCCGTGGAAATGGGCCGCGAGGTTGCGGGCGAGGAGAGAATCGCTTTTTGAGCCTGCGATGGCTTTTGCGGCGTAGTCCTGATGCTCGCCGGCCGGGCCGTTCAGGGTGATGATTGCCGCCGCGAAGTTCATTTGAGGATCGGAACCGCGAAGCTGAATGGCTTTCTTGACGAGAGCGAAGCCGTCGAAGCCGGTGTCGGGATTCGACTCGCTTTTGGTAATCCACTGGTATTGTTTGTAGGTTTCCGCGAGATAGCCCGCGTCAAAATTGGCGAGCGCAGCGGCAGAGCCGGCGGTGCCCGTGACATTAGCGCGAGCGATGAGTTTCAGGAGCAGTTGCTTCGCGAGGAGGTGGTCCTTGCCGGCGTAGAGAGTGGCGCGGCGCAACGTTTCCATGTGAACGAGAACAGTGGAATCAGAGTCGAGGATGGCGATGGTGTCAGCGGCGAGATTCTTATTGTCGTAGGATTCGCTGCCGGTGAGGTTCCAGCCGTCTCCGATCCAGGGAAGCGACTTGGCGTTGCCGATGTCGAATGGGTGACAAACGAGCGGGGGACCGGCGATGGCGGAGGTAGCGAAAAAGAGAATTGCGAGAAGAAGCGTGATGGCGATTTTCATGATGTTGTCTCCTTGTGGATGCGCCTTCAGTGGAGAAGACGCTGGAGCGCTGGGAGTGTTAACAGCGCGATGGGGAGATCGTGCATAAAGAGGAAGTTGAGGTCCTGACCCCGCAGAAGGCGCGGGCTCAGGATGACAAAGGGATGAGATTTTAGTGCAGGGGTGAATTCTGCGACGTGACAGAAGGATGGAGAGAAGAAGGACTGTGACCTTCGATCGTAAGAGCCCACCCTCGCAAACCGAAGGTGGGCACCCTCAAGATCAGGAGGTGTCGGCTTGAGAAGGAAGAGCACAGGCAGGAGTGCCTGTGCCACAGCCGGCGTGTGGAGGAGTTGAGGTCCTTCGCTTCGTTCAGGATGACAATGAGTTCGTCGTGCTTTTGAATTGGGTACGCTTTGCGCGTGTTATTGAGCTTGTTTTAGGAGGGGCTGCTTTTTCTCCGGCGAATGTTGCGACGGGGTCGCGACGAGGCTGGCAGAAGGGGCGGAGGATTGTTCCCAGTAGCGCCAGATGGAGAAGTTGCCAAGGCCGAGGGCGTTCCACCAGAGCGCAAGCATGGAACGGTCGAGGTGCAGAATACCCTCGCGTGTGACGCCGGCAGGAGGAGGAACAAGTACGGCGAGACGGTCAAAAACTCGCTCGCGTTCGGCGCCTTCGGTTCGGGAGAGCAGATGCCAGAGAGAGAGGGTGTCGCGCTTGCGCGCTTGGGAAAGAATGGTGGTGAGAGCGACGCTTCGCGCTTCGGGAGTTTGCGCGTCGAAATCGAGTTGCGCAATGGCCTCGCGGAAAGATTCACTGGCGTCCTCGAAGTAAGGAGTGCCGGGGCCGGTCTTTGGGCGCATGGAACACATCGCCGCGGCGGGGATGAACGAGTCGCGGTCGTTGAGTTGGAAACCGACCCAGCCAAACGTCGTGCGAAGCGTGCCGGAACCATCGGGAGCAACTGTGAGGGTGTAAGCGCAGCCAAGGTCCAGGGCCACGGCGGAGGGCGTGTCCACAACGAATTGACCGGCGGGAGCCCAAATGGCGGCGCGAATGGTGCCGACGTCGAGCTGAATGCGTTTGTGTTTTTTATCGGATTGCAGGAGGCGCACACGGGAATTGGGCTCGACGTCCACGCGGCCGAGATCTTCTTCGGAAATGGTAGCGCGAGAAGTGGCGTTTGTTTCGAGGGTCTCGCCAACGTGCAGCTTTGCGCTGCTATGTTCCGCGGTGATCAAGTCCGCGCCGATTTGCGGAGTGCCCTCGAGACGCGCGACATCCCAGCTGGGGCTCAGTGGAGGATACGAGGTCGGAAGAAACATGGAAATCATGCCTGCGGCGAGGGCCACGAGAACGACGGCAACGGCGGCGAGACGCGGAATCCAAAGCATCTGCTGGAGGAAGGCGCGGAGTTTGCCGGGTTGCGGGAGCGTTTGTGGAGGGAGAACGAGCGCATCTTCGGTATGACGGAATTGGGAGAGCAAAGTTTCGAGGCTCCGCACTTCTGGGTCGGGTACACCGGAGCCGTCCCACAAATAATTGCCAATCCTGGGTTCTTCTTGCGACGAATTGTGTTCCTGCTTTTTCATGATTTGGCGCTCGCTGATGGCGGAGCCGCCGGATTGGCTTTGCCGCCGAGAATTTCGCGGAGGTGCTGCATGCCGCGGTGTAAATTGACGCGCACGGAGCCGTGCGTGAGGCCGGTGCGCGCGGCGATTTCGGGTCCGGTCATGCCCTCGACGAGCCGAAGGATCAGCGGTTCGCGATAGGTGTCGGGAAGGGAGCGAATCGCTTCGAGAATGGCGTGAGCCTCTGCCGCGGAGTGCGTCCTTGGCGCTTGCTGTTCGAGAGTTGCACTCGTCGACTCTTCCTCAAATTCGACATCGGGGCGAGATTGACGGTGAAAATCCATGGCGCGATTGCGGGTGATCGCGGCGATCCAGCCGCCGAAACGGGAAATGTCTCGCAACGAACCGAGACGCGGCAAAGCCTGAAGGAAAACATCCTGCACCAGATCTTCGACGGCGGAATAGGGAACGCGCGACAAGAGAATGCCGTGAACCATGCGCGCGTAACGGGCGTAGAGCATGCCGAAGGCGCCGCGATCCCCGTTCTGGGCCGCTCTAACGAGATGGTCATCCACGCCAAGGGAATCGGGCTGAGGGTTCACGGTTCCCAGCTCTGTATATGGCCTGCCAAATTCAAAAAGTGCCACCACGTTCGATCCATCAAAATGCGTACATCAGTCTCCTAGGTAGACGTAAGGAAGGTGTCCAGTGTTAACAATACTCCGCAAGTGGAATGGATGCAGTAAGTTGGTGGGATGATCGGCGTGGGGTTAAAACCCCACGCGCAACACCGGCACGTGGGGCACGCGGCAGCGAGTCACATGCGGGAAACCGAGGCGCTACTTCGACCGCAAAGGCGACGGCAAGCCGCCGCAATACAAAAGGTGAAACTGGTAAAGTTAGAGAATGAGGGAAATGTTTCGGGAATTTGAGCCGCATCCCCTATTGTGGGGCGGGCACATGCAGACGGTAGCGGGAGCGGTTGCGCGGAGAAAATTCTCGCTTCCGGGGTCGGAGGAACGGCTGTTTCGCGTGGATGCGGAAACGCAATTGAAGGGGATGTGCAGTTGGCAGGCGGGGAAACAGCGGGACGTGCCGGTGATTGTTACGGTGCACGGTCTGGAAGGTTCGTGCGACTCGAACTATGCGGTGGGGATTGCGGATAAAGCGTACGCGCATGGATTCCACGCGCTGCGGCTGAACCAGCGGAACTGTGGCGGGACGGAAGGTTTGACGCCGACGCTTTATAACAGTGGGATGAGCGGGGATTACCGCGCGGTGTTGCTGGAGTTGGTGGAGGAAGGGTTTGAGCAAATTTTTTTCAGCGGGCACTCGATGGGCGGAAACCTGGTGACGAAAATGGCGGGGGAACTGGGAGAAGCGGCGCCAAAGCAATTGCGAGGCGTGGCGGCGGTATGCCCCGCTATGGATTTGGCGGCGTGCGCCGACGCGCTGGAGAAATTGCAGAATTACGGTTACCAGCGGCATTTCGTGAAGGGATTGCTGGCACGGTATTACAGGAAAGCGAAAATGTTTCCGGAGAGATACACGCGGAACGGATTCGGGCCGATCCGGACGGTGCGCGAGTTTGATGATGAAATTACCGCGCCTTATTTCGGGTATCGCGACGCACAGGATTATTACGAAAACGTTAGCGCAAAGAATGTGATGCAGCAGGTGCGCGTGCCGATGCTGATGATTACGGCGCAGGATGATCCGTTCGTGCCGTACGAATTGTTTGTGAGGGCGCGCGTGGAAGCAAATCCGCGGGTGCAGTTTGTTGCGCCGCGGCATGGCGGGCATTGCGGATTCGTTTCGAAGTGGGAAGGCGTGGAGAGGTTTTGGGCGGAACAGAGGATTGTGGAATGGGTCAGGAGAAGAAGCGAAGAGCCAATGAAGTAAACAGTGGTGAAGACTGGTGTTGGGCGGTGTGTGGAGGAGTTGAGGTCCTTCGCCCCAGAAGGTGCGGGCTCACAAATGCTAGCCGAGGGGCTTTTCGAGGGAGACCTGGAAGCCGGGGGTGAGGAGTTGGGCGGGGCCGTCGGCGACGATGACCATGTCATCTTCGCAGCGCAGGCCGAACTCGCCGGGAATGTAGATGCCGGGCTCGTTCGAAAATGTCATGCTTGGTTCGAGGACGGTCTCGCTACCGCGGACGAGGTAAGGATGCTCGTGGCCATCGAGGCCGAGGCCGTGGCCGAGACGGTGGGTGAAGAATTTGTAGTCCGGGCCGAAGCCGGCGGCGGTGATGACGGCACGAGCGGCCTCGTCCACGGAGCCGGAGAGTTTGCCCGCGCGTGCGGCGTCGAGAGCGGCATCCTGGGCTTTGCGGACCGCAACGAACGCGCGCTGAATTTTTTCGCTGGGCTTGCCGAAGATGCCTGTGCGCGTGACGTCGGATTCGTAGCCTTCCAGAGTGCAACCACCGTCGATCAGTACAACGTCGCCCTCTTTCAGCTTTTGCGGCTGCTTGGTGCCATGAGGGAGAGCAGCGGAAGCGCCGAGAAGAACCAGGGCACCACCGCGAAGATCCATTTTGCTGAAGCCGGCACTGACCAAGTGCGCGATCTCTTCCTGGGACATGCCCTCCTTTAGAGACAAGAAAACCTCGCGATAGACGTCACAGGTTGCTTCACAGGCAAGGCGCATGAGCGCGAGCTCTTGCGGGGATTTGCGGGCGCGGCAAGCGGTGGTCACGGGATCCGCGGAAACGCATTCGAATCCAGGCGCAGCGGCACGGAAGTGGTCGTAGAACGTGAAGGGAAGCGTTTCCTCGATTCCCACAAGACCGCTGCGGATGTTCCGGTCGGCAAGAGCAGTGGCAATCAGTTTCGTCGGGCTCTCGTCTTCCCGCCAGACGCGAACTTCGAGGGGATAGCGCATCAGTTCGCGCATGCGGCCCTCTTCAAAAGCCGGCGAAATCAGAAGCGGCTGGCCGGAGCGCGAAATGACCAGAGCGAGGAGACGTTCGCTCAAGCCCCAATGGATGCCGGTGAAATAGTAGAGGGAGGAACCCGGGCCGATGATGAGTGCTTCGAAGGGCGAACTGGGTTTCGACATCAAATCCTGGGCATGAAGAAGACGCGAGTGAAATTCATCCGGGGTAATGGGATGAACGCGGTCGCCGAGAGGCTTTAGCGTGGAGAAAGCGGGAGGCAATTGGGTTTGAGGCGACGCAGCTGCGGCTGGGGCGGCCATGAGGACGGATGCGGCGGCAGAAGACTGCAAGAAACGACGACGGGAAAGGCGCGTGGAGATGATCATGGGGTAAAAGGATGGGACGAGGACGCCGGGTGTGTCAAGCGAGCTACCTGGAAGCCGCATTCCTTGTTAGCGCCGGGCCGAGAAGGTGCTAGAGTTCGGCGCGAAGGGAGAGGAAATGAGAACAGCGGGGAGCTTCGGGGAATTCTGGCCACAGTACGTGCGAGCACACAGCGATGCTGCGACGCGAGTGTTGCATTGCGCGGGGACATTACTGGGCTGGGCAATTGTGGCGGCGGCAATTGTGAAGCGGAAATGGTGGTGGGTCGGGCTGGCGCTGGTGGTGCCGTATGCGTTCGCATGGGTTTCGCATTTTTTCATCGAGCATAACAAGCCGGCGTCGTTTGATCACCCACTGTGGTCGTGGCTGGCGGACCAAAAGATGGTGGGGATGATGTTGAGGGGCAAGATGGGAGAAGAGGTAAGGAGGACAACAAGTGTCGAGTAACGATTCGTTACTCTTTCATGGGAGGACGAAGGGCTTGGCGGAATCGTTATTCCGAACGGATTGCGAGAATCTGTTTGCCTTGAATCTTGATTTCGACGCCGAAGGGCGGGCGAATATCGCTGCCCTGTATAGTCCCTCCGCGGATCCAGATGTTTCCGGGAAGGCTGGCGGTTTTCAACGGGTCGTAGAGTGTACGACTGCAGGGATTGCCGACAAGGGGGTGAACCGGAGCGCGAAAATCGTAGTCCTTGCGAAGTTTTTCGAGATCCGTGATGTATTCGAGCTGGCAGGAACCGTAGGGCGCTTTTCTGGAGAAGGCCCAATAGCCCGAGGGAGAGGCCGCAGAAGTGCCGGGAAGGCGGACAATCGTGGCGGGAATGTTTTCGCCGGTGAGATTGTTGCGAATGAAAAAGTCGATGGAAGACCAGGTCTTGGAAAGATCGGTAATCTCGGCGATCGCGGGGTTGGATTCCGTGGCGTGAGCAAGAGCGGCAGATGGGTCCGGAGCCGGTGAGGGAACTTCCATCTGGGCAGGAGGATCGACGCGCACGGTTTCAGTGGAGCGAGAGCGAGTGAACCAGCGGGAAGCCAGTAGAATCACCAAGCCGAGAACAAGAAAGCCGATGATCAGAGGAAGCAAAGGATTGCGGCGGGGGCCCCGCGAAGAAGCGCCAGGAATCAGCGGCATATCCGCTTTGTAGTTAGACGGTGAAGGATTATCCGGCATCGTATATCAGAATCCCCAATCAGCACGTTGAGAAACCCGGGAAGGGAATCGGTCGAGACGAAAGACCAACCAGGGTTATTGTACTGGTGGGCCGGAGGATTGGGCAACCAAGGACTCAAGAAAGGAGACGGATCGAGCAACCGGGACGAAATGCCGGTTGTGTTACTGAGAAGGTTACATGAGTTTGCTCCATGCTTGTTTTCCGGAGGCATTGCATCCTAGTGTAGTACGAAGGAAGAGCTGGGGTTGGTCCGCAGAAAATGAGCGGCGATACTCGATCAACGGCGCGCACGTTTGTTCGCAGTCTGAACATTTTGCTGAAGTTTGCCCGATTGTATGAATTCGGGCACGTACGGACGGCAGCGCAATTTGAAACCACCTGGAAAGAATTGCATCAGGCGTTGGAAGAAAGCGGCGAGACCGGAGTGCTGCTGGGCGCTTCTGGAAATCAGATCCTGCTGGACGGCGTGCCTCTGGGATCCGCCGCAGGCGAGCGCAGCTTCGCGCAACTTTTGACCTCCGCCGGCATCGCCAGCATTCACTTCGCGCCCAGCCTTACGCAACCGCAATTTGCCCGCTTTGTGCGCGCCTTCCCGACAGGTACGTCAAAACCGAGCGCCCTCGCTGAACAATTGAAGACCGCAATGGCGGGAGAGACGAGCATCAAGATCAACGAGATTCGATTCGTGGCGGAAGACGGGTCTGTTGCCGGCATCAAGGTGGCCGCGCAACTGACCGCCAAGGCGCTTGGCGCGGGCGGCGACAAACTCCGGGATATTTTCGAAGATCCGAACAAACTGCTCCAACTCATCCTGGCAGCGGAAAGTTCGCGAGTAGGCGGAGGTGGGGGCGGAGGCGGCGGCAGTGGTCCGGGATTTGGAGGTGGTGGACCAGGCGGCAGCATGGGCGGATCCGGTAGCGGAAGCGGCTCCAGTTGGAGCGGCGGCACAGGTACGGGCGGAAGCCTTTGGGAAGCAGGAAAGGCTGCGGGCGGAGGCGGCGGTGCCGGTGGGGGCTCGGGCACAGGAAGTGGCGGCCCTGGATTTGGCGGGGGCAGTTCGGGTGAAGGTGGCGGAGGCGGCGGAACCGAGGGAAGCGGAACAGGTTCCGGTGGAGCCGGAGGAACTGGCTCGGGGACTGGCACCGGGGGTGGAGGCGGTTTTGGCGGCGGAGGTGGAACGGGAGGTGGCTCCGGTAGTGGCACCGGTGGTGGCGCTGCGGAACCTGGAAAGTGGATGACGGCTTCCGCGATGCTTCGCGGTGGCGTGCTAGGGGGGCTGTCCGGGACGGGCGGCGCCGGAGCCGGAGGGGGCGGGGGAGGCGGAGGTGGAGGCTACGCGGTCGCGGAGGAAGACGTCCGGTCGATGATTGGCCTGTTTGCGCAACTGGGAAAATCGCGCAAGGACCCTGAAACCGCCCGGATGGACGCGGCCACATTTCAATCCCGATTGACGGCCATGCCCGTGCGGGCGCAGGTGACGCTGCAGCAAGCATTGGCAGGGCTCGCGGCGCAGGCGCCGAGTGACAAGCCAGACAAACCGATGCTACTCAAGCTGGCCGAACACGTAGCCATACGATTCGCGTTGGATAGCTACGAACGCGGCGAATTGCGCGTTAACGCCGTAAAGCAACTACTGGATCGCATGAACTCGGAGATCGAGGCGCTGCGAAAAATTCTTGGCTCGCAGGAAGAGGCCATGGCCAGCGCAGGGATACAGGTGCAGTCGTACACGGAATTACTGGATCAGGAATTCTGGGTGCAGGTGCCCGAAGAAAACAAGAAAGAAGTGCTGACGTCGGATGAAGCCTGGTGCGTGCCGCCGAGAAACGTGCGGGCTTTTCTGGAAGAGATGCTGCGGCGCGGTGAATTGAAAACGGTCAACGAGATTCTGACGAAGTACGCCGCGTGCGTGGCCCTGGAAGCGCCAGAAGCGCGGCGAACGACGGCAATCGGCTTGTCAGACCTTGCGGAATTTTATGGCAGCGGAGACGGCAGCGCCTTGATTGATGTGATTCAGAGGCTGGGCAGTCAACTGGCAATAGAGCGGGAGATGGACCTGCAGACGCTGGTCGGTGCAGCGTTCGTGCGCATGAGTCAGGAGGCAGGAGCGAAGAAATTTTATCCCGCGATGCAACAAGCCCTGGCATCACTCGACAGTGTTGAAGCGATGCGTCCAGGAACGACGAGCAATTTGAGGCAAAGAATCGGAGCCGAAGAGCGCCTGCCGGAGTTCGTCGAGGATGCGTTGCGCACCGGACAGGTGCCCGACGGCCTGCTGGACATTCTCGGGCTCATGCCCAAGGCCGCGCTGCATTACGTGACCAATCGTTTCGCGAATTGCGGGTTTCGTGAAGATTGCGAGCTGCTGGGAAACATCGTGCACGCGCTGGGCGATGAAGCCGTCAACCGCCTGGTGGATACGCTGCAGAGCGCACCGGCCACCGAAGCGACGGAAGTATTGGGGCTCTTAACGCAACTGTCGCCGGAAGCCGTGGAAAGAGCGCTGCCGACGCGGCTGTCGCAATGGCCAAGAGCTTCGCATGACCGTACCGTGCGGCAACTCTCTTCGACGCCAGCGGAACAGCGCGCGCGCTTGCTGGTGACCCTGTACGACTCGCTGGATCCACTCATTCGCCCGCTGGCCCTCGACGAGATAGGGATGAGCGCGAGACCGGAGTGCATACCTAAGCTGTTGGACTTGATTCGGGACGACAGCACGCCCGGATTCACGCGGATCAAGGCGATTGAAGCGGCCGGAAGACTTCACGCAAGCGCCGTCAGCGCCACATTGCTGCAGATTCTGGAGGCGAAGCAAGTCTGGCGCTGGGCCTATCACAGCGAATTGCGCATCGCGGCGGCGCAGGCTTTGCAGAAAATCGAGCCAACACAAGCAATTGAGAAAATTGCTGCTAGCGGACTGGACCGCAAAGAGCTTGTCCTAGAGCCGACGGATCCGGAGCCCACTTCGGCAGTCATCCGCCAGAGGCGTTACGCGCGACTGAAACTCTCGAAACATGTGCTCGCGGTAACGACGAATTTGCGGGAAAACATTCGTTTGTCGATTCCGGAATTGAACATGGGTGGCGGAATAGGAGCGGCCGACCGGCATCTGGCGCCAGGTTCGCTGCTCACGCTGAAAATCTCACACGGCGTGCGCAATATCCGCGCGCAAGCGATGGTCCGGGGAGCGCGGCCCCAGGCAATTGCATTTGAGTTTGTGGATATGGAGTTGGATGAAAGATCGCGCTTGAGAAAGCTACTCTTGGAACTCGGCGGACTGCCGCAACCTTCGAATATCAGCAACCGCAGCCGGCGCCAAAGCCGCCTGGCCTTCACGAAGTAATCCGTTCAAACACAATCCTGTCGGGAAGCGCTACCTGTACCGATCGGAGGAGAACCGTCCGGGTGAGCAGGTTGCCGAACTGTCCGGAAGGAGCGATGACCAGCGGGTCACCATGGGACCTCTGTACCATTGTCGCAGTCAAGCAAGGGGCCTAGGGTACTGTGAGGATGTCCTAGTGGTTTTGATCCTCGAGATCTTCCATTTGGTGCAGGTGCGGAGCGGGATGAAAACGGACCCCAAAACCACGGCGGGCCGCGCCTTCGTTCGAAGCCTTAACATTTTGCTGAAGTTCGCCCGATTGTATGGCTACGATCACGTCCGCACGATTGAACAACTGGGGATCGCCTGGCGCGAACTGCGTACCGCGATTCCCGAAGGATCGGAATCGCGCCTGCTCCTGGGGGCGACCGGTGCGCAGTTGGTGCTAGACGGCGTTCCTTTGGAAGGATCACCGGCGGAAAAGCAATTTGCACAATTGCTGTCGGCGGCAGGGCTCGCTAGCGTGCAATTCACTTCGCGGATCACGGAAGAAGAGCTGTCCAGATTTACGCACGCTTTTCCCACCGGTAGGGCCAAACCCTCTGAACTCGCCCAACAATTGAAGACCGCCATCGTGGAGGCCCATGGAATTCGCGTGAATGAGATTTGCTTTGTGGCAACGGATTCACGCCTGAAGGATGCCAGCATGGCCGCGCAAATTGCCGCGGCCTCGCTGGGCGATGAACAGGACCATTTCAAGAGCTTGCTGAACGACCCGCAGAAGCTGCTGGAACTGATTGCCGCGGCGCAGGGTTCGAAATCAGGCAGCGAGGGTGGAAGTGTGGAAGGTAACGGACACGGAAATGGCATGGGAACGGGCAGCGGGACAGGCAGTGGAACAGGATGGGGTACGGGGTTTGGATCTGCCAGTGATGCGGAAACTAGGGTGGGTACGGGTGGCGGAAGCGGGATGACTGCCGGGAGCGGCGTCGGCGTTGGAATAGGCCGTGGCACTGGAGCGGGCGACGGGAGCGGTCCGGGTGGGGGGGGCGGAACGGGCGGAGGAAGTGGAAAAGCAGGCGAGGGAGGAGGGCTTCCGGACGACGAAGAGATGTACCGCATTCTGCAGGCACTGACCACGTTTGGAAAGGTGGGCGCGGGGGAGAATCTGGCTGCCGCGGTCGTCGAATTCCAATGTCAGGTGGCGCAACTGCCCTTGAGGGCGCAGGATACTCTGCGGCAAGCGCTGGCCGGATTGGCCGAGCAAGGCAAGAACAAGAAGCTCGATCAGGGCCTCTTGCTGCAATTGGCGGAGCATCTCTCAATCCGCTTTGCGATGGAACGGTTCGAAAAGGGCGAAGTGAAGGTAAACGCGGTGCGGCAAATGCTGGACCGCATGAACCAGGAAATCGAAAACCTGCGGAAGATTTTGGGCCAACACGAAGACAAAATGACGGAGGCAGGAATCCTGGTGGAATCGCACCGGGAAACACTGGACCGCATGTTCTGGTCATCGGTGCCAGAAAATGCCAAGCGCGAAGTGCTGCTCTCCGAAGAGGCGTGGTGCATACCGCCGAAAAACGTGCAGTCTTATGTGGCCGAGTTGATCGAGCAAGGGGACGTCGCGGAGGCCATCAGTATTCTGCAGAACTATGCAAAATGCGCGGACAATGAGGAGCCGGATGCGCGGCGACGGGCGGCCACCGGGCTTTCGGAATTGGCCGGCCTGTACGCGCAAGCGGACCCGAAGCTGCTATCCGAGACTTTGCGACATGTGGGCTTGCGTTTAAGCGTGGAGCAGGACCAGGAACTGCAGACGTTGGTCAGCGCGGCGTTCGTGCGGCTGAGTCAAGAAGCCGCGACGCAACGATGCTTCCCGGCGATGGAGCAGGCGCTGGATTTGCTGGCGGGGGTTGAGGGGCAGCGACCGGGGATCGCCAAAAGTTTGCGCGCGAAGATGGGCATCGAGGAGCGCGTTCCGCAATTCGTGGAAGAGGCTTTGCGGGCGCGGCAGATCTCGGCTGGGCTAACTGGCGTGCTGAAGCAGCTTCCGCAAACGGCCGTGGAACAGCTGTCGGCGCGATTTAACCGGTGCCAACTGCGCGATGACCTGGAAAATGTGGCGAACCTCGCGCACGATCTTGGCGAAGAAGCGCTGCAATATGTGCGCAGTACTATGCGGGGAGGGCCGATTGCCGAAGCGGTTGAATCAGTTGGTTTGCTCGTGAAACTCGATCCGCAAGCGGCGGAGGTTTTTCTGCCCGGCCGGGTGCAGTATTTCCCGCGAACGGCTCAAGACCGCATCGTGAGGCAGATCTCAGCGAGCGGCGCCGCAGGGCGATGCCGGATTCTGCTCGGAATCCTCGATCACGTAGACCCGCTGGTGATGCCGCTGGTGGTTGACGAAATCGGACTGACCGGGGATCGCGAGGCCTTAGGGCGATTGCTGACGATTGCCGATGGGGATCTTCCCGCGAACGCCGCCCCGTACCTGCGTGTAAAATGCATTGAAGCGTTAGGGCGTCTGAACGCTCCAGAAGTGATTAACACGTTGAAGCGGATCGTGGAAGCGCGCAAGATCTTTGGCTGGCAGCACCCCCAGGAGTTGCGCATCGCGGCGCTGCAGGTGTTAGAGAAGTTGGATCAGGGTTGGGCGCGGGAATATCAGCCTAAGAGCGGAATCGATCGGGAAGAAATGGGGCTGGCGCCTCTGGACGTTCCGCCGAATTCGAAGTTTGTAAGGCAGAGACGCCGCACGCGAATTCGCTTGCAGAAGAACATTGCAGCGGTTAGCACGAATCTGAAACAAAACTGCCGCCTGGAAATCAAAATGGTCAGTCTTACGGGCGGCCTGGCCACCACAGACATGCATCTCGTGCCGGGGACCCAGGTGCAATTACGAATGCAAGTGGGGCTGTGGAATCTTCAGGCCACGGCGCTCATGCGGGATTATCGGGCACAAGACATATCCTTCGAGATTGTGGATATGGGTCTCGACGAACGGAGCAAGTTCCGCAAACTGCTTATGGGGAATCAGGTCATAGGTGGCGAGGAAGTCTCCATGCCGGTGAAGACCGGGACTCGGGCACGCTGAAGGAAAGTAGAAGCGAAACGGATTCCGGTTCGGCGAGCGGCGCAACTGCGTTCGATACCTAAATAGTAACTATTCGCAGGTACTATACGTCGGTACTTTTGTTGGATTTACCCCGCAGCAGTCCTTCCCTAATCTGAAGAAGAACACGGAGCATCACAAACCGGGGTCGCCCACCCAGGCGAAGCACGTTTCGTGTAAGCGGGAGAATACGGTTGCCTGAGGGACTTCATCGCCGACTCTTTGTGCTGCTCTGCGCAGTTACTACGTTATTTCCCCGTGTTTCCGCGCAGGAATCCCGCGTTTCCTATCCCGATAGCCCAAGATATGCCGTGCAGCGACCGGAAGACCAATTCGGCCTAGAGGCCGTAACGGTCACTGCCATGGGGCAGGACGCTCAGGGCTTTCTGTGGATCGGGACGCAGACTGGCCTCTACCGCTACGATGGCGCACGGGCGCAAAAAATGAGTGAGGTCGAGGGGACCATTACGTCCTGGACATGCTGATCGGGCCGGACGGCACGGCGTGGTTCGCAGGGAGCCACGGAATCGCGCATTACCGCGACGGGAAATTTGATCCGGTAGTTATTCCGGATGAGGCTATGCCGCTCGGGACCGGCAACCAGGTTTTCGCCGTGGATAGTCATGGCGTGGTCTACGCGTTGCTGTTCAAGGGAGGAATCGTGCGCGTGGATTCCAGCCATCCCGCGGCGACGAGGATTCTGGGCGAGGCGGAAGGAATTAAGGAGATCGCAGTCGGCATCGTATGCGGCCCGGATGACGCGATCTGGTTTACCTACGGATCACACCTGGGGCACTTGCCCGCGGGGACAAACAAAATTGAAGTGGATCCAGGGATCAAGGTACCCAAGGAGAGAGTGGTTGCGCTGCTGTTCGACGGCCTTGCTTCGGCTCCGGCGAGTTTTCGGTTCCGGGTATTGCCAAATTTCTGGCAGACCAGGTGGGCGCGGGCTTCCGGAATGATCTTGGCGTTGGTTTGCTTATGGGGATTTGTCTCACTGCGGACGCGAGCGCTGAATCGTCGAAGACTGGAGCTGGAGTTGGCCGTGGCCCAGAGGAGCGCGGAGCTGCTTCAGAAGAATAAGGAACTGGAAGAAATATCGCTGACTGATCCGCTGACGACGACGCGGAACCGGCGTTACTTCTATGAAACGATTTCGACGGATATTGCGCAGGCACTGAGGTCGCACCTGAAGAGCGTGGATCCCCGGGCCACGCCAGGGCCGCGACAGGAATTGATTTTCGTGCTTGTGGATATTGACCGGTTCAAGCGCGTCAACGATGAATTGGGACACGCTGCCGGTGACCGTTTGCTGCAGGAAGTGGCCAAGCGTATCACCTCCGTGATGCGCCGGTCGGACGACCTCGTGCGCTGGGGCGGAGAAGAGTTCCTGCTCGCGTGCCGGACAACGGACCGTGAAAACGCGTCTATGCTTTGCAATCGGGTGCTAGAAGCGATCCGGGATTTGCCGTTCGATGTCGGCAACGGCGTGCAGGTGCACAAGACCTGCTCGATCGGCTGGGCTCCGTTTCCGTGGATGCAGGATGACGTGGGACTGCTCTCGATTGACAATGTGATCGAACTCGCGGACCGGGCGCTCTACCTGGCGAAACGTGAAGGGCGTAACCGGAGCTTTGGGATGCTGCCTGCGCCGGACATCGAGAAATCGGAGAAAACCGTTTCGATGGAAAACTTGCGCGACTGTCCGCCTGATTTAGTGCAAATCGTTTGATTGCAGCCAATACCCCGCGCTTCGCCATTTACTCCTGTGCCTCCTGGCGTTTCTTGGCGGAGGCACATCCAACCAGTTACAATAAATGAATGCGCCGGCCTTGTGGCACGGGCTTGTACGCGCGGCAAGATCATTCCAGCACAGTCAGGACACGGCAAACCTTTCATGGATGTAGCCAAAACACTCGACCGCGTAGTCGCCAAATTCATCGGCACCAAGCATGAGCGCGACATCAAAAAACTGCAGCCCCTGGTGGCGGCGATCAACGCCCAGGAGCCTGAAGTGCAGGCGCTCAGCGACGACCAGCTGAAAGAGCGGTTCAACGCGCTTAGAACACAAGTACAGGAACAGCTGAAGGACAGCGATCCCGCGGATTCTTCGTACAAGGAAACTCTGGTGCGGGCGCTAGAGCCCGTGATCGTGCCTGCCTTCGCGCTGGTGCGGGAAGCCGGGCGGCGGTTCCTGAAGATGCGCCATTTCGATGTGCAGCTGATTGGCGGGATGGTGTTGAACGACGGCAAGATCTCCGAAATGAAGACGGGTGAAGGCAAGACGCTCGTGGCCACCCTGCCTGCGGCGTTGAATGCGCTGGCTGGCAAGGGCGTGCACATTGTCACGGTGAACGATTACCTGGCGCGGCGCGACGCGGAATGGATGAGTCCACTGTATAAGGGCATGGGATTAAGCGTAGGCGTGATCGTCCATGACCTGGACGACGAGCAGCGGCGGGCGGCGTATGGCGCCGATTTGACCTACGGCACGAACAATGAATTCGGCTTCGATTATCTGCGCGACAATATGAAGTATGACCTCGCCAGTTGCGTGCAGCGCGGGCATCAGTTCGCGATTGTGGACGAAGTGGACTCCATCTTGATCGACGAAGCCCGCACGCCGTTGATTATTTCGGGGCCGTCCGAGGAATCCACCGACAAGTACTTCAAGATTGACAAGATTATTCCTAAGCTCATCAAGGACATTGACTACACGCTTGACGAGAAACACCACACCGCGACGCTGACCGAAGAAGGAGTCAGCAAGTGCGAACGGATGCTTGGTCTCGGCAACCTCTACGATCCCGCGCATATGGAGACAATCCACCACGTCTATCAGGCGTTGCGCGCGCACACGCTGTACAAAAACGACGTGGATTACGTGGTGAAAGATGGCGAAGTCATTATCGTAGATGAATTCACGGGCCGCCAGATGCCAGGGCGTCGCTGGTCGGATGGGTTGCACCAGGCCGTGGAAGCGAAAGAAGGGGTGAAGATCGAGCGGGAGAATCAGACGCTTGCGACGATTACCTTCCAGAACTACTTCCGCATGTATAAAAAACTTTCCGGCATGACCGGCACGGCGGAAACGGAAGCGGCGGAATTCAGCAAGATTTATAACCTCGACGTCATTGTGATTCCGACGAACCGAACGCTTATCCGTAAAGAGCATCCGGACGTTGTTTACCGCACGGAGCAGGAAAAATTCGAAGCGGTGGTGAACGGGATTTTGCAGGAAGACAATTCGCTGGCGAACGGCATACGCCATTACCACGAGCGAGGACAGCCGGTGCTGGTGGGGACGATTTCGATCGAGAAATCGGAGACGATCGCCGACATATTGAAAAAGTCCGGCATTCCGCACCAGGTGTTGAATGCTAAGCAGCACGAGCGCGAATCGCGCGTGGTGGCGCAGGCGGGACGCAAGGGCGCGGTCACCGTGGCCACCAACATGGCCGGCCGAGGCACGGACATTTTACTTGGCGGTAATCCTGAGTTCCTTACGCGTGAGCATTTTCTGAAGAACAAGCTGGCCATACCTTATGCGGCCGCGCCCGCGGTCATCGCCGCGGACAACGGTGAAAATGCCGCGCAGCCTGCCGTGCCGATGGTGCTCTTCCAGCACGAAGGGAAGATTTTTCAGGTGCCACAGGATCAGTGGAAGCCGGTGTTCGATTCGTTTGCCCAACAGTGCAAAGCCGAACACGATGAAGTGGTGGCGCTCGGCGGGTTGCACATTCTTGGCACGGAACGCCACGAAGCGCGGCGCATTGACAACCAGTTGCGAGGCCGCGCGGGACGCCAGGGCGATCCGGGTTCTTCGCGGTTTTTTCTTTCGCTTGAAGACGATTTGATGCGCATTTTTGGCGGCGAACGCGTCAAGCAATTGATGTTTCGCCTGGGTATGACCGAGGGCGTACCCATTGAGTCGCGGCTGATCTCCAGCCGGATCGAGAACGCGCAGAAATCGGTGGAAGCGCAAAACTTCGATGCGCGCAAGCACCTGCTCGAGTACGACGACGTGATGAACAAGCAACGCGAGACGATTTACGCGATCCGTCGCTCCGCGCTTGAGGGGAAAGATCAGCGCGATTACGTGCTGGGGATTGCGGAAGATGTTGCGCTCGAATTGGTCGAAACGTATTGCACGCGCGAACAGCACCCCGGGCAGTGGAATACCACCCAGTTTTTGGCCGAGGTGAATAGCCAGTTCGGCATTGATGCGAAGGCTGCAGGGGTGGATCCTGCGGCGCTGAATCACGAACAGCTTGCGGATGCCACAGTCGAAGCGGCGAAGCATCGCTACGCGGAGAAAGAGAAGCAGTTCAGCCCGGACCTGCTGCGGTGGCTCGAGCGCCGCATCATTCTGGACGTGGTGGATACGCAGTGGAAGGATCACCTGCTGTCTCTTGACCATTTGAAAGAAGGCATTGGACTGCGCGGTTACGGGCAGAAAGATCCACTCGTCGAGTTCAAGAAGGAAGCGTTTGTGCTTTTTGAGGACATGATGACGCGCATTGACAACGAAACGGTGCGTTATCTCTTTCACGTGCAGATTCAGCAGGGTGAAGCGCCGCCACCACAAGCGCAGCCGCGGCCCGAGCCTCAGCGTATGCAAGCTAGCGCGCAGGCTGCCGTCGCGAGCGCCGCCGCTCGCGCGGAAGAGGCGCCGGCACAGCGGTTGCCCGATTTTGCGCGCGCTTTGGAGCGCCGGCAGGAGCGCCAGCAAAAGGATTTGCAGTATCAAACCGGGGCCGCGCAAGCGGAAGCCCCGAAACCTGTGCGCGCGGGAGCGAAGGTTGGGCGAAACGATCCTTGCCCTTGTGGATCGGGGAAGAAATACAAGAAATGTCACGGGGCGAGTGCCTGAAGGATGGTAAAGAGGCAGGGAAGCAAAAGAAGCGATTTACATTTGCTTTTGGAAATGAGTAAGAGTGGTTGAAAACGTTGAGGTTGAGATTCTTCGGGCATCCTCGTTGGATGCCGTCAGAATGACAATTGAGGTTTTTCGAGGTATTAAGAAGGGGAAATCATGCCGCCAGGGGCAATGCCGGGACAACAGCCAGGACAGATGCCGGAACGCCAGCCGATTCCGGGAGTGAAAAACCTTGTAGCCGTCGCGAGCGGAAAAGGCGGTGTCGGCAAGACCACCGTCGCCGTAAATCTTGCCTTGGCTCTGGCGAAGCTGCGACACAAAGTTGGTTTGCTGGATGCGGACGTGTATGGCCCCAATGTGCCGATCATGCTGGGCTCGACCGCGGAGCCGATGGCCACACCGCAGCAGCGGATCATTCCTGTTGAAGCGCAGGGCATCAAGATGATTTCGATGGGGTTGCTGAACCCAGGCGACAAGCCGGTGATCTGGCGCGGGCCGATGCTGCACAGCGTGATCACGCAATTTTTGCGCAGCGTGGAGTGGGGCCAGCTCGATTACCTGGTGATTGATTTGCCGCCGGGGACGGGCGATGTGCAATTGACGCTGATTCAGACCGTCGCGGTGACGGGCGCGGTGGTGGTCACCACGCCTTCGACGGTGGCGCTTGCGGATGTTCGCAAAGCGATTGAAATGTTTCGCCAGGTGAATGTGGAAGTTTTGGGCGTGGTCGAAAACATGAGCACGTTCAGTTGCCCGCACTGCGGCAAGCCGGTGGACATTTTTGGCCACGGGGAAGGCACGAAGACCGCGATTGCCTACTGCGTGCCGGTGCTCGGCGAGATCGAAATTGATCCAAGGATTCGCCTTGGCGGCGATACCGGCAAGCCGGTCGCGGCGCAGGGCGAAAACGCGCCTGCCGCGCAGAGTTTTTATCGCATGGCCAAAGCGGTCACGGCGCGGCTGGAAGAAGTCAGCGCTACGTCCGGCGGACCGACCGTTCAGATCGACTGAAGCTCTCCCCTTTCCTTGTCAGCAAGCCAAAGCGGGTGCTATCTTGAGGTATTCGTAGCGTGGTCGTGAAGCGCGCAGGCGCCCGCTATATTGTGCCCCTGCAATCACTTACGCGGAATCTGGACATCCTTCTTGAAGAGCGTACCCGACATTCGTTCGTATCGCGGCAAGTTTCCGCAGATTGCGGCCTCGGCCTACATTGACCCGGCGAC
>Ga0306920_100002426_pt1 | contig 23587 bp, 25 predicted proteins | sample flu12Cox44000170_FD_204666 | JGI IMG/M metagenome (GOLD analysis project Ga0306920, IMG submission 204666) | Lab enrichment of tropical soil microbial communities from Luquillo Experimental Forest, Puerto Rico - flux4day.12C.oxic.44.000.170 (v2)... | ecosystem: Environmental > Terrestrial >...
GTCTCTTCCGAAAGGCTGGTCAATTCCCGGATACGGCTGAAGAACAGCACTTTTACGCGAACTGTAGAGGAGACAGATGGCACCCGAAAATTGTACCCTGAGGCAACGCATCCGGCTAGCGTCGAGGCTATAAGTACCTGGGGGACAACTCTGGTTCACCCCTTCACGACGCTCAAGAACTTTCGATGAAGATCCTTATCACTGGATCCACAGGGCTCGTCGGCAGCGCGCTGGTTCAGGATCTGCAGCGCGCTGGGCACACTGTCTGCCGGCTGGTTCGCCCGAACACCGCAGCGGAAGCCAGGGGCGGCGCGCAAGGCTTCGATGTGCACTGGGATCCTGCGACGGGCGAGCTCGGGGGCGCCGCGGTAGGCGCCGACGCCGTGATCAATCTTGCGGGCGCTCCCGTCGCAAGTGGCCGCTGGGCCCCAGAACGCAAGCAACTGCTCGTCTCTAGCCGCGTAGAGACTACGCGTGCGCTGGTAAACGCACTTTCGCGAATGGCGGCGTCGCCGCGCGTACTTGTGTCTGCCTCCGGGATCGGCTACTACGGGAGCTGCGATGACAGGATACTCACGGAAGATAGCCCTTTGGGCGGAGATTTCCTGGCTGAACTTGGGCAGAAATGGGAAGCAGAAGCCAGCAAAGCCGAGGCGTTGGGCATCCGCGTCGTTCGTGCGCGTCTTGGCGTGATTCTGTCGAAGCGCGGCGGAGCACTGCCAATGATGATGCGTCCCATCCGGCTGGGTGTGGGCGGAAGGATCGGCTCGGGCCGGCAATGGATGAGCTGGATCGCGCTCGAAGATGTGATCGGGATACTGCGATTTGCGATCGAGAATGGCGAGGTGCGCGGCGCGGTCAACGTTGTCTCGCCGCAACCCCTGCGCAACTTGGAATTCACGGCCGCGCTTGCGAAGGCTCTGCATCGCCGGGCATTCTGCCCTGCGCCCGCATTCCTTTTGCGTTTGCTGCTGGGCGAAATGGCGGACGCGGTGCTCTTATCGAGTCAGCGCGCCCTTCCTGCGCAACTTGAAAAATTCGGCTACCATTTCCTCTATCCGAATCTGCCCGCGGCCCTCGCGGCAGTGTTATCGTGAGGGGCCGTCTTGCTTTACGGCGTTGATCGTCAGGGTAATCGACAGAACCTTCCCGCTCAGCGGGTCCGTGGCCAGCGTGCTTTGCATGGTCTGTCCGTCCCGCATTGTCAAGGTCAGTTCGGTCTTGAACTGGCGAATCACGGGTTCGCGGAATTGCCCCGCGTGTGAATCCGGAGGTTGAGCGGGGGGCTTTTGCATAGGGACGAGTACATCGCCTTCGACCCAGGAGCGTTCCAGGTTCAGTGTAACGTCGAATCGCCCATCGTCGGAGGCAAGCGCGCGGGAATCGATGTTCGTGCCCACGTCGAGATATTGCATTCCGCCTTCCTTGCCGTTGTACACGGGGATACGACTTCCCATCCGCAGTTTGGTCCAGGGCGAACTGGGGCTTGCGTCTGCGGCTCTAAGGAAATAGATATAGGGAAGACTCACGATCTTTTTCTCACCCTCGTTTTCCGCGATGGTGACCTGAACCTTGAGGGTCGTGCCTGCTGCCCTGGCTTCCGACTTTGCTTGCTCCTGCGCGGAAAGCAGCGCCGAATTGCCCCCGAAAGCAATCAGCATCGCTAGCAATACTCGTACGATTCTCATGCCATCCTCCTGTAGTCGTTTACTTGCTGCTCGAACCACGCAAAAGTTCCGGCTATTCGCCGCCGGACCCTTGCAGCGGCTTTACTTCGACACTCTCGATCGTCAGGAGCGCGATCTCCACCGGTGTATCGCCCTTCGCGGGCTCGACAGAAGCCAAGGCCACTGCGGCGTCGCGGTCGCTCGACAGTTCGGCGACAAAATGCGCAAAGGCTTCCTGTTCCTCCCGGAGGACGAGGACTTCGGGAGCTGGGGCAGGTGCCGCAGCGCTTGCTGTTGACGTGCGCGCGGAATGAGGGCGCTGAGACAAGGGCGCCAGAACCACGGTCCCGCTTGGTTTCGCGGGGATCTCACTCGACCCGCTGGATGCAACCAGAGGAGCCTCCACGGGGCCATGCGTAACCGTCCCTGTTCGGTACAAGCGGACGCTCACTAGCAGAGCCAGGACAACTAAAGCCGCGATTGCAGCTCGCTGCCAGACAGGAACCCACAGCGATCGTGACTGCGCCGCCTCCTCCCGCAGCCGGACGCGCAGCGCAGGAAGCAAGGAAGGGGGCACCGGTTCGTTGACAATGACACTCAGGTGGGAATCCATTGCCTGGAAGAGTGCCGCCTGATCTGCAAAGAAGGCTCGGCAACCGGCGCAGGACTGTAGGTGGAGATGCTGTTCCCCCCGAGGTTCCGGTTCGCCCGAGGCAAGCGACTCAATTATTTTCTTTTGTGCACGTTTGCAATTCATCGCAACTTCTCCGCCAGCTGTTTCTTGCCGAAAAACAATCTGGATTTCACCGTACCAATCGGAATGCCCAGCATTCCCGAGACTTCCTCGAGCGTGTGACCCTGCATGGCCGAAAGCAGCACCACCTGCCTCTGTTTTTCCGGCAACTCTTCCAGGGCGCGTTCAAGGCGAGCCTGGAATTCGCTCGAGGCGGCAAGGTTTTCCGCCGTCGGCGGCGCGGGCCGCCGCTCGGGCTTGGACCATTCGGTCTCGCGCTTTTCCCGCCGACGCGCGGAACGCCAGCGATCGAGCGCCAAACGGAAGGCAATGCGCACCAGCCAGGCCCGGAATCGCCCCGGCTCCCGCAAAAGGTCAAACTTGCAGTAAGCCTTCAGCAGCGCTTCTTGCGCTACGTCCTCGGCATCCGCGGCGTTGCGTAAAACACCCCGGGCGACGCGATAAGCCAAAGGCCCACACTCGGCGAGACGGACTTCAAATTCCCGATGCGCGCTGGAACGCTCGGATTCGCCTGCCGTTTCTCCCTCAAGGGTTCTTCCCGGCTGGATCAGAACCAGCTCCTGCATGCTTGATCTCCGTATCACCTACTAGACGGCATGGCGGCGAATCCGGTTCATCCGGCGACCGGTGCGGATCAGATATGGAGCAGGCGCAAAAGGTCCTCCAGGTTCGACTCGTCGACCAGTAGGCGGAGGTCTGGGGAGCTGCGCGTCGCGAGTGGCACGGCCCCTTCATCAAAGGCCTGAAATAAGCGCATCTTGGCAACAGCATATTCTTCGCTGCTGGTCAGGGGGCGTCCGTTGAGTTGTGCCCAGGCTTCGAGCGCGGATTGCCGAACAAGGATGCGGATAGGAAAAGTGGTTTTGCGGTCGGCAGAAATGGTATAGATGAACTCACCGGCAGGCCCGCTGGCATCCGCGACGCGATTCACTTCAAAAAAACAATATTGGTAAACGTAGCCGTTCGACGCCGAGTAGCTTTTTACACGACGCACAGCTTCGGGTCGCGCCATGGAGCGAATTATTGAAGGCACTCGGACGAAAGTCAATCGCGACGAGGATTCATTCCCAGTTGGGACCTTCAGCAATCCGATCCATTTGAGATTGGAACTCTTGGCTGCCTGTTCTCGCTACGATGACATAATGCAAGAACGCGCTGGGCATTTGCGCTTGCTTACAAGAACCTCAATCGAGAGATGTTAGCCACCTGCAGTCGCGCGCTGCGGCTCCGCAAAGACTTTCGGTTTGTTTGCCTTTGGCTGGTCCTTCGCCTGCTTTTGGAGAATCCATGCGGTCTCTCCTGTCAACGCGAGGCGCAAGAGCTGCTAGAAAAAGCCTTGGCTCGAAAACACGAGTGTCGCCAGCGTACCGGTTCGTGTTGGCCAACGCGCTCCTCACGGCGGGTGCGTGGACTCTGGGCTGAGGCGGGGAGGCGCAGGCTCCGTAGCGTCCCCGTCGCCACCACCTCCCCTCATCACTGTCACCGTTACACCCAATACGGGGATAGTATTGCTAGACGGAACAGGTCTCCAACACCACCGATACTACGGTGGCCTGGAGCGTGAACAATATTCCGGGGGCTTCGCGCAAGTTGGCACCATTTCCACCGACGGAACCTATACGGCACCCGCGGATCTGCCTGTAAACGGAAGCGTACGGGTAACCGCTACAAACGGGCCCTCTTGCGTTTCTCAGCGGCAGCAAAAATCGCGCGGACACCGGCGCTATCCGATGAAGCAATCTCCATCAACCGACAGACCGCCTTACGTTTCCAGCGTGGAACGTAAAATAGCCGGAAGCGTTGCCTAATCAGAAATACTCGATGGCCTCCGGGGAAGTGCGAAAGGCATACTGCTCCGCTTGCAGGCGCAGCGCGTCCTCGAGGGCGGCTTCGCGCCCGTGCGAAAAAAGCGAATCGCTGGTGACGTCCGCGAAGCCATGCAATTGCAAAAGGCGATCTTCCGCGTCCTTATGCGACTCGACGACACCTCCACGCCGCAAGTGCAGCGGCAGCACACCTCGCTGCGCCAAGACCGGGGAGATCAGCAAGAACCGATGGCAATGCAGCGGATCTTCTTCGGCACACAGGATCACCGCATTTTCCTCGTCGGCGCGCGCGATCGCGCGATCTACAGCGTCCAAAAAATCTGGCGCGCGGCGCCGGGTGGAGTAATCCACCAGGCCATTCGGCAGGTAGTAGCACGGGTCAAGAGGCCGCCCGCCCAATTGCTCCCCAAAAAACTCGTAGCGGATTTTGGCCGCGGCAAGACGCGCTTCCAGCGCTTCCCGATTGAATTGTGGGAACCGGAAGCTGCCCGGGCGGCTTCGCACATCACAAAGAACCGTGATTTCGTGGCGTACTAGCACACCCAGAAGGTCGGACATCTCCTGATTAGAGTGTCCGAGAGTGAAGAGACGACGGTGGTTTGAGGTGGCAGAACTCATCGAAAAAATCGCCCATACCCAAATTGTAGCGCTTTCCGCCAGAAGAGGCATGGGCGCACCCAGGCCTTTTTTGTTGCGGACAGGGATCTCCGCGCGCTCCAGGTAGGACCGGGGCGCATGGTATCTTGAAAGAAGCCGCCACGAATGCCTGGTTTGTTTCGATGCGGGGTGGGACAAACAGCGTTTTCACGATGAACAGGCTTGCCTATCTCTGGAGAATCCTGTTCGGCCTCGGCGGGACCTTCTTCTTGTTGGGTCCGCTGCCGGCCGCCGCGCAACGCCAGCGTGGAGAGGTGCGGCTGGAAGTGCGCGACGCCGGAGGCGCTGGCGTGGCCGCTCACGGTGAAATCCTGAGCGAGGGCAACGGATTTCAGCGAACGTTTCAGATTGCAGTCGACGGACACTACCTGTTGCAGGATCTTCCTTTTGGCGTGTACCGCTTGAATCTCACTGCGGAAGGCTTTGCTGTCTGGAGCGAAGTCATGGAAGTACACTCGGAAGTTCCCGTGAAATTGGGGATCACGCTGTGGGTCGCGCCGGTCACCATGCAAGTGCAAGTGACGGATGAAATGACTCTGGTCGATCCTACGCGCACGGGCACGCTGTATTCCGTTGGGCAGCGGGCGATTCGCGAAGAACTCACCCCACAACCGGGCCGTGGGCTTCTGGATCTGGTTGCGTCACAACCCGGTTGGCTGTTTGAGGCGAACGGCGTGCTGCACCCGCGCGGATCCGAGTATGACGTCCAGTTCGTTGTTGACGGGCAACCGCAGACGCAGAATCGCTCGCCGGCTTTCGCTCCCGACATGGATTCGGACCAGGTGGAGTCCATGCGTGTCCTGACGGCAAGCTACCCCGCCGAATACGGAAGAAAACTGGGCGGCGTCATCGAAGTAACATCCGATAAAACCACTTACCAGGGCTGGCATGGCGACCTGGAAGCCGGTGGGGGGAGTTCTGATCATCTCAGCGGTTCCGTTGGGCTTTCCAATGCCACTGCGCAGAATCGTTTGACGTTCCGCGCCGCGGGGTTACATTCGGATCGCTACCTCGATCCGCCGGTCGTCGAAAACTACACCAACCAAGGCAATTCCGGCTTGATTTCAGCGGCCTTTGAACACGATTTCACCAATAACGATAGGCTGCGGCTGAGTTTTCTACACGCGACCCTCGGTTATCTCGTCCCGAACGACCTTGTGCAACAAAACCAGATCCCGGTCGCACAGCGCCAGGACGCATCGAGCCTGGAAAACAGCGGGCAGATCTACTACCAGCACTCGTTGTCATCCTCCGTCGTTTTACGTTTTTCGGGAAGCGTCCGCGACGCAAACTTTTTATTGAATTCCAATCTCGCATCCACGCCGGTGATCGTCCATCAAAACCGTGGATACACGGAGGGCTACGTTCGCGGGGATATCGCGGGGCATCATGGGCATCATGATTGGAAAGCGGGGGTGGACTCCTTTTTTACGCCGGTTCAGGAAGTCCTGCAGTATCACATCACGGACCCATCACAGTTTGATCCCGGCACGCAGATTAACCTCGCATTCAAAGATCAGAAGTGGGATATCGAACCTTCCTTCTATGTTCAGGACCAGATACATTACGGCGCTTGGAACCTGACTGTGGGCTTGCGCTTCGACCACTACGGCTTCGTGGTGTCGGAATCGGCGCTCAGCCCGCGTGTCGGGGTTTCCTATTTTGTTCCTTCCTGGAACCTGTTGTTGCACGCCTCTTACGACCGCGTTTTTCAGACTCCCGCGATGGAGAATCTGCTCCTCGCCAGTTCACCGCAACTCGATGCCGTGAATCCGGTCGTCCTTCGCGTTCCGGTGCCGCCCGCGCGTGCCAACTACTTTGAAGGAGGAGCCACCGTTTCGCTCTTTGGCAAGCTGCGACTGGACGCGAATGTTTTCCGCCGCAATTTCCAGAACTACCCGGATGACGACGTCTTGCTGCAAACGGGCGTGAGTTTTCCTATCTCCTATGTGTATGCGCGAATCATCGGAGAGGAAGTGCGGCTGGAAGTGCCGCACTGGGGCCGTTTCTCGGGTTATGTGAGCTACGCCAATCAATCCGGCCTCGGTCAAGGGCCCATCACCGGAGGCCTCTTCATTGGGAGCGAAGCCAACAACGCGCTAACAGACACCAGCAAATTTGCGGTGTCGCAAGACCAGCGCAATACCCTGCGCGCTCGCGTGCGATTTCAGGCAGGGATTCATCTGTGGTTTGCAGCGGCCACCCAGTACGGCAGCGGGCTACCCGCGGACCTGGGAAACAATCCGGATGTGGGCTCCTTGATTGAGCAGTTTGGGCCCCAGGTTGTTTCCCGCGTAAATCTGACCAGGCAACGCGTAGGGCCGAACTTCTCGCTGGACCTGGCCACCGGCGCCGAACTCTATCGAAGGGAAACGCGCTCAGTACAGCTTCAATTGGAGGCCACCAACATTACGGACCGGTTGAACGTGATTAATTTTGCCAGCTTGTTCTCGGGGACGGCTGTGGCACCTCCCCGCATGATTTCCGCGCGCATGCGGTTGACGTTTTGAATGGTTCGCTGTTTTTCACCGGCGGCGAGTCTTACCGAGCAGGCGCAGAATCTCCAGGTAGAGCCAGATGAGAGTAACCATCATGCCGAAGGCGCCGTACCACTCCATGTAACGGGGAGCGCCCACTCGCGCGCTGGTTTCAATCATGTCAAAATCAAGAATGAGGTTAAGCGCAGCGATCACCACCACAAACAAACTGATACCTATTCCGAGTGGCGTGCTTGCGTAGAGAAAGGACATCGGCCGGTTGAAGAAAAAACTCATGACCATGTTGGCGAGATAAACCAACGCGATGCCTCCCGTCGCCGCGATAATGCCGAGTTTGAATCCGCGCGTAGCGCGCACGATGCCGAATTTATAGGCCAGCAGGAGCACAAATAGCACGGCAAAGGTAAGGCTGACGGCTTGCATTGCGATGCCGGGGTAGGAACGCTCAAACAAGGCAGAGATTCCGCCCAAGAAAAGTCCTTCAAGGAATGCATAGATAGGCGCGCTGATGGGCGACCATTCCTTCTTGAATACGGTTACGAGAGCGACGATAAAACCGCCGATGGCCCCGCCAATCGTCCACGGTAATGCGACTTCGGGCGTCGGAGAATGGCTCAGTCCCCACGTCCACGCTGCAGCGATGATAACGAAAAGAAGAAGCAGGCCAGTCTTGTTGACGGTTCCTTGAATACTCATCGTTTCGCCAGTGACGATCGGCTGCGCGAAAGCCTTTTCCTTCAGTACTGGATTGTTGGAGCGAAGCAGGTCTGCCATGTGGATCTCCTCCACCCAAGAACGGGATACGCTTCGTTAGAATAGCACTATCCGCTGAGAAAGACCGAGGCAACTGGTAAGGGGAGATGAAAATCTTGGTAGCGCTAACGGGAATCGAACCCGTATTTCGGCCTTGAAAGGGCCGCGTGCTAACCGTTGCACCATAGCGCCACTACGGAGGGAACTACAACCTTTTAATTATACGAGAAAGCCATATTTTGCGCCACGCGGCGAAAGCAACCAATAAAGTTTAGGTCAAAAGTTATAAGTATTAAGTCCGGCAGGAAGCAGCCCGCCAGAAAGAGATCATTTGCGTCTGCCATCGAGCGGGCACATCTACTTCATATTGAGAACCCAAAACTTAGGACTTTTCTTCTACTTCATACCAAAAACTTAGAACTTAAGACTCCTCTCACTCCTGGCGGTCCTGCCATTCCTCGTGCCATGCCATCTGAATCGCCTCGAGCTTGCTCTCGTTGGATTTCATAGGGTCCCCTGCAAAACCAGGCAATTCGATGATCCATTTGTGCATGTCAGTGAAGCGCACTGTCAGCGGATCAACATCGGGATGCTGATCCGTGAGAGCGATAGCGATATCGTCGAGGCTGTCCCAATCGAATGTTTCCGGCATCGAGCGTTCCTCAGTGATCCAGTTCCTTGGCGTAATTCTTGTTCCAATCGGGAATTTCCACCACGATATCGGTGGTGCCATCGGGCACAGTCTGGCAGCCCAGGCGCGACTTCGGCGTGATGCCGGGCGCTTCATCGAGCTCGTCGAGCTCGGCGTCGGTGGCCTCATTGCAAGACTCCAGACCTTCCTTCACGATCACGTGACAGGTGGAGCAGGCGCAGACGCCGCCGCACGCGTGGTCCAGACCCATCTTGAAACCCTCGGAAATATCCAGGATGCTGCCGGGCAAGCCGTTGTGGCCATAGGGAAACTTTTCCGGATCAACCTCGATGGTCTTGCCGCTTGGAAGAAAAGTGACCTTGTACTTCTGGGTCGCCTTCTTATATTTCACTTCCTCAATGTAAGGGTTGCTGCCGCCCATGATTTTTCTCCCTAAACTTCAGCCAGTTTCTTGCCCGCGAACGCCGATTCCACCGCCGAATTCAACAGCAATTCGGCGAGATGCTGGGTGGCGTGATTCAATTCCTCGATTTGCAGGCGAATCCGTTTGTAATCGCTGCCCTTCACGGCTTCCTGAAGCGCAGCAACGCCAGCGTCAATTTTCGCGCGTTCGTCGACCGGAAGTTGCGCGGACTGCGGATTCGCGAGTGCCTTTGCCGTAGCCGAAAGAATGGACTCGGCTTCCGTGCGCGCTTCGATGACCTGGCGCTCGGCAAAGTCCTGCTCGGCATATTCGATGGATTCCTCCAGCATGCGCTCGATCTCGGAATCATCCAGGCCGTAGCTCGGCTGTACTTCGATCGAATGCTGTTCGCCCGTGCGGACATCCTTTGCAGCCACCTGGAGAATGCCGTTGGCGTCAATCAGGAATTTTACCTCGATGCGCGGCAAGCCCGCCGGTGCCGGCGGCACTCGTAGAGTGAAACGCGCGAGCGAGCGGCAATCCTTGGCCAGCTCGCGCTCGCCCTGCAGCACGTGAATATCAATACCAGTCTGGTTGTCCACGCCCGTGGTATAGAGTTCCTGAGCGCTTGCAGGAATCGTGGAATTGCGCGGGATCACCTTGGCCACCGCGCCACCATAGGTTTCGATGCCGAGCGAAAGCGGCGTGACGTCGAGCAATAGCATGTTCTTCACGCCTAGATCGAGAATATTCGCCTGCACCGCCGCGCCGAGCGCGACGACTTCATCAGGGTTCAGCTCGGTATGCGGCTTGCGGTCGAAGAATTCCTGCACGGTCCGGCGGATCAGCGGCGTGCGCGTGGCGCCGCCAACGAGAACCACTTCATCCATTTCCGTTGGCTTAAGTTGGGCATCGGCAAGCGCTTGCTTGACGGGTGCCATGGTGCGGTCAACGATGGGCCGGATCAGTGCTTCTAGCGCGTCGCGCGTGAATTCACGAACGAAAATCTTGCCGTTCGGCAACGGAAAGCGCAGCGTCGCTACTTCCGTCTCGGAGAGTTGATGCTTGATGTCAATCAGGGTTTTGCGAAGTTCCTGGGCAAGTTCGCCGTGCGGCGAGAAGTCAATCTGATCGGGCTGCAACCGTTCATGGACAAAGGCCTGGAGGAGGTTGTCAATATCGTCGCCACCGAGATGCGTGTCCCCGTTGGTCGAGAGCACCTGGTAGATGTCGCCCTCACTCGTGGAGATGAGCTTCAACACGGAAATATCGAAAGTACCGCCACCGAGATCGTAGACGGCCACCTTACCACGCTGCTTTTCGTGCAAGCCGTAAGCGAGGGCCGCGGCGGTAGGCTCGTTGACAAGACGAAGGACTTCGAGCCCGCCGAGTTTCCCGGCGTCCTTGGTGGCTTGCCGCTGCGCATCGTTGAAGTACGCGGGAACGGTGACGACCGCGCGGTCGACCGTTTCCCCGAAGTACGCTTCCGCCCAGTTTTTCAGCTCGCGCAAAATGAAAGAGGAAATCTCCGGCGGCGTGAAGACCTTCTCGCCGAGTTGCACGCGAATCACGTTCTTGCTGGCCGGATCGACGCGGAAAGGAAAAAGCTTCAGTTCGCTTTGAATATCCGAGGGGCCGCGGCCCATCAGGCGCTTTACGGAGTAGATGGTGCGTTCCGGCTGGGTGAGCAGACGCCGGCGCGCCGGTTCGCCGACAATGATGCTGCCGTCGGCATCCAGGCTCACGACCGAGGGGCATAAGGTGCTGCCATTTGGCCCTGGGATACACCTCGGCTGACCGGTCTGTGCGTCAGTGTACGCGACCAGGCTGTTAGTGGTACCGAGATCGATGCCTACGATTCTGGGCATGAAAAGTCTTTGTAATAAGTCCTAAGTTTAAGTAACTCCGCGCCGTCTACAGCAATTCTTTCTGAACATTCACCACGAGATTCCGGATGTACGAACGGCGATTGAGCAGTTCGTTCAGCCGACCCATCAGTTTCTTTCGTGCACTCTCGTCCACATTTGCGTCTACGGCCTCGTCCCATTCCTTGGCGGCAGATTGCAGTTTGCCGTCCACTTCCTGGAGTTTCCCCTCGAAATTCTTTTCGGCGGTCTCGAGGCGTTGTTTCAGGGAAGCCGTGTCCGCGCCCTCGGCTTTCGCTTCCCGCAATTCGTCGAGCGATTCATTCAACTCGAAAACTTCCTCGAGCAGTTCCGGCGGCGCCTGTTGCTTGTTTTCACCTTCCTTGCGCGCACCCTCAATGGCCAAGAGATATTCCACCCTGCCAACCGGGTCGCGCAGCGTTCGATAACCGTCGTTGAGCTCGGAACTGCGGCGCAGAGAAATTTCGCGCTCCGTGTCCGCAGCATTCACGAAATTGTCGGGGTGCAGCTTCCAACTGAGCTGAAGAAATTTTTGCTCCAGAACGCTCGTTTCGATCCAGAGTTTGCGGGGCAACTCGAACATGGAGAAGTAGTCGCTCTGCTGGGGCAGCTGTAAAACCTTGCCGCAACCCGGGCAGAAATGTGTGCCCATGGTGCGCTCGTGGCAATTCCAGCAAACCAACGGCGGATTCGTAATAGGGAGAGATGTCGTCATGCTCAGATCCAAATCCGTTGTGCCCAGCCCCGGGCACAAAAAAAAATGGCTGGCGATTGCGGTGGCCAACCACTTGTCAGACCGAGTCACTACCAGTCCGGGCACAGACTTCAGCCTGTGCTACCGCTACGCCGTAAACGAACTGCCGCAGCCACAACTCCGATCGGCATTCGGGTTTTGAAACACAAAGCCCTGGCGCATGAGCGTCTCTTCATACTCAAGGGTCGTGCCATTGAGATAGAGAATGCTCTTCGGATCCACAAAGATCCGCGCGCCGAATTCCTCGAAAACCTTGTCGCGATCGCGCGCCTGGGTGTCCAACCGCATGGCATAAGACAAACCCGAGCAGCCGCCACCCTGCACACCAACGCGCAGCCCGCCGGCTTCCGGAGACACACCTTCCTCGGCGAGCAGCGCGATGATTTTTTTCGCCGCGCGCTCGGTCAAGTGGATGACCGCTCCGACCTTGGCCGGGGTCTGCGTAGTGACTTCCGTGGCCATGTCTTGCTTCCTCAAAAACGATTCGAGCCTGTCACTCGACAGCATCCTCCGACGGTCACACTTTGCCGCCGGAAGACGCCACTAACACCGAGCCAAGAATCAATGCGATGACTTCACGTGCTCGGGAACTTCCACTCCGTGCTTCTTCTTCCAGTTGCCGATGGCGGCCTTGATGGCGTCCTCGGCGAGCACGGAGCAGTGTATCTTGACCGGAGGGAGAGAGAGCTCGCGGACAATGTCCGTGTTCTTGATGGAGAGCGCCTCTTCGACGGTCTTCCCCTTCACCCATTCGGTCGCGAGTGAGGAACTGGCGATGGCGGAACCGCAGCCGAAGGTCTTGAACTTGGCTTCTTCAATGACCTGCGTCTCCGGGTTGATTCGCATCTGCAGCTTCATCACGTCGCCGCATTCCGGCGCACCGACCAGGCCGGTCCCGACGTTGGGATCTTCCTTGGGCAGGCTGCCAACGTTGCGCGGATTGTTGTAATGATCGACTACCTTTTCGCTGTATGCCATATAACCGCTAGCTCCTTACTGTTGTTTCTATTCCTGAATCTTCAGCCCTTCGCCGCAGCGACGAGAGAGCCAAAACCTGCGTTCTTGATCGCCTTTTCCGTCAAGGCGATGTTGGTCAGAAAAGCCGAGCGGCCCGCCGTTAGTTCACGGACGGCATCGCGGATGTATTCCGCGCCCAGCCCCAAAACGTTCAAGAATTGCCGCACATCCTGGAGGTGATAAAACGCTCGCTCCGCCGCGGGAGCCGGTTCGTCGCCGTCCTGATACGCCTGATACGTTACTCGAAATGGTGCAGACGTCCCGGCGATCGACCGGTGAATCCTGAGTGTACCTTCGCTTGCAATCACGCTTGCCATTTTTCTTCCCTTCGTCCGTCCCTTACAAAATTACGCGGTCTGCCACTTGACCTTGGAGATGTCGATGCCTTCCTTGGCCATTTCATAGAGCGGCGAAAGTTCGCGCAGCTTGGTGACGACCTGCACCATCTTCTCAATCACATAATCGACTTCTTCCTGGGTATTAAAGCGCCCCAGGCCGAAGCGGATGGACGTATGCGCCAGATCTTCTCCCACGCCTAAGGCTTTGAGTACATAACTGGGCTCCAAGGTTGCCGAGGTACACGCGGAACCGCTCGAAACCGCAATGTCGTTGATACCCATCAGGAGCGATTCGCCCTCAACATAGGCGAAGCTCATGTTGAGATTGTTCGGCAGCCGATGCTCCAGCGAGCCGTTGATGAATACCTCGTCCAGCTTCGCTTCCAGGCCGGTCTTCAGACGATCGCGCAGCGCGCTGAGCCGTTTAGCTTCCTGAGGCATTTCCTGCTGACAAATTCCACAAGCCTTGCCCAGGCCGACGATCCCGGTCACGTTGAGCGTCCCCGAACGCATGCCACGTTCATGGCCTCCGCCATCAATGATGGCGGCCAACTGCACGCGAGGATTGCGGCGCCGAACATATAGAGCGCCAACACCCTTCGGCCCATAAAGTTTGTGCGCGGAAATGGCCAGTAGGTCGATATTGTCCTTCTGAACGTCCACGGGAACTTTTCCGACCGCTTGCACGCCATCCACCGCGAACAAAATGCCGTGCTCCTTGGCAATCTTGCCAATTTCCGCAATCGGATTGATCACGCCAATTTCGTTGTTGGCGTACATCACGCTAATCAGAATCGTGGTCGGCCTGATGGCCTTGCGCAGCTCGTCAAGATTTACGCGGCCATCCTTCTGCACCGGCAGATAGGTAACCTCGAATCCGTGCTTTTCCAGGTTCTTGCAGGTGTCCAGCACGGCCTTGTGCTCGATCGCCTGGGTGATGATGTGGTTGCCCTTTTCTCGATACATTTCCGCGACGCCCTTGATCATCAGGTTGTCAGACTCGGTCGCGCCACTTGTAAAAATGATCTCTTTCGCCGTCGCGTTGATCAGGGACGCGACCTGCTGGCGAGCGTTTTCAATCGCTTCTTCACCGGCCCAGCCAAAGGAATGGTTGCGGCTCGCGGCGTTCCCAAACTTTTCCGTGAAATAGGGCAGCATCGCCTCCAGCACGCGCGGGTCAACCGGCGTGGTGGCGTGATTGTCCATGTAAATCGGCAGCTTGACAGCCATTTCCGTATTCTCCTATCGAGACATCTCCGCTCAGCGCGTTACCGCTAACCGGTCCATCCCCTTCAATTCCACAAAAGCGGGTTCTGGCGTGTCTTCACTCAATTGCGCGATGGTCACGGTTCCCAGAACGTCCAAAATGCTTTCATTCACACGGCGCAATGGCTCTTTGATGGAGCAGCGCTCGGTTGCGTCACAAGCCCCGTGGCTCGTTACGCACGATGTAATCAGAACCGGCCCATCAATCGCTGTAATCACTTCCAAAGCGCTGATCCGGTTCGGCTCCTTGGAAAGCTGATACCCGCCAGTTGATCCGTGCTTCGCGGCCACCAAACCTTGCTTGGCCAGCTTCTGCAAAACCTTGGCCATGAGCGTGGCGGAAATACCGTACTCCTCCGCAATTTCGCTGGCACTGCACGCATGCTGTTCGCGATGGTTGGCGAGATGTTTCATCGCAATCAACCCGTAATCTGCCTTCTTAGAAAGCTTGAACATAAATCTTTCCCGTGTCCCCCATAAGAACCAGATACATATATGCGACTAAACTAGTCGCATTTAGACTATATACCTAGGAAAGACGCCTTGTCAACCCACTGAAACAAATGCTCGATATGTATGGACTTAGAGTAAGACTATTTTAGTCGTATATAGAGTCTTTTCTCTTAAGTGGTTGATTTTTATAGTTGCATGGTTAATTTCGTTGACTCAATCGGTGTAGCCAAGCAGGCAGCCGAATCGTAAAAGGCATTTTAGCCCAGAATCTATCGTGGCGCCGCACAGGATCCGTTCGCAGCAGCCGCTTCAATCACCTTCTGAAAGGCAAGTCGGGCGGGAAGAGTAAGTTGCGCCTTGTGTGCCTGTAATTCGTAAGCCTCGAGCGCAGCGAGTTGCTGCTTTTTCAGGTCATCTGTCAAAGGCAAGCCCTGGGTGATACGGTCCAGGGCTCCGAGGGCCAGTTCCGCCGCCTGTGAGAATGCCGCAGAGGCTGGACCTGCCTCTTTCACAAGAAGGGAGCGCTGCGCTAGCGGCTGGAGCCGCGCGTCATTGGCCGCCCATTTCGTTAATTGGGAACGAAGCTCGGCGGCTTTGGCTACATCCCTACAGGAGGAAGCCAGGAACTCATCCACCTTTACGGAAAAGCGGCGGGAGGGCTCGCTTTCCAGATGAACCGCATCCACCACGCGGTTCATGGGTGTCTGGCTGGTTGGCTCGACGGTGGCATTTTCCTCGCGTGTATAGTCCTTCACAGGTTCCACTGCCTGCGCCAGTGCCGTTAAGGCAGCGAGTTCTTCCGCCGACGACGAACCGGCGATGCGCTGCAGCATCGGGCGTTGGTAGCTGCGGTGGGTCAAACCGAACCACTCAAGCCATTCACTGACGACCGCGAGCCGGGCATACATGGAAGCCAGGTCTCGCACATCCGCGGGTGACCAAAGTCGCTCGGCAATTGCAGCGTTTCTAGGCCAGATACGTGAATCGACATTTTCGGAATTAACGAATTCCGACCACATGCAAGACTCCCCGCCAAGAACGAGCTTTTGCTCATCCAGGGTCAGATTGGCGGCCGCGCCACTCAGGGGATCGACGGCATAATGCCGTGCGGCGGTCCAGCCGAGATCCAGGTAGTAGCCGTTCGACAAAATCCCGCGGTAACCCTGCTTCGCGGCCGCGGCAAGGGATTCCGCCCCACGCCAGGACTGAATGACGATGCTCTTGGGGACACCGGGAATCAGGATTTCATCCCAACCGACCGGGGTCTTGCCGTGCTTTACGACCAAATCCTGCACGCGCTGGCTGAAATACGCCTGAAGGCCTTCATTGTTCTGGATGCCATGGACCTTCATGTATTCCTGGATTTTCGGGTTGGCGTCCCATTCCTTGCCGTTCACTTCATCGCCGCCGATATGAAAGAACTGATCGGGGAAGAGCTTGGCCATTTCGCCGATCAATTCATTCAGGAACTTATAGGTTTTATCGCTCGTGGGATCCATCGCCGGATCGAATACACCCCACTTGCGCTCGATCTGATAAGGACCGGGGCCGCTAGCCAATTCCGAGTGGCCGACAAACCAGGCGGTGCTGTGTCCCGGCATGTCGAACTCGGGGACAACACGAATGCCGCGATCGCGGGCATAGGCGATGATGTCGCGAATCTCGTCCTGCTTGTAGTACAGCCCGTCGGAGCCCATCTCGTGCAGCTTTGGAAATTTGTGGCTTTCGACGCGGAAGCCCTGATTCTCTGACAAGTGCCAGTGAAAAACGTTCATCTTCACGGCTTCCATGCCATCGATGTTGCGTTTGATCACGTCCAAGGGGATGAAGTGGCGGGCAGAATCAATCATCAATCCGCGCCAGGGAAAGCGCGGCTGGTCCTGGATGGTTACACCGGGAACCACGAAACCATCGGAAGAGATGGCCACGAGTTGCAGAAGCGTCTGCAGGCCGCGCAATACGCCGAGCGGATTGGCCGCGTGAAGTTTGGCGCCGCTCCCCGAAACCTCGAGGGTATAGGATTCGTCCTCGCCAAGCTCCTGGACAGGTTTACTCTCGTGGTCGGTGGTAACGATCAGCGTCGCTTTTGGCGGGTCCGGCTGCGCAGGTGCGAAGACGATCGCTGTTTGCCGATGCAACTGAACTAGGAAGCGCTGGCCCGCACGATCCAGGCGCGCTTCACGATAACCCACGAAGGAAACATTGAAATTGGTGTCAATCTTTAACGTGCCGCTTCCCACCTGCACCTTGCCAGGCATGGGCATGAGATTCAGATTTGGCGCGCATTGCCCTCGCAGCGCCATACTCGCGAATAAGAATGACAGAATACCGGCGAAAATGGCCTTGCCCTGCACTGGGCCTCGAGTCATTAGGCAAACCTCTCGAAAATTCCTGATCGCGACAAATGCATTAAAACGTTATAACACTGAATAAGTGAGAGTGTCACGATTCCGGCGAGGAAGAAAATGCTTTTTGCATGGCTCAGAATACGGCCACGCCCATCCAACTTCTCTCTGGCTTTGCGGAGTCTTTGGGATAGAATGTGCCGCAGACCACCTCCCAACGAACATGAAGACCTCTGTCGCTATCTATCCAGGCTCGTTTGATCCCGTAACGAACGGCCACCTCGACCTGATCGAGCGCGGTGAAAAGATGTTTGACCGGCTGATCGTGGCAGTATTGAAAAATGTGGATAAACAGCCGCTCTTCTCCATAGCAGAACGCGTGGAAATGCTACGCGAGGTTACAAGGAAGTGGGAAGCGGTGGAAGTAGACGTTTTTGAAGGCTTGCTTGTGGACTATGCGCGCGCGCGCGGCGCGGGCGTGATCCTGCGCGGGATCCGCGCGATTTCCGACTACGAGTATGAACTGCAGATGGCGCTGATGAACAGGAAGCTGGAGCCGCGTTTGGAAACTGTATTTATGTTGCCTGGAGAGACCTACAGCTATCTCAGTGCCAAGCTGGTACGGGAAATTGCGCAGCTCGGCGGGCCGTTGACGGGCCTGGTTCCGACGGTAGTCGAGCAACGCTTACGGGCCAAGGTATCGTAGAATCGCATGGCGGTTACTGTTGGCATAGAGTTCGATTTGTCTGGTTAGCCTGTTTGACCTGTCAGGCCACTTCTTCTTGATTGAATTTCTTCTCGTTTTCCTGAAAACTGTTCAGTTACGAATGCCACACTGTTCTGAGGAGAGCTCGTGCAACTGACAAATCGCATCAACCGCATTCAGTTATCGCAAACCGCTGGGGTCATCAGCGCCGCGGAACAATTGAAGGCTAAGGGCGTGGACCTCGCCGACTTTGGCCCCGGAGAGCCGGACTTTCCCACGCCGGAACATATCAAGAAGGCCGCGATCAAAGCCATCGAGGAGAATCGCACCAAGTACACGCCTACGGGCGGAATCATGCCCCTGCGCGAGGCGATCGCGGCGTGGCACAAGCGCGAGTTAGGTTCAGATTATGCACCGAAGGAATGCGCCGTAAGCGTTGGAGGAAAGCACGCCATCTTCAATGTCATCAGTGTGCTGATCCAGAACGGCGATGAAGTCATCCTGCCCGCGCCCTACTGGGTCAGCTTTCCCGACATTATTAAATACGCAGGCGGGACGCCGGTGACGGTGCACACGCGTGCAGAGGACGGCTTCAGCGCGAAATCGAAGGACATCGAAAAAGCCATCACATCCAGGACGAAGCTGGTGCTCATCAATTCGCCCAGCAACCCCACCGGCGGCGTTGTGGACGGCGACGAGTTTGTACGGATACTGGCCCTTTGCAAGAAACATAACCTCTTGCTGATGGGCGACGAGTGCTATTCACACTTTGTCTACGATCCGCACAAGCCGTTTTCCATCGCGAGCGCGAAAGAAGCGAAGGAAAACGTCGTCATCATTGGGTCGGTGTCAAAAACCTTTGCCATGACCGGCTGGCGCATCGGTTACACGTTGGCCCCTGAAGCGTTAGTGCAAGCCGTTATCAAGGTGCAGAGCCAGTCAACGTCCAACCCTTCGTCGATTGCGCAATACGCCGCTCTGGAAGCCATGCGCGGTTCGATGGAAGCGGTTCCTCCGATGCTTGCCGAATACGCCAAGCGGCGCAAGCGCATCGTCGAAGGACTCAGAGCGATTCCCGGAGTGACCTGCGAATGGCCCGGCGGCGCGTTCTATGCGTTCCCGAATGTTTCCGCGCATCTCGGCGAAGGCAAGAACGCTTTCGCGAAGAGCTGTACGGAACTGGCCAAGCTTCTCCTGGATCAGGCGCACGTCGCCCTGGTGCCGGGTGAGGCGTTTGGCGCACCGGGATTTCTGCGGCTCTCTTACGCGACATCTCTGGAGCGGATAGAAGAAGGGCTTCGGCGGCTGGGGAAATTCTTCACGCGCGCGGAAGCCGCTTCCTGATCGTGCTGGAACCCGTTCCATCGCGCATTGAACCCGTCTTCAGCCCGCGGCTCTGGGGCGCGCGTTCGCTGGCGCCCTATTTTCCGGATAAGACGAATTTGAAGGAGCCTCTGGGTGAAGCCTGGCTCACAGGAACGGATTGCCGTTTTGCGAATGGGCCTTTCGCCGGCAAATCGTTGGGTGAGGGTTGGCAAGCCATGCCGGAAGAATGGCGTGGGGCGCTGCTCAGCAAGTATCGCGATTTTCCAGTGCTTGTGAAGTTCCTTTTTCCCTGCGAGATGCTCTCGATTCAAGTGCATCCGGATGATGCCTACGCTGCCAAATTTGAACAGCGCGCCGGCGGACGCGGTAAGACGGAGATGTGGCATGTCCTCTCTGCCCAGCCTGGAGCGGAGTTGTTAATCGGGTTGAAACCCGGCGTCACAAAAGAAAAATTCAAGGAGAGTCTTGCCGCTGGCACAGTGGAAGAACTTTTTTTGCGCTATCCGGTCCAGCCGGGAGAGTCCTACTTTCTTTCTCCGGGAACCCAGCACGCGATAGGGCCAGGGATGGTTCTGTGTGAAGTGCAGGAATACTCGGATCTGACCTATCGCGTTTATGATTTCGGAAGAGTCGACGCCGCGGGAAAACATCGCGAGCTGCATATCGAGAAGGCGCTGGAGGTAACAAATTTTTCCGGGACGCGCGCCGGCAAAATTCCGCCACTCGCGTTGCATTCTCCGGACGCCAACAAACACTTGCTTGCCGCGTGCGAGTTCTTTGCCACGGAGCATTGGGATTGCCGCAAGACGACGATCATCGAGAGTGAACCGGAGCAGTTCCAATTGCTGGTGATTCTCGAGGGCAGCGGCAAGCTATATGATGCCGACGAAGGATACGCCTACCGAACCGGGGAAGCATGGTTTCTACCCGCTAATTTATCAGTGGTGCTTTTGCAGCCCGGCGAGCGCACCTCGATTTTGCGAGTGACCGTGCCCGACCGCGCGGCCCTGCATCACCGGTTACGGAGCCTGGGATTCGACGAAGAGGCGTTGTCCAGCGTCCTAGTCGGTTAACTTGTATGGGTAAGAAAAATCTCCGCGTGCACGCCGTTATCCTCGCCGGAGGGCGCGGCACACGTTTCTGGCCGCGTAGCCGCACCCGCACCCCGAAGCAACTGCTCAACATCGTGGGAAAGACCACGATGTTGGAACAGACGGTGGCTCGGCTGAAGCCGCTCGTCCCGCCGGGCCGTATCTGGACCGTCACAAACGCCGATCAGGCTTCCGCGTTGCGCAAACAACTTCCAGCCGCGGCGCGAAACCGCGTGCTGACGGAGCCGGTGGGAAAAAACACGGCGGCGGCGATTGCTCTCGCGGCGATCCATGTTCAGCACGCCGCGGGGGGCGACGCGTTGCTAGCCATCCTGCCGGCCGACCACTACATTTCGCAGCCCCAACGCTACTGGGAAGTTGTTCGCGCAGCGTTGGACATCGCCCACGAACCCGGACGCATGGTGGTGCTGGGCATTCCCCCGACGCGCCCTGAAACCGGCTTCGGCTACATTGAGCGAATGGGCGAGCCTTTGGAAGCGAAAGGTTTCCCGTTTTTCGGCGTGAAGCGATTCACCGAGAAGCCCGAACTTTCACTGGCGAAGGAATACGTCGCCTCAGGCAACTATCACTGGAATGGCGGAATGTTTTTCTGGCGCATATCTACCTTTATGGACGCGCTGAAGGAATTTCTCCCCAAAACCTGGGAAGGACTGGATCGTCTTGCTCGGCATATCGGGAAGCGCAGCTACGAAGCCATGTTAAAGAAGGTTTATCCGAAACTTGAAAACATCTCCGTGGACTACGCCGTTCTGGAGCGCGCCACAAGCGGGGGGGTGCAGGCGCGAGTTTTCGTGATTCCCGCGGACATAGGTTGGAGCGACATCGGTTCCTGGGCGGCCGTGTACGAGCTTCTTGCAAAGCACCCCGAAGAGAACATTTTTGCTGGGCCCGGTCAGAGCCTCGACGCGGAGGGCAATTTCCTGTGGAGCCCGGGCAAATTCGTAGCCGCTATCGGCGTGCGCGATCTGGTGCTCGTGGAAACGCCGGATGCGTTGCTCCTTTGCCCGCGCGATCGCGCCCAAGACGTAGCGAAAATCGTGAAAGCGCTCGAAGAGCGAAAGGGCAAAGCGCTTTTGTAGAGCGCTTTTTTAGACCAGTCAATGCGGTATTTGGCCCCTCCGAAGCTTCGCGTATACTCACAACAATGACCGCGATCAAATTCGGTACCGATGGCTGGCGCGGGGTGATCGGTAAGGACTTCACGCTTGAGAACGCGCGGCTCGTCGCCCATGCGATTTCCCGTTACGTCGTGCGTGGAGAAGACGCGCGCAAAGGTGTAATGGTCGGTTACGACCATCGCGAAGAAGCAGAAACGACAGCGGTGGCGGTGGCGGAGGTCATCAGTGCTTCAGGAACACCTGTTTGGCTTACGGATAAGCCGTGTCCCACTCCTGCTATCTCCTTGTTGGTTCGTCAGCGCGGCGCCGCAGGCGGAATTGTCGTCACCGCGAGCCACAATCCGAAGGATTGGAATGGGATCAAGTACAAGGCAAGCTATGGAAGCAGCGCCTTGCCTTCCATCGTCGCGCAGATTGAAGCCGAACTGGAAGGCGTGCTTCGCGCCGGAGTGCCGCTTCTGCCGCCGCGCAAGGACTTGATTCACTCGATTGACCCGCGTGCGCCCTACCTGGACACCATCGAGAAGCTTGTGGATTGGGATCGCCTACGCGGTGCGAAATTCCGCTTTGTTGTGGACCCCATGCACGGTTCGGCCGCGGGGTTGCTTCGTGAACTCTTCACGCGAAACGGCGTGGCGTGCGACGAAATTCGCGGAAAGCGCGATTCGAACTTTGGCGGCGTTCACCCGGAACCGATCGAGCCTCATCTTGAAGCTCTCCGGAAGGCAGTTCTAGTCGGGAAATACGACGCGGGTTTCGCCGCCGACGGGGACGGCGATCGCATCGGTGCCATCGACCGCGATGGCAGTTTCATCAATCCACACCAGATCTTTGCGCTGATGGTCTGGCACTTGATTGGCACGCGGAAGCTTCCCGGCGACATCGCCAAGACATTTTCCGTCACGAAACTGATTGACAAGCTCGCGGCAAAATACGGCCGCAAACTCCACGAAGTGCCTATCGGATTCAAGTACATTTGCGAGTTGATGCTCGAACAAAATATTCTGATCGGTGGCGAAGAAAGCGGCGGCATCGGAACCAGCCTTTATCTGCCCGAACGGGACGCGACCGTTTCCGCGCTCTTGCTGGCCGAACTCATGGCCTGGCACGGCCAATCCCTTGGCGAGTTGGTTCGCGCCTTGCATGCGGAATTTGGCGAGCACCACTATGGTCGTGTGGACCTGGACGTGAAACCAGGGCAAAAGGAAAATGCCATCGCCTATTTTGTCAACAGTAAGATGAAACAAATCGGGAATTGGACGGCGACACGTCGCGAAGACATGGATGGCGTCAAGGTGTATCTCGGTGAAACCGGCTGGGTCATGGTTCGCGCGTCGGGCACGGAAAATTTGCTGCGAATCTATTCGGAAACGGCCAATCCGGACACCACGAAGCGTGTCTTGCGCGCCACCGTGGATGCCATCCACCGTCTGTAGGAGGAGAAATGCAAACCGTCAACCTGAAGGAAAAATTCAACAAGTTTTCGGACTATTACAAGCCAAAGATCATCGGCGAGGTCAACGATTGCCACGTGAAAGCGGTGAAACTCAAGGGCGAATTCATCTGGCATCATCACGAAAACGAAGACGAGCTGTTCCTAGTCGTCCAGGGAACGCTTCGCATGAAGTTCCGGGACCACGAAGCCGTTGTCCGGGAAGGTGAATTTGTCATTGTGCCGCGCGGCGTCGAGCACCTGCCTGTCGCGGACGAAGAAGTGCACATCGTGCTGCTGGAACCAAAGTCCACACTGAACACGGGAAATATCCAGAACGAAAGGACAGTGAGCCAGCTGGAACGGATCTGACTTCGCCTTCCCGGCCGTGGCTCGCATTACGGAGCTCCTAATGGAACATCGCTTCTACACGCTCGACGTTTTCACAACCACGCGCTTTCAGGGTAACCCCCTCGCGGTTATTACAGACGGTGATGGACTCTCGGCGGACCAGATGCTGGCCATCGCCCGCGAAATGAATCTTTCCGAAACCGTGTTTGTACAAAAGCCGACCGAAGATCGCGCGCTAGCGCGGCTGCGCATTTTTACTACCAAGGAAGAACT
>Ga0306920_100002427_pt1 | contig 23581 bp, 17 predicted proteins | sample flu12Cox44000170_FD_204666 | JGI IMG/M metagenome (GOLD analysis project Ga0306920, IMG submission 204666) | Lab enrichment of tropical soil microbial communities from Luquillo Experimental Forest, Puerto Rico - flux4day.12C.oxic.44.000.170 (v2)... | ecosystem: Environmental > Terrestrial >...
GGTTCCGTCTTCGGCATGGACCGCAGTACCGGCTACGGCGCGGCGGTCACGCGCGCGCTGCAGCACCGCGCGGCGAACGTGAACGTTCCCGGCGCGGCGGGCCTGCCGGGAGGGGATCACGCGGAGTGGGTGTGGCTGCTGCACGACGACTGCGAGCCCGCTCCCGACGCCCTGGAGCAGTTGCTCCGCGGGGCCGCGGAGACCCGGTCGGCCGCGGTGCTCGGCCCCAAGCTCAGGGACTGGGCCGACCGCCAGGTGATCCTCGAGGCCGGGGTGACCATCGATACGGTGGGCCGCCGGGTCACCGGAATCGAGCCGCGCGAGGTGGACCAGGGCCAGCACGACGGGGACCGCGACTGCATGGCCGTGGGCAGCGCGGGCATGCTGATCCGGCGCGACATCTGGGACTCGGTCGGCGGCTTCGACCCCGCCATGGCCCTGTTCCGGGAAGATGTCGACTTCTGCTGGCGGGTCCATGCGGCCGGCTACCGGGTCCGGGTGATCACCGACGCCGTCGTCTACCACGTGGAGGCATCCGCGCGCCGGCGGCGCCCGATATCGGTGGCCCGGCGCCCCCGCCAGCTCGACCGGCGCAACGCGATGCTGACCCTGCTCGGGAACCTTCCCGCGCTGCCGATGCTCGCCTCGGCGGTCGGCAACCTGACCATCTCCCTGCTGCGCGCGCTGTACTTCCTGCTCGCCAAGCGCATGGCCGCGGGGCTGGACGAGCTGGCCGCCGTCGGCTCGGTGTTCGGCCACCCGTTCCGGCTGCTGACGCTGCGCCGCCACCGGGCGCTCGGCCGGCGGGCGGCCTACGGGCGGCTGCGCGGTGACCTGCCGCCGGGCCGGTCGGTCCGGCGGACCGCGGAGTTCGCCGCGTCGGCGCTGTCCCGGTCCGGCCCGGCGGACACGGCGGGCTCGCACCACGCGACCGACGATCCCGACGAGGCCGATTTCCTGCTCACCGACACCGGGCTGGCGCAGCGCATCCTGACCAACCCCGGCGTGCTGCTGTTCCTCGCCCTGACCGTGGTCGCCCTGGTCGCCGAGCGCTCGCTGCTCGGCTCCGGGCCGCTCGGCGGCGGCGCGCTGCTGCCGGCCTGGGGCGGCGCCGCCGCACTCTGGCACGAGTACCTGCAAGGCTTCCACCCGGTGGGAATCGGCTCCGGCACCAGCGCCCCCCCGTACCTGGCCGTCGTGGCCGTGCTCGCCACCGTGCTCGGCGGCAAGCCGTGGCTGGCCGTTGACGTGATCCTGCTCGCCTGCGTGCCGCTGGCGGGCGCCACCGCGTTCATCGCGGTGCGGCGGGTCACGCGTTCCACGCCGGTCCGGGTGTGGGCAGCGGCCTCGTACGCGCTGCTGCCGGTGGCCATGGGCACGATCGCCGCGGGCCGGATCGGCACCGCCGTGGTCTTCGTGCTGCTGCCGGTGATCGCCCTGTTGGCCGGGCGGATGCTGACCCAGCCGGGCCGCCGGGCCCGCCGGGCCGCCTGGGCCACCGGGCTCACGATCGCCGTCGCCGCCGCGTTCGTCCCGCTGGTCTGGGTCGTGGCCCTGGTCGCGGCGCTCGCCCTGATCGCCGTCCGGCCCGCCATGTGGCGCAACCTGGCCATCGTCGCGGCGGTGCCGCCGGTGCTGCTCCTGCCCTGGACGGTGCAGCTCGCGTCGAATCCCTCCGCGCTCCTGCTCGAGGCCGGCCTGCAGCAGCCCGGCCTGGCCGCCCGCGACCTGCCGGCCCGGTCGGTGATACTGCTGAGCCCGGGCGGCCCCGGCCTCCCCGCGGTATGGGTGACGGCCGGCATCGTCTTCGCGGCCCTGGCCGCGTTGCTGCTGAGCAGACGCCGGGTCCTCATGCTGGCGGGCTGGGGCGTGGCCCTGACCGGGCTCCTGGTCGCGGTGGCCGTCAGCCGTGTCATGATCATGCCGGCCGCCGGCGGGCCCGCGGTGTCGGCCTGGCCCGGCGTGGCCCTGTTGATCGCCGCGATGGGCCTGCTGATCGCCGGCGTCACCGCGGGCGAGGCGCTGCTGCGCGGCGACCGGGTCGGCGACGGGACGCCGGGAGGCGGCCAGAAGGGCGGCCCGCGCGCGCTGCGCGGGATGGGGGTGGCGGTGCTGGCCGTCGTCGCCTGCTCGGCACCGCTCCTGGCCGCCGCGTCGTGGGTGGCGCACGGCGTCCGCGGTCCCGTGGATCCCGTGGCCGGCCCGGTCGTGCCCGCCGTGGTCTCCTCCTCGCCCGAGAGCGACCTGCAGCAGCGGACGCTCGTGCTGCGCTCGGACGGCAGCCAGGTGAGCTACGCGCTGCTGCGCGGAGCCAGCCCGTCGCTCGGTGACGCGGACCTGACGCCGGCGCCGGCCGCCCAGCGTGCGCTGAACGCGACCGTCGCGGCCCTGGTCGCCCCGAATGGCGGCGAGGCGGCCGATCAGGGTCAGCAGCTCGCCCAGTTCGACATCGGTTTCGTGCTCCTGCCTGCCCCGGTGAACCAGAACCTGGACCGGCTGCTGGACGGCGTCGCGGGCCTGCAGCCGCTCAGCGCGACGCCGGCCTTTGCCGTGTGGCGCGTGGGCGGGCTGCCGGCCCGGGTACGGGTGGTGGAAGCCAGCGGGACGGTGGTGGCCCTGCCGTCAGGGCCGGTCGGCATGACAGGAGCGCCGGCCCCCGCGGCAGGCGGAACGCTCGAGCTGGCCGAGCCGGGCGGCGGGTGGGAAGCCACCCTGAACGGAAAGCCGCTGACTGCCGTGGCCTCGTCAGCGGGCGGCTGGGCGCAGGCGTTCCGGCTGCCCCCGGGCGGGGGCGTGCTCGCCATCGGCCACCACCAGACGAGCCGCGACCTGATCCTGATCCTGGAGCTTCTCGCCGTGGCGCTGGTGGCGGCGCTGGCCCTGCCCGGATCCCGGACGGCTGCGGAACAGAGCGCGCCGGCCCCGGCCGAGGCGGCTGCAGGCGGGGCCCGGCCCGCCGACGAGGCGGCCGCGACCGCCGGGCCGCCCGGCGGGCGCCGGGCTCGCAGCCGCGGCGGCCGGACGGCGCGCGGGCCGCGGCGGGACCGGGATACCACGCCAGGCACGCGCCGTGACCGGCGCGGACGGCCGGCCGCCCGGCGGCGGCCGGTGGCCGCCGATACCTCCCCGGGAGGCGGACCGCCCAGCGGGCCGCGGGCTCGCGTGTCGTGGCCGGGGGTGACGCCGGAGGACGGCGCGGCGGGTTCACAGGCGCCGTGGCCCGAGGCCGACGAACCCGGGGGCGACGGAGCATCATGGCCGGGGGATGACCAGCCCGCGGTCGCGGAGCCGCCGTGGTCCGGCGATGAGCCGGGCGCGGGAGCGGCGTGGCCGGGGGATGACGAGTCCGCGGTCGCGGGGCCGCCGTGGTCCGAGGCGGAACGGTCGGGCGCCGGGGCGCCGTGGCCGGGAGACCAGCCGGCCGATGATGAGCTCGGGGCGCCGTGGCCCGAGGCCCAGCCGGCGCATGGCCCCCCCGGTCCCGGCCCGTCATGGCCGTCCGGGGAGCAGGCAGGCTGGCCTGCGCCGGCGCCGTCCAGCTGGCCTGAGTCGGCCCCGCCGTCCGGCTGGCCGGGGGACCCGCAGCCGTCCGGCTGGCCGGACGGGCATGGTGACAGCCTCGATCCGCTGCCCCCGGCCGACGGCCGCCGCCACCGGCGGACCGAGCCACCCGAAGCTGACGAGTCAGCCCGGTGGCCGGTCCCGGAACATGATTCCGGAGGGGACGCCTGGTGAGGCGGCTCGTCGCGAACAAGTACATGCTGGCGCTGCTGGTGGCCATGGCCCTGGTCGCAGTATTCGGGCTGGCCAGCGTCAGCCACCCCGCGGCCCTGGTCGCCGGCCCGGGGACGCCCGCGCCGGCGCGGGCCACGGTGTCCGCGGCGTTGCGGGCCTGCCCGGCGCCCGGGTCAACGGGCGCCACCGCGTCCGGGCTCGCGCTGGCTGCGGCGTCGTCGGGTCCCGGCCAGGCCGAGGTGACCCGCCTGTCCCCGGCGGGCGCCACGGTCCCGCCCGCCCCGCTGCACGTTCTCGCCCAGCCCGGCCAGCTGTCGCTGGTGAACGTGACCCAGGCCCCCGCTCTGGGTCGTGGCGTGTCCCAGCAGTTCGCCCCCGAGGCCGGCGCCTCCGTGCCCACGGGCCCCGCGCGAGGCGGCGTGATGATCCAGGCCAGCGGCTCCATGGCGCGCGGGCTCGAAGCGGAGCAGACGAGCGCCGGAGGGCTGGCCACCGCGCAGTGCCAGAGCCCGGGCACCGATTTCTGGTTCCTCGGCCCGGGGCAGAAATCGGTCGCCGACATCCAGCTCTACCTGATGAACACCGACAGCCAGCCAGCCGACGCGACGGTCCAGATCCTCACCGACAGCGGTCCGGTCCTGGGCAGCACGGACGCCGGGATCGGGGTCCCGCCGCACGGCCTCGTCGTCCAGTCCCTGGCCCGGCTGCTGCACGGGTCCCGGGTGGCCGCCCTGAACGTGACCACCAGCGTCGGCCGTGTCGTCGCCGCGGTCCTGGAGACCTCAGGCGGCAGCCAGCCCGGCGCCTGGCTGCCCGCGGCCCAGGCCCCGGCGACGAGCCAGGTGCTGCCGGGCCTGCCGGGCACGCCGGGCGGACGGGAGCTCTACATCGCGGTGCCCGGCGCGACCAACGCGCAGGTCAAGGTCACTGCGATCACCGCCAGAGGCTCGTACCAGCCGACGGGCGGCAGCGGGATCGACCTCCCGGGCGGGTCGGCGGTCGCGCTGGCGCTGCCGTCGCTGGCCCGGATCCCGGCCGCGATCCGGGTTTCGTCCGGCGTGCCGGTGACCGTCTCCATGAGCGTCCCGGGCGGGGCGCCCGGGGCACCCGGCGCGTTCACCGCCGCCGCCGCGCCGGTGCAGGAGCAGGGCGTGATCGCCGGCAACCCGGCCGGCTCGGGCGGTACCTCCACGCTGGTGCTTTCGGCTCCTCAGGCCGCGGCCCGGGTCAGCGTGACCGAACTGACGGCCGCGGGCCAGGCCAGCGTGCCCGCCCGCACGGTGGTCCTGGCTGCGGGGCACACCGCGGTCCTCACGCTGACCGTGCCGCGCCAGGCCGGCCGGGCATCGCCGTTCGCGGTCGTGCTCACCCCGCTGGCCGGCTCGGGCCCGGTCTACGCCGGGCGGGTGGTCACCCAGGGCGGTGCGGTGCGGTCCATCCTCCCCGTCACCAGCTCGCTGACCTGGGTTCCGCTTCCGGCTGTGCGCAACTCGGTGACGACCGCACTGCCCTGACGGTCCCGCGCCCGTCAGGGCCGGCCCGGGGGACGACCCCGGAACCCCGCTCAGTCTTCATCCGGGTAGCCCGGGTCGACCGCCTGCGGGTCGAGGCCGAGCAGCCGGGCGAACTCCTCGACGACCACGTCCAGCACCAGCTCGCCGAGGTCGTCCTCGTCGTCGGCCCGGGCCATCAGGGGACGCCGGTAGAGCACGATGCGAGCCGGGCGGGCGGGATGCTGCGGGTCCTCGGTCCCCGGCGAGCCGGGATCGAGCCGGGCCAGCGGCACCGGATCCGGTTCATCGTCAGGCAGGTCAGCGGCCGGGATCTCCTCGACGGCGAATTCAACGCCGGCCAGCTCCGCCTCCCAGCGCGGCTCAAGCTGAGCGACCGCCTCGAGTACCAGGTCGTCGAAGCGCTGCGCGCGGCTGCGGTAGAGGGGGACATCCTGCGGGGTGAGCGTGCCGCGCAATCCCCGGCCGCGAGAGTCCCGGCGCCTGATCCGCCCCGGCCGGCGGCCTTCGGGAGCCTGGCCGCTGTGATCGTTCACAGTTACCGAGCGTATCCGGGCCGTCCGGCCGCGGGGGGCAGTCGAGACACGATCGCGCCGAGTGCCCTGGGTGATGGCGTTACCGCCCGCGGATCGATACCGTCAGCCGTTGTGAGCGCCCTACGCGAGCCTGCCTGTCGCGGGAGGCGCTCGCCCGCCGTCGGCGCGGTCGTGAGGGAGGCGGGACGTTGAGTTCTCGTCGCTGCAGCAGGCCCGCGTGCAAGCAGGCTGCCGTGCACACGCTCACCTACGTCTACCGCGACTCCACGGCGGTTCTCGGCCCGCTCGCCGCCTACGTCGAACCGCACTGCTACGACCTGTGCGCCGCCCATGCCGACCGGATGACCGTGCCCATCGGCTGGGAGGTGGTCCGCCTCCCGGACGGTCCGGCCGAGGATCAGGAGGACGATCTGGAGGCCCTGGCCAACGCGGTGATGGAGGCCACGGCACCGCACGCGGCCGGTGAGCCGGTCGGGCAAGGGGTCGAGATCGGCCGGCGCGGCCATCTGCGGGTGCTGCGCTCTTCACCGCAAGACACCGGGCCGCGCTAGGTCGGCGGGGCTCCGCCGCGGCGACGTGCCCGGTAGGCTCGGTGTCCATCTATCCCCGGCCGGGCCGTCGTGACCAGGACAGCCCGGTGCTTGACACCCGAGCAGCCACCGCGGGAGGCAGTCTTTAGTGGTCGAGTACGCGAAGATCTTCAAGGCATACGACATCCGCGGGACGGTGCCCGACGAGCTCGATGAGAGCGTGGCGGAGGCGGTCGGGGCGGCCTTCGCGCGGCTGACCGGCGCGCCGGCCGTCGTGACCGTGCACGACATGCGCACCTCCTCCGCGCCGCTGGCCGATGCCTTCGGGCTGGGCGCGGCCTCCCAGGGGGCCGACGTGGTGTCCGGCGGGCTGGGCTCGACCGACATGCTCTATTACGCGAGCGGCAGCCTCGGCATCCCGGGCGCGATGATCACGGCCAGTCACAACCCGGCCAAGTACAACGGCATCAAGCTCTGCCGGGAGGGCGCGAGGCCGATCAGCTCCGATACGGGCCTGGCGCAGCTGCGCACGATGGCCGAAAGCGGGGTGCGCGCCGGGCCCGGCGCGCCCGGGACCATCACGCCGCGCGACCTGCTGTCCGGCTATGCGGCCCACCTCAAGACTCTGGTGGACCTGTCCGGCATACGCCCGCTGAAGGTGGCCGTGGACGCGGGGAACGGCATGGCGGGCCATACGGTGCCGAAGGTGTTCGAGGGGCTGCCGATCGACCTGGTGCCGCTCTACTTCGAGCTGGACGGCACGTTCCCGAACCACGAGGCGAACCCGATCGAGCCGAAGAACCTGGCCGACCTGCAGCGGGCCGTCGTCAGCTCCGGGGCGGACATCGGCCTGGCCTTCGACGGCGACGCCGACCGCTGCTTCGTGGTCGACGAGCGGGGCGAGATCGTCTCGCCCTCCGTGCTGACCGCGCTCATCGCGGTGGCCGAGCTCGCCAGGGAGCCCGGCGCCACCGTCATCCACAACCTGATCACCTCTCGCGCCGTTCCCGAGATCGTGTCCGCCCACGGCGGTACTCCGGTGCGGACGCGGGTCGGGCATTCCTTTATCAAGGCGGAGATGGCCGCGACCGGGGCGATCTTCGGCGGCGAGCATTCCGGGCATTTCTACTTCCGCGACTTCTGGTTTGCCGACTCGGGCATGCTGGCCGCCTTGCACGTGCTCGCCGCGCTCGGGTGGCAGGACGGTCCGCTGTCCTCACTCCTGTCGGCCTACGCCCGGTACCGGGCCTCGGGCGAGATCAACAGCGAGGTCCGCGACCAGCAGGCCGTCACGCAGCAGGTCCGGGCGGCCTTCGCGGGCACCGACGGTGTGCGGATGGACGAACTCGACGGGCTGACCGTCGCGCGCGAGGGCTGGTGGTTCAACCTGCGCCCGTCGAACACCGAGCCGCTGCTGCGGCTCAACGTCGAGGCGCCGGACGACGCGACCCTGATCGACGTCCGCGATCAGGTCCTGCGTATCGTGCACGATGAGTGAGCCGAAGGGGCGCGTCGTCACCCTCGACACCAAGGGAGATGCAGTGAAGATCGATGACTGGCTGCTCGAGATCCTGGTTTGCCCGAAGTGCCACTCGCCGGTGCGCGTCGATGAAGAGGCCAGCGAACTTGTCTGCACCGGAGCCGACTGCGGCCTGGCCTACCCGGTGCGCGACGACATCCCGGTCATGCTCGTCGACGAGGCGCGCGATCCGGCTAAGGGCTAGCCTCCCGTCGGCCGTGAGCCGGCGTAAGCGACCATGAGCACCGAACAGAGGGCCGCCGGGAGCGGCCGCAGGACCGTCATCGCCGCGTTCGCGGCCAATCTCGGCATTGCCGCCACCAAATTCATCGCCTTCGTGATCACCGGGTCCGCCTCGATGCTGGCCGAATCCGTCCACTCGGTCGCCGACTCGGGTAACCAGGCGCTGCTGCTCATCGGCCGGAGCCGGGCGCAGCGCGAGGAGACCGAGGAACATCAGTTCGGATTCGGCGCGGAACGCTACCTGTACGGGTTCCTGGTGGCTCTCCTGCTGTTCACCGTCGGTTCCCTGTTCTCCCTCTACGAGGGCGTGCACCGCATGCTCCAGCCCGAGCACCTGGAATCGCCCGTCGTGGCCCTGGCCGTGCTCGGCATCGCGGGCCTCCTGGAGGGGTTCTCGTTCCGTACCGCGATCATCGAGTCCAACCAGACCCGGGGACGGCGCGCCTGGACCAGCTTCATCCGCCGGGCCAAGGCTCCCGAGTTGCCCGCGGTACTGCTCGAGGACCTTGCGGCGCTGATCGGCCTGGCCCTGGCCCTGTTCGGGGTCGTGCTGACCTGGATCACCGGCAACGGGCGCTGGGACGGAGCCGGCTCGCTGGGGATCGGCATCCTGCTCGGGTGCGTGGCCGTGATCCTGGCCGTGGAGATGAAGAGCCTGCTGATCGGCGAGTCGGCCGACGCCGATGTGGAGCGCGCCATCGTGGCGGCCCTGGAGGACGGCCCCGAGGTCGAGCGGGTCATCCACCTGCGCACCCTGCACCTGGGCCCGGAGACGCTCCTCGTCGCGGCGAAGATCGCGGTGAGCCGCGAGCAGAGCGCCGCGGCCCTGGTCGCGGGCATCGACACGGTGGAGCGCCGGATCCGCGCCGCGGTGCCGATCGCCGAGGTGATCTACCTGGAGCCTGACCTTTACCAGGCATCGCGCGCCAACCTCGCCGACCCCGCGGTGCGGGCCGCTCGCCGCTCCTCGCTGCGCTGGACCGCCCTGCGCGCCGCCCGCCGCAATCCTTACGCCTGATTCCCGCCCGCCTTGCCCCCAGGCGACCGGAGCACGTGACACGTCGCGATGATCGAGCCATAACGGGCCCGCGCGGGCCAGCGAGGGTCAGCGGCGGCCGGGCGAGCGGACGGGCAGGCGCTGCGCGGGCCGGGGCATGCTGAGCAGGCGGAGCGCCCGCTCCTGCTCGAAGTCGAGCGCCCGGGCGGCGGGCGCCTGGATGCGGCCGATCCTCCGGCCCAGCTCGGCCACCTCGGCCCGGACCCCTGGCTCGGTGAGCACGCGGAGGCCGAACGCCAGCGCGGCGGGGCTGACGTCGTAGCGGCGCTCGATCGCCAGCGCGAGCGCGACCGCGTCCAGGTCGCCCTCGCCGAACTGCCGGTGCGGCGCCGCCGCGCCGGGCGGGGCCGGCGACGGGCGGGCCGGCCGGCGCGATGGCGGCTCGCGGACCGTCGGCAGCAGGCCCAGGGAGTCCCGGTATCGCAGCATTCGCGGGGATGTGCCGAGGCGCTTCGCAGCCTTCGTGATGCGCATGACCCCAAATCTTACAATCTCTTGTCAGAAACAGCCTATCTAGCGTGCGATCACCGGCTTTCCTCCCGTAGCGTCGGGGTGTCAACCGAGAAGGATCCGCGCTGGAGCCGAAGGAGTGCCGATGTCCACCGAAGCCGTCCCGTTCAAGGTCGCTGACCTGTCGCTGGCTGAGTTCGGCCGGAAGGAGATCCGGCTGGCCGAGCACGAGATGCCGGGCCTGATGGCCGTGCGGGCGGAGTTCGCCCGCTCCCAGCCGCTGCGCGGCGCCCGGATCACCGGGTCGCTGCACATGACCATTCAGACGGCCGTGCTGATCGAGACGCTGGTGGCCCTCGGCGCTCAGGTCCGCTGGGCGAGCTGCAACATCTTCTCCACCCAGGACCACGCGGCGGCGGCCGTCGCGGTGGGCCCGGACGGCACCCCGGAGGATCCGAAGGGCATCCCGGTGTTCGCCTGGAAGGGCGAGACCCTGCCGGAGTACTGGTGGTGCACCGAGCAGGCGCTCACCTGGCCCGGGCAGCCCGGGCCGAACATGCTCCTGGACGACGGCGGGGACGCCACGCTGCTCGTGCACAAGGGCGCGGAGTTCGAGGCCGTCGGCTCGGTACCGGACGCGGCCGACGATGACCCCGAGGAGTGGCGGGTCGTGCTGGCCGTGCTGCGCGCGTCCCTGGCCGACAGCCCGGGCAAGTGGACCGCGGTGGCCGCGGAGATCAAGGGGATCACCGAAGAGACCACGACCGGGGTGCACCGGCTCTACGAGATGGCCAAGGCGGGCACGCTCAAGTTCCCGGCCATCAACGTCAACGACTCGGTGACCAAGTCGAAGTTCGACAACAAGTACGGCTGCCGGCACTCGCTCGTCGACGGGATCAACCGCGCCACCGACGTGCTGATCGGCGGCAAGGTCGCGATGATCTGCGGCTATGGCGACGTGGGCAAGGGCTGCGCGGAGTCGCTGCGCGGCCAGGGCGCCCGGGTGATCGTGACCGAGATCGACCCCATCTGCGCGCTGCAGGCAGCCATGGACGGCTTCCAGGTCGCCCGCCTGGAGGACGTCGTGGCCACGGCGGACATCTTCGTGACCGCCACCGGCAACTACAACATCATCACTGCCGAGCACATGAGCAAGATGAAGCACCAGGCGATCGTCGGCAACATCGGCCACTTCGACAACGAGATCGACATGGCGGGCCTGGCCCGGCTGCCGGGCATCCGCAGGACCAACATCAAGCCGCAGGTGGACGAGTGGACCTTCGCGGACGGGCACTCGGTGATCATCCTGTCCGAGGGCCGGCTGCTGAACCTGGGCAACGCCACCGGGCATCCGAGCTTCGTGATGTCGAACAGCTTCACCAACCAGGTGATCGCGCAGATCGAGCTGTTCACCCGGGGCGAGGAGTACCCGCTGGGCGTGCACGTGCTGCCCAAGCACCTGGACGAGAAGGTGGCCCGGCTGCACCTGGACGCGCTCGGCGTGCGGCTCACCACCCTGACCAAGGAGCAGGCGAACTACATCGGCGTACCGGTCGAGGGTCCCTACAAGCCCGACCATTACCGCTACTGAACGGCATGACCGCATGAGCGCCCCGTCGGCGTCGAGCCCGCAGCCGGCCCAGGCGGTGCCGCCCCAGGCGATGCCAGCACAGTCGACGCCGTCACAGGTGGCCGATCCTGGCCAGGCCGCAGCGGGCCTGGCCAGGATCGGCTGGGCGGAACACGCGATGCCGGTCCTGGGCCTGATCCGTGACTCCTTCGAGCAGCAGCAGCCGTTCGCCGGGCTCGCGGTGGCCGCTTGCCTGCACGTCACCGCCGAGACCGCGGTCCTGGTGAACCTGATCACAGCAGGCGGCGGGCGGCTGCACCTGGCCGCGTCCAACCCGCTGTCCACCCAGGACGACATCGCTGCGGCGCTGGCCGCCGAGCCCGGGGTCACCGTCTTTGCCCGGTCCGGGGTGGACCGGCGCGCCTACTACGAGCACATCCACCGGGCCCTGGACGCCGCGCCCCGCCTGGTGATCGACGACGGCTGCGACCTGGTGAACACGCTGCACGCCGAACGCACCGAACTCCTCGCCGGGGTACGCGGGGGCTGCGAGTCGACCACGACCGGCGTGGCCAGGCTGCGCCGGATGGCCGCCGAGGGCACGCTCGCGTTCCCGATGGTGGCGGCGGACGCCTCGCGGACCAGGCGCATGTTCGACAACTTCTACGGCACCGGGCAGTCGGTGATCGACGGGATCCTCCGGGCCACCAATACCTTGCTGGCCGGCCAGGTGGTCGTGGTGGCCGGCTACGGGCCCTGCGGCCGCGGGATCGCCGAGCGGGCCCGGGGGCTCGGTGCCCAGGTCATTGTCACCGAGGTCGACCCGGTCCGGGCGCTGGGCGCGCTCATGCAAGGGTTCCGGGTGCTGCCGATGGCGCAGGCGGCCCCGCTGGGGCAGGTGTTCATCACGGCAACCGGCTCCCGCGACGTGATCGGCCCCGGCCATGTCGCGGCCATGCGCGACGGGGCGATCCTGGCCAACGCCGGCCACTTCGACGTCGAGATCGACGTGCGCGCGCTGGCCGAGCTCTCGGCCGCGGTCCACCCGGCCGTCCGCCCGCACGCCGACGAATATCTTCTGGACGACGGCAGGAGGCTGATCCTGCTGGCCGAGGGCCGGGTGGTCAACCTGGTCGCGGCCGAAGGCAACCCGGCCTCGGTGATGGACCTCTCGTTCGCGGTCCAGGCGCTGGCGCTGGCCTGGCTGGCCGGGGAGGGCGGGGAGGGCCGGGACGGGCGGGGCGGGCCGGACGGGCAGATGTCGAGCCTGGAACCGGGCGTGCACGAGGTACCGGCCGAGATCGACACGCAGATCGCCACGCTCGCGCTCGCCTCGCGTGGTGCCGGGATCGACGCCCTGACGCCCGTTCAGCAGGAGTACCTCGACTCGTGGCGGCAGGGGTCGTAGCTGGCGGGCGCGCCCGCTCCAGCGCACACTCATGGTGTGGAGACACCCGCGCTGCGCTGGCTCGATCCGCCCGAGGGACCGGCGGTCGCGCTGCTGGACCAGACCCGGCTTCCGGCCATTGAGGCGGTCGTGACCTGCACGGATGTCCCGTCGCTGGTGGACGCGATGCGCCGCCTGGTGGTCCGCGGGGCGCCGATGCTCGGCGTGGCCGGCGCCTTCGGCGTCGCGCTCGCGGCCTATCGCGGCGACGACGTGGCCGCCGCGGCCGCCGCGATCGAAAGCGCCCGGCCGACCGCGGTGAACCTGGGCTGGGGGGCGAGGCGCGCGCTGGCCGCATATGAGCAGGCCCTTCATCACGATCGCGGCCGCGATCCGCAACGCGCCGCCGCGCGCGCTGTGGTCGCCGAGGCCCGGTCGATCGCGGCGCAGGATGCGGCGGCCAGCGCGGCGATGGCGCGGCACGGCCTCACCCTGGTTCCGCCCGGGGCGCGGGTGCTGACGCACTGCAACACCGGCGCCCTGGTCTCGGGCGGCGAGGGCACCGCCTTCGCGGTGATCCTCGCGGCGCACCGGGCGGGCCGGCTCACCCAGCTCTGGATCGACGAGACCAGGCCCCTGCTGCAGGGCGCACGCCTGACCGCGTACGAAGCGCGCCAGGCCGGCCTGCCGCACGCGGTGCTCGCCGATGCGGCCGCCGCGTCGCTGCTGGCCTCCGGGGCGGTGGACATCGTGCTGACCGGCGCGGACCGCATCGCGGCGGACGGCAGCGTGGCGAACAAGGTCGGCACGTACGGCCTGGCGGTGCTGGCCCGCCACCACCGTGTGCCGCTGGTGGTGGTCGCACCGGTCTCCACCGTTGACACCGGCACCCCGGACGGGGCGGCGATCGAGGTCGAACGCAGGCCGCCGGAGGAGGTCACCAGCCTGGCCGGGGTGCCGGTGGCGCCCGCGGGAACCGACGCGTACAACCCCGCGTTCGATGTGACACCGCCGGCGTTGATCACCGCCATCGTGACCGAGCGGGGGATCGCGCAGCCCGTCAGTGCAGGTACCCTGCGTGTGCTAGTTACGGGACCGGACCGGCTAGACGGTCCCTCAGGCGATGTTTACGTGGAACGATGGGTGTCATGAAAGGTCGCGTGCTGGTCGTCGACGACGACGCCGCTCTCGCCGAGATGCTGGGGATCGTGCTCCGAGGAGAGGGCTTCGAGCCAACGTTCGTCGCCGACGGAGACAAGGCGATGGACGTGTTCCGTGATAGCCACCCGGATCTCGTGCTGCTCGACCTGATGCTTCCCGGCCTGGACGGCATCGACGTCTGCCGGCAGATCCGCGCCGAGTCCGGGGTGCCGATCGTGATGCTCACCGCCAAGAGCGACACGGTTGACGTGGTCCTGGGGCTCGAGTCGGGCGCGGACGACTACATAGTCAAGCCGTTCCAGTCCAAGGTGCTGGTCGCAAGGATCAGGGCCCGGCTGCGCCGGACCGAGGACCCGGCCCCGGAGACGCTGCAGATCGGTGACGTCAGCATCGACGTCGCCGGTCACGCGGTGACCCGCGCCGGGGAGCCGCTGAACCTCACCCCGCTGGAGTTCGACCTGCTCGTCGCGCTGGCCAGGAAGCCGCGCCAGGTGTTCACCCGCGAGGTGCTGCTCGAGCAGGTGTGGGGATACCGGCACGCGGCGGACACCCGGCTGGTCAACGTCCACGTCCAGCGGCTGCGGGCCAAGATCGAGAAGGATCCGGAGCGCCCCGAGATCGTGGTTACGGTCCGCGGCGTGGGATACAAGGCGGGACCGGGCTGACCCGCGGCGCGGTCAGCCAGGGCCGACGGCCCGTCCGGCGGTTTCAGCGGAGGAGGGCATGAAAGGGGCAGCGACCAGCGGCGGCGCGGACCGCGCGGCACCCGCCGGTGCGCTGGGAGCAGCCTCGGTGCCTGCTGCGATCGCCCGGCTGCGCGGGCTGGTCCTGCGCCGCGCGGCCACGGCGCGCCGGCGGCTCACCGTGCTGCACGGGGTCCTGCGCGCGCGCTGGCTCCGGTCGCTGCAGCTGCGCGTGATCACCACCACGCTGGTCATCTCCGCGGTCGTGGTCACGCTGCTCGGTTTTTTCCTGATGCAGCAGATCACCTCCGACCAGTTGCAGATCAAGGAGCTGCAGGCCGGGAACATCGTCGACAACGGCCTGATCACCGCCAAGCTCATGCCGGGGGTGGACTCGCCGCCCAACGGCACGACCACCCAGGACCTCGTGGTATCGATCGTGAAGAAGCTGGAGCCCCCGGCCGACTCGGAGAGCTCCTACGCGGTCGCGATCTGGCTCGCGCCAGGCTATTCGGGCGCGGCGTTCCGGGCCGGGGAGACGGCGGGCGTCGTGCGCAAGAAGGTCCCGGGCGCGCTGGTCGCCAAGGTGAACCAGCTGCAGAAGACGAACCCCCCGCCGAGCTTCACGTTCACCAGCATGAGCTACCCGTCCGCCGCCAGCAGCCCGGTGGCCGGGCTGGTCTACGGCGTCCCGGTCGGCCCCTACTACCAGCTGTACTACTTCTTCCCGCTGACCCAGGTGCAGCAGACCCTGGGGCAGATCCAGCGAACGTTCCTGCTGGCCGGCATCGTGCTGGTGTTCCTGTTCGCGGCCATCGCCGCGCTGGTCACCCGGTGGGTGGTGACCCCGGTCCGGCGCGCAGCGCGCGGCGCGCAGCGGTTGTCCACGGGAAATCTCGACGAGCGCATGCCGGTGCGCGGGGTCGATGAGCTGGCCGCCCTGGCCACGTCGTTCAACGAGATGGCGGAGAGCCTGCAGGAGAAGATGACCGCGCTGCAGGATCTGTCCCAGGTGCAGCGCCAGTTCGTGTCCGACGTCTCGCACGAGCTGCGGACCCCGCTGACGACGGTCAAAATGGCCGCCGAGGTGCTGTTCGAGAACCGGGGTCAGCTCGACGGGCCGGCCGCCCGGTCGGCGGAGGTGCTGCAGAGCCAGCTGGAGAGGTTCGAGTCGCTGCTCACCGACCTGCTGGAGATCAGCAAGTACGACGCCAACGTGGAGGTCCTCGATCCCGAGTTCGTCGATGTCTGCGACCTGGCCAGGCATTCCGCCGACGTGGCCCAGCAACTCGCCGAGCGGCGTGGTGCCAAGATCGAGTTCAGGCTCCCGGCCGAGCCGTGCGTGGCCGAGGTGGACCGGCGCAGGGTGGAGCGGATCCTGCGGAATCTGCTGGTGAACGCCGTAGAGCACGGCGAGGGGCGGGACGCCGTGGTCACGGTGGCCGGGGATTCCGACGCGGTGGCCGTCTCGGTGCGGGATTACGGGATCGGGCTGGCCATGGGCGAGGAACGGCTGGTCTTCGACCGCTTCTGGCGCGCGGACCCGGCCCGGGCCCGGACCACCGGCGGCACCGGCCTGGGGCTGGCCATCGCGCTCGAGGACGCCAGGATTCACGGCGGATGGCTGGAGGCCTGGGGCGAGCCCGGCCGCGGGTCGGTGTTCCGGCTGACGCTGCCCCGGGCGGCCGGCGTGGAGGTTTCCGGGTCGCCGCTGCCCCTGGGCCCCGACGAGGCAGGACTGGCCGACCGGCCGGCCACGGCGGGCCCGGTCGCCGCCAACGGTGCGGCCGGGACCAACGGGTCAGCGGCGGCCAAGAACCCGGCCGGGGCCAACGGGCCGGCCGCGGCCAGCCGCGCCGGGGCTAACGGAGCGGGCACCGGGGCGGAGCCCCCCGCAGGCGTGGAAAGCGGCGGCCGATGATCACGTTGCGGACCCGGGCACCGGACGCGCCCGGGCGGTGGCGGCCAGCGGGCGCGAGGGGCCGCGCCACCGTCGCGGCGCTCGCCGCGGCGGTCGCGGCCGGCGGCTGCTCCACCGTGCCGACCAGCGGCCCGGTCCAGCAGGTGGGCGCGGGACAGGTCGGCATCAGCCAGGAAAACCCTCAGCCCATCCCGGTGCCGCCGGGCTCGGGCTGGACCGCCAAGCAGATCGTGTCCGGCTTCCTGGCGGCCAGCGCCAGCTTCGCGGGCGATCACGCGGTGGCCCGCGAGTACCTCGACAGCATCGCGCAGCGCAACTGGAAGCCCGGCTGGGCGGTCACCGTGGTCAGTACCGCCCCGACGACGTCCAACGCCCCGCCCATCCGGAAGCAGGTGTCCGGCGAGCCGCAGTCACTGGCTCGGGTCAAGGTCACCGGCTTGCCCGTGGCCACGCTGACCGGCACCGGCCAGTACCTGGCTTCCTCCGGATCGTCGAGCCAGTCCTATGACTTCTCCCTGATCAAGATCAACGGCCGGTGGCGGATCGACACGCTGCCCACGTCGCAGCTGCTGCTGACCGAGACCGACTTCCAGCAGGTCTACCAGCCGCGGGATGTCTACTTCCTCACCCAGTCGGGCCGGACGCTCGTGCCCGACCCGGTGTTCGTGCCGCAGCAGGCCACGAACACCGAACTGGCCACCGGGCTGGTGAACTCGCTGCTGGCGGATCCGCAGAAGGGCTGGCTGTCCGGTGCGGCCGTGACCGCGTTCCCGGCGCACGCCTGGCTCATCGGCGGCCAGGTCACCATCAACGGGTCGAACGCCATTGTCGACCTGGGCGAAAAACATGCCACCACCAACCACCGGCAGTTGGAGCAGATGGCCGCGCAGCTAGCCTGGACGCTCGCCAGCGGCAAAACGACGATCAATTCGGTCATGCTTCAGATCAACGGGCACCCGGTACAAATCATGGGGGGCCAGTATCAGCTGCGGCAGGACTTCTCCGGCTGGGTGCCGGCGCAGCCGGCCGGATCCAGCCTCTACTTCGTCGGCAGCCACCGGGTGGTTCAGGAACTAACCGGTATCGGCCAGCCGGGCTCCGGGCGCATCGGCTCGGTTCCCGGCGCGGCCGGCGCGGTCGGCAAGGGCGGCATCTCAGCGCTCGGCTCGCTCGCCGTCTCGCCCGACCGGCGCTGGGTGGCCGGGATCACGGCGGGCGGCGGGGCCGTCTACGTCGGCGGCCTCACCCCCGGCGCCAAGCTGCGGAGGTGGACGCCCACCAGCGGCAACTGCACCTCGTGCACCTCGGTGAGCTGGGACGAACCGGGCAACCTCTGGATCGCCGCCGGAGGCCAGGTCTGGATGCTGCCGCCGGGCGCCAACTCCGCCTCCGTGGTCACCATGAACGGCGGGGCTCCGGGGGATGTGATCCAGTTCCGGGTGGCCCCGGACGGCGTCCGGGCGGCGATGATCGTCCACGGGATGGTCGACGGCAAGCTGGTCAGCCAGGTGCAGGTAGCGGCCATCACCCACAGCGGCCCGTCCGCCTCGGTCGGCCAGCCGGAGATCATCGGTTCGGCCATCCCCGATCCGGAGTCGCTGAGCTGGTACGGCGCCGATGACGTCATCGTGCTGAACGGAAGCTCGTCCGGCCCGCAGCTCTATGAGGTCCCGCTGAACGGCGGACAGCCCAGCCCGATCCAGAGCGCCGGCGGCGATCCCGTGTCGGTGACGGCCACCAGCCCCGGGAGCTCCGGCGCCCCCGCCGGCGAGATCATCCTCGGCCTGTCGAACGGCAAGATCATGGTCTCGGCGAACCTGGGCAACTCCTGGGAGCCCGCGCGGGCCGTCGGCCAGGCTCCGGCCTATCCGGGCTGACCGGCGCCGAGCAGCCCTGATATCCCGATATGTGGCCACGGCCTGCCCGCGCCGCGCCAGGTCGGCGAAGGCCGCGGGCATCCCCCTCCTGACATTCTGTCCGGGTCGGGCTAGCGTCGTGTCATGGCACCCGCCCGGGTCCGTGGTTGCACCGCGCAGGCCTTCCCGCCAGCGGGGAGGCGGCCGCGGCAAGCCGATGCCAGCCGCAGGCGAAACGGCCCACGTAAGGCGACTTATCGTCGACTGATCACGGTGCGGCTTAGAAGTAAGTCCTGCCCCGCCAGGAGACCCGACGTCTCCTGGGCCGGGAGAAGGGCAGTAGTGGCACAAGTGGCTGCGAGCCCCTCAGCAGGCGGATGTGGGGTCGAAGACCAGGTCGGCCGGGCGGGTGCCGTTCAAGTCCGGGCAGAAGGGGGTTCCTCGTGAACATCATCTTCAAAGGTCGGCACACGGACGTGCTGGAAAGGTTCCGCAGGCACGCGACGGCCAAGCTCGCCAAGCTCGGCAAGCTGGACTCCAGAGCCACCAGAATCGACGTGGAAGTATCTACCGAACCCAACCGGCGCCAGTCGCAGCGGCGGGAGCGGGTCGAGCTGACCATCTCCTCGCGCGGGCCCGCGATCCGGGCGGAGGCCGCGGCCGAAGACCGCTACGCCGCCTTGGACCTGGCCTTCACGAAACTGGAGTCGCGGCTGCGCCGGGCCGGCGACCGGCGCAAGTGCCGGCACGGAGGGCGCGCCCGTCGGGCCGACCAGCCCGCAGCGGCCGGGGAGCCGGCGGCCGAGGATCAGCGGGCGGCAGGCGGAGACGAGGAAGACGCCCCGCAGGGTGCCCCGTCAGCGGATGGCGTGGTCCCGATCGAGATGGAGGGAAACGGGCCGCTGGTGGTGCGGGAGAAGTTCCACGTGGCCCGGCCGATGGCCCTTGACCAGGCCCTCTTCGAGATGGAACTGGTGGGCCACGACTTCTTCCTGTTCCGTGACGCCGAAGACGGCCGCGCGTGCGTGGTGTACCGGCGGCGCGGTTACCAGTACGGTGTAATTCGCCTGGTAGAAGAGAAGGCGGACGACCAAGCCAGCGAGCCGCCCGGCGAGGCTGCGCCGAGCCGGGCGAACGGGCAGGCCGGGAAGGCAGCGGAACTGGCGGCCCGGTAGCGTCGCTTGCGTCGGGGGCTCCCGTCGGAAAGAGTTCGATCACACGGCACCCTCGGATCTGGGCACCCCTGCCTGCGCGGCGGCGGTGCCCTGGCACCACCGCAGGACCGGTCAGGAAGGAGGCGTCATGGGCGGCAGCCCCGGCCCCAGCGCGGCACCGCCAGAAGCGCTGCAGGCCGAGCCGATCCGCGCGATGATCGTCGACGATCACGCCCTGTTCCGCCGCGGCCTGGAGATGGTGCTGGAGGAGGAGCCGGACATCGAGCTGGTCGGCCAGGCCAGCGACGGGGCCGAGGCGGTCGAGAAGGCGGCTGAGTCGCTGCCCGACGTCGTCCTGATGGACATCCGCATGCCGCGCAGCAGCGGCATCGAGGCCTGCCGGGCGATGAAGGAGGCGGCGCCGAGCGCGAAGATCGTCATTCTCACGATCAGTGACGAGGAAGAGGACCTGTTCGAGGCGATCCGGGCGGGCGCAAGCGGCTACCTGCTCAAGGACATACCGCTCGATGAGGTGGCCGACGCGGTCCGCGCCGTGCACGGCGGCCAGTCGCTGATCAACCCGTCCATGGCGGGCAAGCTCCTGACCGAGTTCGCCACCCTCGCCAGGCGAGACGACGAGGAGCGCGCCCAGGAGGTGCCCGCGCCCCGGCTGACCGAGCGCGAGATGCAGGTGCTCAAGCTCGTCGCCCGCGGGATGAACAACCGGGACATCGCCAAGGAGCTGTTCATCTCCGAGAACACGGTAAAGAACCACGTCCGCAACATCCTGGAGAAACTGCAGATCCACTCCAGGATGGAGGCGGTCATGGTCGCGGTGCGGGAGAAACTGATCGAGTTCAGTTAATTTTGCTCGCCTCCGGGGCGCTCTGATCCGCCGTCTTCCCTCCTCGCTCGGGCGCTCGTTCCTCGCGCCTCGCTCCCCGCCCACCTCCCCATCCCCCTTCACAGACGGCGGCGCGCCCCTTTGGCTCGGACAAATGGCTCGGACAATCAGGTCAGGTCGGAGAGCGCCTTGCGCAGCCGCGGCTCTAGCCTGGCCGGTTCCACCTGGCCGAGTTCGACGTTGTCACACCCGACCCAGGCCGCTGCTTCGGCCAGCGCGCGCGCCATCGACTCGGTGGCGGACGCCGTATCGATGGAGAGCTTGCGGGCGACCAGGGTCTGGCCGCTGCGCGCCGGGTCGACCCGGCCCGCCAGGCGCCCCCGCGCCAGCAGGGGCATCGTGAAGTAGCCGTGCACGCGCTTCGCCGCGGGCACGTAGGCCTCCAGGCTGTGCTCGAAGCCGAACATCCGCAGCGTCCGCTTCCGGTCCCAGATGAGCGAGTCGAAGGGCGACAGCAGCGTGACCCGGTGCCGGCCCCTGGCGGGCTCGCTGGTCAATACCGACAGAGCGGACGGATCCGCCCAGGCGGACACGGGCTTCCCGCCAGTGAAGGGGGGAAGTGAAGAGGGAATGGGGAGGCGGGCGGGGGGCGGGGCGGCGATCTCCACCGGCACCAGCCCGGCGGCGGCCGCGGCCTCGTCGGCCGATATGGCCTGGCCGTCCCGCCTCTGGCCCGCGCCGCCCCAGCGCAGCCGCTGGTAGTCGGCCAGGTCAGCCCGGGTCACCACGCCCAGGGCCCGGGCGGCGACCTCGGCCAGATGGGTCACGCACTCGGCGTCGGACGGGTCGGCATTCAGCAGCTCCGGGGCCAGGACTCGCTCGGGCAGGTCGTAAACCCGCCGCCAGCCGGTCCGGCGCGCGCAGATCACCCGGCCGGTGTCGAGCAGCCACTCAACGGCGATCTTGGTTTCCGACCAGTCCCACCAGGCCCCTCTGTTCTTGGCCCCGCCCAACTGGGTCGCGGTCAGCGGGCCCTCGGCCCGGAGCCTCGCCAGGACCTGGTCGCAGGCCTGCTCGGGGATCTGGTGCCACCGCATGCCCCTGGCCGCGAAGGCCCGCCTCCGGAACCCGTAGTAGGGCCATTCCTCGATCGGCAGGATGCACGCCGCGTGGGACCAGTACTCGAACGTGGTGGCCTGGCGCGGGTGCCAGTAGGCGCGCTCGATCCGCTCACGCGGGACCGGCCCGAGACGGGCGTAGGCGACGAGCTCATGCGAGCGGGCCAGCACGCTGATCGTGTCCAGCTGGACCGCGCCGATCCTGCGAAGCATGCCGGGCACCCCGCCCCGCCGTCCCTGGGTGCCGACCAGCCCCTGGGCCCGGAGCGTCATCAGCCGGGCGTCATCCGGCGACAAGGTGAACTGGGGTGCGGGATGGGCAGGACCGGCCACGAGGCCAGAGCCTAGCCGGGGGCTACGACATTCCTGCGGCCCGGCGGCGCCGGACGGTCTAGTACCAGTCCTCGAAGATGTTGGTGGCCAGCGCGAGCAGGCCGCCGACCACGGCCAGGCCGACACTGGCGTAGAACAGCCACCAGATCGTGCCGAAGACCAGCGCGAGGCCGCCGATCAGGAAGGCGACCATGATGATCGAGACCGCGACCCACGACACGGCACGCCCGTGGTAGGGGGGCGGGTAGGAGACGGGGGTCCCCGGGGCCTGCGGCACCTGCGGGGTCTGCTCGGCCAGGCCCGCGGGCCCTGGCCCGGCGACAGCGCTGCCGACGGTGCCCGGCTCCACCTGGTTCGACATGCGCGCTGCTCCTCTCGTCCCGGCTACGCCCATCCCGCCGCTGGCCGTGCCTATCATTGTGGCCAGGGCTCCAGCCGGGAGCAACCGGCCCCTAGGGTATCGGGCGGCTGGCGAGGACTCCGCTTCACCCCGTGTCTCGCCTACCATGGCAGTAGGCAACGGTGTCAGGAGCCCGCCGCGATGCCGCTCACCTGCCCGGCCCAGCGCAGTACGGCTGCAGCGGAGCCGGCCCGCCGAACCACAGAGCCAGACGATCCGCGAGGAGCGCGACGCAAGTGCCAGCCATCATCGATAGTGTCCTCCGCGCCGGCGAGGGCAAGATCCTGCGCAAGCTCAAGCGGACAGCTGACCAGGTCAACTCGATCGAGGAAGACTTCGCCGCACTGAGCGACGCCGAGCTCCGCGCGCTGACCGAGGAGTTCCGGCAGCGGCACGCCGACGGCGAGTCGCTCGATGACCTGCTGCCCGAGGCGTTTGCCACCGTCCGCGAGGCCGCCCGCAGGACCCTGGGCCAGCGGCACTTCGATGTCCAGCTCATGGGCGGCGGCGCCCTGCACCTGGGCAACATCGCCGAGATGAAGACCGGCGAGGGCAAGACCCTCACCGCGGTCCTGCCCGCTTACCTGAACGCGCTGACCGGCCGGGGCGTGCACGTGGTCACGGTCAACGACTACCTGGCCAAGCGCGACGCCGAGTGGATGGGGCGCATTCACCGGTTCCTGGGCCTGGAGGTCGGCGTGATCCTGGCCCAGATGGAGCCCGACGAGCGGCGCAAGCAGTACGCGGCCGACATCACCTACGGCACGAACAACGAGTTCGGTTTCGACTACCTCAGGGACAACATGGCCTGGGGCCTGGAGGAATGCGTCCAGCGAGGGCATCACTACGCGATCGTGGACGAGGTCGACTCCATCCTCATCGACGAGGCGCGCACGCCGCTGATCATCAGCGGGCCCGCCGACCAGAACAGCCGCTGGTACCTCGAGTTCGCCAAGATCGCCCCGCGGCTGCGCCGCGGCGAGGACGGGGACGGCGACTATGAGGTCGACGAGAAGAAGCGCACGGTCGGCATCCTCGAGACCGGCGTGGAGAAGGTGGAGGACTGGCTCGGCATCGACAACCTCTACGAGTCGGTGAACACGCCGCTGGTCAGCTTCCTGAACAACGCGATCAAGGCCAAGGAGCTCTACAAGAAGGACAAGGACTACGTCGTGATGAACGGCGAGGTCCTGATCGTGGACGAGTTCACGGGCCGCATGCTGCACGGGCGCCGGTACAGCGAGGGCATGCACCAGGCCATCGAGGCCAAGGAAGGCGTGCAGATCAAGGACGAGAACCAGACGCTCGCCACGATCACCCTGCAGAACTACTTCCGGCTCTACGAGAAGCTCGCCGGGATGACCGGTACCGCCATGACCGAGGCGAACGAGTTCCAGCAGACCTACAAGCTCGGCGTGGTGCCGATCCCCACGAACATGCCGATGATCCGCGCCGACCAGCCCGACGTGGTGTACCAGACGGTGCAGGCCAAGTTCGAGGCCCTGGTCGATGACATCGGCGAGCGGAACGCGGCGGGCCAGCCGGTGCTCGTCGGCACGACCAGCGTCGAGAA
>Ga0306920_100002428_pt1 | contig 23580 bp, 17 predicted proteins | sample flu12Cox44000170_FD_204666 | JGI IMG/M metagenome (GOLD analysis project Ga0306920, IMG submission 204666) | Lab enrichment of tropical soil microbial communities from Luquillo Experimental Forest, Puerto Rico - flux4day.12C.oxic.44.000.170 (v2)... | ecosystem: Environmental > Terrestrial >...
CGGAAAGAGACCGAACGACCGTCGCTCATCATCGTCGATAGCCACATCGGTTGGGGTTCTCCACACCGGCAGGACACAAAGGAAGCGCATGGCGAAGCCCTCGGCGAAGAGGAAGTTCGTCTCACGAAGATCGTCTACGGCTGGCCTCCGGATGCACATTTCCTGGTGCCCGATGAGGTGAAGCAATACATGGGCCAGGCGGTTGAACGAGGCGCCCAATGGGAGCGGGATTGGAATCAGCGCTACCAGTCGTGGGCCAAGGACGTCCCGGACCTGGCCAGGGAGTGGCAGCAGATGGCGGCCAGCGAATTGCCTGACGGCTGGGACAAAGACATTCCGACGTTCCCGGCGGATGCCAAGGGCCTGGCGACACGAGAGTCGAATTCGAAGGTGCTGAATGCTGTGGCCAAGAACGTGCCGTGGCTGCTGGGCGGTGCGGCTGACCTGTTCCCCTCGACCAAGACCCTGATCAGCGGTGAGACCGATTTCGAAAGGGGTAACTACGGCGGGCGCAACTTCCATTTCGGCATTCGCGAGCACACCATGGGCTCGATCGCCAATGGAATGGTGTTGTCGGGACTGCGTCCTTACACGGCGACATTTTTTATCTTCACCGACTACATGCGGCCCCCGATTCGGCTGGCAGCCCTGATGGACGTTCCTGTGTTCTTTATCTACACGCACGATTCCATCGGGCTCGGTGAGGATGGGCCTACCCATCAGCCGATCGAGCATCTGATGTCGCTACGGGCCATGCCGCGGCTCATGACGTTTCGGCCGGCCGATGCCAACGAGGTGGCGGAGACTTGGCGAGTTGTCATGCAGTTGAAGAAGCAGCCGTCGTTGGTAGCGCTCACCCGCCAGGCCGTGCCAACCTTTGACCGCACAAAATATGCCTCGGCGGCTGGCTTGGCGAAGGGCGCATATGTCATGGCGAACGCGGGCGGAACACCCGATGTCATCCTGATGGGGACTGGCTCGGAGGTGCAGCTCTGCGTGGGGGCTTATGAAACGCTCGTTGCCGAGGGCATCAGGGCGCGCGTGGTCTCCATGCCCTGCTGGGAGTTGTTTGAGCAACAATCCCCGGAGTACAAGAGTTCGGTGCTGCCGCGCGCCGTGCGCGCCCGGGTGGCGGTGGAGGCAGGAACCAGCTTGGGATGGAAGGAATATGTAGGCCAGGACGGGTTGGTCGTAGGCCGATCGGATTTCGGTGCATCTGCCCCGGTCAAGGACGTGATGCTGCACTTCGGCTTCACGGTTGACAATGTCGTCGCCAAAGCGCGCGAAGCTATGGAGAGGGTCAAGGGATCCTAGCAGGCATTCGACGAAGGCAATGGATTCATTCCGCCGTCTGCGGCAGCCCATCTAAAATAGGCAAGACAGGCCCGCTGTGATCGCACATGGGGTTATGAGGATAGGCGCGGGCGACGATCATATTGAAGTTTTCTCAACCCCCGAGGTGGCGTAATGAGCAGCAATCCTCTAGTACAGCTTCATTCCTTAGGCCAGAGTGTGTGGTACGACCAGATGGAGCGTTCGCTGTTAACCACAGGCGAGCTCAAACGCCTGATCGCCGAGGACGGCCTTCGCGGCATGACCTCCAACCCTACCATCTTCCAAAAAGCCATCAGCGGCAGCCAGGATTATGCCGACCAGTTGCAGTCACTCGCCAACTCAGGCAGCAGCGTCTCCCAGATTTATGAGGGGCTGGTGGTACAGGACATTGGCAACGCCGCCGGCGTGTTCCGCGGCGTGTATGACTCTTCAGGCGGCGCCGACGGTTTTGTAAGTCTCGAAGTGTCTCCTTTGCTTGCGAACAACACCAAGGCAACCATCGCCGAAGCCAAGGCCCTCTTCGCGCGTCTGAACCGGCCGAACGTGATGATCAAAATCCCGGGGACCCCAGCCGGATTACCGGCCATCGAGGACGCGATCGCCTCGGGGCTGAATATCAATGTCACCCTGATCTTCTCGGTCGCCAGGTACGAACAAGTCGCTGAAGCCTACATCAAGGGCCTGGAGCGGCGCGCAGAAGCCGGGCAGCCGATCGACAGGATCGCGTCCGTTGCCAGCTTTTTCGTGAGTCGCATCGATACCGCCGTCGACAAGCAACTGGCCCAGCTAGCGGAGAGCGCAAACGATGATACCCGGAAGGAGCGCATCACCGGCCTGCGCGGCAAGGCAGCCATTGCCAATGCGAAGCTCGCCTATGAAGCATTCAAGCGCATCTTCGCCGGCGAACGCTGGGCTAAATTGGCCGAAAAAGGCGCACACGTGCAGCGCCAGCTATGGGCTTCCACCAGCACCAAGGATCCGGCTTATCCCGACACGATGTACGCGGATGCGCTGATCGGACCCGATACAGTCGATACCATGCCGCCGGCGACGTTTGAGGCATTTCGCGACCATGGCACAGTCAAACCTACGCTTGAGGACGGTCTCGCCGAGGCGCATCGCATTTTCGACGAATTGCATGACGCCGGCGTCGACATGAAGGCAGTTACCGACAAGCTGACCGAAGATGGTGTCAAGTCATTCTCTGACTCATTCGCAGAGTTGCTCGATGTAATCGAGGCACGCCGGGTTGAAGTGACGCGCCAGATCCTGGCGCGGCATAGCACGTCGCTTGGCCATTACGAAGGTGACTTCCAGGCAGCGCTCGAGCAGCTCAACCGGCAGAGACTGACAACCCGGATGTGGAAGAAGGATCCGAAACTGTGGAAAGAGGACCCGGAGCATGAAGCGGTCATTGTCAACTCGCTAGGCTGGCTCAACCTTCCCCAGGTCATGCAACCCCATGTGGATGAGTTGATCAAGTTCGCGAACGAGATCCGCGAGACCGGCTTCGAACATGCCGTCGTGCTGGGCATGGGTGGCTCGAGCCTTTGCCCGGAGGTCTTCGCGCGCACCTTCGGCTGGAAGAACGGCTTTCCGCAACTTTGTGTTCTCGACTCCACGGTGCCGGCCGCGGTGCGGCATCTCGAACAGAAGCTCAACGTTGGCAAAACCCTTTTCCTCGTCGCCTCGAAGTCGGGCGACACAACCGAACCGCGTATCTTTCATCGCTATTTCCATGATCGCGTCAAACGAGTGAAAGGCGATTCCGCCGGTGAGAATTTCGTCGCCATTACCGATGCGGGAACCCAGCTGACCAAGGACGCGGTACGCGACCACTTCCGCAAGGTCTTTCTCAACCTGCCCGACATCGGAGGCCGCTACTCCGCGCTTTCCTATTTCGGCCTGGTTCCGTTCGCCGTGATGGGCGGTGAGGTCAACGTCCTGCTCGACCACGCCCTCCAGGCGATGAAGGCGTGCTCGGGCTCAGTCACGATCCGAGAGAATCCCGCGGCGCGCCTGGGCGTGGCTCTGGGTACGCTGGCACGCAATGGACGCGACAAGCTGACCCTGGTTACGCCTCCGCCACTTGATTCTCTTGGTCTGTGGATCGAACAACTCATCGCAGAAAGTACCGGCAAGGAAGGCAAAGGCATCGTACCGATCGCCGGGGAGCCCTTGGCCTCGCCGGATGTGTACGGCTCCGATCGCGTGTTTGTCTACATCCACACGCAGAACCTGAAAGCCGACGCTGTAGAAGCCAAGCTGGCGGCACTGGAAGCCGCAGGACATCCCGTGCTACGGCACACGCTCTACGATCCGCTTGACCTGGGCGAGGAGTTTTTCCTCTGGGAGTTTGCCACGGCGGTCGCAGGCGCGCTGCTCGGCATCAATCCCTTCGATCAGCCCAATGTCCAGGAATCGAAGGACAATACCAAGCGCCTGTTGGGCGAGTACGCTCAAAATGGCACGCTGAAGCAGCAGAACCTGATCTGTGCGGAAGAGTCGCTGCGGGTCTATGGCGATGCCGAAACTCGCGACGTGCTTCGCCGGGGCGGATCTTCCCTGCTGGAAATCGTTCGTACCCACCTTGAACGGGTCAAGCCCGGCGACTACTTTGCGCTCACCCAGTACATCGAGGAGCTGCAAAACTACGATTCCCTGCTGCAACAGATTCGCGCGGCTGTCCGGGACGAAAAGCGGGTTGCCACCACCAGCGGCTATGGTCCGCGATTCCTGCACTCAACCGGCCAGCTGCACAAGGGCGGTCCGGACAACGGGGTGTTCCTGCAGATCACGTCGGACGACATCAATGACATTGAGATTCCGGTGGAAAAGTTCACCTTCGGCGTATTTAAGCAGGTCCAGGCTATGGGCGATTTTGAGTCGCTGACAAATCGGCATCGTCGAGCCATTCGCGTGGATCTGGGACGCGACGTGGAAAAAGGGTTGCGACGTCTTCTGTCCCTGGTGAAGACAGCGGTAGCACAACCCGCCGAAGTCGCCGCCAAGTAACCCTTTAGCAACTGAGTCATCCCTTAGCCACAGAACAGCGCGACCGTAATGGTCTCATCCCGGAGAAGCAGCCATGACGACACTCGTTCGACCGGCACCACAAAAAATCAGCCAACCATTGCTGCCAAAGGCCGACTCCTGCCTGGTCGTCATTTTTGGAGGGACGGGCGATCTCACTCGCCGCAAGCTGATCCCGGCGCTGTATGACCTGGCTTGCGTGGGCTGTACGACTCGTGATTTCCAGGTGCTCGGCATTGGACGCACCAGGCTCACGGATGACGACTATCGCAGGCAACTGCGTGAATGGGCGGAAAAGTCCAAGGACGCACGCAACTTCAGCGAGGAGGGGTGGCAGGACTTCGAGCGGAGACTGCACTATCTCATCGGTGACGCCAACCAGCCGGAGTTTTACAAAGATCTGAAAGCAAAAATCGAAGCGCTTCAGAAACAGGGAGCCAGCAAGAACGTGCTGTTCTACGTTTCCACGCCCGCTTCCCTCGCTCCCCCGATTGTGGAAGGACTTGGCGCCGACGGCCTTGCCCAGAATGGCGAGGGTTGGACGCGAATCGTCCTGGAGAAGCCCTTTGGCCGCGATCTTCGGACGGCGCACGAACTGAACGAGAAGGTCGCGCAGGTCTTCGACGAGCCCTCGGTCTATCGCATCGATCACTATCTCGGCAAAGAAACGGTGCAGAACATCATCATGTTCCGCTTTGGCAACTCGATGTTCGAGCCGGTCTGGAACCGCAACTATATCGACTACATCGAGATTACGGCTGCGGAGACATTAGGTGTGGAAAACCGCGCCGCGTTCTACGAGGAGACCGGCGCGCTTCGCGACATGGTCGCTAACCACATGCTGCAGTTGCTGACCCTCACCGCCATGGAGCCGCCCATCGCTTTCGATTCTGACGCGGTGCGTGAGCAGAAGGTACAGGTGCTGCGTTCGATTCATCCCATGACGAAGGACCAGGTAGCCGCACGCACTATCCGCGGCCAGTACGGTCCCGGCACGATCGACGGCGAGCCTGTTCAGGGATACCGGCAGGAGGAAGGAGTCAATCCCAACTCCAACACGGAGACGTATGTCGCTGTTGAGTTTCACGTCAACAACTGGCGTTGGGCCGGGGTTCCGTTCTATGTCCGGGCGGGAAAACGGCTCTCACGGCCGCTGACCGAGGTCGCTGTCCATTTCAAACGAACGCCGCAGGCGCTGTTTTCGCAACGGCCAGAGGATGTGCATCACAACGTTGTGGCGCTGCGCATCCAGCCGAATGAAGGTATTTCGCTCACGTTCGGTGCCAAGACGCCAGGGCAGCACATGCGTGCCAGCATTGTGACCATGGACTTCTCCTATCGGGATACGTTCGGCGCTGCGACGCCGGTGGCTTATGAAACGCTGCTCCTCGACGCAATGCGCGGCGATGCAACGCTGTTTACGCGGCGTGACGAAGTCGAATCCGAGTGGCGTATTATTACGCCCATCGAAGAAGCGTGGGCACAGCTGCCGCCACCAAGGTTTGCCAACTACGCCGCCGGCAGCGAGGGGCCGCCCGAGGCCGATGAACTCATCCAGTACGATCGCCACCGCTGGCGACCGCTGGAGGACAAGGATGGGTGGAGACTCTGATGAACGCTCCGCCTGGCAACAAAACCATTGCCCTGGTGATCTCGGACGTGGATGGCACGCTGCTCGATCCGCAAAAGAATCTCACACCGGGCGCGCCGGCCGCGGTGGCCCGGCTTCGCCAGGCCGGGATACAATTCACGATCGCCAGCGCCCGTCCTCCCCGTCTGACACAACAGCTGATCCACGACTTGCAGGTGGCGGAGCCGGTCGCCTGCTTCAATGGGGCATTAATCGTCGCTCCCGATGACAGCCTTTTACGTCAGCAACCGATGCGTCCCCCCGATGCGCAGAAGGTAGCGGATCACCTTTGCCAATATGGGCTCGACCTGTGGGTCTTCGCCGACGACAACTGGTACGTCAGCAACCCGACGGGGCCACACGTCGAGCACCACGAAGGTCTCATGGGGGGAAAGGCAAGTCCATTAACCACCCACGACATGTCCCAGTTCCAGGTGCTGAAGCTGGTGGGCGTGAGCGATGACTACGAAAGAGTCGCGCAAGCAGAGGGGCTGCTTGATTCCCTGTGTTGTGTTGCGATCTCAGCCACGCGCTCTTCTCCGTACTACCTTGACGTCACGCACGCCGATGCCAACAAGGGGGTTGTGGTCGAGACGTTATCGGAGATGCTGAAGATTCCGCGGTGGCAGATCGCTACCATCGGCGACATGATGACCGATGCGCTGATGTTTCGCATCAGCGGCCTGAGTATCGCCATGGGCAATGCCCCCGATGAGGTGAAGAAGCTGGCAAATTACGTCACCAAGTCAAATGAGGAAGACGGGTTTGCCTACGCAATGGACCACTTCGTCTTGGGTCGCCGGGAGATACCGGCAGCCGCCGATTAGTCTGCTCCTCTTTCCCTAAATCTCGTATGGTCGTCATCCTGATGGGGGTAACCGGCGCGGGTAAGACCACGGTGGGCGAGGCGCTCGCCGCTGAACTTCGCTGGCGCTTCGCCGATGCCGACGACTATCACTCACCGTCCAACATTGCCAAAATGCGCGCTGGAATTCCGCTCGACGACGCAGATCGCGCTCCCTGGTTGCAATCGCTCCAGGACGCTATCGCTCGATGGACGAATGCCGGTGACAACGTGGTGCTCGCGTGCTCGGCGCTGAAGGACTCCTATCGTCAATTGCTGGTCGTCAGTCCTGATGTCTGCTTTGTCTACCTGCGGGGCAGCTTCGACGCCATCTCGCAGCGACTGCGTCGACGCACTAACCACTATATGAATCCAAAGTTACTGCGCAGCCAGTTCGAGACCCTGGAAGAGCCACGGAATGTGCTGGTGATCGATGCCGATCAAGGGGTGCAACAGATCGTGAGCGAGATTCGTGCCGCGCTGTGCGTATAGCAGGAAAAATCTCTCGCTGCCATCCTCAACGGAGCGGGCTTCGACGCTGTGGGGCAGTGGCCGGCGATGCGCGCCTTGACGTGTTGCCCCCTCGCTACCGGATGACGTCCTGCGTGCGACCCTTCCATTCGCCCCCGCGCCCCGACCAATACCTGAGAGCGGAATGCAGAGTTGCCAACATGTAGAAGGCCGCACTGAACGGCAAGGTCAACGACCAAAGAACATTCAATCCATAGAAGCGCACCATCGGGAAGTACGCAGCCGACATGAGCAACCAGGCTGAGGCACCCAGGATCGCGAGTAAGCGGGATCCAGACAGCAACAACGCGAGCGGGACGAGGTAGACCAGCATCAACCCTGCGAACGTGCCAAGTAAGAGCCAGGCAGAATGGCGTACTTGATTGAAGGCAGTGCGCGTGATCAGACGCTCAATTTCGCCAAAAGATTCGTAGGCGCGCAGGCTCAGCGTATCCCGCGTGGCACCCAGCCACACCCTGCCGCCGCTGCGCTTGAGGGATCGCGCAAGGGCACAGTCATCGATGATCTCGTGGCGAATCGCGGCCACGCCGCCTGCACGCGCCAGGGCATCGGGACGGATCAGCATGCACCCTCCGGCCGCAGCCGCAATCTTGCGCCGTGCGTCCCGAATCCACTCCGGCGGATACAACAGGAAGAAGAAAAAAACAAACGCCGGGATGAGCAGCCGCTCAGGAAACTTGCGACAATGCAGTTTCACCATGAAAGAGACCAGGTCGTAGCCGCCGGTATCAGCCATTGCGACCAGCGTGGCAACATTACCAGGAGCGTGCCGGATGTCGGCGTCGGTGAGCAAGAGAAAGCGAGGCTTCCGTTGGAGAGCGCTCTCAATACCCTGCTGTACGGCCCACAACTTGCCTGACCATCCCACGGGCAACGGACTGCCGGTAATCACCGTGAGGGTACCCGGGCTGGAACTTCGGGATGCGGCTTCCCGCGCAACCTCGGCCGTGCCATCGGTGCTGTGGTCGTCGACCACGTAGATGTGTAGCGAGCCGGAGCAACTCTGCCCCAGCAGCGACGTGAGGCTTGCTCCGATCGCGGCCGCTTCATTGCGCGCCGGGATCACGACGGCAATGAGCCCATGGACGTCTTGAACCGGCGCAACCGTCATGGCCACGCGTCCTACCATCCAAAATCGTCCATGCGCCGAAAGCAGGTAAATCCAGGCAAGGAGACAAAGGACCCCACAGGCCACTGCCACCTCGTATAGCACCGGCGTCGCGGCTGCATGATTCATCGGCTGGCGAGCCCGCCGGCCGTCTCGGCTCCGTCGATCACGTAAACATGGCCGTTAAGGTAGGCTGCGTCATCGGAAGCGAGAAATGCGAACAGCGCCGCGACCTCTTCCGGCTGAGCATGTCGCTCGAGCGGGATTTTTTGATTCACCGCATTGAGCATTTCGTCGCTGTATTCAGCGCGCTGCATCGGCGTAAGCACATATCCCGGAGCTACGGCATTCACCCGCACTTTCGGCGCGAGCTCAAGCGCCATCGAGCGCGTCAACCCGATTACGCCTGCTTTGCTTGTGTTGTAGTCGGCATAATATGGATAGCCCACCATCCCGTTGGTCGAGGCCATATTGAGGATGACTCCACCACCAGCGTTCATCATGTGGAGTGCCGCAACCTGCGCTACGTGGAAGACGCCGGTCAGATTGACAGCGAGGACCTTGTCCCACTCGTCTGGTGTGATCTCGAGGAACTTGTGCCGGATGCTGATGCCGGCATTGTTGATCACAACATCCACGCCACCAAGTTCACCGACGATGGCAGCAAATACCTGGTTGACCTGGTCTCGATGAGTGACATCGGCGACAAAGCCCCGAATGTCCTGGTAGCGCGATCTCATCGTGTCGAGCCCTGGCGCATCGCGATCGAGAATCGCTACGGCAGACCCCTCCTCGAGAAAGCGTGCAGACGTGGCTGCGCCAATGCCGCTGGCCCCTCCGGTAACTACCACACGCTTGTTCTTGAGCCCTCGCATAGCTCCAGGGTGTAATGCCATCAGAAACGCCACCAGCATAGCGGAAAGCAACCCGTTGCGTCAGGTCAACCAGGCGCAATCGGAGCTCGTGCGTTTACTCCTCTCTGCTACACTTCTCCGCACACAAACATGACGGCTAAGGGTCCTCCTATTCGCACCCGCCTGTACGACGATCCCGAGGGCAAGTTCCTCCATGACGTGATCCTGGACTCCTGCCGAAAACGTGGTTCAAAGGTCGCTCTTGTCGACACTTCGTGTGATCCGCCGCGCCGCATCACCTTTGCCGAATATGGCGAACTGGTGGAATGTTGTGCACGTGGACTGGTGGCAGCCGGGGTTCGTCGAGGCGAGAAAGTCGGCATCTTCTTGCCCAACTGCTGGGAATTCGGCGTCGCATTTTATGCCGCCACGCTGGCAGGAGCAGTGCCTACCACGCTTAACCCGACATACCGCGAACGCGAAGTCCGCTATCAACTGGACGCCTGCGATGCCGTCGCTCTCGTCAGTGACGGCCCTCTGCTGAATGGTGTCGACTTGTCAGGATTAGCGGCCTTGCGAAATGTCTTTACGATTCGCACTACCGCAACCGGTGCCACCCAGTCGTTCACTTCGTTGTTTGCGGCATCGCCTGCCTCGCTGCCTTCCCCTGAACGCGATCCCCGGACCGCCCTGGCCACACTTCCCTTCTCCAGCGGCACCACGGGCCTGCCCAAGGGCGTCATGCTGTCGCACTACAATGTTGTCGCTAACGTTTATCAGACGCTGACCCCTGGCGAGAAGGGTGCCATCACGGACAATGATGTCATGCTCTGTTTCCTGCCGCTGTATCACATTTATGGCCTCACGGTCGGGTTGACCCTGGCGCTCACTTGTGGGGCCACACTTGTCCTGATGCCGCGCTTCGACTGCGAGGGTTCTCTGCGAGCGATCGTCGAAGAGGGCGTAACGCTGGTTCTGTGTGTGCCTCCCGCACTCCTGGCCTACTGTCAAGCGTCCGAGCAGGGAAAGTTCCCGCGCCACCATCGCCTGAGCTGGGTAAAGTCGGGAGCCGCTCCCCTGGCGGCGGAACTGGCACGCCGGTTCATCGAATGCACTGGCATCCCGATAAGGCAAGGCTACGGGATGACCGAGGCCTCCCCGGTTACGCACATCGGCTTTCTCGACCCTGCTTGGTACAAGCCCGAGTCGATCGGCGGTCCGCTAGCCCTTACCGATTGTCGTGTGGTGGACGCCCAGGGATTTGATGTTGCGCAGGGCGAACTGGGCGAGTTGGTTATGCGAGGTCCGCAGTTCATGCTGGGATACTGGAAGTCCCTCGAAGCAACAGAATCTGTACTGCGCGATGGGTGGTACTGGTCGGGTGATGTGGTACGCATGGACGAACTCGGTCGCTATTATGTGGTCGACCGGCGTAAGGAGATGATCAAGTACAAAGGCTTCTCGATCGCACCGGCCGAGGTGGAGGGCGTTCTGCTCGAGCATCCTGCTGTGCGCGACTGCGGCGTGGTTTCGCGGGTTGACACCGCGGCAGAAGAAATTCCATGCGCCTTTGTGGTCTTGCGCGAAGGCGAGCTTGAGACTGATGGTACGGCTGTTTCGCTGCAAGAGTTCGTCGCCGAACGCCTGTCACGTTACAAAATGCCGCGCGAGGTGCTGTTTGTGCAGAAGATACCTCGAACCGCTTCGGGCAAAATCCTGCGGCGGGACCTGAGGAAGCTGCTTTGACGCCTCGGAATCGAGATACCCGGTCTCCGTGACAGCCTCGCATTTACAGAAGAGACGGGGTCGTCCGGGCTTCTAGCGCCGGTTATCTGTCTGCGGCTCGGGATGAATCAGCACGTGAAACAGCTCGGGAACCTCCTGGCGGAACCTTCCTTCCAGCGCGGTCTGAACATCGTGAACCCGCGAGAGAGGCAAGTCGTCCTGCATGGTGCAATGCAGTGAGAGATAGAGGCGCCCGCCCACACGCTTGAACATGAGATCGTGGGTGTCAACAACCTCTGGAAATCCTTTGGTGACGGCCTGCACGCGTCGCTCGAAACCGGGGACTCGCACCGTGCCGTCGCTGCTCTGGATGGTCGCGGGCTCGCTCTCGATGTGGGTGAGAATGCTGGAGATCTCAGGAATTTTCAGCTTCATTTCGGCCTCCAGCCGGGTCACGTGGTCATGTGCTTCCTTCAGGCTCAGTCTCTCATTCAGTTCAACATGCTGCTCCAGGTGCAGGTTGACGCCCGTATCCTGAACGCTGATATCGTGGACGTTGAGGTTATTGGCGGCTGCGACCGCGCGTATGCGATCGAACAGGCTCTCCTGCCGGTCGGCACGGGGCTTCGCATTGACGACAACGTCGGCACCGGGCAACAGCATCCGCACGCGCTCGGCCACTTCGTTGGCTACCTGTTCCGACTTCTGGAAGGTTACGTTTCGCGACATGGCCACGGAGACGTCGACGAAATAGCTGCTGCCACCTTTTCGGATGCGCACGCGATCGACTTCAAGCACTCCGTCCACGCGGTAGACTTCTTCGATGATTTTGCCGCGAACGCCGGCGGGTGCGGCATCGAGCAGCGCATCGATCGTCTGGCGCGCTAGTCTCCAACTGACCTGTACAACGATGCATGCCACGATGAGAGCTGCGACCGGGTCGGCCTTGGCGAGCCAAGGAGCCGTGGCATGTTCACCCACCAGCACGATTGCCAGTCCAAGGATCACCACCGAGCTGGACCAGATATCCGTCCGAAAGTGCAACGCGTCGGCGTGCAATGCCTGGCTATCGTAGCGATCGGCTATGCGCTTCAGGCGGCGCGATCTCCAGGCATCGATCGCAATCGAGATCCCCATCACCAGGAAGGCCCAGACCGTTGGCTGGATGTGCACTTCGTGAAAGAAGAGTCGGCGAACGGCTTCGTAGACGATCCAGATACATGTGAGCAGCAGCAGACCGGTTTCGATGAAGGCAGAAAAGTTCTCAACTTTTCCGTGACCGTACTGGTGTTCGGCATCGGCAGGCTTGTCGGAGACTCGAACGGAAAATAGCGTGACAACAGCTGCAACCAGGTCGAGCGCCGAATGCGCTGCCTCGGAGAGAATGCCCAGGCTGCCCGTGGTGAGGCCGACCACGACCTTGAGCACGGTAATGAGCAATGCGGCGTAGACGGAGGTCAAGGCAACCGACTTCTTCTCCAGGTGCATTGCCCCGATACTGGCCATCTCCGGCATACTTCTTGATTATTCACGCTCCGGAGTGATCCGCCAACTGTCGCTCGAGCTGCCTGGCCCACAAACGGGTTTTCTCAAAAAACAACAAACACAGTGTGATAGGATTTTTGCATCCACCTGCGTCGCCCTCACAGTTGCGAAAACCGCACCAGAACGAATGGGTATCTGGTTCGCGCTTTTGAGCGAATTTAGGAAGGAACCAGCGAGGCATGAGCAATGGTTTGCGCACGCATCGCTGACACAAACTTATTGCTGTGCCGATCCTAGAAGGATCCATTTTGGGGCAGCCTTTTCAGGCGGCATGATCCCGGAGGAATACCGCTAAAATGATACGAAGCACCACCTTGATTCTTGCGTTCTCGTGTGTCTTGAGCAGTGCCGGCTTTGGCCAGGCACAGGCCTCGCAACAACCTCAATCGCCTGCTGCACCCCCCCCTCCACCGGCAGCCTCAGCCGCACCACCGGCCGCGTCGCCCGCACCGGCGGCAAATCCAGCCGCTGTGGCTCCCAGCCAGGCTGTGATCACTTTAAAAGGAGCCTGCGATCCCAAGGCGGGCAGTCCCGCCCCTGCCGCTAATTGCGTCAGCTCCGTAACCAAGGAGCAGTTCGAGAAGCTGACAAACGCCCTGAAGCCGGACATCACGCCCGACGAAAAGCGCAACCTGGCGCAGAACTATGGCAAGCTGCTCGTTTTTGCCGATACCGCGCGCGCCCTGGGACTGGAAAACGATCCGAAGGTGCGGGAGATGTTTAAGTTTTACCAGGACCAGATTCTTGCCCAGGCGGTCAATCAGCACTACGCGCAGGAGTATGCTCATCCCTCGGACCAGCAGATCGAGGACTACTACAAACAGAACAGCAGCAAATATCTGGAAGCAACTCTGCAGCGGATCGTTGTCCCACGCATCACGGCTGCAACCGACAAGCCCAAACCCAGCGAGGCGGATGAGAAAGCCTACATCGAGCAGGTCCGGAACCAGTGGGTTGGAGGTGGCGATCCCGCCAAGCTGCAGGCCGAAGCGATGGCGCACGCGGGAGTAAAGACGCCTGCCCCGGACGTTAATGTGGGGGCGAGGCGCCCTGGGTCGCTTCCGGTGCAGCATGAAGCCGTTTTCGACCTGAAGGCTGGCGAAATTTCGCAGCCCTATAGCGATCCATCATCGTTTTACCTGTACAAAGTTGTTTCCGTGCGCCAAATTCCGCTATCGGAAGTGAAAGATGCGATCGCGCGCCAATTGTCGCAGCAGATGATTCGAGACAAGATGGAGTCGATTGCCAACTCGGTGACCCCGGAGCTGAATGAGACCTACTTCGGACCGGCACCGCAGGGTCCACCGCTTGGTGCGATGGGACGGCCGGGCAGCCCGGCGTCCCAGGGCGCGCGCCCGCCACAGGCTCCGCCGCCGAGCCAGGCTCCCCCGAAGTAATGGCAGAAGCGGAACGGACAGTCCTGGTCACGGGAGTCTCCGGGAACCTGGGAATCAGGCTGCTTCCGATGCTGTCCGGTTTTCGCGTGGTGGGCGTCGACGTGCGCCCACCCGACACCTCCCATCCTGTCCTGTTCGAGCAGGCCGATCTTGCACGAGAAGCGTGCTGTTTCCAGTTGATTGATCTGCTGCGAAAAACGGGGGCCCGCTCGGTGATTCACCTCGCCTTTGTGTTGGACCCGGTGCGTACCGGCATCCTCGATGTTGAGCGGATGTGGCAAATCAACGTTGCCGGGACCGCCCGGGTTATGGAAGCGATCAGCGTGGTGAATCGCACCGGAGGACAGGTCCAGCAGGTCCAGCAGTTCCTGTTCCCTAGCAGCGTGTCGGCCTATGGCCCCGAAACTCCGGGCCCGGTGAAAGAGGACTCCCCGCTGCGCGCGCACACTCTGCCCTACGCCATTCACAAACGCGAGGCTGACGAAGTCGTTCGCTACCGCGCAGAAAGTCTCGGCGATTGCCGGGTGTACCTGCTTCGGCCGCATATTTTTACCGGAGCCAGCATGCAGAACTACATGGTGGGCGCGTTGCGTGGCATCCCGCTTGGAACCAGTAAACGGGCGGCGTACATGCGCGCTCAAGGCAAGCGGCTTCCCTTGATGCTGCCTCGCGGCAAGAAATATCCTGAAAAGCAGTTCCAGTTTGTGCATGTAGACGATATGGCGCGACTGTTCGCCTACTTGCTAAATCGGCCGCAGAGCGATCCGCCTCTCACCATCATGAACGTGGCCGGACGCGGTGACGCGATTGCCATCCGGCGTTGCGCCGAGATTGCGCAAGCCGAGGTGAAGCGTGTGCCGACGCGCACCGCCTGCGGGGTCATTTTACGGCTGCTCTGGAAGTGGAAAATCTCCTCCATTCCCCCTGAGGCGCTGCCTTACATGATCGGCTCGTACACGATGGACACTACTCGCCTGCAACAGTTTCTTGGCGTGGATTACGGGCGTGTAATTCAGTACACGGTGGAAGAGGCACTGCGCGACAGCTTCGCGTGACGTTCTCCGACGAGGTGCCGTGGTCACTGAAGCGAGTCGTCGCCGCCGGCAAGTGTCGCCCCATAGCGTCAGCCACGCTTAGCGGAAACGTCCCGGTTGTCGTCACTTTTTCCCACGATACAGCCCGGCTATCCCGAAGGTGTAGGGCGTCCACGACACATCACTGAAGCCGGTCTCACGCATGCGTTCCAGTATCTCCTCCGGCGGGGGAAAGCGCAGCACGGACGCCGGCAGATACGCATAGGGTCCGCGTACGCCCGAGACCAGTGTGCCAATCTTAGGCAGCACGTGACGGAAATAAACGCGATAAACCTTGCCGATGAAACCTTTCGGCTCACCGAAGTCGAGAACGCCAAATTCTCCCCCCGGCGCGAGCACACGATAGATTTCCTCGAGGCCACGGTTGTAATTAGCAAGGTTCCGGAAGCCAAAGGCAGCGGTTACCAAATCGAACTGGTCCGCAGCAAATGGGAGATACAACGCATCTGCTTCCACCCAGTGGAGTGGTCTCGTGCCCGACTTTTGCTGGGCGCGAACCAGCATGGCATGGGAAAAGTCCGTGCCGGTCAGCCGCGCCGATCCGGTACCCGCGCGACGGTACAAGGCAAACGTCATGTCACCCGTGCCACAGCACAAATCCAAGACTTGCGCGCCGGGCTTTCGCAGCACATCGCTAAACGCGCGTGCAGTGCGGCTCCACCACATGCGATCGACATTCATCGAAAGTAGGTGATTCAGCAGATCGTAGCGGTGCGCGATGGAAGTAAACATCTCCCGTACGGCATCGGAGGCCGAAGCCTCGTCCGCAGTTCCCGCTGGCGCGGCACCTACCACGCCGCTTCGGTTTGATGGCGATGCCGACTTTGACTCCGATGGATTTTGCTCGGTCATGCGCATCACGCCTTCGAGAGCTTCTTGATCTCCTCAACCACCTTCACGACAATTCGCTCGGGAACCGTATTCACAATTTCCACCCTGCCGATACTCCTGGGCAGAACGAAGTGTGGAACACCGCCAACCGTCTTCTTGTCGCTCCGGAGACGCTTCAGGATCTCCTTCCCGCTCACATCAACCTTCGGCAAGGGGGCATACGCGAGCACCAGTGACCGAATGCGCTCGGCGGTATTGAGGTCGGTCACCTTCAGTTCAGCCCCGATCCTGGCAGCAGCGATCATGCCCCAGCCAACGGCCTCCCCGTGCAGAAACTGCCTGTAGTCCGTCGCCGCTTCCAGGGCATGCCCGATAGTGTGTCCGAAATTCAGGATGCGACGTTCTCCGCTCTCGCGCTCGTCGGCGCCAGCCACCGCGGCCTTCACCCGGATGCACTCTGCGATCAATGTCTCCAACAGCCTGCCATCGCGTCGCAATAATGCATCGCGACTCGATTCCATCAGGTCGAAAAGTTCAGGGTTCCGGATGACGCCGTACTTCATCGCCTCGAACAAGCCGGAGCGGTATTGACGCTCCGGCAGCGTTGCCAGTACATCAGGGTCGACGAGCACTGCCAGCGGCTGATGAAATGTCCCGAGCAGATTCTTGCCTGCCGCGAGGTTGACACCGGTCTTGCCGCCGATCGCTGAATCGACCTGGGCGAGAAGCGTCGTGGGCAGCTGCACGACGGGCACGCCGCGCATAAAGATCGACGCAAGAAAGCCCGCCACGTCGCCAATAACTCCTCCACCAAGGGCCAGGATGACGGACCCTCGCTCGGCCCCGGAGGCGACCAGCTTTTCCGCTACCTTCTGCAGTTGCCTCAGTGTCTTGGAGCGCTCGCCATCGGGCATCTCCAGCACCTGGATTTTGCGACCCGCAGACCGAAAGCTCTTGGTGAGAGCGCGGCTGTAGAGCCTGCCGATGGAAGGCGATGTGATGACGAAGAGGCGTGCGTCAGCCGGCATGATGGCGCGTGAGACATCCGCGGCGGAGCGAAAAAGCCCACGCTCGACCACGACCTCGTAAGACCGGGATGGCGTAGTAACCGGAATGCGAGTCAAGTCTCTAGTTTAAAGGATGGTCAGTTCCGCCCATGCGTTCCCTTTTTCAAAACACGCCGCGAGACTGCGATACCCTCCCCGGAGATGGCGCATGTTTCTCCCGGGGTCCCGGCGCTTAGACTAAGTGGTACCATCCAAATCAGGAACCATAGCGGAAGGAGCCACGGCATCACGCGCGGGCGCATGAAAGCTCTTCCCACCAAGACGGGCTTTATTGTAGTAGGCGCAGGTATCGCCGGACTGCGTGCATCCGTGGAACTTTCCGCCGCCGGACCTGTGCTGTGCCTGGCCAAGCGCGAGGTCACGGAGTCCAACACCCAGTACGCACAAGGTGGCATCGCCGCTGCCGTTAGCGATGATGATGAAGTCAGCCTGCACCTGGAGGACACTCTCAAGGTCGGCGATGGCTTGTGCAACGAGGAAGCAGCTCGCATTCTCGTGGAAGAAGGGCCGCCACGCATCGAGGAGCTGATTGAGTGGGGCACGCAATTCGATCGAGCCGGGACGAAGATCGCCTTTACGCGTGAAGGAGCCCATAGCCGGAGCCGGGTCCTGCATGCGCACGGAGACTCCACCGGACGCGAGATTGGGCGTGCTCTCTACCTGAAAGCCGCGGCCGTTCCCGAGATCGATTTCCGCGAATTCGAGTTCGGTACAGACCTGCTGCTGCGCGACGGGCGGGTTGCCGGCGTCCGTGTGCTTGATGCGACAGGCCAGTCCCATGAAATCTACGCTGGAGCTGTCCTGCTGGCGACCGGAGGACTGGGACACGTTTACAGCGACACCACCAACCCATCGGTGGCAACCGGCGATGGTGTGGCAATGGCCTATCGTGCCGGAGCCGACATCAGCGACATGGAGTTCGTTCAGTTCCACCCCACCGCGTTGTTCCTCAAGGGTGCTCCGAGATTTCTGCTCTCCGAGGCCCTGCGAGGCGAGGGAGCGTACCTGCGCAACTTCGAACTCAAGCGCTTCATGCCCAAGTATCACGAACTAGGGGAGCTGGCACCTCGGGATGTGGTGGCCCGCGCCATCGCACACGAACTGGAACTCGCCCGCAGCCCAAACGCCGCTGTGTATCTCGACCTGACTCACCTGCATGCCGACCGGGTGCGCAAGCGCTTCCCGACGATCTACAGCACCTGCATGCAATACAACATCGACATTGCTACGGAACTCATTCCAATTCGGCCGGCAGCGCATTATGCGATGGGTGGCGTGCGGACAAGCCTGGATGGGCAAACCTCGATGCCCGGACTCTACGCCGCGGGCGAGGTTGCCTGCACCGGAGTTCATGGCGCAAATCGGCTGGCCAGCAATTCCCTGCTCGAGGGATTGGTCTACGGAGCGCGCGCCGGTCGATCTATGCGTGAACACGTCAAGAACGTTTCCAGCGGCGTTGCCGCCGAGGTGGGCAAGCCCCCGGCAGCCAGCACCAATGGAAATCCGGCGGAGACCGAGAGCTTCATCAAGAAGGTGCAGTCGCTGATGTGGCAAAACGTAGGTGTAGTGCGCGAAGGCAAGGGCTTGCGCCAGGTCGTGGCAGAGTTGAAGACGCTCGAACAGCGTATGCCTAGGTCCGGCGATCGCCGCGCGCAAGAAGCCGCCAACATCCTGCAAACCGGACTGCTGATTGCACGGTCAGCCCTGGCGCGCGAAGAGAGCCGTGGCGCGCACTACCGCCTGGACTTCCCGCTCAAGAACGACGTCAAGTTCCACAAGCATTCCGTAGTGAGCGGAGACAAGATCCGATTCGAATAACCGGCCCATTCTTGCCTTACCTTTCCGCCGCCTTTGCCTTTGGAAACAGCAACGACAGCACAACCGAGAGCAACAGGACTCCTGCCACTACGCCCAATGCCATGCCGATGGGTATGTGCACGTAATTGGAGGTCAGCATCTTGATACCGATAAAGATCAGGATGACGGACAAACCATAGTGCAGGAAGTGGAAGATGTCGATCATGCCGGCTAGAACAAAGTAGAGCGACCGCAACCCCAGGATGGCAAAGACGTTGGATGTGTAAACAATGAACGGCTCCCGGGTCACCGCCAGCACTGCCGGGATGGAATCCGTGGCAAACAGAAGGTCCGTCGTCTCGACCGCAAGCAGAACTACGGCGAGCGGGGTCGCATACCGTACTGCTCCACGGCGAGTGAAGAACTTCTCGTCTTCGTAGTCTTCCGTGACCGGGAAGAACCTCCGGAACAGCCGCAACAGCGGATTCTTCTCCGGGTGAATGGGCTCGTTTTGCTGGCGGAAAAGCTTTATGCCGCTGTAAATCAGAATGCCGCCGAACAGATAGATGACCCAGTGAAAACGGTTCAGCAGCGTAACCCCGGCAGCAATGAAGATCGCGCGCATGATAAGGGCGCCAAGCACACCCCAGAACAACACTTCGTGCTGGTACGCACGCGGCACGCGAAAGTAGCGAAAGATCAGCAGGAAGACAAAGAGGTTGTCGACACTGAGCGATTCTTCGATCAGGTAGCCGGCGATGAACTCGAGCGACAGCTCCGAATTCGGTTTCACGTAACGGCCAACCATGGCGTGGCCGAAGAAATAAATCAGGACAGCAAAACAGCCGGCCATGACGATCCATGTCAGGGTCCAGCCGAGCGCTTCGCGGAACTCCACTACGTGTTTGTCCCGATGAAACACCCCCAAGTCGAGCGCCAGCATCGCGAGCACAAATACGTTGAAGGCAACCCAGAAGATCCAGTTCGAAGGCATGGCTCAAAAGACCCATTTTATCGAGGACGGCCGAAGGGTCTCCACATCGCGTCATCGTTTGAGGTTCGGCCCCCGGTCGAACCTTCGGAAGGTCGGGGCTACAATAGGCTGGTAGTCCCTCCGGAACTGCTTCTGCCTGCTGCAGAAGCCACCTGGTGAAACGCAGCGCTTGGACGAAAGGACTTTCTATGGCCCGGCTACCGGGAGTTTATGCAATTTTCGATACAACAGAAGGCACCATTGTCTGCCGGCTGTTCGAGCAGGACGCACCTGTTACGGTGAAGAACTTCATTGAGCTGGCAGAAGGCACTCGCGACTGGGAGCATCCTCGTGGCGGCAAAAAATCTAACACCCCTCTTTATCACAGTACGATCTTTCACAGGGTCATCCCTGACTTCATGATCCAGGGCGGAGACCCTCTAGGAACCGGGACCGGGGGTCCTGGCTATCGCTTCCAGGACGAAACCAAGAACTCGCCGCACCGATTCGACAAACCGGGCAAGTTGGCGATGGCCAACTCCGGCCCCAATACGAATGGCTCGCAGTTTTTCATTACCGTTGCTCCGACCCAGTGGCTCACCGGCAACCACACCATTTTCGGGGAAGTGGTCGAGGGACAGGGCATCGCCGACAAAATCAGCAAGGTTCCGCGGGGCCGACAGGACAAGCCGAATAATGACGTAGTGCTGAACTCGGTCACCATTGAGCGGGTCGCATAGCTCAATTTCTTCGACTTCATGGCGCCGAGCTGCATGGGACTCGCTTGATTCAGTTGTTTCGAGCCTGGAATCATCGCCCCGGCATCTACAGCCAATGCGCGTACGTACCTCAGTAAGTGAGAGTCTTTACGGGGACTTCCGTCCGGAAAAGGGGCTGCCTGGTAACCAGCCCCTTATCTTTCGCTGTCTGGCTGGCCAGCCGCGGCAGGCGAAACGGTTCCCCGGAAGCGGGGCGAAATGCCGGCTCGACGGAACTTCTGACTCGCTCTCCTCGTATCTCAGGTTGGAACCGGTAAGCCAAGCGGCATGCGGCACGGTGGAGCCTGAGGAGGAGGACGTTATGCACGGAGATCTGGAAGGCCTGGTAGCTATCATTATGGTGTTCAGCTTCCCGGTGGCGTTGATGGCGTTGTACATTTTCTATCGCGTGAACAAGCTGCGCAGCGAAGAACGTATGGCCGCACTGGCGCGGGGCGTGAGCGTGCCGATCGAGCCGGAGTTGTCGCAGGCAGCACGTTCCCGGCGCTCGGGACTCCTGCTGACGGCTGCCGCCATTGGTTACATGATTACCTTTGCGCTGATCGCACGAGTCGAGCCGGATGCCTGGGTCGCAGCTTCGTTCGGCATCATTCCACTCGCCGTTGGCGTGGGATTCTTCCTCGATGCCGCTCTGGTCCGCCGTGACGTGCGGACGTCGTAAGTTATCCCCTCACAAACTGCTATCCCGAGTGAGGACCGTGCTCCGAAGGCCAGGCGCGGTCTTCGCCGGAAGCCGATCCCGATCGAGAATCTTCCCCGGGCTTACCGGACCGGATTGTACTTCGCGCCTTCATGATTGCTATCCGATTGAAAGCGGGACACTCCTGGTCCCTGATATGCCTTTTGCTTCCTGTGCCTAGAAGTCAATCCGCGAAGGCCTGGTCGGCCATCCCTTCCGGGAGGTCCGCTCTCACGTCGCCACGATGGATAGCGCCGACCGGGGCCGAGTTGGTCAGTTCCAGTCCGATTTTCCGTCTGCTTCATCCTGAGGGCCCGTCCGCAGCATGGTAATGAGCCTGGATTACACGGCGATCACGCGATAGGGTGAGCAATACGGCTAAGAGGCGAGTCGGGCCGCGCACCACAAACTCGTTCACAAGCGGCGGCTCGCCATGTTGAGCCTGTCTTTACCCTTTAACGGGGGCATCTGGAGCTGAATTGCATGTCTGCCGAACCCGGGTGTATAGTTTTGCCCACTGGGACAATTCCGCGCCACACCAGCATTTTGCTTTCGGTAGAGGCAGAATTCCCCTATGCGAGCCTCCAAGAGATTTCTCGTCTTTTTCCTAAGCCTCGGTCTAATGATCAGTGTCGCGGACTTGGAGGCCAGCGCTGAGAATCCCGATGAAGCACGGGCTCAGAACACCTCTAGTCAGCCCCAGGGGGCATCAGGACAAGCCGGAGCAAACCAGGGGCCAGCGACAACCCATGCCGCACCGACGCCTGACCAGCTTTACCAACTCGTCGCGCCCATCGCGCTGTTTCCAGATAATTTGGTAGCGCAAGTGTTAGCCGCCTCAACCTATCCTGACCAAGTTACGGCTGCCTATCAGTGGGTCCAGCAGAACTCCAGCCTCAAAGGTCAGCAACTCATGGAGGCGGTCAACCAGCAGCCTTGGGATGCAAGTGTCAAGGGACTGACTCAATTTCCGGACGTGCTGCAACAGATGGCCACGAATCTCTCATGGACCTCTGCCCTGGGAGATGCGTACTACAACATTCCCCAGAGTGTGATGAATGCCGTGCAGGTCATGCGCGAGCGGGCCTACCAGTCCGGAAACCTCAAGAGCAACCAGCAGCAGAATGTCTCTGTTCAAAACCAGGCGCCGGGGTCGGCGACCGCCTCGTCAGGCCAGCCGCAGACCACGGTGGTCCAGGCTCCGCCTCAAACCATCGTGATTCAGCCCGCACAGCCGCAGGTGGTTTACGTACCAACCTACAATCCGACGGTCGTCTATGGAGCTCCCGTACCGGCGTATCCTGGTTACTCGACAGGAGCCATGGTTGCCACAAGCGTGATTTCTTTTGGCGTGGGGATAGCGGTGGGAGCTGCGATCAGCGGAGGAGGATGTTGCGGGTGGGGCTGGAACTCCTGGGGATGCGGATGGCACAACTCCACGGTGGTGTACAACCACAACACCTACATCTCCAACTCGAATACTTTTGTAAATCGTAACAATTACTACAATCGCAACAACATCAATACCAACAATATCAATCGTAATAACATCAACACCAACAACATCAACCGGAACAATTACAACGTCAACAATATCAACCGCAGTAACTTGAACAACCGGACAAATAACTTTAACAGTAATTACACTACCCCCCACTTCAACCAGAGCTACAACCAGTCTCAATTCAAGAACGCGAACCAGGGCAACATGGCTCAGCAACGCGGCGCCACACAACCCAACCTTAGTCAGCAGAATCGGGCAGGTCTCAACCAGGAGCAAAACCGCGGCGGATCCAACCTGAACCAGTCGCGTCCCAACAATTTCAAGCAAAATCAGCGGGAGCCGCAGCGCGGGTACGGTCAACAAGCCAGCCGTGGTGAGGGCCATAGTGCATTCGGCAACTACGGTCAAGGTGGCAATGCTCGCATCAATAGCGCGCGTGGTCAGCAAAGTTTGTCGGGGCCACGCGGCGGAGGTTTCCAAGGCCGACGCTAACCGACCCGGGGCGTAACGTCTTCCCGACGGCGCCACATCCCAATTGGAGGAGACACCACTGTGAGATGGCCCGACCTCAAGATGTCCCCACGTCATCGTGATCTCTTGCCATTCGCGCTGGCTGTTGCCGCCGCAACAACCATGCTCTTTTTCGCCCTATCGCGCGCAGTTGCTCAGCAGGGCAATGAAAAGACTTTTGCTTCGCCGGGCGATGCTGTCCTCGCCCTCTACAACGCCGCGAAGTCCAATGACCAGCAGGCGCTGAGCGCCATCCTGGGCTCCAATGCTGGCCCAATCCTTCACACGAGTGATGATGTCGCCGACAAGAAAATGGCGGACGATTTCATCCGTCGCTACGACCA
>Ga0306920_100002429_pt1 | contig 23578 bp, 23 predicted proteins | sample flu12Cox44000170_FD_204666 | JGI IMG/M metagenome (GOLD analysis project Ga0306920, IMG submission 204666) | Lab enrichment of tropical soil microbial communities from Luquillo Experimental Forest, Puerto Rico - flux4day.12C.oxic.44.000.170 (v2)... | ecosystem: Environmental > Terrestrial >...
CTTCTTCCTGGCCGGGACTTCGAAGCATCTGCGCTGCGGGTCTTCTGCAGCGCTGCCTACACAGATCCCAGCCGGCACCCCCCGCCGCCCCGCCCCCACGCCGTCTCAACGCATCGACCAACCGCGACCACCAAGCTTCGTTTCGCTTCTTAGGAGCGTGCGGCGCCTCGGTTACGCTGGCGCGACGCTCTGGGTCGGGCGGCTTGGGGGCAGTAGCGCACTCGGTCCGAACGCCGAGGTCGGCGGTGGGGCGGGTGGGCCGCGGGGGTCGCGAGCTGCGTAGTGGGACCCCCTCGGCCTGCGCGCAGCGCGAAGCGCTGCGAATCAGGCGAGTGGGTGACGGAGCGCTCGGGACCCCCGCGGCTCACCCGCCCCAGCGCCGATATCGCACGCCGCTACCAAGTGCGTGTCTGACCGTGCCGCAAGACCCAGATGCGGTCGAGGTCGAGATTGAGGCGGGTGGCTTCGGTGACGAGACGCTTGGGAGGCTCCGCGAGCGGCTCCTCCGCGAGATCGAACGTGCCCCAGTGGATCGGGACGAAGCGCTGGCCGCGCACGTCCGCGAAGGCCCGCAGCGCCTCCTCGGGCGTCGTGTGGCTCGCGCGCATGATGACGGCGGGCACGTAGGCGCCGATCGGCAGCGCGGCCAGGTCGAACGGACCGAGCCGGGCGCCGATCTCCTTGAATCCGCCGAAGTAGGCCGTGTCGCCGGCGAAGTAGAGGCGCTTGACCTTCCCGGCAGCCACCCAGCCGCTCCAGAGGCGGCGGTTGCGGTCCCAGAAGGTCCGTCCGGAGAAGTGCTGCGCCGGAACACACGTGAAGGTCAGCTCGCGCTCGACACGCTGGTTCCACCAGTCGAGCTCCTCGACGTCGGTGATCCCGAGGTCCGCGAACCAGCGCTTGAGCCCGAGCGGAACAAGGAACTTCGGACGATGCTCGGCGGCCAGGCGCTTGACCGTCGCGACGTCCAGGTGGTCGTAGTGATCGTGCGAGATCAGCACGATGTGGATGGGCGGCAGGTCCTCGAACGGCAGCCCGGGCGGCGACACTCGTTTGGGACCGGCGAACGAAAGCGGGCTCGCGCGCTTTGACCAGTTGGGGTCGGTCAGGACGTTCACCCCGTCGAGCTGGACCAGCAGGGTCGCGTGGCCGACCCACGTCACGGTGGCGGCGCCGCGATTGTCGCGGATCGCCGGCAGATCGCTCGCGACCGAGGGGAAGCTGGCCGTGCGCGCCGAGAACGTGGCGGACCACATACGCGAGATGAAGAATGTGACGCGCGTCCAGAAGCTCGCGGGCTCGTACGACGGGTTGACGTTGGCGAACCCGCTCTGTCGGTGATGGGCGGGAGCGCCGGGCACCGGCCCGCCAACGGAGGTGCAGCCGGTCGTGAGCAGGGCCAGCAGCAGCGCGGCAACGAGCCGGACGGTCAGCTCGCGGGCTCCCCGAGCGGCAGCTCGACGATGAACGACGCGCCGCCATCCGCGTGGTTCTCGGCCCGGAGCACGCCGCCGAGCTCGGTGACGATCCCGTAGGAGACCGACAGGCCGAGCCCGCTGCCCTCACCCGGCGGCTTCGTCGTGAAGAAGGGATCGAAGATTCGCGGCAGCGCCTCGTCCGGAATCCCCGGACCGGTGTCGCGCACCTCGATGCACACGTGCCGGTCGGTCGGCCACACGCGTACGGTCAGCACGCGGTGGCCGGGATGCTTGGCCATCGCCTGGTGCGCGTTCTGGACCAGATTGAGCAGCACGACCTGCAGCTGATTCTCGTCGGCCCACACGAAGGGGCACGAGGCGAAGTCGGTGACGACGCGGATGTTGTCGTACTGGAGCTGGTAGCCCTTCAGCTCCAGCACCCGGCGCGCCTGGTCGGCGACGGAGCACGGCCGCCGCTCGGGCGTGTAGTGCCGCGCGAACAGGAGCAGGTTCTGCACGATCCGGGCGGCGCGTCCGGCTTCCTCGGCGACGATGCCCAGCTTGTCCCGCACGTGCGCCGTCGTCTCCGGGTGCGTGAGCAGCAGATGCGTCTGGCCGAGGATCGTCGTCAGCGGATTGTTGATCTCGTGCGCCACGCCCGAGGCGAGCTCACCGACCGCCTTCATCTTCTCCCCGTGGATCAGCTGCGCGTGGGCGCGCTTGAGCTCGTCGAGCTGGCGGCGCGACTCGGAGTAGAGGCGCGCATTGTCGAGCGCCAGGCCGATCTGGTCCGCGGCGGCCTCGAGGAGCGCCAGCTCGGGCTTGTCGAAGGGCTCGAGCGTCTTGCGGCCGAGGGAGAGCGTGCCCAGGATCTGGCCCCGGCTGTGGATCGGGACGCAGACGAAGCCGAGGATCTGCTCGCGCCGCACCGCCGCCTTCGCGCTCGGCAGGACGTTCGGGTCCTCGTAGCTCCGGTCGAGTCGGATGGTCTTGCCGGTCTGTGCGACCCGGCCGATGAGCCCCGCGCCGACGGGCAAGGCGCGATTGACCTCGCGCAGACGCGCCGACATCCCGCGCTCGCCACGAAGCTCGAGCGTCTTTCGGTCCTCGGACAGGAGATGGAGGCTCGAGATCTCATGGCCGGTGACGTGGGTGAGGGCTTCCACCGCGGTTCTCAGGACGTCCTCGACGTCGAGCGTACGGCTGACGGCCTCCGCGACGGTGTGGAGAATCTTGAAGTGGGGCTCGACGTCCGGGCGGCGATGCGCCCGGCGACGCCGGTCAGCCGGCGAGAGCGAGTGACCGGCGCGCCGCTTCAAGCGCTGACTCCACGAGCGCCCGGTCTGCGGCCGGGATGTCACCGAGCTCGGCGGCGATGTCGAGGAGCAGCTGCATCTCGGCGAGGTACTCGTCGGCGGCCGCACTGCGGCCGGCCGCGGCGTTGCGGGCCGCGGCGAGCGCGGCCGACTCGAGCCGCTCGCCCGTCGAGGCCCGCGCGGGCGCCCCCATGGCGCGGGCGGCGCCGAATGCAGCGCAGCCCAGCGTCTTCCACGGGTCGTCTTCCGTCGCGTCGGGCCTTCCGGCCTGTTCCCCCACCCGCGCCAGTCCGGCCGCGACGGCGCGGTCGAGATAGTCGAAGTCGAAGGGCTTGGCGACGTAGTCGAAGGCACCCAGCTTCAGGGTCTCCTTGGCGAGGCCGACGTCCTCGTTGGCGGTGACCATGATGACCGGAACGCGTCGATCGAGCTCGCGGATGCGCCGCAAGACCTGAACCCCGTCGAGCCCGGGCATACGGACGTCGAGCAGGACGAGGTCGGCCCGACCGCCGCGAACCGCCGCCAGGGCTTCGACGCCGCTGCCCGCCGCCTCGACGTCGTAGCCCTCGGTTGCGAAGTACTCGGTCAGGACCTCGCGCACCGGGGTCTCGTCGTCAACGACCAGGATGCGCCCCAGGGCCATCAACCAACATTCTAACCCAGGGACGCGCCCGGACCCTCAGGCCCCGGCACGCGCCACGAACGCGTACGCCAGCTCCAAAGCCGCGTCGAGCTTGGCTGGATCCTTGCCGCCGGCCTGGGCGAGATCGGGGCGCCCGCCCCCGCCCCCGCCCACGGCCTTCGCGACTTCCTGGATGAGCTTGCCCGCCTGAAACCGCGAGGTGAGGTCCTTGGTGACGGCCGCGATCAGGTTCACCTTGCCGTCGACGACGCTGCCCACGCAGACAATTCCGGAACCCAGCCGATTGCGCAGCGTGTCGGCGACCGCGCGGAGGCCGTCGGCGTCGAGCCCGTCGATCCGGCCGGCGATCACCGGGACCCCGCTGACCTGGCGCGCGGCCTTCACGAGATCCTCGGCCCGCGAGCGGGCCAGCCGCCCCTCGAGCTCCGCCAGCTGCTTCTCGAGCGCGCGCTGCTCGTCCAGGAGCTTCTGCAGCCGCTTGGGCACCTCGAGCGGTCCGATCTTCAGGAGCTCGGCCGCCTCGCGGAGCGCCGCCTCCTTGCGAGCGACGCTCTCGATCGCGGCGGGCCCCGCGACCGCCTCGACGCGGCGCACGCCCGAGGCCACCGCGCCCTCGCCGGCGACCTTTAACAGGCCGATCTCGCCGGTCCGGTCGAGGTGGGTACCGCCGCAGAGCTCGGTCGAGAACTCGCCGATCCTGATGACACGCACGCGGTTGCCGTACTTCTCGCCGAACAGCGCCATCGCGCCCATGCGCAGCGCCTCGTCGAGGTCCATCTCGGACTGGGTGACGGAGACGTCGGCCTGGACCTGCTCGTTCACCAGCTCCTCGATCTGCTCGATCTCGCGATCCTTCAGCGAGGCGCCGTGCGAGAAGTCGAAGCGCAGGTGGTCCGGCGCCACGAGCGAGCCGGCCTGCGTCACGTGGGTGCCGAGCACCTTCCGGAGCCCCGCGTGGAGCAGGTGCGTGCCCGTGTGATGGCGCCTGAGGCCCTGACGCCGCGGCGTCTCGATCGTGACCGCGACGTCCTCGTTCTCGTGGAAGCTACCGCCCACGACCTTGACCCGGTGCACGATCAGCTTGGAGCCGCGGTAGTACGTGTCCACGATCTCGCCGCGGCCGCTGCGGCCGACGAGCGTGCCGGTATCGCCCACCTGCCCGCCCGATTCGGCGTAGGCCGGTGTGCGGTCGAGGATCATCTCGACCTCGGCGCCCTCGCCCGTCTCGGTGAGCCGCCGCGCCCCGCCGGAGCCGGCGTCGACGATCGCCAGGATACGCGCGGGCGACGACAGCGAGTCGTAGCCGACGAACTCCGTCGACGGGATCTCCGTGCCGAGCCGCTGATAGATGGCCGACGCCGCGGCGTCCTCGCCACCGCCGAATGCCGCGCCCGCGCGGGCGCGCGCCCGCTGCGCTTCCATCTCGGCGTCCGCCGCCGCGCGCGTCGCCTCCGTCACGCGCCAGCCGGCGTCCTGAAAGACCTCCTCGGCCAGGTCCATCGGGAAGCCGTAGGTGTCATAGAGCGTGAACAGGAATCGGCCGTCCACCACGCGCCGCGTGTCGGCCGCGTGCTCGGCGAGGTAGTCCTTGATCTTCACCGTGCCGGTGTCGAGCGTCTCGGCGAACCGCTCCTCCTCGGTGCGGATCGCGTCCTGGATCCGCGCCCGGTCGGCGGCGATCTCCGGGTATGCCGTGCCCATCAGCTTGACGACCCAGTCGACGGTCTTCCACAGGAAGGGCTCGGTGAGCCCCAGCATCCGGCCGTGGCGCATCGCGCGCCGCATGATGCGGCGGAGCACGTAGCCCCGCCACTCGTTCGAGGGCGTCACGCCGTCGGCGATCAGGAACGCCGAGGTGCGCGCGTGATCGGCGATCACCCGCATCGAGACGTCGTCGGCCTCGGCGGCGCCGTAGCGGCGGCGCGCCAGCGCCGAGACCTCGGCGATCAGCGGCGCGAAGAGGTCGGTGTCGTAGTTCGATGCCTTGCCCTGCACGACGGCCGCGATGCGCTCGAGGCCCATCCCGGTGTCGATCGAGGGCCGGGGCAAGGGCGTCATCTTGCCGCTCGCGTCGCGGTTGAACTGCATGAAGACCAGGTTCCACACCTCGAGCCAGCGATCGCACTCGCACGCGGGCCCGAGGCACCGGCGGCCGGCCGCCACCTCGACGCACGCGATGTGGTCGCCCTGGTGGAAGTGCACCTCCGAGCACGGCCCGCAGGGGCCGGTGTCGCCCATCGCCCAGAAGTTGTCCTTCTCGCCCAATCTCAAGATGCGGTCGTCACCGAATCCGGCCACGCGCTTCCAGAGCGCGAACGCGTCGTCGTCGTCGATGTAGACGGTGGCGATCAGCCGCTTGCGGTCGAGCGCCAGATCCTTCGTGAGGAACTCCCACGCGAAGGCGATCGCGTCGGGCTTGAAGTAGTCGCCGAACGAGAAGTTGCCGAGCATCTCGAAGAACGTGTGGTGGCGCGCCGTGCGCCCGACGTTCTCGAGATCGTTGTGCTTGCCCCCCGCGCGCACGCACTTCTGGCTGGTCGTGGCGCGCACGTAGGGACGCCGCTCCTCGCCGAGGAACACGGACTTGAACTGGACCATGCCCGCGTTGGTGAAGAGCAAGGTCGGATCGTCGCCGGGCACGAGCGACGAGGAGCGCACGCGGGTGTGGCCGTTGCGCTCGAAGAATTTCAAGAAGGTCTCGCGGAGCTCGGCGCCGGTCATTGGAAGGCCAATTGTAGCACCGTGACTCACTCGTCGACCCGCAGGCCGACGCACTCGCGCACGACCCGCGCCACCATCGGCGTCGTGAAGCCGCGGCGCAGGAGATGGTCGCGCAGGCGCGCGGCGGCCCGCGCGCGGTCGCCGCGCTCCAGCGCCGGCAGCCACCGGCGGGCGGCCGCGCGGGCGCGCTCGAGCTCGTCGTCGTTGCTCGCCCCGGCCAGCGCCGCCTCGACCAGCGAGGCGGCGACGCCGCGCGCCCGAAGCTCGGCGCGCAGACGAGCAGGCCCGTAGCCGCGCGCGGTGCGGGTGGCGACCCAGTGGCGGGCGAAGGCCTCGTCGTCGAGATAGCCGCGCGCGGTGAGGTCGGCGACCACCTCGTCGGCGACGTCGGCGGGCGCGCCACGGCGCCGCAGCCGCGCGGCGAGATCGCGCGTGGTCCAGGCGTGGCGGGACAGGAGGTCGGCGGCCGCGAGCCGCGCGGTCCGCGCGTCGAGAGCTCGGCGCGGACCGCGCGGACTGGTCAGGATCTCTTGAAGAAGGAGCTGCCGGCCGGGGTGACCGGCGCCGGGGCGCGCTCGGTGGCGCGCTGCTCGAACGACTGCTCGCCGGTCGAGAAGATGCCGCGCACCTTGAGGTCGAAGTCGTCGGCGTTGGTCGCCGCCTCGCGCGCGGTCTCGTACGAGATGATGCCGTCGCGATAGAGCTTCAACAAACACTGATCGAAGGTCTGCATGCCGTACTGCGACTGCCCCTGGGCGATGAACGCCGGGATCTCCGGGGTGCGCTTCGCCTCCCGGATGCAGTCCTTGATGGCCCCGGTACCGACCAGGATCTCGACGGCCGGGATGCGGCCCTCGCCGCCGATCTTCGGGATGAGGCGCTGCGAGACGACGCCCACGATGACGGCCGCGAGCTGGTCGCGGATCTGCTGCTCCTGGTGCGGCGGGAACGTGCCGATGATGCGGTTGACCGTCTCGCTGGCGTTCAGGGTGTGCAAGGTCGAGAAGACGAGGTGGCCCGTTTCCGCGGCGTGCAGCGCGACCGACATGGTCTCGGGGTCGCGCATCTCGCCGACCAGAATGACGTCCGGGTCCTCGCGGAGCGCGGCGCGCAGCGCCGTGGCGAAGCTCGGCGAGTCGTGGCCGATCTCGCGCTGGCTGACCACGCAGCCGATGTCGTCGTGGGTGAACTCGATCGGGTCCTCGATCGTGATGATGTGGTCGTTTCGCGTGCGATTGATGTAGTCGATCATCGCGGCGAGCGTGGTGGACTTACCGGAGCCGGTGATGCCGGTGACCAGCAAGAGCCCGCGGCGCTCCATCGAGAGCCGCTCGAGCACCTCGGGCAGGCCGAGCTCCTCGAACTTGGGCTTCCGCGACGGGATCGATCGGAGCACGGCGCGGACCGCGCCCAGCGCCAGGAACATGTTGACGCGGAAGCGGCCGAAGTTCGGCACCGCGTAGGCCGAGTCGACCTCGCGGCCGTCCATGAGCTGCGAGTACATCCGCTCGGTGAGGCACCGGTGGGCGATCGCGTCCATGTCCTCGGCGGTGATCACGCCGAGATCTCCCTGCGGCACCAGACGGCCGTGGATCCGGAGGATGACCGGAGCATTGGCCTTCAGGTGCAGGTCCGAGGCGCCACGCTCGACGCCCGTGACCAGCAGCTTGTCGAATTCCATCGGCATGAACGACTCCTATTTGATCGGCACCGCCTGGCGAAGTCCGAGAGTGTCGCGGAGCTTCGACTCGAGGTCCGCCAGAACCACCGGATTGTCCTGCAGCCACTTCTTGGCGTTCTCGCGTCCCTGTCCGATCCGCTCACTCTTGAAGGTGTACCAGGTCCCGGACTTCTCGATCAGGCCGTGGTCGACGCCAGCGTCCAGCACGCTGCCCGTCTTCGAGATGCCTTCACCGTAGAGGACGTCGAACTCCGCCTCCCGGAACGGCGGCGCGAGCTTGTTCTTGACCACCTTGACCTTGGTCCTGACGCCGAGCGACTCGGTCCCCTGCTTGATCGCGTCCTGTCGCCGGATGTCGAGGCGAATTGAGGCATAGAACTTCAGCGCGCGGCCGCCGGTGGTGGTCTCGGGGTTGCCGAACATGACCCCGATCTTTTCGCGGATCTGGTTGATGAAGATGACGATCGCGCCCGAGCGCGAGATGGCCGAGGTGAGCTTGCGAAGCGCCTGCGACATGAGACGCGCCTGCAGGCCCGGCAACGAGTCGCCCATGTCGCCGTCGAGCTCGGCGCGCGGCACCAGCGCGGCCACCGAGTCGATCACGATGACGTCGACCGCATTGGATCGAACGAGCGTCTCGGTGATCTCGAGCGCCTGCTCGCCGGTGTCGGGCTGCGAGATCAGGAGCTCGTCGATGTTGACACCGAGCTTGCGCGCGTAGATGGGATCGAGCGCGTGCTCGGCGTCGATGAACGCGGCGATGCCGCCCAGGCGCTGAGCCTCGGCGACCACGTGGAGCGCGAGCGTGGTCTTGCCCGAGGACTCCGGGCCGTAGATCTCGGTGACCCGTCCTCTCGGCAGGCCGCCGACGCCCAGCGCGACGTCGAGCGACAGGGCACCGGTCGGGATGACGGCAATCTCCTCGAGGGGGCCGCCGGCGCCGAGCCGCATGACCGAGCCCTTTCCAAACTGCCGCTCGATCTGCGAAATTGCCAGCTCCAGGGCCTGCCGTCGCTCGTTCTTGGCCTCAGCCATGCGCGTCTCCTTCAGTTATCCTCGCACGCTCGCTGCACGTTTCGCTCGTTATCGCTTTCGGCCATTCTAGGTGGCCCTTCTCGCGGCCGTCAATGTCCGGAGTGCGAGACAGGGCGTCCGAGCCGTACCGTCGCCAGCTCGGTGTAGCGCGCGCCCCGGGGGCTGAGCTCGCTCCGCATGAGGGATGCGCTCGGGACCCGCATCTGGCCGAATTCGCGGGTGGCCGCGCTGCCGAGCGCCGCGGTGAGCGCGGGATTGCGGCCGGGCTCGCGAACCCGACCGAGCGTGACGTGGGGTGAAAAGGGCCGCTCGTCGCGCGGGAACCCGAGCGCGGCGAGCGCCAGGTCGACGCGCCGCGCGAGCTCGATCATGTCCGCGGCTCCCTCCGTCACCCCGGCCCAGACGACGCGCGGCCGGCGGGCCGACGGAAAGGCGCCGAGTCCGCGGATGCGCGCCTCGAAGGGGCTGGCCTCCAGGCTCGCCTGGCGCAGCGCGCCGGCGACGGCCTCGATCTGCTCTTCGGGCACCGCGCCGAGGAACTTGAGCGTGAGGTGCAGATTGCCGGGCGCGACCCACGCGATGTCACGCGCCGCCGGGCGCAGCCGCTCGATCACCTCGCCGAGCACGCGACGGACGGCGTCGTCGAGCAGGATCGCGACGAACGCGCGAACGCCGGCTATCGGGGCGCGTCCAGGAGCCGGAGCAGGTTACGGATGCCCTGCTGCCGCTCGGGGTCCGGCTCGACGGCGAGCGCCGCTCGAAGGTCCGCGAGCGCGCCCTCGTGATCGCCCTGGAGCTCCTTCTCGAGGCCGCGCGCCGCCAGCGCACGCGAGTCCAGCGGCACGGGCGCCGGCGCCGGCGTGGGCGGGACGGCCGCAACCTCTTGCGCTGGCGCGGCCGACGGCGAGCTGTCGGACGGCGTCGGCGCGGGCGCGGCGGTCGGAGCGGTGCTGGCAGTAGCTTCGGGCACTTGTGTCGGACTCGGGCCCGCGGCTGCCGCTGCTGACGGACTCATGGCCGACGGGCCGGCCGACGACGTCACCGCGGCAGCCGCGGCGGCGGCGCCGGCGTCCGGCGAGGCGGCTGGAGGCGTTTCTGCCGGCGCCACGCCCGGCGGCGCCGCCGCGGCGTCGGTCGCGGCCGGCGCCGCTGATCCAGCGAACGCCTCGGCCTTCGGCGGAGCCGCTTCCACCGGAGTCGTGCCCGCGGGCGCGGCCGCTGGTGGCGCGCTCTCTGTCACCGGTTGCGCGGTGGCTGGCGCGGGTGTGGGCGTCGATGTCTCCCCTGTCGCCGGGGCCACCGCGACCGGATGCGCTACCGCGGCTTCGGCGGCCGGCGGCGGAGCGACGACCGCAGGGGCGGGCACCGCGGCTGCCACCGGCTGCGGCGCAACGGCCTGTGCGGCTTCCGCGGTCGGCGACGCAACAGAAGGTGCCGGCGCGACCTCCGCGGGCGCCGGTGGCGCACCCACTGGAGGCGGGGGCGCGGGCTCAGAGGGCGGGGCTGGCGCGACCGGCGCCGGCACCGGGGCGACACCCTCGGTGCCAGGCGCAGCCGGAGACGCGGTGCGGGTCGCCCCGCGCATCCGTTCGCGCTCTTCGGCGTCGGGCTCGAGCTCGATCGCCTGGGTCCAGTCGGCCTGCGCATGCTCGAGATCGCCTGCGCGGGAGCGCGCGATCCCTCGAGCGAAGAGCGCCTTCGCGTGCCGGGGATTCACGGACAGCGCCAGGGTGAGGTCCGCGATCGCGCCCTGGTAGTCCGCCTTCTCGATCATCGCCAGGCCGCGATGGTAGAGAATGTCCGCGTCCGGTGGCCCGAGCGACAGCGCCTTGGTGTAGTCCGCGATCGCGCCGTCGAAGTCGCCGTGCTGCGCGCGCGTTGCGCCGCGGCTCGCGTATGCGGCCGCCGACGTCGGCGCATCGCGGATCGCGTCATCGAGCGCAGCCGTCGCGCCCGTGTCATTGCCCTCGCGCATCAGGGCCGTGCCGCGATCGGCCAGCGCGGCGGTCGAGCACGCCGCCAGCGCCAGCGCCGCCGGGAAGATCCACGCTCTCACGATCACGCTCTCAGCGAGCGGCGCAGCATGTCGAGCGCCGCCTGGGTCGACTGCCACTTCACCGCGGCCCGGTCGCCCGAGAACTGGAATCGGCGTGCCGTCACTTCACCCTCGAGCAGGAGGCCGACGAAGACCGAGCCGACCGGCTTGGTCGGGGTGCCGCCGTCGGGCCCGGCGATGCCGGTGACCGCCAGCGCGCAGGACGCGCCGGCCAGGGTCGCCACGCCACGCGCCATCGCCTCGGCGCACTGCCCGCTGACCGCGCCGTGGGCCCGCAGGAGCGACCCGGGCACCCCGAGGAGCTCTTCTTTCGCGCGCTGCGAGTAGGCGAGCACGCCACGCTCGAAGTACGCCGACGCGCCGGGAACGCTCGTCAGGCGATGGCCGAGGAGGCCGCCGGTGCATGCTTCGGCCACCGCGAGGGTCAGCCGCCTTTCGAGCAGCATGCGGCCCACGACCAGCTCGAGCGTCTCGCCGTCACGGCCGTAGCAATCGTCGCCGAGGATCGCGCCGACTCCGGTCTCCGCCTTTTCCAGGCTCTTGGCGGCGTCGGCCGGCGTCGAGGCACGCGCGCGAAGCCGCACCCACACCTCGCCGTCGGCCGGGATGGTCGAGACGGTCGCCTCGCCGTCAGGCCCGAGCCAGTCGACCAGGCGCTCCTCGACGTCGGCCGCGGCGAGGCCGGCGGTGCGCAGGGTGCGAACGACCGTCGTCCCCCGCGTCCCCGCCCACTCACGGGCGAACGGCGTCAGGTGCCGCGCGATCATCGCCGGCAGGGTCGCGTCGCGCGTGAGTACCGCGAACGCGCGGCGGCCGTTCTCCATTGCCCAGCCGGCCTCGGCGTCGGGCGTCACCCATACCGTCGCGCCTTGCGGAAGAAGGGCCAGCCGCTCGGCCCGTCGCGGCAGCGGACGATCGAGTCGCCGATGGCGCTCCTGCAAGGTCGTCAGGAGGCGCTCGTTCAGGACGAGCCGCGTGCCCGTCACGCGCGCGAGCACCCGGCGGACGATGTCGCCGGCCGAGCCGCTGCCACCCATCAGCACCACCGTCAGGACATCGTCCGAGCCGAGCGCGCGCTCGAGCGCGGGCTCGTCGTCCTCGACGAAGGCGCGGCTCACGACGGCAACGCCGGCGGCTCCGAGCGCCGCGGCGACCGCCGCGCCGTCCGCGCCGGGCGTGGGCATCGCCCCGACCGTGACGATCTGGGCGGTTGCTGTCATGGCCAGGCCAACACGGCTCGGCCGACGACGATCACGAGCAGAGCGTACAGCCCCGCGATCAGATCATCCACCATCACGCCGACCCCGCCGGTGATGCGCTGGCTGGCGCCCGCCGGGAACGGCTTGGTCACGTCGAAGATCCTGAACAGGACGAAGCCCACCGCCAGCACCGCCGGGGTCAGCACGAACGGCGCGACCGCGAGCGTCATGCCCGCGACCTCGTCGATGACGATCGCGCCCGGGTCCTTGGTGCCGATCACGCGCTCGGCGCGATGCGCCGCCCAGGTGCCGGCGACCGTGACGGCGACGAGAAACACGACGAGGCTTGGGCGCGAGAACGGCACGAGCCAGAGGACGAGGACGGTGAGCGCGCTGGCGACGGTGCCGGGCGCGACCGGGGCGTACCCGACGCCGAAGACGGTGGCGAGGACGAGCGCGACGCGGTCGAGCGCCGTGGTGAGGCTAGGCGCGCTCGCCGACCAGCTCGTATCCCTCGACCTCGACGATGCGGATGCGCGCGAACCGGCCCGGCGTCAGGCTACGATCGCGCAGATAGACGACGCCGTCGATCTCGGGCGCCTGCCCTGCCGTCCGGCCTTCCCACGCGAACGCGGGGTCCTCGCTCGGCCCGTCGACCAGGACGTCCGTCACCGTGCCGGTGAGCGCGGCGCTCTGCTCCCACGCGCGCCGGTCCTGATGCTCTTGCACGATCGCGGCACGCTCGGCCGCCACGTCGGCCGGCACCTGGTCGGGATAGCCGACGGAGGGTGTGCCGTCCTCGGGCGAGTACGTGAAGACGCCGAGGCGATCGAACCGCACGTCCTCCAGGAACTCGAGGAGGTTTTGGAACGCCGCCTCCGACTCGCCCGGGAAGCCGACGAGGGCCGTGGTGCGGAAGGTGAGCCCGGGGATCGCGGCGCGAAACGCGTGGACGATCTCGCGCATGCGCCGGGCGGTCACGGCGCGACGCATGGCGGCCAGCACGCGGTCGTCGCCGTGCTGGACCGGCATGTCCAGGTACGGGACGATCCGCGCGCGCGCCCACCGCTCGATCAGCCGGTCGTTGACGTGCGCGGGATGCAGGTACATCGGCCGGATCCACGGGATGCGCGTGTCGTCGCCCAGGGCCAGTAGCAGGTCCGCGATGTCGCCGTTGCCCGGAATGTCGCGCCCGTACGCGAGCGTGTCCTGCGACACGAGAATCGCTTCCTGGATCCCGCGCGACGCCAGCCCCTCCACTTCCTTCACGATGTCGGCGAGCGGCCGGCTCCGGTGGCGGCCCCGGAACTGGGGAATCGCACAGAAGGTGCAGCCCATGTCGCACCCTTCGGCGATCTTCACGTAGGCGTAGGGCACGCGGCCCGTCAAGAGACGCGGCGTGGTCGCGTCGTAGAGATACCCGGGCGGCGCCGAGGTCGCCCAATCCTGGCGGCCGGCCGCCTGGCGCACGAGCTCGACGATCCGCGAGAGATTCGAAGTGCCGAGGATCCCGTCGACCTCGGGCATCTCCTTCAGGATGTCGCCGCCGTAGCGCTGGGTGAGGCAGCCGGTGACGATGAGCGCGCGGCACGAGCCCCGCTTCTTCAGCTTCGCGAGCTCGAGGATCGTGTCGATCGACTCCTCACGCGCCCGGTCGATGAAGGCGCAGGTGTTGACGACGAGGCACTCGGCGTCTTCGGCCCGCTCGGCCAGCGGAAACCCGGCCTCGGTCAGCATGCCGAGCATCAGCTCGGAGTCGACCTGGTTCTTCGGACAGCCGAGGGTCGTCAGGTGAACCTTCATTGCCGGGAGCCAGTATACCGTGAGGCCCACGCCCCAACGGCCAGGCGCGGGGATGCTCGGCTACTCGAGCTCGCGCCGCACGCGCTCCGCGTTGGCCAGCCAGTAGCTCATTCCGCCCACAACGCCAGGACGATCTACATGATTCAGACCAACCCGGGCAACGTCTTCCAGGGGACGGCGAACCGCCTCTCGCACTGAGGGATTTGGGGACATGTGGTCAGCTGCTGCGGTAGTTCGTGAACTGGAGCGCGATGCCGAGATCCTTCTCCTTCAGCATCGCGATGATCTTCTGGAGGTCGTCGCGGTTCTTGCCGGCCACGCGCACCTGGTCCTCCTGGATCGAGGCCTGCACACGCACCTTCGAGTCCTTGATCAGGCGCACGATCTCCTTGGCGCGCTCGATCGGGATCCCCTGCTGGAGCGCGATCTTCTGTCGGAGCGTGCCGCCGGAGGCGTGCTCGACGTCGCCGTACGTGAGCGCCTTCAGCGGCACGCCGCGCTTGTGCAGGCGCGACTGGAGGATGTCGACGACCGCCTTGAGCTTCATGTCGTCGGGCGCGGTCGCGGTGATGTCGGTCTTCTCGATGGTCACGCCGCACTTGGCGCCCTTGAGGTCGTAGCGGGTGTCGATCTCCCGCCGGGCCTGGTCGAGCGCGTTGGTAACCTCCTGCATGTCGATCTTGCACGCGATGTCGAACGAGTTCTCGGCGGCCATGGCCCCTCCGCTTACTTGAGCGGGACGATCACGACGCCCTTGGGTGCGACGAAGGTAAAGGTCCGGTCGGGCAGCCCGCTGTTCACCGCCATCTTCGTGAAGCGCATCGTCACCGTGTTCTCGAACTGATCGTGCACGACCGCCTTGCGGATCTCCCAGCTCTTCGGATCCACCGACAGGATCAGCCGCGTCAGGGTCGGCAGGGGCTGCTTCGGCGTGAGGTCGAGCAGCCAGTTGCCGTCGGCGTCCTTCGGCTGCGCCGGATTGAGGAAGCGCACCTGGAACTCGCTTCGCAGGCGACCGAGCCCCGCCAGGAAGCTGCCGGCCGGACCGGCCAGCGCCTCGGGCGCGTCGGCGACGTTGGCCTGGTTCAGGCTCGGCGTGTAGAGCCAGAGCTTCTTGCCGTCCGACACGATCTCCTGGGGAGCGGGCTCGGTGTACTCCCAGCGGAGCTTGCCGCCCTTCTTCAAGTAGACGGTGCCCCGCGCCGGAAGCGTCTGGTTGAGGCTCTTGTTGAACGCGGTCTGGGTGAAGTCGGCGCGCAGGTCGTTCATGCGGCTGTACACGGACTCGATCTCGCGCACGACGTCGTCGAGCGACTGCGCGCGGGCCGGCGCCGCAGCCGCCAGGAGCGCGAACACCAGCACGGTGACGGCTCTGATCATGACCTCACTTTACACTAGAGCCCTGCGCGCTCTGCGCCGTCCGCGCCTCGAGGACGGCTGATCCCCTGTCTTCGGGATGGCACACTTGACGCGCCGCGCGCCCCCCGTCAGAGTAGCGGCATGGATCAGGAGCTCGTCGCGTGTCTCGACCGCCGGTTCTCCGAGCTGAAGTCGGAGATCACCGGCGAGCTCCGGGCTGAGATCGCCGCCAGCGGCGAGGCCATCAAGTCGGACCTTCGCGCCGAGATCGCGGCGAGCGCCGCCGACACGCGCCGCCACTTCGACGTGGTCGCCGATCGCCTGATGGACAAGATCCAGCGGGTCGGCGAAGACGTCATCGGTGTCGATCAGAAGGTAGATCGCCTCCGCGGCGAGGCCGCCGACGAATTCCGCCGGGTCGACCGGCGGCTGCTCCGCCTGGAAGCGCGCATCATCGGCTAGGCGCCATCTCCGCCACGATCAACCGGTAGTCGGCCCGCGGCTTGAAGGGCTGCCAAAAGTATAGCGCGCAGCCGTGGTAGGGTATCCGCCATGTCGACGACGGCCGGCGGCGCGGCGCCGCGCAAGATCACGGTGGTCCTGGGGACCGCGACACCCGGCGGTGGATTTCCCGTCTACGGCGCCGCGGTCGCGGACACGATTCACGAGACCGACGGTTCGCTGGTGATCGAGCAGCGCAACACCAAGGGCAGCACCGAGAACGTGCCCTTGCTCGAGGCCGGGCAGCTCGACATCGCGCTCGTCCAGGGCGAGGTCGCTCACGAGGCGTTCAACGGAATCGGCCGGCCGCCGGCGAACCTCCGCATCCTCGCCGCGATGTACTCGACGCCGGGGATGTTCGTCGTCCGCGCCGACTCTCCGTATCGCCGGATCGCCGATCTGAAGACCAGGCCGGTGGTCTTCGGCGCGCGGGGCTCGGGCCTGGTGATCCTCGCGAAGTACGTGCTCGACGGGCTCGGCCTCGATCAGGAGCGCGACTTCCAGGCGGTCTACCTCGATCGCGCGGGCGACGGGCCGGCGATGGTGCTCGACGGCCGCGCCGCGGCGCTGTGGGGCGGAGGCCAGGGCTGGCCCGGCTTCGGCGCGGTCGCCAAGGGGACCGCCGGCGCGCGCTTCATCGCGCCGGCCGGAGACGAGATCGCTCGCATTCTTGCGCGACACACCTTTCTCAAGCCCATGACCGTTCCGGCGGGCGCGTACCCGGGCCTGGCCGCGCATCTACCGTCGGTGGGCTCGTGGAGCTTCATCCTCGCGCGGCCGGATCTCGCCGACGACGTGACGTATCGGCTGGCCCGCGCACTGCATCGCGGGGAAGGTGCGATCGCGCGCCGCCTGCCCCAGGCCGAGGAGACGACCGTCGCCAACACGCTCGGCGCGGCGTCCCGGTCCGACCTGATCCATCCGGGCGTGCTCCGCTACCTCCGCGAAATCGGGCTCACGCGCTGACCTGCGCCCCCCCACGGGGGCGATCCAGCGCCGTGAATCCAAACCGCGGCGCGATCCGTAGGGTCTGCAGAACATCATGGGCACTCAGCGGATCGTCCGGGCACTCGGGCTCCTCACCGCGCTGATCCTGGCAATTCCTGCGCCGGGGCAGGCGCATCCGCTCGGCAACTTCAGCATCAGTCAGTACAGCGGCATCCAGATCGAGCCGGATGCGATCGCGGTCCGCTACTTCGTCGACATGGCCGAGATCCCGACCTTCCAGGAGCTGCAGGCGCGTGACATGCCCGCCGACCCTGCCGACGGCCGCGTCTCGCGCTATCTCCGCGAGACCGCCGATGCGCTGAAGGCGGGTCTGGTGCTCGAGATCGACGGCCGGCGGCTGGCGCTCGCCGTGCGGTCCGCCGCGGTGATCTTCCCGCCCGGCGCGGCCGATCTGCCGACGATGAAGATGGCGATCTTGATGAAGGCGCCGCTCGCGAACAGCCACGGCGCCGTCCAGGACCTGCGCTATCGCGACGAGAACTTCGCCGCGCGCGTGGGGTGGAAGGAAATCGTCGCGGTCGGCCGCGCCGGGAGCACGCTCGTCGACAGCACCGTGCCCGAGCGCGATCGGAGCCGCGAGCTCAGCGACTACCCGACCGACCTGCTCGATGCACCGCCCCAAACGCGCGAGGCGCGTGTGCGCTTCTCGCGCGTGTCGTCACCGGTCGTGGCGGCGCCGATCACGACCGCGCCGTCCGCTCCATCGCCGACCGCGCCGACACCGGTACCGCGGATCACGACGCGGCCGTCGGCCATGCCGCAGACCGAGGCCGAGACACCGCCGGCGACCCCGCCGATCGTCGCGAAGGCCAACGTGCAGTCGGTATCGCGCGGCGCGTTCACCGACCTGATCACGACACGCGAGCTCACCGTGAGCGTCGTCGCGATCACGCTCCTGGCCGCCGCTGCGCTCGGCGCATTCCACGCGCTCGAGCCCGGCCACGGCAAGACCGTCGTGGCCGCCTATCTCGTGGGCTCGCGGGGCACGGCGCGGCATGCGCTGATCCTCGGGCTCATCGTCACCGCATCGCATACCGCCGGCGTCTATCTGCTCGGGGGCGTGACCTTCTATGCCTCGCAGTACGTGGTCCCCGAGCGCCTCTATCCGTGGCTCGCGCTGGCCTCGGGGCTGGCGATCGCGGCGCTCGGCCTCACGTTGTTCTGGCGCCGCTTCCGTGGCGGAGCCTCCGAGCACGCTCATCATCATCACGGCGGGCATCATCATCACGGCGGGCTCGGGCACCCCCACGGTCCGGCGGCCGATGACCACGATCATCCGCACGACCACGATCACGGGCACGCGTACGATCACGTACACGACGCTCACGCGCACGACCACAGCCATCATCACGGGGTCGACGATCGTCGTGCGCCTCGTCACCACGACGTGAGCAGCGTCTCGCTGCGCCAGCTCTGGGCTCTGGGCATCACCGGCGGGATCGTTCCCTGTCCCGCCGCGCTCGTCGTCCTCCTGAGCGCGCTCTCGCTCAGGCGGGTCGGCTTCGGACTGCTGCTGATCGTCGCCTTCAGCGTGGGCCTGGCGCTCGTGCTGATCGCGATCGGCATGCTCATGGTGTACGCGCGACGTCTCGTGGCGCGCTTCGACGAGCGTGGTCCCCTCGTCACGCGCTGGCTGCCGCTGACGTCCTCCGCCGTGATGACCCTGCTGGGTGTGTCGATCGCCGTCCAGGCGCTCGCCGGCGGACTCGTTCCCTGGAAGCTCACGTGACCGATGGCAATCGAGAGAGAACAGGAGGATCGATCATGAGGCACGCTCCCCGCGGCATGGCCTCCGTGGCCCTGGTGACGTTGCTCGCGTTCGTCGGCGGAACCGCCGACGCCGCGAGCCACAGCGACGCTCCGCTGATCAAGCAGGATCCGCAGGCGAATCTGACCGACGTCTATGCGTTCGTCGGGACCAAGTACAACAATCCGCGCGAGAAGGTCCTCAACGTCGTCGTCCACGTGCGCCCGTTCTCGGAGCCCGGTGACGGCGTGATCTACGACCGGTTCGCCGACGACGCGCGCTACAGCATTCACATCGCGGACCCGGCCACCGGCGACGACGTGCTCCGCTACGACTTCACGTTCTCGAACGTCAACCCGTTGTCGACTCCGGGGCTGAAGAATCCCGACACGATCCTGTCCTACGGCCTCGGGGCGGAGCTCGGGCCGATCAACAACGTGGGCGACGCCCGCCAGAACTTCACTCAGACCTACGACGTCACGAAGGTCGTGATGAAGGACAGCGACAAGGGCCGTCGCGGGCAGACCACGCCGGTGGCCAACGACCTCATGACGCCGCCGCCGAACGTCGGCGCGCGCACGACGCCCGCGTACAACGACGCGAGCGGCAAGGCCGTGTCGGGCGCGACCTCGTTCGCCGCGCTCGATCGCTACACCCGCCAGACGGTGTACGGCCTGGCGTCGGGCGAGGCCGTCTTCGCCGGCCCGCGTGAGGACGGGTTCTTCGCCGATACGCCGGCCATCTTCGACTTGCTCGATCCCCGGATCCTCGGCGGCGGTCTCGGCCAGGCCGGGACGGGCGTGGACGGCTTCAAGGGCTACAACGTCCTGGCCTACGCGATCCAGATTCCGCTCCATCATCTGCCGAGCCTCGACTACCAGAGCCCGTTCTTCGGGCCGCAGACCGGGGTCGGCGTGTACGCGTCGGTGTCGCGGCCGAGCGTGACGATCCGGCTGGCGACCAGGGACGCGCGGAGCGAAGGCCCGTTCGTGCAGGTCAATCGCATGGGCAATCCGCTGTTCAACGAGGTGCTGGTCGCGCTGCGCGACAAGGACAACTACAACCGTCGGACCCCGCTCGAGGACGCGGCGTTCGCCACCTACGCTCGCAATCCCGAGGTGGCGGTGCTCCTCAACACGGTGTTCGGCACGAGCTTCGCGACGGCGAACCGCGAGGACCTCGTCGCGGTCTTCATCCCCGACGTGCTCCGCGTGAACACGGCGACCGGGCCGGTGCAGCTCGCGGGGCAGACGGGCTTCAGCCGTCTCGGCTTCCTCGGCGGCGACACGACCGCCGGGGTGTCCGGCGGCTGGCCGAACGGGCGGCGCCTCGGTGACGACGTCGTCGACATCGCGCTGACCGCCGTGGCGAGCGGCCCGGCCTACTCCACGATCACGGTGGTGGGCGACAACATCAACGCCAACGACCAGGTCTACAACCAGGTCTTCCCGTACTCGGCCACGCCGCACGCGGGGCCGACGAACCGCAAGGACCCCCAGTGACACCGCGCATCGCGCTGGCCGCCGTCGCGGCCGTCGCCCTGGCGCTCGGCGCAATGCCGGGCGTCCGGGCGGCGGACGGCGGGGACGCCGTCGCACCGGAGCGGCCGTCGGTCGATCAGACGATCGATCGGCTGACGACGAAGACTCGGCGCGAGCGGCAGGACCGCGCGGCCTGGACCGCGCTCGGCGATGCGTTCATGCAGAAGGCGCGCGAGAGCGCCGACCTGAGCTACTACGGACGCGCCGAGCAGGCGTTCGAGCAGGCACGGACGCTCGACGCCGGCAACGCCGAGGCGCTCGTGGGTCTGGCCTGGGTCCAGAGCGCCCGCCACGAATTCGAGCGGTCGACCGAATGGGCCCGGAAGGCCCTCGCCGTCGATCCGACCAGCGCGGCCGCGTACGGCCTGCTCGGCGACGCGGCGCTCGAGCTCGGCGACTACGACCTGGCGGCCGAGCACTATCAGAAGATGCTCGATCTGCGGCCGGACATCTCGGCCTACAGCCGGAGCGCGCACTTTCTATTCGTCATCGGCGACGTGCGGCGGGCCACCTGGGTCATGGACAGGGCGATCAAGGCCGGCGCGCCCTACGCGGAGAACACCGCCTGGTGCCGGGCTCAGCTGGCCCTGATGCACCTGGCCACCGGCAACCTCGTCGCCGCCGAGCAGATCGTCGAGCAGGCGATGGCGCGGGCGCCGAGCAACTACCACGTGCTCTTCGCCCAGGGACGCGTGCGGGCCGCGCGCGCGAACTACGCCGGCGCGATCGACGCCTACCGGCGGGCGAGCGCGATCGCACCGCAGCACGAGGTGGTCGTGGCCCTCGGCCGGCTCTACGCGGTCACCGACGACCCGAAGAGCGCCGAGCAACAGTGGGCGCTCGTCGAGACGATCGACCGGCTGAACAAGGCCAACGGCGTCACCGGCGACGCGCAGCTCGCCCGGTTCCTCGCCGATCGCGAGCGGCGGCTGCCGGAGGCGCTGGCGATCGCGGAGCGGGAATTCAAGCGCCGGCCGAACGTCTCCGCCGCCGACGCCCTGGCCTGGGCGTACTACAAGAACGGTCGCTACACCGACGCGCGGCGGCTGTCCGCGAAGGCGCTGGCGCATCGCACGCCCGACGCGAGCTTCCTCTACCACTCGGGAATGATCCACGCCAGGCTCGGCGATCGCGCGACGGCGCAGCGCCATCTGGCCCAGGCGCTCAGCCTGAATCCCGCCTTCGATCCGATCGATGCGCCGACCGCGGTGGCGACGCTGGCCGAGCTCGGCGGGAAGGCGCCCGACGAGCCACGGCCCTAGCCGCCGCATCGCGCGGAGGCCGGCGCGTCAGCGGCGGGGCTCGGTCTCGTCGACGAAGATCAGGAAATCCAGGTCGCCCGGCGAATGACCGAGCTCGGTCAGCGCCGCGGCGACCTCGCCCCGGTGCTGGGTCGCGTGGTTGACCTGATGGACGACCTGCTGCCAGAGCGGGTATGCCCAGCGCTCGCCGCGGGTGTTGCGGTACTCGACGACCTTGGCGAGATCGGCGTCGGTCATGCCGGCCATGAAGCGCTGCGTGTCGGCCTCGATCCGGCCCCAGCGCGCGCGGATGGAGGCCACGTCGGGAAATTCGCGCGCCTCCAGCAGGGACGTCGGCGAGGTGCCCTGCCAGCGCGAGAGCCAGATGAGCTGCGCGGCCATGATGTGCACGAGCGTCTCGCGCACGGTGCCGAAGCTGGCGCCGCTCGGCTTCGCCAGCTCGTCCGGACTGAGCCGCGCCGCGTGGTCGAGGATGCGGCCCGTGGCCCAGGCGCTGAAGTGATAGAGCGTGCGCACGGCGTCGGCGTTCATGTGTCGCGATCGACGCCGAGCAACCGTCGGATCAGTGCCACCGCGGCGACGGCCGCCCAGGTGCCCTCGAGGACCACGAACGGGACGAAATCGATCAGGTAGGACGCGTATCCCGCCAGCGAGGCGCCGGCGAAATTGAGCGCCGTGTACGGATAGCTCTGAGTGCTCAGCACGCGGATCAGGTTGAGGAAGAAGGCCCGCAGCAAGAGGGCGACGCCCAGCGATCCGATCAGCGTCTCCGGGCTCACGCCGTCACTCCGGCCGGTACGGCGCCTGCGTGTCGATGTCGCCGACGAAGTCCGGCAGGTCGCGATGGCCCAGCATCTGGCGCACCGCGAGCGCCTCGCCGAGGTGATACCAGTAGTGGTACGTCGTCCGCCGCAGGAAGGTCCCGACGCTCGAGAGCCCTTCGGCGATCGGCGCCTGCAGCCGCTCGGTCGTGAGCGCTTCGAGCCAGGAATCGCTCGCCTTGGTCACGGCCCGCCAGGCCGTCCACATCTCGTCGAGGGGCGGCGTGCTGGCCGGCATGCCGTTGGCGACGCGCTCGTTCAGGTCGGCGCGCAGGATCTGTCCCTGAGCCCGGGTGAGCCAGTTGCGCTGCTCCTGCCAGGCCAGGTGGCCGATCATCCAGCTGATCGAGTTGATCGGCTGGAAGCGGCGGCGCGCCTCTTCGTCGGTCAGGTCGGTCAAACCCCGGACGAACTCGTCCCGGGTGAATCTGAGCTGCGTGACGAGCGGATGCGGCATCGCGTGAGCCCTCGTGTGCTCGGTTATCCGCTGTAGTTGGCAACCACCTTCGACACCTTGCCGGTGGCCTCGATCTCCATGTACTCGCCGGTCTTCGATCCCTTCTGGTTCACGTAGTAGAGGACCACGCTCTGGAGTCCCCACATGAGGTCCACGAGCTCGAACTTGAGATTCGGATACACCTGCAGCGCGCGCTCGAAATAGGCGCGCAGCGCGGGCTTGCCGGAGACCCGGCCCGACGGATCGCCGAGGATCCTGGCCGCGACCGGCGAGATCAGCACGACGTCGTCCGCGTAGTGCGCCATGATGCGATCGAGGTCATGGCTGTTCCACGCCCCCACCCAGTGATCGGCGAGCTCACGCGCCTGGTTTTCCTCGAGCATCGGACTTCCTTTCGGATTTCGGCCGCTTGGCGGCCACGACGGTCCTCGCAGTATGGGCCCGGTGGCCCACACGCGCAACGCGCGGCCTCGAAATTGAACGCGGGGGGAACCCACCGCGAGCGGTATGGTCTAACTGGATGGAAGGGCGGACCGGCGATGATGCATCCCTGGTGGACCGGCTCCGGCGCGGCGACTCGCGAGCCTTCGAGGATCTGGTGATCGCCTACCAGCACCGCGTCTTCGGCGTCGCGCTGCGCATGCTGGGCAATCGCGCGGAGGCCGAGGAGCTCGCCCAGGAAGTCTTCCTGCGCGTCCACCGGGCCATCGGCGAGTTCCGCGGCGAGGCGAAGCTGTCGACGTGGCTCTACGCGATCACCTCGCGCCAGTGCCTCAACCGCCTGACCACCGGCGAGCGGCGGATGGCCCGCCAGGGCGAAGAAACCCTGACCCGCCTGGCGTCGCGCGAGGTGGGCCCAGCCGAGGAGATGGAGCGGAACGAGCTGGAGACGGCGCTGCACCGGGCGATCGCGGAGCTCAGCGAGGAGCGCCGGATCGTCGTCGTCCTCCGCGACCTCGAAGGGCTCTCGTACGAGGAGATCGCGGCCGCGCTCGAGCTCGAGCTCGGTA
>Ga0306920_100002430_pt1 | contig 23571 bp, 28 predicted proteins | sample flu12Cox44000170_FD_204666 | JGI IMG/M metagenome (GOLD analysis project Ga0306920, IMG submission 204666) | Lab enrichment of tropical soil microbial communities from Luquillo Experimental Forest, Puerto Rico - flux4day.12C.oxic.44.000.170 (v2)... | ecosystem: Environmental > Terrestrial >...
CCAGTCGAAGTCGCAGGTGAACCCGACAGCGCTGCGCAGAACGACCCGGCCGGCACTGGCTGCCCGCTGTGGCGAGAACCGCGCGAGCTCCCGTTCACAACCCTCCAGCGATCGCTTCCATCGGACTCCGGCCGTTATGCGCGTGTCGACGCTCTCTACGTCGACAGAGGCGAGTTCAGATGGATGATGGCGGCCGATCCCACCGGTAAATCTGCGGCCCCCGCAACCTCGTTCGTCAAGCTGTTGATCTGCCCACATTGGCTGATCGCGAACTCGCAAATTGCGATCATTGACCGTGCTCCTGATAAAACCAACGAGGCAGTACGCGAAGCGGCCAATGTCGCAACCCTTCGAGCAAGTCTCGGGCTCCTGAGGCGCCTGTTGTAGTCGCCTCACGTATGGCGGCTGGTGCCGCGGAACGTGGGGCTGCCGGGTGCAGTCGACCCGATCAGGTATCGGCCTTCCGTCCAAACAAGCGCGCGAAGAAGCCTGCTGAGGACACCTTGGCAGGCTCCGGTGACGGGGCCTGATCCGGTTGCGGCGCCGCCGCCAGCCGCCGGGAAAAGTCTTCTCGCGCAGTCGCTGCATTTGCGAGCGTGGCGACCCCGCTCGGCGTAAGCATGTCGCGGGGCAAGCTGGCCAGATTGAAGATGAACCCCGTCGTGCACATGCAGCCCAACTCGCGCCGGCGCCGCTTGGCGTCGTCGGCAAACCCGTGCGCCGGCGGCGCGACCATCAATCCCTTCTGCAGCGCCCAGTTCTCGCGGATCACGAAGACCTGTCCGTCCAGCTCCCTGTGACCGGGCACCAGGCATGACCAGGGCGCGAAATGCCATGTCATCGCGATCGGGTGGTTGGCCGCTTGAGCAAGGAAGTCGCGAACCTCCGACATGAAGCTGGTGGCCTGCAGGCGATTGAGCTCCTCGCCCCACTGCAGCAAGTCCCGCAGCGCGTTCTTGATCGGGTTCACGTGACTTCGCACGACGGCCGCCTTCGTGCCGCCTCCTGGGATGCTGTCGAGGAAATCCGCCAACAGCTTCTCGACGGCCGACTTCTGCTGCGCAAAGAAGCCTTCCGCCTGGTCGGCGTGCACGGCTACGCATTCGTCCAACAGGCGGCGCAACGATGGCAGGTACTCGTCGAAGCGCTCTGACAGCTTCTTGTCCAACGGCCTCGGTCCAGGTTGGGCATTCGGCGCCTCCCCCGAAACGACTGACGCGACCGGAAGCCCCCGGGCCTCGATCACGCGAGCCAGGAAGCCGTCACACGCCCGCCGATAGGTCTGTACGGCGCTCTCGAGAGTCACGGCATTCGCTTCGATGAACTCGGCCACCCGCTGCTTGATCTCGGTGGCCTGCGAAGGCGAAGCGGGTCCCGTCTTGGCGTAGGCGGCCAGTTCCAACCCGAGTGCCTGAATTTGCTCGCTCACATCTGCCACTGGCAACCTCCGCAACAGCCCTTTCGGCATTCTGGCGCACGGACACCACTCAGTCGGTGGCGCCGTCGACGGGAAGCCGGCCATGGGCGAGTCGGGGTCTTGCGGGTCTTGCAATAGCGACGATTCCGTCATACTGTACGCATTCACAGCCCGGTCGTCTTGAAAGGAAGTGCCATGGCGTTCAAGCTCATCCCTCCCGACGGCGTCGCGGTCGACGTCGCCAAGGGCGAACAGGCGGCTGAAGCCGTCTTCGTGGCCTACCAGACCGCCCCCGAGATCGCCAAGTTCGGCTTCGAGGTCGCGCAGCGTTACGAGATGAAGAGGCGGTGCGATCCGCCGACCGCTGAAGAGTCGCAGCTGGCCAACGTGTTCGCGCTGGCTTGGGTGTCGGGGCTGGAAGCGTGCACGCGCGCTCAGGACGCGACGGGCTGGGCGTGCGACGTCGTGGTTCCGGATGGCGTGTTCGTGCGCGTGCCGGGCGCATCCGTCGACGGGATCCACCGGGCGATGGCGGCCGCGCGCGAGGTCTTCCGGGCCGCCGGCGTGGCGCCGCAGGCCGCGGCGATCGGCCAGCACGAACGGTTGGTCTACGACGTGAACGGGTTCCAGGGGCCGGCGCCCTCAGACGAGTCGGCGCACGCTGCAAGCGTGTTCGATGCCGCGGAAGATGCTGCGCTGGCCGCGTGCGGGGGCAAGGTGGAGGGCGGCTACCTGTCGATAGAAGGGTTCGACACGCCCGAATGGCAGGAGCGCATGAGGACTTCGGCCGTCCTCAACTGGAAGGGTGAGAAGCCCGAGGTGGCCAGCGCCTGAGCGCGCGCGTCTCCCGCAGCCGACCGCGGCGCGCCGGCGAAGTTTCCCGGCCTGGCCTTGCTACGATGGCATGCTGCTGACCGGCCTCGCATCCACCCCGAGCCGGCGCCCCCTCACCTGCACAGGAAGCCATGGCCACCGATCGACAAGTCATCCGCACCGAGAACGGCGTCGTGCTCACGAAGGTCACCCTGAGGAACGGGGCGTTCCCGGTGTCTGAGACGTTCATCGTCTCGAGCAAGCGCACGCCCGAAGTGCCCAACTTCGAGGCCATGGCGGCCGCCGAAGCCTACTTCAAGGACGAGGTTGCGCGATCGGGATCTGGACGCGCATGAAGGCGCTGCGCCGCCGGCGGGCGCCTCGCCATCTCCGTCGACCAGCCCCAGCGCACCGGCCGTGACCGACGACGAAATCCTGGCCTGGTGCCGCGCGCGCGACACGTTCCCGCAGCGGCTGCTTTCGCGCGAACGCGTCATGGGCGTCGTCTGCCCGGAGTGCGGTTCCGATCGCGACGAAAACTGCCTCAAGCGCGGCGATCGCGGCTACCGCACCTCGAACCACATGGGGCGCGTCTTCGACGCACTGCGGGCGTTCTACGATTTCCGCTGACCGGTCAAGCCGGTCCAGCAATGATCCAGGCGCTCTTGAGAACGATCATCGCCGGGTCAAGGGACAGCGGCGACGTCGCAACGCGATCAAGATGAATTCCGCCAGCTGCACGCCAGCGCTTCTTGCCGCCCAGGCTGCATCGATCAACCCATTGATCTGGGTCGGGTTCTCGAAGGGATACAGGTTCTTGACGAGGCGAATAGAGTCCTCGGGCTTCCGGATACCGCCTTCGCCTACCTTGCGCCACCGAAACTTCGCATTCAACTCGCTCAACTGGCGCTCGCGGGCTGCTGCGCGGCGTCGCTCCTTCTCTTCTGCCTCCAGCGCCGCCTCCTGCTGCGCCTTGACTTGAGCAGCCTCGCGCAGCTGCTCCGCGGCCATGACCCTGAAAGCCTGCGCCTCGTCGACCGAGCCCCTCGGATCGGCGAGCAATCCCGCAAGCTCCGGGAAGGCCGTTGCGATCAGCGCGTCGAAGGCACGCGGCCGAGCGCATTCCAGCTTGCCCGCGGCGACTTCCGCGTGGGCTTGCGAGCCGATGGATCTGATCGCGTTGGCATCGACGCCGCCGGCACCAGGTACGAAGACGTCGACGGCATCGGCCAGCAAGGTCACCCACTTGCGGCTGGACGCATCCCTCATCGCCGCATCAATGGCCAGCCGCGCCAGGACGATGGCACGACGCGGTTCGTCGCGCATGGACGCCAGCCGGGCGAGTACGTTCCGTAGCGCGGCGTCCGTGGCCCCACGAAAGCCTCGCGCCTCCAGAGCCTGTGCGATCTCCGCCACGTCGATCCCGACCGACGTAGTATGGCGAGCTTGCACCAGGTAGGCCCCGACGACCTCCTCGAGCGGCCCCGTCATGAACCAGGCGCGCCGCGCCTCGAGCCGCTCTGCGCGTTCGTTCTCCGCGGCGATGGCGCCGTCTACCAGCGCAGCCGCCGCAGCGCGAAGCTCTGCAGCTTGCGGGTGGAAGATCCAGCGCTTGTTGCTCGCGTCTGCCTGCACCGCCTGGCGCAGCGCTGGCAGCCTGATCGTGCGACCGGACGCCAGGAGGCTGGCGTCCAGTTCCAGGCAGGCGATACCCATGGCCTCGATTCGAGACGCCTTTGCCGGGCTGACGCGGTGCGTTACGGCCACCTCCACCATGAGCTCCGCGGCCGGCTTTTGGCCCCGGGTGTCGCGCGCATCGCAAATCACGTCAGGGACGATCGAGCCGAGACGGGTTTCGAGGCGCACGTTGGCCAGTTCAAGCTCGAAGGGTGGGCAGCCGTAGTTCCGACGAATCGTCTGGCCAGCGCGAGTGGTGCGCTCGACGAAGCCGTCGAAGCCCGGCACGTGTAGCCGCTGAGTCTCGGCCAGGATCTGCTTGAGCACGGCGTGCAGCACCGATTCCGAGCGCTGGAGATCGCTGAGCCCATCTGGCAACGCAAGATCTTCTGGCGCCAGGTCAAGCGCGTCGCGGGCGCGCTGCTTGGCCTCCTCCAACGCGAGGGCGCCCAATTCGCCCTCGTCCCAGTGCGAGTCCCAGCAAAGCCACCTGTCCTCAAGTTGCACACGGGCAAGAATCTCATCGGGGCCCCACGTGGACACCAGGGGATCGTCAATGTCGATCGTGATGACGGCATCGACCCGCCCATCTCGGGCAACCTGCTGGAGCCCGCTCAGGCAAACCATGATGACGCGGCCGTCGTCCAGCGTCAGGGTCGCCGCCTGCTCATCGATCCAGTGACGTTCCAACACCCGGGCGCGGTAGACGCTGCCGGTGGCGTCGCCCGTGTAGATGTCGCCGCTGACGCCAACAACATGCCGCCGAAAAGTAGGCGCCGGAAGCACCAGTTCCTGCCGGGTGGCCAGCAACTCGAGAGCGGCCCACTGGGCGATGCGCCTGAGACAGCCCTCACCTTGCTGGCCAGTGTGATGGCGAAAAAAGGGCCGCTTGGATCCCGGGCGCAAATACTCGTCGGCAGTCTTGCCAGCGTTCACCGCCTGCAGGACGCCGTCGCAGGCCGGGCATACGCACTCGCAGGCAAGACCGGTTTCGGCGCGACTGAGCATCGAGATGTGGGTCGCGCGGCGTGTGTGGATGCGCAGGGCCCAGGCCATGTACGTCCCGTTGCGCTCCGACCAACCACGCGGCGGGGCATGGTGCACTTCGACGGACGTGCTGGCGCTGCTCATCGCACGATTGTGATGGTAGTTCGACCGTCAAGACCGATGGACAAGAAATAGTCCCGAAAAGTGGGCGCAGCCCTGTCGGATCTCGAACCCTATGGCGCGTGCTTACGACGCGGTGTGGGCTTTCTACTTCGACCGCTGAGGCGGGGACCTCCAGCCCCTTGGTCGGCGGGGCGGCCTCTGTTTCGGTGGAGCACCAGGTGTGCAAATGATCGCGATGGATCTGCACACTTCTCGGCAACGATCTTGGCCTGCACAAGCGGCTCTAAGATGACGGCCCATGAGAAGCGGAAAAGCGGAAATCGAAGCGTTCATCGAACGCTGGCAAGGCGTGACGGCAACGGAGTTGGCGACCGCGCAGTCTTTCGTGATCGACCTGTGCCAGCTGCTGGATGTGCCGAAGCCTCACCCCACGGCCGAACAGGACTACATGTTCGAGAGACCTGTCACCTTCGCCCATGGCGACGGAAGCAGCAGCGCTGGACGCATCGACTGCTACCGGCGCGGTCACTTCGTGCTGGAGGCCAAGAAGCTCAAGGCCGGACTCAACACCAAGGGCTTCGACGACGGCCTTCTTCGTGCTCGCGCGCAGGGCGAAGGTTATGCGCGTGCGTTGCCGGCCAGTGAGGGTCGGCCGCCCTTCGTGATCGTGATTGACGTGGGAACCGTGCTGGAGGTCTACGCAGAATTCAGCCGCAGCGGAGGCACCTACGTCCCATTTCCCGACCCCCGTAGTCATCGCATCGCCCTTGCTGATCTCGCCGAGCCGGCGATTCTGGAGCGGCTTCGCCTTATCTGGACGGATCCAGCTGCACTCGACCCAACCCGTGTCAGCGCCAAGGTCACGCGCGAGGTATCGCAGCAGCTCGCCAAACTCGCGCGTTCGCTCGAGCAGTCCGGGCACGGCTCACACGACGTTGCAGCCTACCTGACACGCTGCCTTTTCAGCATGTTTGCCGAGGATGTCGAGCTGCTGCCGGCCAACTCGTTCCTCGGACTACTGACCGAACCCCGGCAGTTCTGCGGCGAATGCTGGCCAGCCTCTGGGCCGATATGGACCGCGGTGGCTTCTCGCCCGCCATTGTCAAAGACATATTGAGGTTCAATGGCAAGCTGTTCAAAGGCGCCAGCGCTGATTCGTACAGTTTGCTTCTCAACACTGAGCAGATCGACAGCCTCATTACCGCGGCGCGTGCCAATTGGCGTGAGGTCGAACCGGCGATATTCGGCACCCTGCTGGAGCGAGCGCTCGAACCGTCCGAGCGCCACGCCCTGGGGGCCCACTACACACCCCGCGCGTACGTCGAACGCCTGGTTCTACCGACCGTCATCGAGCCATTGCGAGCCGAGTGGTCAGATGCCCAGGTGGCGGCGCTGACTCTCGCTCACGAGGCCGCAGAGTTGGAAGCCAATCCGCCCGACGTTTCTGCCAAGACCAAGAAGGGACTTGAGGCAGTCTACCGTCACAACTCGGATGTTCGCGCGAAGTGGAAAGAGGCCCGCGACCAGGTTCGGGCCTTTTTGCACCGGCTCTGCACCTTGCGCGTCCTGGATCCGGCTTGCGGCAGCGGCAACTTCCTCTACGTGACCCTGGAGCACCTCAAGCGCCTTGAGGGCGAGGTACTGAATCAGCTCGACACCTTGGGCGACGCACAGGAAAGCTTGGACCTCGGTCGAGAAACTGTCACCGTCCAGCAGCTGCTCGGCATCGAGATCAATGGTCGCGCCGCAGCGCTGGCAGAGTTGGTGCTGTGGATCGGCTTTCTTCAATGGCACATCCGCAGCCGCGGCCGCGCCAGCGTGGCAGAGCCTGTCGTGCATGACTACGGGAATATCGAGAACCGAGACGCCGTGCTCGCCTACGTCCGCCAAGAGCCGCTCACAGACTCGGCCGGCCGCCCCGTCACACGGTGGGATGGCACCAGCACCAAGCCGCACCCGGTCACCGGCCAACCAGTACCAGACGAGGCTGCGCAGGTGCCCCAGTGGCGCTACGAAAGCCCGCGCCAAGCTGAGTGGCCCCGGGCGGACTTTATCGTTGGAAATCCCCCATTCATCGGGAACAAGCGCATGCGCCTCGTGCTAGGCGACGGCTACGCCGACGCGCTTCGCAGCGCGTGGCCCGAGGTGCCGGAGAGCGTCGACTTTGTCATGTACTGGTGGCACAAAGCCGCGGAAGCCGTGCGCGTTGGCGCGGCCGAACGCTTCGGACTCATCACGACCAACAGCCTAACGATGTTCTTCAACCGCCGCGTCATCGAGGCTCACCAGAGTACAACGCCTCCGCTGGGCCTGGCGTTTGCGGTGCCGGATCACCCCTGGGTAGACAACGCCGAGGGCGCGGCGGTTCGGATTGCAATGAGCGTTGGGGTGCGTGGCGCGACCGAGGGTTGCCTGCAAACCGTCATCGACGAGAAGGACGTCGGCGAGGGCGAACTGGCCGTGACCCTCGCCACACGGCATGGGCTCATACACGCAGACCTGAGCGTGGGAGCCAAAGTTCTAACCGCGAAAAGACTGATTGCAAATACCGGCCTTTGCTTCCAGGGCATGAATCTCGTGGGCAAGGGCTTCCGACTGCAAGAGTCGGATGTGCGTGCACTAGGGTACGACCCGGCAGCACTACCCGACGTCATCAAACCGCATGGGAATGCGCGCGACTTGCTGCAGGGTGGCGAGCATGGGTGGGTTATCGACTTTTATGGCCACACGGCGGAACAAGCGCGGCAACTGCATCCCTCGCTTTACCAATGGCTGCTAGATCGGGTCAAGCCGGAACGCGACCTGAACAGTCGGGCTTCGCGACGGAACAACTGGTGGCTCTTTGGCGAAACAGTCGGCAAGCTTCGACGCGCATGGGCGGGCCTCCCAAGGGTGATCGTCACCGCCGAAACGGCCAAGCACCGCATTTTCGTTTTCCAAGCGCTGCCTTTCTGTCCGGACCACAAGCTATACGCGATCTGCGATGCTGACCCGCTTGTACTTGGCGTGCTCTCGAGCGCACCACACGCGACTTGGTCCCTAGCCGCCGGAGGCACGCTGGAAGATCGCCCGACCTGGACCAACACCACAACGTTCCTGCCGTTTCCATTCCCTGCAGAGGACACCGGCCTCACGCCGAAACTCGCCGAGCTGATCCGCGAGCTTGCTGAGCAAATTGACGCCCACCGGAAGGCCCGACAGGCTATGCATGCTGAGGTGACGTTGACCGGCCTCTACAACGTGCTCGAGAAGCTACGAAGTGGCGAAGCACTCTCGGCAAAGGAAAGACTCGTGCACGATCAAGGCCTGGTTGGCGTGCTGAAGGACCTGCACGACGAACTGGACACCGCGGTGCTCGGGGCATATGGCTGGAGCGACCTCGCGCTGCCAGCCGACTCCGAGGCCGTCCTGGAGCGACTCGTCTCACTCAATGCCCGCCGCGTCGCTGAAGAGGCCGCCGGCAAGGTGCGCTGGGTTCGGCCCGAGTTCCAGAGGCAAGCGGACGCACAGGCAAGCGTGCCAGGCGCCTCGACCGAGGGTGACCCTACAGACCAACCGACCGAGGGTGATGTTGCACCGGCCACCAACGTCGTCAATACCCGGCCCTGGCCTACCGGCCTCACCGAGCAGATCAAGGCGGTGGCCGAAGTGCACTCCACAGCGGGCCGTCCGCTGTCGCTGGAAGATGTCGCTGCTCATTTCAGCGGCCGCGGCCGCTGGCGCGAGCGCCTACCTGCGCTGCTGGACACGCTGGTGGCACTCGGACGACTTCACCAGGACGCCGGTGGCCGCTGGAAGGACATTGGACGCATCGCAACGTGAACGTGCCGCGCGCCCCTGGCTGAAGCCCGATGCGAGCACAGCATGCCGCGTGGCTAGTGCAGTGGATGCTCAGGGCTGGGACGTTCACCCAGCGTCGCCTGGAAGTAGCGCTCTTCGAACAGCTTGCGCACGTACTCGCCCAAGCTGATCAGCGTGGCCTTGCGCTCGGCCAGCGTCTCCGCGGCGCCGCTGGTCGCGCACTGGCATTCAAGCTGCCAATGCGGACCCGTGACGGGCCTGATCACGATATGCCCCAGCAAGCCCAGTACCTCATGCGCGAATTCGTACGTGAGGGTGCGCCCCACCACCGAAACCACGCGCCAAAGAACCCCGTCGGGCCACGAAAACTCGCTCGAACTCTTCATCAACCCAACGAATTGCTCATTTTTCCGTTCTTTGCAGCCAGATTGTCGACAGCAGCACAAGGTACGATTCCGCGCGGCGCCGCGACACGCATTCGGTCGATGCGCCTCGATTGCTCGGGGGAAATGGGACTCGAATGCGCTACAACAGGCTCGTTGAGCTAAACGATATCACCGATCCGAACACGTTCTTCGACTGCCTGTGCAGCTTGGGCCAAGAGATGGGCTTCGAGTACACAGGCTTCAACACCATCCAGCATCGACTCGGCGGTGGAAGAACGGTGGTCTTCAGGAACAACCCCCCGGCAGGCTTTGCCGAGGCGGCGCGCGAACCCGATGACTCGCGCCGGGATCCGGTCATGACGAAGTTGTACGCGTCGACGCTGCCCGTCATCTACGACCAGGCGACTTACGTGCAGGCCGGATGCGCGGACCTCTGGGAGGAACAGGCCGTGTACGGTTACCGCACCGGCATCGCCGCCAGCATCACAGCCCCAGGCGGCAAGCACATCATGCTGGGGTTCGATCGGCGAGAGCGCCTGCCAACGAATGACCACGCGCTGGGGCGACTGATCGCGGATCTACAACTGCTGGCCGTGCATACGCTCGAGCCTGGCATGCGCCTGATGATTCCCTCGTCGACCGAACCCACGCTGACGGACAAGCAGTTGGAGGTCCTTCGCTGGATCGCCCTGGGCAAGACCGATTGGGAAACCAGCGCGATCATGGGCATCTCTCAACGTGCCGTGCGGGCCCACCTATCGGCGATCTACCCGAAGCTGGACGTCGGCTCGAAGGCGCAAGCCGTCTCGCGCGCGGCCGGTCTCGGACTGCTCTGATGGGCCGCGGCCGGCGCCGCCGGCGCCCACTCCGCGTTCGCCAGGCTCGCAGCGCCGGCGGAAATGAAAATGGCCCCGCGACGCCTCCTTTCGGAAGCGACACGGGGCCGGGTGGTTGAGAGAGGACGCAGCACGCCGGGACGGCATGCAGGCGGCACCGGATCAGCGCGGGAACTGCTTCCTGACGCGCCCGTAGATCTCACCGATCATGTCGACGCAATCGCCGCCGTTGAGCGGCTCGTTGGTACCGAAGCCGGCTTCTTCCAGCTCGGCCAGCACCCCGTCGAGGGCCTCGGCCTTCTTGATGCTCGCTTGAGCCATCTCGAGGCGCCGATGCTGCTCGAGCAAGGCATCGATGAGCTTCTCGCGATCGAGCGTCAGCCAGTGTTCGACCTTGTGCAGGCGCGCGACGTCGGCGGCGTAGTCCGGATGCTCCGGCCCGTAGAGCGGCGCATCCAGGAAGTCCGGCCAGCCCACCAACGCCGTCGCATGGGTGATCGTGGCCTCCACGCGATCGGTGTTGCAGTTGAGACAGGCCAGAGCCCATTTCACGTTTTCAGCCAGGCCGTTGTCACGGAAGCTCGGCAGGGTGCCGTCCTTGTGCGTGAGGCTGATGGTGACGTTCATTTGGGAGAACGTCGGCCGATTGGGATTGGTCATGACAAGTGGCGGGTGATCCGCGTTGAATGGTAGGCACTCGTGCGAGTGCGGATGTGCCAGGGCACGGGGAAGCTGGCTTTCTGCTGCCGCGGCGCGCGCGGCACGAGAAAGCCCCCACGAAGGGGGCGTTGAAAGGCGCGGCCGCGCGGACAGCCTGGACCGCCCTCAGGCGACGAAGTAGCCCATCCTCGGGTCGAACCGCTGCTGCCACGAGTAGGCGACTGTCAGGTTGAGCTGGCGAGCCAGGTCTTCCTGATGAACGTCGTCGAAGTACCGCACGCGGTAGGCCGAGTTGAGCGCGTCGAGCGTCGCGCCGTCGGGCCCCTCGATTTCGCCGGCGTCGGGCACGATGAAGAGGTTGCCCTCCTCGTCGACGTACCAGTGGCCGCTCTCAAGAGCCGAGTTACAGACGCAACGGCCCGCCTCGTTGTCGTAGCCGATCGTCATCACGCGGTTCCTTCAGCATGATCGAACGCCGCCAGGCCAGGCAGTTCCGGTCCGTCGCAGTCGAGCAGCACGGCGTACGCGTTGGCCGCGACGCCCAGGTCGAGGATCCGCGCGAGCTCGGGGTGCTCGGTACGGACGGTGTCGGCCTGGCCTTCGTTGCAGAAGATCATCCAGCCGTCGTTGCCCCAGTGCGTGTACGAGATCAGGTTCCAGAGCTTGGGCTCCCTCATCGTCGCGTCGTACTGCGGTGGCCCGCCGAGCGCCTTCATCGTGGCCTTGGCCAGGTGGATGGTGGACAGCTGCAGGAGTCCGATCTGAGCCGGCGCCACGCTGACGCGGAAGTCGCGCCTCGTGGCGCTTAGCCCGCTGGCCATGTGCGTGATGAGCCGGCAGCCGTCGTCGCCGATTTGGGGCTTGAGCCAGTAGAACGCCTTGGCCAGCGCGTAGGCCTGGCGCGCGGCGTCCTGCAGCTCCTGGGTGGCGCCCAGGAACTCCGGCTCGATCTGTTCGTCGGCCGACTGGTAGCGAACGATGAACTCCACGGTTCCGTGCGAGGCCATCAACGCGACCAGCTTGGGCTTGACTTGGCCGAGCAGATCTTCGTGGATCGCGCCTTGGAACTGGACACTGAAGGACAACTGTCCGGCCTGGTTCAGGAAGACGTTGTCGTCGGGGTTCGACATCGGCACGAACCCGAAGTCGATGTCCTCGGGATCGAGCATCGGATGGAGCTCGATGTCGCGCTTGGTGAAGAACTCGTCCAGCGCCTTGAGCACGTCGACGGGCGTGACGCCCGGCTTGAGCTGGATCGGCGCGGCCGTCCTTGCGCACAGGTGGCGCAGGGAGTGGGGAGAGAGTGCCATGGTTTCCTCGTGTGCGGAGGGCACCGCCCGCCCCAAGGGCATCGGGTGCCCTCATGGGGTTGAAAGGTCGCTGGCGCTAGGCGGCCAGCGGAAAGTGTTCGCCGTCGCGGAACGCCGGCTTGAGCTTGGACGATGCACTGCGCATCCAGCGCGTCATCTCGGCGCAGCGACGGTCCATCGTGTGGGACAGCTGCGCTTTGCGCGCCTTCTCGCGGGAGCCGAGATCCCAGGCCATCGAATCGACCGAGGCGACCCAGGGGATCGTCTTCAGTCGCTCGAGGCTCTGTCCCTTCACGCCGAACAGATGAACGGACGAGCCGGTTGGCAAGTTGCCTTCCAGCCCGTCGAGCACCGCCCACAGGCCGTGCTCGGGGTCGTTGAGATCGCGCCGGCACACCGAACCCACCCCAATGAGGACAGGCGGTGCGACCCACGGCTCCCAGCGCCGCCAGACCTGCATCAGCAAGTCGAGGCTTCGCTGGTAGTCGCTGCGCGACCAGCCCTGGATGACCGGCACCGGCGGACGCAGCATGTTGGCCACGACGTCCGCGCTGCTGGTCTTGGCCAGTTCGTTCTGCCACGCGTACAGGATGCGCATGCAGCCTTCGAGCAGCGTCGCCGTCGCACGGATGCGCCAGTCGATCGCTTCCTGGTTCGCGGCCACGGCCGGCTCGCAGCACAGGTCCGGCTGGGACCACCACGAGCAGCCGACCGTGTTGGCCAGCTCGATGTACTCGGCATACCCCCACGGGAAGATGCCGGCCATGCCTGGCTGGGTGCCCTTGGCCTGCCAGCGCTGAATTGCGGTGAAGCCCGCCGAATCCAGTGCGAAGTCGATGTCCCAGAGGTTGCTGAATTCCGGGATCACGAACCGCTGCTGGGCGCTTCGCCAGTATGCGCTGGCGCTGACCATGACGTCGTAGCCTTCGTTGAAGGCATGCGACGCCAGGGTGCCGCCGTTGTGGGGCACGCCCACGCGCATCTTCAGGCCCTCGCCCAGGTGGGCGTTGACCTGGCCAATGGGCATCGGCATTTCAGGCCTCCGCCGTCAGCACCAGGTCGAGTGCGCGGTACGGATCGATGATCTGGGCCTCGCCGGCGAACAGGGCCTGGATGAACGGACGGGCGTAGAGCCCGACGTTCTCGGTCAGTTCGCGCGCGAGCTGCAACTGGGCGGCTCGCGCCGGCTCCAGCTTGATCTCGTCGACGATCGCACGCACGTAGCCGGCGTCCTCGTCCATGACCGTGCGCTCGAAGCGCACGATCGTCATGTCCGCCGTGTGGCGGATCTCGAATGCGCCGTCGGCGCCGGCGTTGTAGCCGCACTGCAGGGCCAGCGTCAGCTGGGCCAGCTCGAAGATGCCGGGGACGGCGACCTCGATGAAATACTGGAACTTGGAAGGGAAGTTCATGGGAAGCTTTCAGGTGCGCAGAGACACCGCTTCCCACTCGGGGCAACGGGTGCCCTGACGGGTTGGAAGGTGCTGACCAGGACGGTCAGGTTGGCGCGGCAGACGCTGGTGCGTGACCAGGTGCGGCGGAAGCGGAAGGCCTGCAGCGACTGCTGCGGGCCCACGAGCATGGTGCTCGGTGAGATGCCACGACGGGGCGCGGCGGTGCTGGCGATCCAGCTTGGGAGAACCCATTCTATCGCTGCGCCTGCCGATTCGTCACCCACCGTGGGGGCGATCTGCGCAGCGCGTCACGCGATGCGGCGCAGACGCCCTCTGGCGTGCTGTCAGCGGGCGGACAACCAGCCCATGGACATGCCCACGATGGGCGTCCAGCGGGGCTTGGCGGCGCGGGCCGGCCACGCGGGCAGCGTCGCATGCACCTCGTTGAGCACCGACAGTTCGTTGCGCACGAGCTGGCAGTCCGGATCGGCATCGCCACAGACGCAGTCGGCGATCATCTCTTCGGCAGCACGAATCGAATCGGCAACCCACGTGCGAATGAACCGCACCTCGTTGACGTCCAGGCGCGCACGCCGGCCGCTGAGCGGCTCGAGCTTCAGCCACACGCGCTGGCCCAGATCGGACGCCGCGCAACCGTTGAGGACGTGCAACAGGCCGTCCGTGACTTCGATTTGAACCAATTCCTTCACCCTCTTCTCTTTCCGCGCAGGCGCGGCCCCAACCTTGCCGTGACCAGTAGGCCGCGGCATCTTCTAGTCCTTGATGACCCGTTCACTGCGGAACGGCTTTGGCACGTACCCCACCGAGCACGACGCAGCCCACTTGCTGGGCGCGCTGATCCAGGCGCCGAGCGACAGGCACGATGTGCAAGTCTTGGAACAGAGCCGCTCCGACACCGAGCAGCTTTGCAGCGAGCCACCGCGCTGCCGTTGGCACGCTGCGTGGGCGAACGGGGACGCTGCGCGCCACGGCGTGGAGCTTTCGCCCGCCAGGCCATTCGAGCGAGACCATGTCGCCAGGGCCGTGCGCGTAGACCGCCACTCCGCGCCGCGGCGGCCGGTCCTCAACCGCGCTCCACACCTCCATGAGGTGCGAAGTCGTCTCGATTCGAATGAGAGCAGTCGTCGCCGTGACTTGCAGCCGTGTGGCTCCGATGACCGTCCCGCAGGCTGTGTAAGCGGATGAAAGCATCGACGGGGATTCTGGCGCACGCCTGCGGGCGCGCCGAGAGACGCACTTTTACCGCTGACCATCGCATTTCGAAGCACCCGAATCTCTCCGCTCTCTGACCCGGCCGCCCGAACGTGGGCGCGCCGACTAGGTGCGAAGAATGCAGCGCGCAACGATCCGCAACAAGATGTCAGGCCTGACACTTGACGGACTGAATGAATACTGGTAAGCGAAGTCCTGCTCGAAAGCTGGCGGAGCCCGCCAGCGTACGGCCGGCTTGAATGTTCGATCCATTCAAGTCGTGCGAGTCGGCCTCCGGCCGGCGCTGGGAGCCGACTCAGGCCGAGGGGACGTCGTGGGGCCACCGATGACCAACGCGCCGCCCACAAAAAAAGGGGGGGTGTCAACCTGCGTCGACACCCCAAGAGTCAATCAACTTCACCGCAAAGGCGGACGGTGCCGCCCGGGTTAGGCTGATTGTGGAGGGTTGGTTTCGGTTACCCGATGAGTGAATTGAATCACTTCAGTTGGCTCGAAGACGTCACCAGTTCTTGTATACCTGCCGTCCTATGCGCTTTGTCGCCTCGTGCAATCGGGGTAACGTATCGCCTGATCAAGGTATATCGTTGGGCCCGCAATGGATTTGGATGACCACCTCTTGCCGGATGAAGTAACGTGGCGACTGGTCTCGCAGGAAGGCCGCGTCGTGACCTACGGATTCGCACATGAGACGCTCGGCGAGCTCGGGCGAATCGTGATTCGCCCGGTCTATGGGACGACCTGCATGCTCGAATGCCAGTGTGCCGGCGGCGGCTCCCCAGAGACTGCTGCCGAGCGCAGGGCGCAGCTGATCCGCCTCGGCGAATTCATTCGCAAGGTCATCCACGAGTCGTCGGCCGACGACATCCCAGACTCAGTTCATCGACTGCATTGACGCGGCGATGGTCCTACCCCTGGGAAACTGGCGGCGCTGAAGGCAGAATCCACTAAGCGGCTAACGCATGGTGCCGCCGCCTCGTGCGGGCGACGACAGGCAGGAACCAGTCAAGGCGATTGATCGCATTGTTCAGCTGCAGGATTCGCTTGTCGGTGGGCACCTCTGCGCCTTGCTCGTCGAGCAGTACGACATTCGAAGATATGTTGAGGGGATTGTCGATGGCAACAAGGTTCGGACTGATCTCGCGCCAGCGCCAGCCGAGCCCGACGAGCGCCCCTCGAAAGATGACGCCCCACAGGGCCTCGCCGAGTTGCTCGCCCGATGCCTGGTCGACCTCGACCGACACCTGCAGTTCCTTGAGCTTTCGCCCCAGCCGCTGCCATTCGAGCAGCGTTGCCTCGACTGGAAGCCAATTCGACATTGATTCGACTTGCATGGTCTCACCTTTGGAACGGGATCGATTGAGTTTGCTGCGATCCGTGTCATCTCAAAGTCACCAGGATTGGTAGATTTGCGATTCGCGATCATGAAACTTCAACGCTTTCTCGACATTAGCCAGGCGCCCAGCACTGCCAGCCTGCAAAAGCAGCTCATCGACATCACCCACGATATGGATTTCGGCCGGGTATTGGGTGTCATGATCACCGAGATCCCGGGGGCCGAATCGCACGTGGCGCGCGTGGGAAACACGCCGAAGGCGTTCGAAGACGCATCGACGAGTTTCGAGGGCTTGGCTCGGGATCCGGTCAACAAGAGAATGAAGAATTCAAGCCTGCCGGTGATCTACGATCAGGCCACGTATGTGCGCGAGCAGGCCGGGGACCTGTGGGAAGAACAGGCCCCGTTCGGCTATCGCACTGGTATCGCCGTCGGGTTGCACCTACCTGGCAACCGCCACTTCCTGCTGGGCGTTGATCGCGAACACGCGCTGCCCAAGGAGGAGGAGAAGATGTTGCGGCTGCTGGCCGACCTCCAACTGCTGGCGGTACACACGCAAGAAGCAGCGGTTCGACTGTTGTCTGAGCCAGCCACAAGAACGGCCAAGCTATCGCTCAGCCGACGCGAAATCGTCACTCTCCGGTACTGCATGCAGGGCAAGACCGCCAAGGAGACGGGGATCGCGATGGCGTGTTCCGAGAACACGGTCAACACCTACTTCCGGCGGATCTTCGCCAAGCTCGATGTTTCCTCTAAGCACCAAGCGGTGCTCAAGGCAATCGATCTGGGCCTAATGTAATCGTCGGCAACAATGGCCTGAGCTGCGCGCCGATACCCTGGCGACGTTTGTGCGAGTTGCACAGATGGCAGCTAGGACGACTTGCTACAGATATACAAGAGTTTGTGGCAAGCCCTAGAAGGCTTCCTTGGTGAAATGATTCCATTCCCTCGCCCGAGGGATTGATTTCAACCAGGAGCCTCCCATGCTTGATTACCTCGTTGCCCTGTTCGGTGGTGGCACCGACATGCCGCGCGGCGGCTAAGCCCAATCGAGATTCGAGAGAATCTCCCCGACAGATCGCGCTGACGCGATCCAAAAAGGCCTCGGTGCACACTGCCCGAGGCTTTTTGTCGTGCCCACGATTCAAGGCATACCATCGGACCGGTCTACGGCCGTCCGGCTCCCCTGTCTGTCGCACGTATCCGCATCGACTAGGACGCCAACGGCTGTAGGGCCCGCAGTGCGAAGTGCTCCCAGCCCGTGTCGTTGACGAGCACGAACAGTCGCCGGCGGCGCGCGAGCGGTGCTTCGTCCGGGACGTACAGGTTGGATTCGACGTCGAGGGCGCCTTCAACGCAGACGCACTCGGGCGCCAGCATGGCCCACCACCAACGCAGGTAGAGGCTCTGTTGGCCCACCGAGCAGCGCCACATCGACAGACCACGCCGGCACTGCGAACCCGAGTCGTCGTCCAGCCGAGTCCAGGCGTGACGAAAGCGCAGGCCTCGGGCGACTGCCGCAGAGACCCGCACAATGCTCTCGTCGGCTCGGGCCGATCGCCTGGTCATCGATGCTCCCGTCGAACTACAGGGTAGCGCTCGCAAACAGCGCTGCCGAGCTGCATTGTGCAGCGCAGAGCCAACTTCGGCAAAACCTCACGCTCGCGTTCAGCCAATCGGGCTACCATGGTCAACTTCAGGAGGCGCCTGGTTTCTCGACCGTGGGCCCGCCGCCTACCTGCCCTAGCACCGACCCCGGAGCCTTTCATGTCAGCGGTCCTTCTCGAGGGCGTCTTCCAGCGCGCGGCCGAGGCCAGCTCGCCGGAGGATCTTCAGCGGGCACTCGTCGAGTTCACCGACCGCCATGAGTGCGGCTCGGCCAACATCATGCTCGTGGTCGACAACCAGGTGGGGCCTCCGTCGTTTTCGAACGTCGAGCACTTGCCGGAGTCGTACAAGGCAGCCTTCCATGACCTGGGCTCGGCGCAGTACGACCCCGTGATGCAGTTCATCAAGCGCAGTTCGCTGCCTAAGGCCTGGAACGCTGACACGTACATCGAGGCCGGCCAGAAGGCCACCTACGACCACATGGCCGACTGTGGCCTGCGAGAAGGGGTGGCCATGGCGTCGCACTTGCCCAGTGGCCGCCACATTTGCCTCGGCTTGGACCGCCAGAAGGCACTGCCCAAGAACATGCGGCACCTCACACGGATGATGGGCGAGATGCAGCTCTTCGTAGCGCACGTGACGGAGGCGGCCTTTCGGCTGATCCCGCCCGCGCACCTGCCGCCTCAACCGGTGCCCGACTTGTCCTCGCGTGAGTTGGAAGCTCTGCGCTGGACAATCGATGGCAAGACAGCTTGGGAAATCGGGGTCATCCTCGGCATCGCCGAGCGCACGGTCGCGCAGTACCTCGGACGAGCCATGGCCAAGCTCGACTGCACCTCCAAGCACCAGGCCGCGATCAAGGCCCTTCGCCTGCGACTGATTGCGTAGCTCCTCGATCACTTCACCGCACGATCCAGACGCAGCTGCCGAGTTCGATCCCCCGAGCCGGCTGCCAATTCCATCGTGACATGCAGGCGAGGTGTCGGCGCCGACTGAATTTTGAGCTCAGTTTTCGGTCGGCGCCAACAGCGAGGTTCCTCCACCATGCATCGGGTTGGCCGAGCACACGTGGCGGCGAGGCGTCTCACGGAGGCGTGCGGAGTTGTATGGCATACGTGCCCTGAACTGTAGGCAAAAGCCGGGCGCGGCGCATGATCAGCTCATGATCATTGCCTGCTCCGTGCTGCTGTCACATGACAGCGCCGCGGACGAAGCAGCTGTTCAGCCAGTCGGGGAGGCTCCCGACAGCGGCACGACGATCAGAAGCCCGACGCCATAGGCGATGCATGGCCCAGGCCAGAGACCCCTGGCACGGCCGCGATGTCTGGCCGCGGCGCGATGCCAATCATCGAGCGCGACGTCCAGTGCGGGACGACCAGCTTCCACTGGAGCAGCGCGGCCACGGAGGTGATCGCCATCGCCAGGCACGCCATCTCGGAGTCGAGCGCGCTCGACGAGACGACGTGAAAGAAGGCGTTGGCCAGCAGCGCGAAGGATACGAGCAGCATGAGCACGCTGACGACCGACAGCGCTAGCACGATCAGCCTCGTGTCGGCGCCATGCGGACTGCCCTCGAAACCCCAGGCCTTGCGGGCCACGCAGAAGACGCGCTGCGCGTCTTGCTGACCCAAGGCCACCACATCGAGATCTCGGTTGTAGAACACCGGCTCGCCCTTGCGCGGGAGCTCGTCGTTCGTCGCGTCGTTGGGCCAGTCGAGCGTGATGGCATGGCTCGAGGTCAGCAGCCACACGGTGCCGGCGCCATCGTCGGGCACCACCGCTTCGACACGGCCGCAGAAGGCTTGGCAGGCCGCCGGCGTGATGTCGATTGCCGGATCGTCTTGTTGGGTCACGCGCATTCTGGGGTGCGTATCTGCATTCGTTGATGCAACGATCCTAGCCTCGCGCGCGCGAGGGAAAGAGAGACGCACTTCACCGGCGGTCCTATGCAGGCAATTCATCCACAATTTCTGTGCATGAACCTGTGCATAACTGCCCTGCTCCGAGCCCCAACCACCGCCCAGGGCGGCCTGCCTTTAGGGTGCCACCGAAAGTGGCAACTCGCCCTGTGAACGGTCACCGTTGAGGGGCGCCCGCTGTCCCCTTGCCGCCCCGAGCGGAAGCAGGTAGGTTGGACGCTTGACCAGCGTGCGGTAGTACATGACCTTGTCGGGCGATCGGGCGCAGTCGCCGGCGCGCAGGCGCGTTGGCGTGCTCCACGAACGGCCGCGCACGTCGTATCCGAACTCCCAGCCCGCGGCCTTGATCGTCGTCCCCTGCTCGCTGGCGTGCAAGTACGTGATGATGTGCTCGAACCCGGCTGCCTTGGACTCGCGGGCTGCCCATCCGTACAAGGTCGATGCGGCGTTCCAGACGAGCCCCGAGGGAAGGGTCGTCGTGATGCACAGGCGGTTGACCTCAGTGACGAATCGATGGTCGAGCGCGCGCGCAACCGGGCGCCCGACGGTGACGACGCCGACCAGGTCGGGCCCGTTCATGACGCCGGCGCCAAAGCGCCAGCCCACGGGCGGCGGGCAGTGCCGATGGTGCTCGCGAATGAAGTCCTTGGCCTGCTTCAACGAGACCGGCACGATCCGCGGGCTCCAGTCGACGATCAGGCCGCCACACCCGTCGTCGACCACGCGGCGCACCCCCGCCCCATCGTGCACGCCCCTCAGGATGGCGTTCAGGCCCAGCTCGCCGCCGAGCCATTTGCCGGCTGCCCGCGGATCGTCGTTCATGAAGTTGACGGCCGCCTCGTTCATGCCCTCGCAGCACGTCATCAAGGTGAATTCGCGCGCGCTCCAGACCTCGAGCAGATCCAGCTCTTCGGGCTTGCCGCAGAACAGGCAACGCGCGACCGGTTCGTCGTCGTCCAGCGCGAGATCGCACTGGTCGTTGTGCTGTTCGCTCATGCGCGGCCGCCGTCGCGGCGACTGGCGCTGCGCATCGGGCACTCCGAGGGCACTTCGCTGGCCAACCACTTCTCGTGCTTGTCGACGACCATCGGGATGTCGCGCGAAAGCGCCGTACAGCGCGAGTGCGGGAACGGCTTGTGGGGCGACTGGCCGCCCGGGGCGGAATACAGGGTGTTCTTGCAGCCGTGGCAGGTGGGTTCGTTCACGTGGGGAGCGGCCGCTGCGGGCGGCCGGATCAAGGTAGAAGGTCTCGGAGCCAGCCCGGAGAAGGCCGGGAACGCCTGGGAAAGCCTTGGCGACGTGGCGCCGGCGGCCGGCTACTTCGACGCCGCGGCGATGCGCTCGACGCCGATGTGGGCCGGGCCGTCCTTGCGGCGCGGGTGGTAGGTCGCGGCGAGCCCGCGAGCCTTCAGGTGGTCGTTCACCGCCCAGGCCTGGAGGCGCACCACGCCGGCGACAGCCAGCCGCGCCGCGCGATCGCCATGGTCGCCCGTCACTTCGCCGATCTGGAAGTGATTCGGCGCGCCGTGCTCGTCGACGAGCCGCGCCAGGCGGCCCGCGATCTCGCTGGCGGTCCAGCGCCTGCTCATGCCTTGCCGGCCGGCGTGCCCGGCACGATGTCGACCGCCGACGCGGCCGCCAGCACCGGAACCAGGGGCACCCCGAGGGACTCGCGCACCTTGTTCTCGATCTCGATGGCCAGCGCCGGGTTCTCCTTCAGGAACTCGCGGCAGTTGTCCTTGCCCTGGCCGATCTTCTCGCCGTTGTAGGCGTACCAGGCGCCGGACTTCTCGATGACCTTGGCGTTGACGCCCAGGTCGATGATCTCGCCCTCGCGGCTGATGCCCTTGCCGTACAGGATGTCGAACTCGGCTTCCTTGAACGGCGGCGAGACCTTGTTCTTGACGACCTTGACCTTGGTCTCGTTGCCGACAACTTCCTCGCCGCGCTTGATCGAGCCGATGCGGCGGATGTCCAGGCGCACGGAGGCGTAGAACTTCAGCGCGTTGCCGCCGGTGGTGGTCTCGGGGCTGCCGAACATCACGCCGATCTTCATGCGGATCTGGTTGATGAAGATCACCATCGTGTTGCTCTTCTTGATGGTGCCGGTCAGCTTGCGCAGGGCCTGGCTCATCAGGCGGGCCTGCAGGCCGGGCAGCGAGTCGCCCATCTCGCCTTCGAGTTCAGCCTTGGGCGTCAGCGCAGCCACCGAGTCGATGACGATCAGGTCGACCGAGCCTGAGCGCACCAGGGCGTCGACGATCTCGAGTGCCTGCTCCCCGGTGTCGGGCTGCGAGATCAGCAGTTCGTTGACCTTGACGCCAAGGTCGCGGGCGTATTTCACGTCCAGGGCATGTTCCGCATCCACGAATGCGCAGACGCCGCCGACCTTCTGCATCTCGGCCGCCACCTGCAGGGTCAGCGTGGTCTTGCCGGACGATTCCGGGCCGTAGATCTCGACCACGCGGCCGCGCGGGAGGCCACCGACCCCGAGGGCGACGTCCAGGCCGAGCGAGCCGGTCGAGACGACCTGGATGTCTTCGACGACTTCGTCGGTGCCCAGACGCATGATGGCGCCCTTGCCGAATTGCTTTTCGATCTGGCCGAGGGCGGCGGCGAGCGCGCGCTGGCGCTCTTCGGAGACTCTTGAAATGGCGAGTTGCATGAGCTGGTCGATTTGTTGATGACCAGTTCAGCCTACGCGCGCATCCTTCATGCGCAAGTGGGCGGCACCGCCTTGTATACCGGGCGATGCGGATGCTCTTCTCGGATCTTCGTCAGAGAGGCGTAGCGGCCGTCAGCAGCAAGTCTTCCGCAGGGTTCGCGAGCACCACCTCGTCGGGATCCGTGTTGAGACGGACGACGGCGTCGAACTTGTTCTGGCGCATCCACGCATGGAGCATCGACTTCATGACAGGGTGCTGGCAGTCGCAGTAGTTCCACATGAAGTCGCGTAGGGACTGCGATGCGAAATCGGCCGCACGCAGTTCACGACGGACTCTGAATTCCAGCATCGTCGGCGGCAGATCGGGCCACCCCGGCTCCCTTGCAAACCCGGCGTACAGGTCAGAGCGTTCCGGGTTGCGCGTCGTCCACAAGGCGCGGCTGGAGTCGATATGCGCCATCGACGGAATCCTTCCGCAGTGCCAAAGAGGCGTTCCGATCGGCACGACCGTCGTCGCCATGGAGCCGGCTGCGTGCCAGATCCGGGTGAGTTCGGCCATGTTGGTGGCCAGCTTCGCAGGAGTCACAGTCGATGCGTTCATCGTCAGGCGTGTTGGTGGTTGCGCTTCGCGGTGCGCCCACCTGTGCAGTGGCAATACCCCCGAATGTACCTGTGAGCGTCGACGAGACACCGTGCGATGTGCGCCCGAACTTGGGCCTAACTTCGAGGAAGCGCCAAGCAGGCGCAGCTACACGGCGAGCCCGTTTCAGGTCACCGGCTGACCGGGCTGCGATCGATCGGCGGCGGCGAACCAGCTCCCGCCGCGGTACGGTCGCCTGCATCCCACCTGGCCAAGTGGCCCGGACACGCCGAACACACACCGAGCTTGGCCTTGTAGTCGACCGCCAGCCAACTACACGGGCCGCCAGTCGCTTCGTCATGGCACGCGCGATAGTCGTGGCACGAACACCCGAGGCAGTGGGCGATTCTCATGAGACAGTCCTTTGCGGTTGAGGTCACAGGCCTTTGAAGATGTCGATCGCGGCTTCGATGCGGTCCACAGCGTGCACCTCCAGCCCCTCGATCGGCTTCTTGGGCGCGTTGGCCTTGGGCACGATGGCCACCGAGAAGCCGAGCTTGGCCGCTTCCTTCAGGCGATCCTGGCCGCGCGGCGCCGGGCGCACCTCGCCGGCCAGGCCGACCTCGCCGAACGCGAGGAAGCCGCGCGGCAGGGCGCGGTTGCGGATCGAGCTCTGGATGGCCAGCAGCACGGCCAGGTCGGCCGCGGGCTCGCTGATGCGCACGCCGCCGACGGCGTTGACGAAGACGTCCTGGTCGCCGGTGGACACGCCCGCATGCCGGTGCAGCACCGCCAGCAGCATCGCCAGGCGGTCGCGCTCCAGGCCCAC
>Ga0306920_100002431_pt1 | contig 23567 bp, 23 predicted proteins | sample flu12Cox44000170_FD_204666 | JGI IMG/M metagenome (GOLD analysis project Ga0306920, IMG submission 204666) | Lab enrichment of tropical soil microbial communities from Luquillo Experimental Forest, Puerto Rico - flux4day.12C.oxic.44.000.170 (v2)... | ecosystem: Environmental > Terrestrial >...
AATTGAAGGCCACCGAGACGAACGATCCCAACGCTAGGATCATGGTGTGGGACTGGCGTTACTACAGCAACCAGCGGAACAAACAAAAATACGATGTCGATAAGGAAGCGTTACGCGCGTATTTCCCGTTCCAAAAAGTGCTCGATGGAATGTTCAACATTTATCAGAGCATCTTTGGCTTGAAGTTTGAAAAAATCGCCGCGCCTTACAAATGGATCGATGATCCCCAGCTTTACCTGGTAACCGATTCCGCCACGGGCGAGCCGCTGGGAATGTTTTATCTCGACATGTTCCCGCGCGAAGGAAAATTCAATCACTTCGCCGAGTTCGAAATTGTCGGTGGTAAGCTGCTGCCGGATGGAAAATATCAACGGCCGACCGTCGCGTTGCTCTGCAACTTTCCGCCTCCGACGGCCGACAAACCGTCTTTGCTCACGCATCAGGATGTAGAAACGTTGTTCCACGAATTCGGTCACTGCCTGCATGCGATTGTTACTCGCGCCAAATACGGACGTTTCGCCGGAACGCATGTGCCGGGCGATTTCGTCGAAGCGCCGTCGCAGATGCTGCAGAACTGGGTCTGGGACAAGAAGGTGCTCGACACGTTCGCAGCCGATTATCGTGATCCGTCGAAAAAGATTCCGAGCGAGATCGTCAAAAAAATGAATGACGCAAAGCTGGCAAACGCCGGCGTTTTTTATCGACGCCAGTTCGCATTCGCGTCGCTCGATCTCGCCCTGCACGACCCGCATCCTGAAGACATGCCGTACGATTGCGTCGCCATATCGAATCCGATTTTGGAGAAGGTTTTTCTTCCGATCGATCCGAGCACGACGTTCGTCTCCTATTTTGGTCACTTGAACGGGTACGACGCCGGGTACTACGGCTACGCCTGGGCCGATGCCATCGCCGCCGACCTGGCAACCGTCTTTGAAAAAGCAAAGGACGGTTACCTCGATAGACAAGCCGGCCTCAAATTGCGCCGCGAAATTTACGAGCCCGGCGATTCACGCGAAGTGAACATTTCAATCGAGAAATTCCTCGACCGTAAACAATCGATCGAGCCGTTCCTGAAAAAGATCGGCGTCAAAGCCGACAACAAAAAGAAAGCCTCCGCCGGGGCATCGCAGGACAGCAGATAGATCTCGCTCCGTTCTGTGAGCTAATCGGGTTGCACTAGCTTATGCAGTGCCATTCGGCGGCACAGGCCGCCGCGACGCCTTACCAAGCAAGCTGAGGATATTCTAAACTGCTGCGACTTGTTTTTGTAAGAAGCCTAACAGCCGTCGCGATGTTTTAAACACTCTCTCAATATCCACGCGTGTAATCACCTTATGCAGTGCCAGCTGCTGGGCTAATCGATCGATCTGGTAGTCATGCAGCGCATACAGGCAACCTTCTAGAAATTCTGCCCAATCGAATGCCCCCGGGTGCGTCAATTCGAAGGTGTCATAGTAAAGTTTGTGGTAATGGTGAATCTCATTTTCACCAACATCGGGCCGCATGATATAACTCAATAGTTCAACCAGGTCTCGCTGTGGGATATGAATCGTCGTGCATTCCCAATCATACATGCACAACCGCGGACTCCCGCGAGGATGCATGGCAAGATTTCTGATTTGAATTATCATTATAGATAAGGGTCTTTTTCATTCCGTCTAGTCGACCCCACCATTGAGATAGGGTATCAAGCAGACGGAGGTAAGCCGTGTAATCCGCCTGAGTAAAAATAGAGCCTACAAGATCTTTCAGCGAATCAGCCAGGCCCCTCCATAGCGGCATCATGGAGAGCATCGTCTCACACGTCATGACTTTACCGAGCCAGCCTTGCTTGACCAAGTCATCGTAACGACCAAAACGCAAACAATGATACTTGGCCAAATCGGTGACTGCGTCCTCAATATTTCCACGTACCCAATAGGCAATATCCCGGTAATCTTTAATCAAATAGGCATCCTCCAGGTATCCTTCGATAACGACGTAGACTTGATTGGAATCATCGACATAGGTCCCGTAAACGGGAGGAAAAAACGCCCCAAAGGACTTATCCTCGCTGGCCAACTGGTAAGCCATGACCTCTTTCAAGTGAGCGTCATAAAGAGATGTCTTTTCCAACAATGGCAGCAATTGCCCATCCTTCATTTGCATGGCGCTTTGAATCATCACCTCGCCCAGACGTCGTACTAACTCTTTGTAATGAGTCTTTGATTTCACCAAGACTCTAACGGTAAAGGGTTGGGCTTTGGAGGTGTACTGCAAAACGTATTCGTCCAAACCCAGAATTTTTTTCGCTTCCCCACTGTATTTCATTCTAGTGGTCGCAGTTGCTCCTACGATGAATTGATATTCTGCCGATAGAACCCTTAGCGAAGGATCGTGAAGTGCCTTTTGCATGCAGAATTCAAAAAAGGCGGTGCTGTAACACAATTGCCCCGCAGAATTAACGGTGTAGATATTCATGGATTGGCTCGGTTAATTTTCGCAGGGAATGCTTTTCTCATCCGTTAACAATCCGGATTAAGCTTAGCCATCTGATCATGGGATCCCGATTTGAACTCGTATCCAGCCCGATTGCCCAATCATGCCTCCCGCCAGCCGATGATTGCGAGTGTAGCAATGTCGGCCTGCAAGTCAAAAGAAAGACCCGCGGGCTCGCCATAAGAAGGCTATGATTGCGGAGGCGCTCGCACTGGGAGCGCTTGTCGAAGCGCCAAATACTGATTTCGGCGTTTGACAGAAACGCCGCTACAACGTCTTCATTCATTGGCCCCGTCCGAATCCGTGGAGCAATCGAGAAAAATCCAACGCCATGATCCGCTGTTAGTCGCGGCATTGTTGCTCGCGTTCCTTTTTTGTCTGCACGGTATCACCTGGGGACGGGTGGAAGACTGGAATCGCAGTTCAATTGCGATGCGCGGTTTGCGCGTCCTTCGGCCAGCTGACTACATGAAGCCGCCGTTTCATACCTACTTCAATCACGTGCTCGTGGTATGGGCGGTCGACGCAGTGCTGAGAATCGCCCACGTGCCGAAGGAAAGAACGAAAATCGGCAATCCGGCAAAGCTAATCGGATCGCGGTTGGTGACGATTGCACTTTATCTGGGCACAATTGCATTCGCGTATAGTTTTAGCCGTCGCTCGTACGGGAGATTTTCGGCCGCTATCATTGCCTTTGTTTTCGCCACCAGCGCCGGATTTGTGGCCCACGCGCATTTCCTCACCGTGGATATTCCGCTGTTGTTCTGGATGCTCGCGGCGTTTTGGGCCGCGCAGCGGCTCGCGTTCGCTCCCAGCACACGGAATTACGCCATTTCTGGATTTTTGGTCGGTATCGCAATCGCGACCAAATACAACGGCCTGGCGGTCGGAATCGCGTTTTTTGTCGCGCATCTCTTTGCAACGAAAGGCGAGAGCATTCGAAGGATAATTTTCAGCCGTCAGCTCGGGATTGCGTCGGGCATGGTTCTGCTCGGATTCTTGTTTGGATGCCCGACTGCGCCTTATGAGCCGAAAAAATTCTGGCACGATTTCATCTACAACTACACAGTCACGCCCCGTTACTCAGGTCAACCGGATCGCCCCAATTATCTTGGCGCTCTTGACCGAATTCCGGAAGTTGTCGGACTTCCCGGCGCGATTCTGATCGCCGCTCTCGCGATTTTGAGCTGCATTCTAATCCTGAGGCGACGTGATCTCAGCGACGCCGGGACGCGCGGATTCATTCTGAGCAGCGCTGTATTTCTGCTCTATATTTTGAAAATAGGAACGTTCCCGCGAACGGAAACGCGTTATGTTTTGCCCGCGATTCCGTTTCTGATTTTGATGCTTGGTCCGGCGTTGCAGACATTCGAGCGGCGAAAATGGGCTCTTGCGTTGCTTTTGCCAGTTCTGCTTTACAATTGCCTTTGCAGTTATCTGGTTGGGATACGTTTCAACCATGACCCGCGGTTGAAAGCACAGCTTTGGGTAGTGAAAAATGTTCCAACAGGTAGCGTCATCGAATCGAGCGACACCAGTCCACATTGGTCGAAACTACCGGATTTCGATGGTCACGAAATCAAACTCGGCCGAACCGACGAACCCATACCGCCAGCACGAGACATCACCGATCTGCGTTTGCCTCATACGCCGGGTCGCATCGAGTTGTTTCGCAAGGTTTTCCCCGAATGGGTGCAACCGCTCGTTGCCGAGAGAGAAGGACATGTCGACCAAGCCTTATTCACCACCGCCGCGTTGAGTAAACGCAATCCGAATTACATCGCCATTTATTCGCTGGATTACAAAGTGCCCGGCGAAACGGTTCGCAGATATTACAGCGACCTCCTCGCGGGGAAATTCCCTTACGCCATTGCGTTCGATGGCGAGACGCCGCCTACACCTGCCTGGATTTATCCGCGCACGATCGATATGCTGCAGGGACGCATCACTATTTTGCAGCGGAAAAATTGAGAACCCAGTTTTGCCAATCGCAAGGCAAAGAAAAGCCCCCGCCGGTCCTCGCAGGAGAGCAGATAGTTGTAAAGGCGCTTGTGCCAAGCGCCTATCAAAGCTCCTGAATTATCTCGGCGTTTGACACAAACGCCGCTACAACGTCTCGGTATGGGGTGAAAATTGCGCGTTGGTTGGCCGCGATCTTGTTTGCCGCTGCGGCCTTGCTCCTCGCAGCTGATGAATTGGCGGAGCGGTTGCAGCCGGCGCTGGAGGCGATCACGCCGGACGGTTTGCTCGCGCACATTAAGGTTCTTGCGTCTGATGAATTCGAAGGGCGCGCACCGGGAACGAAAGGTGAAGAGCTTTCGGTCAAATACATCACTGATCAGTTTAAACAGATCGGTCTTAAACCGGGAAATTCGGACGGGACATACACGCAGGAGGTTCCTCTGGCCGGAATCAAAAGCGCACCGCGAATGTCGTTCGTCGTCGGGGACAAGACGATCGATCTGAAATCTCCGGATGATTTCGTTGCGTCCTCCGCGCGGCTGCAATCGGAAATCAAGATCGACAAGTCAGACGTGGTGTTTGTCGGATACGGCGTCGTCGCGCCAGAGTACGGATGGGATGATTACAAAGGCGTCGATGTGCACGGCAAGACGATCCTGATGTTAATCGGCGATCCGCCGGTGCCGGATCCGAAAGATCCGTCAAAACTCGACGACAAAATGTTTAAGGGAAAAGCGATGACCTATTACGGGCGCTGGACCTACAAATACGAAATCGCAGCGCAAAAAGGCGCGGCCGCGGCGATCATCATTCACGAAACCGAACCGGCGGGCTATCCGTGGCAGGTGGTGAGATCGAGTTGGGGCAAAGAAAACTTCGAGCTCGATAACCCGAACAAGAACATGGACGCGGTTTCGGCTCGTTCATGGATCACGCACGATGTTGCGAAAAAATTATTCACCGATTGCGGACAGGATTTCGATGCGCTGAAGAAATCGGTGGTCACAAAAGGCTTCCGGCCGGTAGCGCTGAATGCCAAAGCCAACATCGACATCAAACAACAGATTCGCTCGTTCAAATCGCACAACGTCATCAGCAAACTCGAAGGGGACGATCCGAAACTGCGGGACGAATACATCATTTACACCGCGCACTGGGATCATCTCGGGCGTCATCCGGAATTGCAGGGCGACCAGATTTTCAACGGCGCGATCGATAATGCGTCGGGTGTGGCGTCGGTTATTGAGCTTGGGGCGGCGTTCACAAAATTGAATCCGCCGCCGAAACGCTCGGTGCTGTTCATGGCAACGACTGCCGAAGAAGCGGGATTGCTCGGCGCGAAATTTTACGCGGAGCACCCGCTGTATCCGCTGGAGAAAACGCTGGCCGACATCAACATTGACGGCATCAATCCGTGGGGCAAAACGCGCGACCTCGAAGACCTCACCAATAACAATTCAACCCTGGACGATTTGTTGGGCCAGGCCGCGGCGCGACAGGGGCGCGTCATGAAACCGAACAGCGAACCGGAGAAAGGCGGCTTCTATCGGGTGGACAGTTTCGAATTTGCCAAAGTCGGTGTGCCGGCGTTGCACGCAGCCCGCGGCATCGAGATCATCGGCAAACCGCCGGGTTACGGAAAGCAGAAGCGCGACGAATTTATCGCGAAACATTATCACCAGCCGTCCGACGAAGTTGATCCCACCTGGGACCTCTCCGGGGCGGTGCAAGATGTCCAACTTCTCTTCGAAGTCGGCTACGAAGTCGCTAATGGGGATAAATTTCCAGAGTGGAAAGCGGGAAGCGAGTTCAAGCCGAACCGTGACGCGATGCTGAAGAAGTGATTGGATTAGATCAGTCTCACTCTCAGTGGCGATTCGCTTATGTTGCTCTCTTAGATGACTCGCGCGTCACGTTGGTTGAAGCTGCTGCTGACGATCGCTAGCGTCGCGTTTGTTGTTCTTCTCGCTGGTCTCCTCGCGCTGTTCTGGTTCGAGCATTCCGGCGAGCGCACCTATTACGGCCCGCACACGGGCATTTTGCATATTGGACAGCACGTCCTGACTTCCGAGTACTTCACCCCACCAGGCCACGTCGTTATCCCGAAGGCGGTCCGCGGAATTGTCGAGTCCGATCCGGCGTGGGACGAAGATTCCTGCGATCCAGATCGTCCCATCAGTCTGCGGATCGATTCGGGTGAACTAGTCTCCATGCGCGCCACATCTTACACCGATGACCAGGAAAACGTCGGCGTCTGACACAGACGCCCTATAATTTTCGTGATTATTGCCGACAGCAACGAAACGGAGTTGCAGTGCAGCGGATTAGATGGTTGAATCGCAACCTGCGACTCTAAAAACTTGAATGGGCTCACTTAAGAAAAGACGGAAAGCAAAAATTGCCAAGCACAAGCGCCGCAAGCGCATGAGGGCGCATCGGCACAAGAAGCGTCTCCGCTATAAGGTATAACCGCGGCGCGCTTGGCGCCTTTAGGGACGCTGTGCCTTTCAAGCATCAAATTCCAACTTTCAAGCTCCAGAGGAACGTTAAGCTCCAATAAGTCACCCTAATCGTCCGCCATCGGTGATATTTGGCGCTTGATGATTGAAGCTTCCCCAGATGTTGGCGCTTGAACGCTTGGAGGTTTCCTTGTGGTTTGCTGAAAGCGCTACCGAAAGGTAAAATTGAAACGATGAGGGTTTCGGCGTGCCGGTATCTTTTCCTGGCTTTCTTTGTGGCCGCAAGCAACATCGCAGTTGCCCGGCCCGCAAAAACTCCACCGCCGAAAGGGAGGCCCTCATCGGCGACAATAAAGAAACCCGGCCGGCAGGATGATTCGCTGAATCTGAAGCCTGCTGCCGATCTTGGCTTGCGCGTCGGGGGCGCGCACAAAGCGGATGCGCTCACGCATTTTGTGGAGGGAATGGCGTTTGAAGAAAACGGCGAGATGGATCGCGCGCTGGAGGCGTATCGTAAGGTACTCAACGTCGATCCGGGCCAGTCACAACTGGCCACGCGCGTGGCCGGTTTGCTGATACAACAGGAGGATTTTCCACAGGCAATCGATGTTCTGAAAGACGCGATCAAGGCAAACCCGAACGACGCCGAGCCTTATCAGCAACTCGCGTTCATCTATCTCAAGTATCTCAAGAAAACAGACCAGGCGATCGATTATGCCAACCGCGCGATCGCCATCAATCCGGGAGACGCGGAAGGTTACCAGCGTCTGGTCGAAATCGAAGTTGCGGTCGGACAAGAGAAAAAAGCGCTCGAAGTCTTAGATCGCGCCGCAAAAGTTCACAGTAGCGATCCCGATTTCTGGATGCGGCTCGGAAAACTTTACATGGCCATTCTCTTCAAGTCTGACTCGCAGCCAAAGCCGGACGAATTGAAAAGGACCAACGAGATCTTCAAAAAAGCAGCCGAACACGCCGGAGATGATCCCGGGGTCCTAAAGGAAATAGCAGATTATTACGCGGCATCCCAGCAACTGAAGGAAGCGATCCCACTTTATTTGCGCGTGCTCGAACTGCAACCGGACGACGCAAATGCGCGAGAGAAACTGGCAACTGGTTTTATCCTGACCAACCAGCGCGGCAAAGCGGTCGAGATGCTCGAGCAAATCATCAAGGAGCATCCTGAAAAATATCAATCTTACGATTTACTGGCTCAAGTGCTGGATGATGAAGGGCGATCACTGCAGCGGGCAAACCGTCTCGATGAGGCCAAAGCGAAGTTTGAAAAAGTAGCCGCCAATTATGAGCAAAGTCTGTTGATCAATCCGAATCACCCCGGCATCTATTTGCATCTGGCAGAGCTGCTTCTCGGATCTTTGAGAAACGCAGATCGCGCGGTGAAACTGCTGATGGAAGCCCGCCGCCGATTCCCCGGCGCGCCGGAGATTGTTTACTATCTGGCGATCGCGCAGCGCGAAGCAAAGCAGAGTCAGCAGGCGGTGGCCACATTTGAGGAAGCGCTCCACGAAGCGCAACTCGATGAGGATGACGAAGTGATAAACGCCAAGTTTTACTTCAACTATGGAGCGGCGGCCGAGCAGGCTGGTCTCTACGAAAAAGCGGCTGATTTGCTTCGAAAGTCAATTGCGCTCGACCCCGCGAATTCAGCAGAGGCCTACAACTATATTGGTTACATGTGGGCAGATCACAATATGAACCTCGATGAAGCTGAAGCCATGATTAAGCGCGCCATTGAGAGCGAACCAAACAACGCCTCTTATCTGGACAGCCTCGGCTGGGTGGAATTTCGCAAGGGCAAATTCGATCTGGCTTTGAGTGACCTGCTTCGCGCTGCAAAGGCGGTGGAGCACGAAGATCCGGTCGTGTTTGAACACCTTGGCGACACTTATCTGAAATTGAACCGTGTGCCGGAAGCACTGGGCGCCTGGCAAAAAGCGCTGGCGCTTGACCCAAAAAACAAAACGCTCGCGGACAAGATTGAGGGCACCAAGAAAACAATCAGCAAAGATTTGCCTGAAAAAACGAATCCGACCTAGGGACCATTCGAGGTCGGATGTAGAAAACATAAGATGACGGAATATCCCACGCCCTGGCAGCGCAAGATGATGTGGGCGGCGTTGACTGCCTGCTTTGTGCTTCTTCTCGTCGTTGTGCTCGGTGCAGTGATTTGGGCCGGGGCGAATATCGTCAGTTTCCTCCAGCCAATCCTGATCCCCGTGGCCATCGCCGTGATTCTCATGTATCTGCTCGACCCGCTGGTGACGAAAATGTCTCGCGGAACGCTCAGTCGCACCAAGGCTGTGGCTCTTGTTTTCGCGATTGGCTTTTTCGCTTTGGGAGGATTGGGCGCGTGGCTTGTACCAACCATCTCGATCCAGAGCGCAAATTTTGCCAAGCAGATCCCTGCTTATACCGACCGAGCACGCGATTACATGGTCGATCTTATCTATCGATTCGACCAAACATTCGGATTGCTCAGCGGAAGCCATCGAAAATCTGCATCGACCAGCCTGACCAACTGGCTAATCGGCCCCGCTGCATCTCCTTCTCCTCGCGAACAAACGACGACAACTCCAGCTGGCTCGCCGCAAGCCGCCGCACCGCCTACTGAAGTAATTGCTCCCAGCTCACCAAAGCTGACCACCGCGGAACGCCAGCGCATTCAGGCTTACGTGGAGAAACAAATACCGAAATTGGAGCAAGCGCTCCCGGTCGTGCTGGAAAAGTTCTGGGACATTTTGAAGAAGAGCATTGGCGGGTTTCTTGGCATCACAGGTTTTCTGCTCAGCCTAATCCTGGTGCCGATCTATTTGTTTTTCCTGCTGAACGAAAAGCCGCGCATCAAACAACATTGGAAAGAATACCTGCCGCTGCGCGCGTCGCCATTCAGAGATGAAGTCGCAGACGTGTTGTCGGAAATCAATCGCTACGTCACTGCGTACTTTCGCGGCCAGTTACTTGTGTGTCTCGTGGATGGCATACTCATCGGCGTTATCCTCACGATTTTCCCCGGTTTGAACTTTGCGCCAGTCATCGGCGCCATGGTGGTCGTCCTGACAATGGTGCCCTATATCGGGATCATCATCTGCTGGATACCAGCTGTGCTGATCGCCGCGTTTCAATGGGGCGACTGGACGCATCCCATTATCGTGACGCTCATTTTCATCATCGTACAAAATCTCGAAGGCATATTCTACGCTCCGCGAATCGTCGGGAATTACGTCGGATTGCATCCGATGACGGTGATTGTGTCGATCTTTGCCTGGGGTTTAATCATTGGCGGGGTAATCGGTCCGCTCCTTGCCGTGCCGCTCACCGCGACACTGAAGGTGCTCCTGGCACGCTACGTTTGGGGGCGACGCTTAAGAGAACAGACAATCGAACAAACCGATGCGGCTCTTGCAGTTCAAGAACCCGAGATAGCAACGCATTCTTAGCGCAGAAACACAATGCGCGGGAGGACAAGCGGAACCACTGCGCGCGAAAACAGGACACGAAATGGCGGGAGGAATCAAAGACGCCGGACATGGAAGAGATCGCCAATCATTGCCCGGCTCGGAGTCATTCTCCCAACGCCGGTTCTGGCCAGCCCGCCTCCCTGTCATGGTTGCCGCATTGTTAAGCGCTTTTTTGCTGGGCGCGCTTTTCGTCAGTTACGGCTCAAAATTATACGAGGACTGGCGACAAAACCGCTTGTTGCACCAAGCTGCTGCCTTGCTACAGGAAGGAAAACCCAGCGAAGCATCGCAGACGGCGCAAGAGCTCCTGGGACGACACCCGGATTCTCTACCGACTCTCTACATTTTGGCGGAGGCAGCGGAGAAAGAAAATCTCGAAGAGGCCGTCTGGCGGCGCGAACAAATAGCGCGATTGCTTCCGAAAGACGCTGACAGTCAGCTCAATCTTGCATCGGCAGCGCTGCGTTTTGGAAAGCTCGACTTAGCGCGAGAAGCGCTCGATCGGGTCGCTCCGAAGGATCGGGACAGGGCAGCTTTTCACGTCGTTGCCGGTTGGCTGGCTCGCGCGGAAGGAAATCTTGCCGAGCAAGAGGACCAGTTCGCAGCCGCGGTAAAGAAAGAGCCCGGCAATGATCTTTACCAGTTCAACCTCGCGGCATTACGAATCCATTCCAGTGATGCGGCAGAAAGCACGAAAGCACGCGATACTCTCCAGCAACTCACCAACGTGGCCCCTTATCGAACAGGTGCGCTCCGAGCGTTGCTTAACGATGCTGTAGCACGCGATGACCTCACCGCGGCAGACAACGTTGCGCAACAACTCCAGATGTCGCCAGAGGTCACATTCGGCGACTATCTCCTTTGCTTGAATTTTTATCGGAAGCTCGATGAGAAAAAGTTCCGGCTGCTACTGGAAAAAGTGAAACCGTTTGCTGCGCGCAATTCGTCCGATCTCTCATCGCTGATGGAGTGGATGAACCAAAACGGACTCGCAGCAGACGTTATTAAGTGGATCGACAAGTTGCCGGCCGCACAGCTCAGTTCGCCATCGACATCCATCGCAGTCGCCGACGCATACGCCACAGGGAAGAATTGGTCGCGTCTGAAACGCTGGACACGCAGTCCCGCGACTGCGGGATGGGGCGACTCCGACTATCTGCGTCTCGCATATCAGGCAATTGCCGCCCGGCAATCGCAGGCTCGCGGCGATGGAGGTGCTAATACGGAATTCGAAACGCTGTGGCGCTCCGCGGAACAATTAACAAATGAACAGCCGGAACGTGAATTGGCGCTCGCGCGTCTGGCCTCTAAATGGGAACTCGAGAACGAGTCCGAAGAACTCTGGCAGCGCGTCGCGAAAAATCCTCCAATGCGACGCGAGGCGCTTGAGGCGCTTCGCCGGCTTTATCGCGCGAAGAATGAAACAGAGAAACTTTACGATGTTCTTCAGCGCCTTCACGAGACCTCTCCCACCGAGGCGCCGATCACAGCGGACCTCGCCCGGCTCGGCCTCGACCTTGAGCAAAATACAGAACGCTCGTATCAACTGGCCAAGGAGGCGCACGATCGCGCCCCCAACGAGGTCAATTGCGCTGTCACTTACGCGTTTTCCCTTTCTCGTCTCGGCAGAAACAGCGAGGGCCTTGCCATTATACACAATTTGCCGCCCGATCAGTTGCACGACCCGCATGCAGCCGTCTATGTCGCGCTGTTGCTGGCTGAGGCGAACCAACTCGATGGCGGACAGGAGTACATCGCGGCGGCCGAAGATGGAAAGATTTACCCGGAAGAGAAGAAGGTGCTCGATGAAGCGAAAACAAAGCTCGCCGTCGCTTCTGCGACTCCGTCGCCAGCGATTTCATCGACCACAATGGAGTTGAGTCCAACGCCGAGGGCTTCACAGCGCTAAAGCATTATCGCGCAGACACCGCTGTTGTTGCTACCACGCGCCACGCTTCCACGTCGGCACGAGTTTGCGTAGGTGAAATGCAGCGGACAGCTCTAAGTGCGTCGAAATGAACTTCCCGAAACGGGATATTGATTGAGCTCGCTAGCTCGCGCCGCGCCGCCGATCGCATTTTTTTGTAGAGCAGACTCAAGTGTGGCTTGAACCCGTAGTGGGACGAATCCTGCGCAGCGCTGCGAATACTTTCATTCAGTTGCCGCAGCTCTGCATTCAGCGCGAATTCCACGAAGAGCGTTTTGATGAACTCGCTGGAGTGCCCGAGCTTGAGCGCCTTGAGCTTAATCAGTTTACAAACGCACGCGGCTGCTGAGAGCGCGCTTTCAACCGCATCTCCGCTATTCGCTCCGACATGAACCGTCACATGCGGCTCGAAAACAGGCGCGTCGTATCGGCGCGCGAGATCGCTAATTACTTCTTGAAAAAAGCGCCGAGCCGGCTCGGCGGGAATAAGCCAGAAAGCAATGACGATTCGTGTGCACACGCGCGGCTAACTCCACTTTTGCAATTCAACGATGTTGCCTTCGGGATCTCGTGCATAGACAACGCGAAGGAGACCGACGCCATCTACTTCTGTTGAAGCAACCCTTCCGACGGCACCGCCACCGGCCGCGATCACTGCCTTCAACGCCTTGTCCACATCGTCAACCGCAAATGCGATGTGAGCGAAGCCGCACTGGTTCGCCGCCGGAATTTCGCGCTCGACTAATTGATCATAGCTGAAAATCTCGAGCGTCGGACCATCCTCGCCATAGCCAGGCAGACGCAAATGAATGCCGGTGAGATGCGCGTTCCGAAGCGAGGTCACACCGTCGAGCCAAGCACCAGACATATCACGTTCTGGACCTTTGGGCCTGCATCCGAATACATCGGTGTAAAAGCGAACCAGTCTTTTCCAATCCCTGGCAATAAGATTTGTATGAGTGTACTTCGCTCGGATTGGCATTTTCTCCTCGATAAGCATTACAAATACCACAACCTATCTGCCGATGTCATTCTGAGCGGAGCGAAGAATCTCTGATTTTTCCTGGATGAGTGCGTTAGATAAAACTGAGATGTTTCGCTTCGCTCAACATGACAGTAAGCTGGAGTGGGCTGAATTTGCCTTATGCCGACGAATGTTCTGGGAACAGAATTGAAATGTTGTTGCCGCAATCCGATGACCGGATTCTACCGCGACGGCTTTTGTCGAACAGGCCCGGAAGATATCGGCCAGCACACCGTTTGCGTTCAAGTCACACAGGAGTTTCTGGATTTTTCCGTGCTCGATGGAAACGACCTCGTCACGCCGCGCACGGATTGGGGTTTCCCGGGGCTGAAACCAGGCGACAAATGGTGCGTGTGCGTCACGCGCTGGAAAGACGCGCTCGATCATAACCGCGCCGCGCGGGTGGATCTCGAAGCCACCCACGCCTCTGCGCTCGAATTCGTCACGCTGGAAGAGCTTAAGGCACACGCGTTGAAATAGGCCAGCGCACACGCGGTTGAATCCCAGTGAGTTTGCCGCCACGCTAGATGCAAATTGAAACTTCCATTTAGTCTTTTTCTGGCGCTGCGGTATTTGAAACCGAAGCGGACTTTTCTGTCGATCATCACGCTGATTTCCGTTCTCGGCGTGATGCTCGGCGTGACGGTGTTGATTCTTGTGATCTCCGTGATGACCGGCTTCGACCGGGAGCTGCGCCAGAAAGTGATAGATTTCGATGCGCATATTCTCGTGAGCTCCGAAGACGCTTTACGCGATTGGCGAACACTCAAGGCAAAGATCGACAATACGCCAGGCGTCGTCGCAACTGCCCCCTACATTCAAGGACCTGTGATCGTGGAGTTCCAAAGCCGTCGGCTCGCACCACTCATTCGCGGTATCGATCCAGTGCAGGAAGAGAAGGTGATTCCACTGCGAAAATTCATCAAATACGGCAAGCTCGATCTGGAGGGCGAATCAACCGTGCTCGGGATTGAGCTCGCGCGAAAACTCGGAGCCAGTGTCGGTGACAAGATTACAGTCTATTCGCCCGGCAATGTTGGTCAGATGCTCGATACCATTAAGAAACTGGAGAACGCCAAGGGCGAAGAAGAAAAAAAAGCGATCGACGAGTTGCGCGACGTGATTCTCCCGAAAGAAGTGACTGTCACCGGTATTTTCGAGACTGGTCATTACCTGCACGATTCGGAGTTTCTTCTTGTTCCAGTTTTCGTGGGGCAGGAGTTATACGGTTTGGGTGACGCGTTGCACGGCATCACCGTCAAGACCGACGACCCCTACGGCGCCGAACGGGTGAAACAGGAAATCGAAAAATTCCTGGAGCCACCGCAATACGCGCAGACTTGGATCGACATGAACCGCCAATACTTCGAAGCAGTTCGGCTCGAGCGCACGGTGATGTTTTTCCTGTTGTTTTTTATCGTCGTCGTCGCGGCCTTTGGGATCATGAGCACGTTGATCACCGTGACCGTGCAAAAGCGACGTGAAATCGGAATCATGAAAGCGCTGGGGGCGAACATCGCACAAATCATCTGGGTTTTTCTTGGCCAGGGGACAGTAGTCGGTCTCTTTGGAACTCTTACAGGTCTGGGGCTCGGAATGACGCTGATCCGTTACCGGAACGAATTCAGTCACTGGCTCGCATCGACATTGCACATCGAGATTTTCCCGCGCGAAGTCTATCAATTTTCGTCCATTCCGGCGGAGGTCATCCCGCGAGACGTCGCGATCATTTGCATCAGCGCGTTTTTCATCTGTTCGTTCGCCGCGCTGATCCCTGCCTACTTCGCCGCGCGTTTGGATCCAGTGAAGGCGTTGCGTTACGAGTAGCGTTGTAGAGGCGCTTGTGCCAAGCGCCTGCCCAAATTTCGGCGTTTGACGCAAACGCCGCTACAACTCGAAAAATAGATCCAGCGCGCGAGCCGTGAAATCGTATCCCTCCGGCCATTCGCTCTGGCGTGGGCCAGCCAGGTTGAGAATCTGGATTCTGTGCTTGTGGACAAAATCGGCAATCAATTTTGCCGCGCCTTCTGCTGAAATTTTTGATGCGTCAATGAGTTCATATGGCCGTTTTAGCTCAATGCAGAAGCAGCCCGTTAGGTCAGTGCCGCCGCCAAGCTTGCCGGAGTAAATGATAACGGTCCCGTCTGAATCTTTGACGTTATGCAGCGTCCGCTCCGTGAAACCGCCAACTTCCAATTCTTGAAGTGGATATCGATCTGGAATCCTCCCGAATTCATCGAGGCGTCCAGCGGGACACGACCCGCCACAGTCGATTCCGTACTTGAGCGCTACATCGAGCGCCGCGCGATCCACGCCTGTTTGTCCGCCCGAAATGATTTTCAAAGATTCCACTGTAGCGGCGGTCTATGAGCGCCGAACGCCCTCATTCCTGCGACGCATTTAATCGCCGGTCGGAACGATGTCCGCGCGCTCGATCATCAAGATCACAGTTCGTTCAGGGGCGCGCGTGCGATGGCGGACACCTTTCGGCACGACGAAGCCTTGACGCGGAAAAAGATTAACCGTGCGATCTTCGAGATCGATCAGGAAACATCCGTCGAGGACGAAAAAGAATTCATCGATCTCTTTGTGTTCATGCCAGTGATATTCCCCCTGAATCACAGCCATTCTGACGACCGAGTCGTTCACTTTGCAAAGCGTTTGGTTGTACCATTTGTGGGTGCAGGCATCAGCCAGCTTCTGCACATCGATCAGTTCGAGCGGCCCGTGCAGAATATTGAGGTACGTCTTGTACGGGAAATCCTGCGGCGGTTTGCTTGAATCCATCGTGGTAAACAATCATAGCGTCTGACACAGACGCCCTACAATTCGCGTTTCATTCTTCGCTGTCGAAATAATCCGTTTCCTTACCTTTTATCATGACGCGATCCGCCGCGGATGATTTATTTACTTTCCACTTTCTACTGTCGGGATAATAGGACGATTCGCCGATCGGGTTGTCTGCGATCACGTAGTAAACGAGCTCTTCCTCGCCAGAATTAATTAGTTGATGCGGTTCGTCAGGCCCAAAGATGAACGCGTCGCCGGGCTCGACTTCGGTGGTTCCATCCTTATGGCGAACACTTCCCTCGCCCGAGATAATTAAGTAAAGCTCCCATTGCGCCGAATGCGCGTGATACGGGAAATTGATTTTTCCCGTTGGGACGCGATTCCATTCCAGATCGAACGGATGACGCTTGGATAAATCGAGCGAGGCGGGCTCGCGCCCCAGCGCTTCGGAAATTCCTTTGAAAGAGACGGCATACTTTCCGCTCGGCGACTGCCACGCCTCTTGTTTAATTTCGTTGATGTTTACCTTACGCATTTGTAAATCTGTGGGGCGCCTATGACCGCCGACCTATCGACTCGGCGTCTGACACAGACGCCCTACGACGCGGATATCATTCTTCACCATCGTAGTAATCAGTCTCGATTCCCTTCACGATCAGTTCCTCCACCGCATCCGTTGTTACCGCCCATTTACCACTATCGGGATAATAACAGGAATCGCCTGTTGCGCCGCCGCTGCGCGGATTATCGGCAATCACGTAATAAACGAAATCTTCATCACCGGCATTGGTAAGTTGGTGCGCTTCGCCGGGCTGGAAGAAAAACGCGTCGCCCGACCCAACTTCGGTTATCCCATCCTTGTCGCGCACGCTGCCCCTCCCCGAAACGACGAGGTAAAGCTCCGATTCGGCCGCGTGCGCGTGATACGGACAGAGCGATTTACCTTTAGGAATGCGCACCAACGCAAGATCAAACGGGTGGCGCTTCGATAAATCAAGCGACTCCGGGTTGCGCCCAAGCGCGATTGAGATGTTCTTCGACACCCGTCCAAACTTTCCCTTCGGCGATTTTCGCTCCTGCTCCGGGATGTCCTTCACGCTGACTTTGCGCATATGACACAAATCATCACAAATGTGAGAGTCGTAACCTAACGAGAAGCAACTCGCTTCCTCCTGGCAATTGCAACAACGGCTATTACTGCCCAAATGAGGTTCACAAAGGTGGAGGGATAGGATCCATAGAAGATTGTATTTGCGGCCAGCAGAATGCTGCCGCTGATATTAAGGAGTTGATACGTCGAGGAGTCTCCTTCCAACTTCTTATGGGAAACCATCGCGTAAGCAACTAAGAGAGCAGCTGCACCTACCCATCCAATTGCATCAAACCATGCCTGGTTGTTCATGTTCTGTAACCTTCGCTCGACAATTACATCATAGCTTCGATTTCTTCGGCAGCTTTTGTTTCAATTTCTCGACCGGCTCAAAGAGATCGCCCAGTTTCTCTACGCGCGCGATGATTTTGTCGGAACGAAATCTCAAGAGTTCGGCGTTTTCCTTTTTCAAACAATTCTCTACCTCATTCCAGGTCACAGGAGTTGAAACAGTCGGTTCTTCCCTCGCGCGAAGTGAATAGACGCAAATAGTGGTTTTATGTTCGTCGTTCTGGCTCCAATCGACGAACACTTTGCGTTTGCGCATCGTCTTGGACATGTTCGAGGTGACAAGACCGGCATGCTCGTGTTCGAGATGTTGAGCAAGCGCGTGCGACAAACTTTTCGTCTGGTCGTATGTGACCGCTGTGTTCAGCGGCACGTAAACTTGCAGACCTTTCGAGCCGCTCGTTTTCGCGAACGATTTCAGTTTCATTTGGCCTAACAAATCGCGAAGCCACAACCCTACCTGACAGCACTGCACGATGTCAGCCGGCAGGCCGGGATCGAGATCGAACACCATCATTGTCGGACGTTCGATCTTATTTTTGCGTGACAGTGATGTGTGTAGCTCCAGGTTCGCCAGGTTTGCTGCCCAAACGAGCGTGGACAGATCGTTGGCAAGACAATAGTGCATCGTCCGCTGGTTACCTTGGCTCCAAACTTTCGCCGTCTGCACCCACTTGGGACGATGCGAGGGACAATTCTTTTCGTAAAAGAATTCACCATCGACGCCATCGGGATATCGCTTCATCGTCAGCGGCCGATCTTTCAAATGTGGCAAAAGCGCAGGCGCGATCCGAATGTAGTAATTGATCACCTGCCCTTTGGTAAATCCAACCTTCGGGTAGAGAACCTTGTCCAGGTTCGATACCTGAATCTTGCGATTCTCGACGGTCAGTTCGGCTTTATTAGGCATGGCATCAAGAGATTGACTCGTTCGTCTCCCGACTCTCTCGCCGCTACCCTCGCGGCGCAACCGTCCATGTCGCTCGTCCCACTCACTCCATTCCTCGAGTTCGCTCGAAATGACAACACTCAGGCAAAGAAACGCTCGGGTGAGAGCATGGGCTTGGGTTTGCAGATGCGCGCGACGCAATGCTCCCAGCTTTCATGTCCGCTTAAAATCTCGATCTCCACACGTAGAAAATAGATCGGCACCTTCAATTCCGCTTCGGGCAAGCGTGGCATCCGTACCGAGTCCTTCTCGGTAGTCACAATCATTGCGAGGTCGCGACGGATACAACGCTTGATGTAGCTGATCAGTTCCGCCTCGGTGTAATAGTGATGGTCGATGTAGCGTTTCGCGAGATCGACACGCGCCCCGAGTTTTTTCAAAGCCTCCTCGAAGCTTGCGGGCGCCGCGATCGCGCAAAGCGAGCCGATAAACGTATCTCGCAAAGCTTCGAGCGGCAATCGCTCACCCGTAAAAACATTCTGGAGATAGAGTGGTTTATGCGCGCATTCGATGACTTCCGCGGTGCGATTGTAACGCCGGATGCGTCTCATCAGATCGAAATTCGGCTCGCCGGTGTTCTTTGTGATAAAAATATAGCTGGCGCGGCGAAGATTGCGCGGGGTTTCACGCAACGTGCCCCGTGGGAGCAAGAATTCGTTTCCGAAAGGCGCTTGTCGATCCACGAGCACCATGTCCAGCCGATGTTTGAGATGGAGATACTGAAATCCATCATCGAGCAACAACGTGTCGACCTGCCATTTATCGATGGCGAACCGCCCGCTTTTGACGCGGTCTTTATCCACCAGCACAATTACGTCCTTCAAGTTGCTCGCGAGCATGTAAGGCTCGTCACCCGCGGTCAACGAGTCGAGCAACAATGATTTTCCATCGGAGACAATTCGGGGAGGATCGGGGTCTCTGCGAAGCCAGCTGAGCCAGTTTCGCCTGCGCGGTACGCTCTTGTAACCGCGGCTCAGGATAGCAATGCGTCGCCCACCTGCCCGCAATGCGCGGGCAAACTTCTCGACAATCGGTGTCTTGCCTGTGCCACCCACGGTAAGATTGCCAATACTGATGACCAGACAACCCAGCGCGCGTTCTCGGAAGACTCTCTTCCGGTAGAGATAAAGCCGTAGCTGCACAACGCGGTCGTAAACGAACGAGAGCCCGTAGAGAATTCCGCGCAGAATCGAGGCGCGAACGCCGTGTCGGCGCTCGAGAACAACGTCGATGCCGAACTCCTCTAATTTTTCAAGCCGGCGGCCCATGAACCAATAATCAGTGATCAGTGATCGGTGAACGGCTAACACGCGCGCCTTGGTTGTCAGCGCGAGTAATGAATGTATGCGCGTGGATTTTTCCGGCGCGTTTCATCGCCGCGGCGATTCGATCTCGATCTTGCAACGCGATCGCGCAAATTGTCGATCCGCTGCCGCTGAGGAAGGCGCCTAGCGCGCCGGCTTTCTCAGCGGCCGCGACTACGCGTAGAAGAAAAGGAACCAGTTTTACGCGATAGGGCTGGTGAAGATGATCAGTAAAAACACCGCGCAGCTTTTCGTAATCCCGTGATACAAAGGCGGCCGTAATTGCGCACGCGTTTGCACAATTCTCGGCCGCCTCGGCGTGTGAAATCTTTGAAGGCAGAACATTTCGCGCTCCCGAAGTTAGAATCTCAATGTCGGGAACCAGGAGAACGAAATGCAATCGCGGCGAGACCGCGAAGCGCTGAACGGTAGGGCACGCGTCCCCCGTACCCTGCACAGGCGAGACGCTCGCGCGACCTTGCACTACAGTGAAACCGCCGAAAGTTGCGGGCGCAGCATTATCAGGATGTCCTTCCAAATCGGCGCATAATTGGAAGAGCTTCAATACATCGAGCGAATTGCCGCTAAGCCGATTCAGTGCAAGCAAGACGCCGAGGCGAACGGTCGCGCTGCTTCCCAAACCGCGCGACCGCGGAATCTGTTCCATAATTGAACAGGAAAACGAAAACGCGCGACGACGTGCCTCGTGGAAGAATCGATGCGCTGCCTCGGAGACAATCGGCGGATGAAAAAGCCGATGCGACGCGCTGCGGGCCATTGTGATAGTATTGTAGATGCGCAATGCGACACCCAGACAATCAAAGCCAGGACCGAGATTGGAAGTGCTCGCAGGAATGCGAACGGTAATTTGTTCCATAGGTGAACTCCGCCGCGTCGGGGCGCAGGCGACGGTGCTCTACGATGCGGCAGTGTAGCAACGCAGACTCGAGCGGCAACCGATCCCTTACGCGATGTCGATTCGAAGTATGCGGTTAAAGACGGCACAAGAAAATGAATTTTGGGTGGATTGATCCCACGTTGCTTCGGGATTTTCAGGCAGAGGGAACGGATTCCCACCGGCTCTGCACAATGGAGGATGGCTGGGTGGAACGTTTCGGACGCGACGCCCTCATCTCGTTCAAAAAAGTGCTGACCCGCGAGCGACTCCTCACAGAACTGCAATCGTGGGCGGGCTCTGTTGGGTTACACTTACGCCGCATTTTCGCAAGGTTCGTCCCTCGCAAAAGTGAGCAGCGCGAACCGCCGCGCCTCATATTTGGCGACTTCGGTGAAAATTTGCAGACAATCGTCAACGAGCGGCATTTGAAATTCGGCATCGATTTCGGGACCGGGTATTCTCCAGGTCTCTTTCTGGACCAAAGAGAAAATCGTCGCTACGTGCGCCATATTGCGCCAAGAAGATTGCTCAACTGCTTTGCGTACACTTGCTCGTTTTCCGTCTGCGCGGCATGCCGACGAGCAATCACCCTCAACATCGATCTTTCCAAGAAGTATCTGACGCGCGGACGCGAGAATTTTGCGCTGAATAATCTGGCAACCATTGACCACCGCTTCATCTCAGATGATGTGAGAGCGGTGTTGCCGCGTCTGGCACGGAGAGGCGAGAAATTCGACGCAATCATCCTCGATCCGCCGACGTTTTCACGTTCGCCCGGAGCAAAAACGTTCCATGTCGAAGAGGATCTCGAAAAGTTGCTGATTGACACTCTCGAACTGGCAGAGCGAGACAGCCACGTCTTGCTTTCGACCAATTGCTCTGCAGTGCGCGTGCATGCACTGGAAGTAATGGCGCGTTATTGCCTCAAAGCAACGCGCCAGGCCGCTACATTTCATCGGTCGTCCAGACTGCCTGATTTTCCGCCGGGCGCGGGCGCAAGCTCGATTTGGCTCGCTTTGCGTTGACAATCCGATGCGCGCAAGACAGCATTACGATGCGAATCATTAAACGAGATGAATCAGTCATCTGCCGAGGTAGCTGCTGAACTTCCCGAACGTGGAGTGCAATGGGTGAAAGACCAGGTCGAGGCGGCTCTCACCGAAACGGAGAGTTATGTGCGGGAAAAGCCGGCAGAATCTCTTCTGTGCGCGTTTGTGGCTGGATACATCTTGAATCGCCTGCCGCTAGGCCGAATTCTGGGTGGCCTCCTTCGGCTGCTTATCTTTGCGCTAAAACCAGCAATATTGATCTATGGCGCCGCCAAGCTGTATCAGGCGGCCCAGGAAGAATAGCGATATTTGCAGGGCGTTTATGCCAAACGCCTTATTCCTTGATTCGGCCTGCGACGCAAGTTCCGGTTATATCATTCTTCCAGTGTGAAACCGATTTTTAGCGTCACCTGCCATTCGCCGACTTTACCCTCCTCGATGAATCCGCGGGTCTCGGCCACTTCAAACCATCGCATGTTGCGAACCGTCTTTTTGGTGCGCGCCAATGCATTGTGCACAGCCTCTTCGAATCCGTTCGGCGACGAACCAACTATCTCAATTTTTTTGTAAACATGATCGGGCATGCACGCATTATCTGCTGAGGAAACGATCGCACAAACAAAAACCCGTGCGGCGCAGGGTCGACGCGCTGCGCCGGCTGGACGCTGCAGCGCGGCGTGCCTACCAATCAGCAATTTTGCTTTACAAACCCGTCTGAACTCCGGCAGCCTCGCGGTGTGCAAAAATCAGTGGCCATCTGGCTATTAGTTTTAGGTGCGCTCCCATGCGTACGCGGGCAGGACCAGGAACGCAAGCTGGTCGATCGCCTGCTTAAGCCGGACATGAATCTGCAAAACGATGCGCAAAACAAAAAATTCATCGCCGATGGAACTGCCTCAATAACCAAGCGGGCAACCGTCGGAACATTTTACGTCCAGAAGAAATCCAACCAGAAAACCTTTTCAGGAACGGGACAGTTTTCCACGCGAGAATTTAATTCTCAGTCTTTTCACAGCAAACGCAGCTCCTTCAACGTCCCGTCGCAGCAGGCCGCTGGGAATTCTCGGCCTGCTTATGCAAACCAGAGTGCGCGCGGCGTTCGCGACGCTTCGCAATCTGGAAAAAAAGTTCCCGTTCGCCCGTACGCAGAGAACCGGCCGTTCCTCGACCAAGGCAAAAGTCAAAAATCGCTCAACAGGCAAATGAGCCGCTCACGATTGAGCAGGTGCGTGAGTTGCTGAATAAAAACAAGTAGCGCGCTGGCCGCGTGCGCTATTTTGTCTTTGAGCATGCAACCCAAAGAAGCTCTCGCGTTCTTAAAACAAGGCGCCGCGCAGATCATTAGCGAGGATGAGCTGCACGACAAACTCGCTCTCGGCCGGCCGTTGCGGGTGAAACTGGGGGTGGACCCCACGACATCCGATATTCATCTCGGCCACACCGTTGTTCTGCGGAAACTACGACAGTTTCAGGATCTGGGTCATCAGGCGATTCTCATCATTGGTGATTTCACGGGAATGATCGGCGATCCGAGCGGTCGCTCTGTTACGCGGCCGCAATTAACGCATCAGGAGGTAATTGCCAATGCGGCAACCTACCGCGAGCAGGCATTCAAAATTCTTGATCCCACGCGCACGGAGACGGTGTGCAACGGCGACTGGTTCCGCGCCATGTCGTTCGAAGATGTCATTCGCCTGAACAGCCGCGTAACGCTGCAGCAAATGCTCCAACGCGAAGATTTCAAGGCGCGCATCGATAAGCAGCAATCAATTCGCGCACATGAAATTCAGTATCCAATAATGCAAGGGTGGGA
>Ga0306920_100002433_pt1 | contig 23563 bp, 13 predicted proteins | sample flu12Cox44000170_FD_204666 | JGI IMG/M metagenome (GOLD analysis project Ga0306920, IMG submission 204666) | Lab enrichment of tropical soil microbial communities from Luquillo Experimental Forest, Puerto Rico - flux4day.12C.oxic.44.000.170 (v2)... | ecosystem: Environmental > Terrestrial >...
TTTCCCGTCCCGCGGCCGCGGGACTCGCTCCTCACGTCCCGCACCAGTTTCGCCCTGACTGCAGGGACGCCGACCAGCAGGCGTGCGAAAACTGGTGCGGGATGCTCGTCGCTCGCGCCTTGAAAAACAGCCAACTGACCCCGCGACCGCGGGGCGAAAGGCATGCCTATTTCGGGGACAGGACACCACCTTACTCCGGCCACAAAAAATGCTCGAGCCGGAGACGAGTGAGGCGGTCTTTTGCCTCCCCAGAACGCGCGCCCCGGGTATTGGCCAGCTTTTCGTAGATCGCCGCTGCCGAACTCCAGGAGTGGCGTTCTTCAAGGATTTGAGCAGCATCAAAACCAGCGCGAAAATACCAAAGCTGATCGGCGGGGCTGCCTTCAGCCGCAAGCACATCGTAGTAGCTTGTTAGCGCTTCATCCGTCTTTCCAAGTTTTTCCAGGCATTTCCCTTTTTGATAAAGCGCGCGCTGTTTCCATTCGACCGGTATTTCCTCGCCCGAAATGAGGGTCTCGAATGTTTTCGCTGCCTCCTCGTAGAGCTTCGGGTCGTTTGCCGCTAAAGAGAACTGGGCTTCTCCTTTTGCGTCGAGCGCCTGAATGCGGATGTCCGATGGAGGATTTTGCGCAAGCAGATCGCCCAGTAGAGCGATCGCCTGTTTTTCCTGCCGCGCCTGGCGCATAGTCAGTGCTTCCTCCAACCGCGCTTGAAATTTGAGGGACCCGCCAAGTTTGTAGACTTCCTCAAAAAGCGCCACAGCGCGGTCTACAGAAGCTGAATTCAAACTTTTGCGAGCTGCCTGTCCCGCGAGGAAGAGCGCGGTTTCCACAAGGGGCGAATCGGGATTTTCCTCTCCTACCAATTCGAACTGGGTTTGAGCATTTGGGAAGTCGCTGTTACGAAAGAAAATCTCGCCGAGCTTGAGACGGATTTCAGCCTTAGACGCCGAGGCAGGATATTTCTGAAAATATTCCTGCGCCAGCGTTTGGAGGTTGCGGATATTTGGGGAGGGATCTGAAGCAGCCACAAAAAATGCGAGACGATCTCTTTTTTCCTGAAGATCAGCGTCTGTTGTCGTCGCTATCTTGCGCAAATATTTCTGCGCACCCTTAAGATCGGTCGGCTTTTCGGTGAATTCGAACTCAGCTTCAACAAACTTAGCCTGGTCGACTCTGAGATGCTTCGGAAATTCCCTGACAAATCTCTCCAGCGTATCTTCAGCCGACGCTTTTCCGATCTTTGCCTCGAGAACGCCTTTTGCAAAAAGCAAATCGCCGGTCAGATCATCAGCCGTTTTGAGCCCTTCAAGAGCGCGAAATGCCTCTTCGAATCCCGCTCCGTCGCCGAGTTCGAGGCTGCAAACTGCCCAATTGAACAGAGTATTTTCACGCTGGAGGTGGGATTTTTTGGACAGATCGCGGAAAAGATCCCTTGCCGAAGGGATGTCGCCCTTTTGATGCAAAACTTCTGCGAGTTGATAATGCACCCGATCCAGTTCGGAATCCGGGAGATTCGGAGAGCGCTCAAGGAGCGACGAAAGGTGTTTGGCTGCGTCGTCCGGGTGACCTGACTCCGCCAGTAACCGGCTCAAAGCAAGGGTTCCATCGATGGCAACCGGATGGTTGGGGAACCGATCAATGAGTTGCTGCAGAGTCTGCTCTGCCTCCGTTTTCAATTGCTGTCGCAGTTGTACCTGGGCCAGGTAGTAGAGTGCGTAGGCAGGGCGATCCGGTCCGACAAGCTGCGCACTCTCAGCAGCCCATTGAGCTAGTTCGGCGGTGGACGGGTTATTCTCCATCGAATAGATTTGAAAGAGATTTTGAAATAATTCCGGCAGGAGGGCGCTTCGCGGCTGTTCAGAGATTAGTTTCTCCAGTTCTGTATCAGCCTCCTCGTACTCCTGCTTTTGCACCAGAATTCTCACGAGACCGAGTTGAGCGACCGCAACGACTCTGGAGGTTCGGTCTTCGGGTCTTTCGAGCACTTCGTGAAACGCCGAAGCAGCCTCCTCAAGGTTTCCCTCCTGAAGAGCGATCTCACCGCCCAAACAGACCTTTTCAATCTGTTGCCTTGGGGAATTTGTTTTGACTCGAGATAGAGTTTCCTTCGCCTTTGCGTGCTCTGATCGGCTCAAATAAATCTCCGCTGCCAATAGACCGATCTTTGGCTCGGTCGATTCCTTGCTTTGCAAGAGGGGTTGAAGGGTTGTGAGAGCTGCTTCTGATTGTCCCAGCGCTTTCTGTGCGGACGCCAAGCCCAATCTCGACTCGACCAGAAACGGACCACCCATCTTCAAAAGAAGCGCGAACCGGCCAGCCGCTTCATTCCATTGCCGTGAACGCAAAGACTCTTGAGCCCTGAGAAATTCCGCTTCCGGGCCACTAGCGTGATCGAGAACCTCGGACGCCTCCCTTGTTTTCTGCGTTTCAATGAGACAGCGAGCGAGCAGGATATTTGCTGCATCGACTCGATCCGGAGCAGGATTCGAGGCCAGAAATTTCCGAATTTTAGCAATGCTTACTTCCGGAATTCCGGCCCTATGGGCAAGCATTGCATCGTCGAGCAAGTCTGCGCGCGCCGTCAAAAGAGGCAGGGGAGCGAGGATCAGAATTGCGAAAAGAAATCGCATTTCAAGGTGCAAGAACACGTCGCAAATAACTGCCGGTGTGGCTTCTCTCGACCGTGGCAATTTGTTCTGGTGTTCCCTGGGCAACAACCTGCCCGCCTTCGCTCCCGCCTTCGGGTCCGAGATCGATAACCCAATCCGCTGACTTAATGACTTCCAGGTTGTGTTCGATAATGACCAACGTATTTCCCTGGTCCCGGAGTTTCAGCAACACTTCCAGCAATTTGTGGATATCGGCAAAATGCAGGCCAGTGGTTGGTTCATCGAGAACATAGACTGTCCGGCCGGTTGCTTTCTTCGCGAGTTCAGCCGCCAGTTTTACGCGCTGTGCTTCACCGCCTGACAACTGAGTCCCTGATTGCCCGAGCGTCAAGTAGCCCAGACCCACGTCCACCAACGGCCCGAGCCTGTCAAAGATTGCGGGGACGTTACGAAAAAATCGGGCAGCCTCATCGATCGACATTTTGAGAACGTCCGAAATATTCTTGCCCCGATAAGTAATTTCCAACGTCTCACGATTGTATCGTGCGCCCCGGCACACTTCACATTCGACATAAACATCCGCGAGAAAGTGCATCACGATTTTAATCACACCATCGCCCTGGCAATTCTCGCATCGGCCTCCTGATAGATTGAAGCTGAACCGTCCGCTATCGTAACCTCGCACCCGAGATGCCGGCACTTGGCTGAACAGCTCGCGTATCGGTCCGAATGCGCCGGAATAAGTCGCAGCATTTGAACGAGGCGTTCGACCGATTGGGCTCTGATCGATCACGATGGCTTTATCGACTTGTTCCAGGCCGCAAATTGCGTGATGCGAACCGGGCCGGTCTTTCGATTTATAAAAGTTGCGGAACAAGGCTTTTCTCAGGATGTCATCGACCAACGTCGATTTTCCGCTTCCGGAAACGCCAGTGACACAAATCAGGCAGCCAAGTGGAAAAGAAACAGTGAGATCGCGCAGGTTATTTTCGCGGGCCCCCACAATGGTGATCCATCCCTCCGCGCCCGGGTCAGGGATTCTATCCCGGTTGTAAAGCAAGCCCTTCGGCAAAACTCTCGTGCGCGGTACTGGAATCTGCAATGTTCGCGAAAGGTATTGGCCTGTGAGCGATTCCGGGTTCGATTCGATTTCCTGAACCGAACCTTGAGCGACGATCTGACCGCCTCGCGGGCCCGCACCCGGGCCGAGGTCAATTATGAAGTCTGCGGCACGGATCGTGTCCTCGTCGTGTTCGACAACGACCACCGTGTTTCCCAAGTCGCGCAAATGCTTCAGCGTCCCGATAAGCCGATTGTTATCTCGCTGGTGAAGTCCGATGCTGGGTTCATCCAGAACGTAGAGAACCCCTGCCAGCCCGGAACCGATCTGTGTGCCCAGACGTATGCGTTGAGCTTCTCCTCCCGACAAGGTGCCGCTTTCGCGATTCAGCGCTAAATAGCCCAATCCCACCTCGATGAGAAACGAGAGTCGGTTGCGAATTTCTTTCAGCACCTCAACCGCGATGAGGCGCTGGTGTTTCGACAGCAATATGTTTTCGATGAAGTTCTTCGCGTCAGCTATGGTTAGGGCGCAAAATTGGTAAATGTTTAATTCCCGACCCTTCAGATCCTGGATCGTTACCGCGAGAATTTCGGGCCGCAGTCTTGCCCCTTTGCAAAGCTTGCAGGTCCTGCGGCCTTGGAGGCTCTTGAGCCGCGCTTTAGTGAATTCGCTCGTGGTTTGAGCTAATACATGCTCCAATTGAGAAATCACCCCCTCGAACGGCTTTTCGCCAATCTCTTCGCCAACGAAGAGCCGGACCGGTTGATCCCCGGTTCCATACAGAAGCGCTTTCTTAAACTTCTCCGGCAGCTCGGCGTATGGCGTTTCCAGATCGATACCAAAATGTTTTGCCAAAGCTTGGAGCTGCGCACGGTAGTAACTCTGCATCCTCTTTGTGGCTTTCCGCCACGGCGCCACCGCGCCGTCTGCGAGAGATCTTCCCCAGTCCGGAATGACCAGGTCGGGATCAAAGAAGGGCTCCGACCCCAATCCTTGGCAAGCGGGGCAGGCGCCCGCCAGGCTGTTGAATGAAAAGTGCTTGGGATTCAGCTCCGGCAACAAGAAATCGGTCTTAGGATTACAAAAATCGGTGGAATAGGGGACGTCTTCTGAATCTTCCCCGGTGGTGGATTGCCGGTTAATAGTCAAGCGATTCCTTCCCCATGAAAGGGCGGTGTCGACCGAGTCTGCAAGCCGTGTGCGAACTCCCTCTCGGATTACCAGCCGATCAACGACGATTTCGATCGTATGACGCTGTGATTTGGAAAGCCGGACCGGCTCCGGTTTGCTTAATTCCAGAATCTCTCCATCCGCCCGGATCCGTACGAAACCTTCCCGCTTAATTTTTTCCAGGACGTCGCGAAATTCTCCGGGTTCGTTCCGAATCACGGGTGCGATGACGAGAATGCGTGTCTCTTCGGGATATGCGAGTATCTGGTCGACGATCTGCTGAGGGGTCATTCTGAAAATCTTTTCCCCTGTCGAGGGATCATGCGGCTGGCCGATAGCCGAGAAAAGCACGCGAAGATAGTCGTAAATTTCCGTCGTCGTGGCGATGGTTGACCGGGGATTGGCAACCGAGCTACGTTGTTCAATTGCAATCGCGGGTGAGAGGCCCTCGATGAAATCAACATCCGGTTTTTCCATTTTATCGAGAAATTGCCGGGCGTACGCTGAGAGACTCTCGACATAGCGGCGCTGGCCCTCAGCGTAGAGGGTATCAAATGCAAGCGATGACTTGCCCGAACCGCTCATACCGGTAAAAACGATGATGCGTTCGCGAGGAAATTCGACGCAGATGTTTTTCAGATTATGTTGGCGGGCGCCAATGATTCTGATCGTCTCGGTAGACATCGGTCGCAGAAGCGGTAAACGATCACCAAAGCACAAGAGTTCCCTGCCGACTAGCGTGGAAATTTCAGGAGCCAAGGCTGTCTCCAAAAGGTCCCGAATTTTGTCCAGGTACTTCCCCTTTGCGTACCTTGCGCGAGACAGTGCTTAATTAAGGCCTCGCGCAAAAGTACGCGGAGGTACGCAAACGGACGGATCTAACTTGCACGGCCTCTGCCCCTCGATATCCGTGGTATGCTATTTCAGGACGACAACTAATCCTCCTCGAACTCCATGTGCCCGAGCTCTGAAAGAGCGACTTCAATTCGGGCTCGCCTTCGGCGCCTAAACCTAGCCTAGGTTCCGGAATTGAAACCGCAGATTCCGCGGATTTCACAGATTTTGCGGGAGTTATCGGAGGTATGAACGTACGAATCTTTTCGTGGCAAAACTTCAGGGCATTGATAATCGTAACCGCCTAACTTAGCCGCACGTTATGCCCGGGTTGGTAGGGTCCGATCTCCGAGCGGACCGGGAGCGCGCAAGCCGCACATCGCGAACGGGGGTCGCCTCGGAGGTGCAACCATCGCAGGAATGGAATCGGCACAAAAGAACGCAAAGATCACCAAGAGATGATGGTCATCAACCGGAAGCGAGCAGCCCGGCACAGTAGAGTTGGGTTGCCACAAAATCGGTCCCTGATCCCTTTGAGCGGATCGAAGCTGCTCGGGTTTTTCCATATGTAATGTACCTTCTCTAGGTGTTGAAATTTTCCATACTTTTTAGGTGGCCTTCGCAGCGCAACGCTATAAAAAAGGGGTCGATGAAAACGATCGTTTCCCTCATCGGTCTGATCAGCATCCTCCTGGTTACCAGCGCTTTCGCGTGGGAACGGGTACTGCTCGATGCTGACTGGAGGGGAGTCGCTTGCGACTCCCGGGCGCGGGCGAGGACGCCCGCGCCACAATGTGGGACGGGCGTCCCCGCCCGTCATTGGAGGTTGGCCATTTTTTAGCGCCGAAAGCGTGACGTCAGGATAGCGTAGCCCGGAGGGCCCCGGAAGGCTAGGAACCGTAGGACAGGACAATCAGCGCTGAAAGCGCGCCTCAAGGCGGATTCGACATCAAGCCACGGATCGAGGGTCTTTCGCAAATTGGTAACCGAAGTACCGATGCAAAGAATCAAACTTACTTCAGAGCTACCCGTCTGATTGTCTGGCTTCTTCCGGGTAAATCGTTATGCCTTCGCGCGCGATCTTCGCCTTAAGTCGCTCATTGGCGACATGTTCAGAACGCACGATGTCGAGCGCGTAAATAATCGGCGTGTTTTGAAGCGCTTCATACAGCTCGGCCCATTCGGCCGGCGTTTCTCTTTGCGTACCCTTGCGTTCCTTTGCGCGAGACTGTGCTTAATGAAGGCCTCGCGCAAAGGTACGCGGAGGTACGCAACGGGAAGGATCTAAAAAGGCAGGCGGGTCGATTCGCGAGGACGATTAGCCACTTAGTCCAAAACCGGTATCGATCAAACCGAATCGGGTAGCGGTAATTCAACGATGCACTTCACAAGGTCGTTTCTTACGGTTATGAAATCCTTTGAGTATGCATTGGATTGCGCCTTCCGAAAAGGATGCAACAAACGACGCTTTGGAGAAGCGGCTTTGGGAAGCGGCCGATCAATTGCGCGCCAACTCGGGTTTGACCGCGGCCCAATACTCACAGCCGGTCCTTGGTCTGATCTTTCTGCGGTTTGCCGAGGCCCGATTCGAAAAAGTCCGGAAACTGCTTGAGGAAAAAACACCGGCGCCGCTGCGCGCAACCCGGCTAGCCGACCCGAATGCTTACCAGGCCGAAGGCGTTCTGTACCTGGCGCCGGAAGGGCGGTATCAGCGGTTGCTGACCCTTCCTGAGGGGGCCGCGCTGGGGCGCGAACTCAACGAGGCGATGCGTGCGATCGAGCGCGATAATCCGCAGCTTTCGGGGGTACTGTCGAAAACCTATGAGATCTTCGATTCGCGTACCCTGGTCGAACTCTTGAAACTGATTTCCTCGATTCCAATCGGTGGGGAGGGGGACACTTTCGGCAGGGTTTATGAATATTTCCTGGGAACATTCGCGATGGCCGAAGGCCAGCTTGGTGGCGAATTTTACACGCCAACCAGCCTCGTGCGGCTGTTGGTGGAAGTCCTGGAACCGTTCCACGGCCGGGTTCTCGATCCGGCCTGCGGGTCGGGCGGTATGTTTGTTCAGAGTGCGCGGTTCGTGCAACAACACCGCAAAAATCCTTCCGAGGAACTCAGTATCCATGGGCAGGAAAGGGTAGAAGCAACGGTGCGATTGGCGCGATTGAACCTGGCTGTGCACGGCCTCGAGGGCCAGATCCGCCAGGGCAATTCTTATTATGAGGATCTCCATCAGAGCGTCGGAAGGTTCGATTTCGTCCTGGCCAATCCGCCTTTCAACGTCGATGCGGTCGATAAGGAACGTTTGGTGAACGAGGTTGGACCAGGGCGCCGGTTTCCGTTCGGTTTACCCAGAACCGACAACGCCAACTATCTCTGGATCCAGCTTTTCTACGCTTGTTTGAACGAACGAGGACGCGCGGGATTTGTGATGGCAAACTCCGCCTCTGACGCCCGCGCTTCCGAACAGGAGCTTCGAAAACGACTCATCGAAAGCCGCGCAGTGGACGTCATGGTCACCGTCGGGCCGAACATGTTCTACACGGTCACGCTGCCGTGCACACTCTGGTTTCTGGATAAAGGGAAAAGCGTCTCATCACGGAAAGATACAGTCCTCTTCATCGACGCCCGGCACGTCTACCGCCAGATCGATCGCGCCCATCGCGACTGGACGCCTGCGCAGATCGGTTTTATTGCGAACATCGTGCGTCTGTACCGCGGCGAAGAGCCCGATTTCACCCTTGGTGGCAGCGAGGTCGAAGCGAAGCTTAAGGAGGTCTTTGGCGAAGAACCGCAATACATCGATGTCGCTGGCCTCTGCAGGGCCGCCTTGCTGAACGAAATTGAGGCTCAGGGCTGGAGCTTGAATCCAGGTCGCTATGTCGGCGTTGCACCGGGCGAAGCGATGAGCGACGAGGACTTCAAGGAACAACTAGAAAGCCTGAACGAGGAACTCGAATCTCTCAATGCGCAAGCTCGCAAGCTCGAGCAGATCATCGCTAGCAATGTGGCAGAAATTTTGGGGGTGCAATGATCGAGTCAAAGGCAAAATGGCGTGCCGAACTGCTTGGTGAACTTGCCGAGTTCCGCAACGGCGTGAATTACGACAAACGTAATTTTGGCAAAGGGATAAAAGTCGTTGGAGTGAAAGACTTTCAGGACTATTCCAAGCCTAGGTACTCCGAGCTCGAACAAATCAATCCGGAAGGCATCGTCACCGAACGCAACATTCTTCGCGACGGCGATATCGTATTCGTGCGTTCCAATGGCAACCGTGCCTTAATCGGGAGGAGCCTTTACATCGAAGCCCCTCCGGAACGGATCACTCACTCAGCATTTACAATCCGCCTCCGATTTACGTCCCGCGACGTCCTTCCGCAGTTTTACGCACATCTATTTCGAACACGACTCATCCGCGAACAGCTGATGGCCTTCGGAGGCGGCACAAATATATCAAATCTGAATCAAGATATCTTGAATCGACTCGAGGTACCGCTTCCCCCTCTCCCCCTCCAACGCCGGATCGCCGCCATTCTGTCAGCCTACGACGACTTGATCGAGAACAACCTGCGCCGCATCCGGATCCTGGAGGAGAAGGCCCGAGCAATCTACCGCGAATGGTTAGTCTATTTCCGGTTTCCCGGTCATGAGAATGTTCCCCGTGTGGAATCTCTCCTTGGAGCTATTCCGAAAGGTTGGGAAGTGCGAACGATTCAGAAATTCGGTCGAATTGTTACTGGCAAAACGCCCAGTAAAGCCAACCCGTCGTTCTACGGGGAAGACATGCCTTTTGTGAAAACGCCGGATATGCACGGTAACATATTCGTGTTCGAAACAAGTGAACGTCTTTCGCTGGCCGGCGTCGAGTCGCAGGTAAACAAGACGATTCCCGCCGGCTCCATCTGTGTGAGCTGTATTGGCACCATTGGAGTTGTCTCCATCACGACGGAGGAATGCCAGACGAATCAACAAATCAATTCGGTTGTTCTCACGAATGAGGCTAGTCGGGAGTTCCTTTTTCTTCGCTTGCAGGACGCTAAGCGGACATTGGAGAACCTGGGAGCGACGGGCGCAACGATGGGCAACGTCAACAAGGGCAAATTCGAAGCGATGGCAGTCCTGTCACCGCGTGATGGGCTGCTGGATCGATACCATCGACTGGTCGCGCCCATGTTCTCGCAAATAGCCAATCTTTCCCGCCAAATCCGAAACCTCCGCCGAACGCGAGACCTCCTGCTACCGCGATTACTGTCGGGAACTATTGGTATTTCCAATTCTGGTGTAACAACCTCTCCAAAGGGTGAAATGGGAACACTGGATGAGCTTCCTGAGGAAGCACAAGACCACTCCGTTGGCGTCAGCGCCACCACCAAGGATGCGCACTCGAGCAAAGCAGCGCTTCCGATGCTCGCAGGCGTTGAAAGGAGTTCGGACCGTTCCGCCCAGGAACATCCCAACAACCAGTTAGAGCTTGGTTACGACCAGCCTCTGCCTATCGACCAAACTGACCGATCGGACGTGCTTGCAGCCATTCGCCAGGTCTTCAGTGATGATCAACCCCGGACTCGTGAAAACGCTATCCGCGATGTGGCGCGAGCGCTCGGTTTCGGACGGGTCGGTCACCGGATACGCGATGTTCTTCACACCGATCTTCTCACGGCCTCGAGGCGCGGCATTCTGGAGAACGTTGGGGGCGGGTTGCGGTTGGTGGCTCATTCGATGGCTGATTACGATCGGGATTTCCTCAAGCAACAGTTTCTCTCTTCCATCGGGCGTTCCTGGATCGAACGGGAAAACGCTATCCATGAATTCTGCAAATGGATGGGTTTTTCCCGGGCGGGCCCTAACATCGAAGAGACCGGCCGCTCGCTTATCAACGGATTACTTCGGGAATCGCGCCTGGAGGCGGCTGGTCCAAGCCGGATCCGCCGGCGCACCTGATTTTTTATGCCGAATCCTTTCAGCGAGAACCAGCTGGTCGAGCAGACGCTCCTGCATCTGTTGTCGGGCCTTGGCTGGCAAGTTCTCTCAGGGAAAGATGACAGCGTTGCCGTCCTTCGCGAAACCCCGTCGGACGCGATCCTTCGCTCCCCGTTAGTTCGCTGCCTGAAACGTCTGAACCCGGACCTGCCCGACGAAGCCGTTCGGCTCTGTGCGGATGAGATCGCAAAGGACCGCTCGGCATTATCTCCCGCAGAAGCGAATCGGGAAGTTTATCGCCTTTTGAAAGATGGCGTCCGAGTCAGTCTTCCGGATAAGGAGCGCGGGGAACAGAAGCTTGTCCGCGCCCAGATCATTGATTGGAGTGACGTTTCTAGAAACGAATTCCTGGCCGTCAACCAGCTGCCGGTTACCGGTCTCCTTTACAGCCGCAGGCCGGATATCATCTGCTTTGTCAACGGTCTTCCGCTCCTTGTCATTGAGCTGAAGAAGCCGGGCATCAATGTGCGCCAGGCTCTGCAGGATAACCTCAAGTCCTATAAATCAGACATTCCGCAGCTTTTCTGGTCGAACGCTGCGTTGATCCTCTCCAACGGTCTCGATAGTCGAATTGGATCCATAACAGCCGGCTGGGAACATTTCGCCGAATGGAAGAAGGTCGAGAGCGAAAAAGAGGAACCCGCGGTGTCGTTGGAGAAGATCATTCGCGGCGTTTGTGAACCTGGACGCCTGCTTGACCTTGTCGAAAACTTTTCCCTGTTTTCTGAAAAGGCGGGGGATCTGAAGAAGATCATCGCCATGAACCACCAGTTCCTCGGCGTGAACAATGCCATCGAATCCCTGGAAGCGATTCGGGGCCGGCACGGCCGGTTGGGCGTCTTCTGGCATACTCAGGGGTCGGGCAAAAGCTTTTCGATGGTTTTTTTCGCTCAAAAGGTGCTCCGCAAAATTCCCGGCAACTGGACGTTCGTGATCATCACGGATCGGACCGAGTTGGATGACCAGATCTACCGGACGTTCGCGGCTTGCGGCGCCACCAGCGAGCATTGCCAGGCTGAATCCGTAACAAATCTTCGCCGGCTGCTTTCTGAAGATCATCGCTATGTCTTTACTCTAATCCAGAAATTCCAAACCGAACCTGGAACGGTCCATCCGCGCCTGAGCGAGCGCGCCAATATCATTGTCATCACTGACGAAGCGCACCGGAGCCAGTACGACACGCTTGCGATGAACATGCGAACCGCGTTGCCTAACGCCTTGTTCATAGCTTTTACCGGCACTCCGTTAATGGCGGGCGAGGAACGGACACGGCAGGTGTTTGGCGATTACGTTTCTATCTACAACTTCCAGCAGGCCGTCGAAGACCGCGCAACTGTTCCGCTCTACTACGAGAATCGCACGCCTGAACTGCAGATCGAAAATCCTAATCTGAACGAAGATCTGTATGCGGTGATCGAAGCTGCAGAGTTGAGCGAAGATCAGGAGCGCAAGCTTGCCCGCGACGTAGCGCGACAGTACCGGATCCTGACGCGAGAGGAGCGCCTTAACGTCGTGGCGGGAGATATAGTCAAGCATTTCCTCGACCGGGGTTTTCAAGGCAAAGCGATGGTGATTTCAATCGATAAAGCCACCGCGCTCCGGATGTACGGCAAGGTCCGCGCGCATTGGGGCCGGGAGTTGGAGCAGGTCAAGCGAGCGCTGGAAGAAGCGCTGGTCCGAAGTCACCAGCAGCGCACGCGCGATGTCATCGAGCTCGAGGAACGAAAAGCGGCTCTTGAAACGACAGACATGGCCCTCGTTGTTTCCCAGAGCCAGAATGAAATTGAGCAGATGGGGAAGCTCGGGCTCGACATAAAGCCGCACCGGGAGCGGATGAACAAGGAACCTTTGGACGAAAAATTCAAGGATGACGCGGATCCGCTCCGGTTGGTTTTCGTCTGTGCGATGTGGCTTACCGGGTTCGACGCTCCGAGTTGTTCCACGGTTTATCTTGACAAGCCGATGCGGAATCACACCCTGATGCAGACGATTGCTCGCGCCAACCGCGTCTACCCAGGCAAGCAAAGCGGGTTGATCGTTGATTACTGCAACGTGTTCGCTTCGCTGGAGCGGGCCCTGGCCATTTGGGCCGGAGGTTCCGGCGAAAAATTCCCGGTCCAGGATAAATCGGAGCTGGTTGCAGAGCTGGCGCGGATACTGGAGAGCGCTGAACAATTTTGCTCTGCACATGGTGTTAGCCTGACAGAATTTGAGTCAGCCGATTTTCATAAACGTCTGGCGCTGCTTGAGAATGCGGTCAACGCACTGATCTCCCCGGAAGCTGTCCGTAAAGAATTATTCGAGCGTGTCGACCTGCTGACCCGACTTTACCGAGCCGTTAAACCGGACAAGTCAATTTACCAATACACATCGAAGATTGCGTGTCTGCGGCAGATCGTCGAAACGATCAAAGACAAGCTCAGGCCCGAAAGTGTCGGCGACGTTACCGAAGTTATTCGCGAGATCGATCGGGTTCTGGACGAAGCCATCGGCACCGAAACCCCGGTGATTCAAGACACCGGCGGCCAGGTTCTCGATCTGTCCAAAATAAACTTTCAAGCGCTCGCGGATCGGTTCAAGAGGTCTGGTAAACAGAACATTGAGCTTGAGCGGCTCCGGGAGGCGGTTCAAAAGCAGCTTGACCGCGTCATTCGCTTGAACGATACGCGGACCGATTTTCTGGATAAATTCCAGCGTCTGATTGACGAATACAACGCCGGCAGCAGAAACATTGAAGAGGTGTATCGAAGGTTGATTGAACTTACCAAGGCGCTCTCTGAAGAGGAAAAACGGCATCTGCGCGAAAATCTCACCGAGGAAGAGCTGGCCATTTTTGATATCCTTACCCGACCGGAGCCGGCGTTGAGCGGGGAGGAACGCGAAGAGGTCAAGAAAGTTGCTCGCCAGCTTCTTGGCCGCATCCATTCGTTGCTCGGCTTGGATTGGCGAAAGAAAAACCAGGCACGTGCTCGTGTCCAGATGGTTGTTGAAGACATGCTCTACTCGCTGCACCATGACCTGCCGGAGAGGTATTCAGACGAACTTTACAGTCAGAAATGCACGTCGGTCTTCCAGCATCTCTTCGAAAAATATGCCGGAGAAGGAGAAAGCGTCTACTCCGACGTGGCGTGAGACAAAATGAGAGGGCGTGGAGCGGGGATTTCACCACAGAGACGCAGAGGACGCGAAGCTAAGAGGAGGCAGGGCAATCGGGGTTTCCGGACGTAATTGAATCGTTGAAGACGGCTCTGTCTGAAGAACCATGAATGGCTTCTTCCGGGTAGATCGTTATGCCTTTGCGGGCAATCTTCGCCTTAAGTCGCTCATTGGCGACCTGTTCAGAACGCACGATGTCGAGCGCGTAGATAATCGGCGTGTTTTGAAGCGCTTCATACAGCTCGGCCCATTCGGCCGGCGTGGCCTCCGAGCTGAAAATCGCCAGGTCGAGGTCAGAGGAGCGGCGGGCGATCCCGCTGGCACGAGACCCGAACACACGCGCCTCTCTCACAAACGGAAAATGGCGAAATGTGCTGCGAAGGGCATCAACATCTTTGTCACGTAGTCCAGGTACCATCGCTTAATCCCACACGAGAGTTTGAATCTTCTCCGCCATTCGGGCAAGTCGCGGCGCATAGTCGTGGACGATGCGGTAGCAACCAATTCTTTGAGCATGCGCACCTGCGGGTCATGCCGATGATGGAAATGTTCGCAGCGTTCGCCGGCTGTTTTTCTTTGCGTACCCCTGCGTTCCTTTGCGCGAGACTGTGCTTAATGAAGGCCTCGCGCAAAGGTACGGGGAGGAAGAAGGAAGACAGGAGTTCAGGAGTTCAGGAGTTCAGGAGTACAGAATACAGAACCTGGCGAACGCCGAATGCCCGGCGAACGGCGAACGATTGACGTTTTCACGTTGGGGCGCTACGCTGCTAACGGAGGGAAGCCGCTCCCCTGAAAGCAGCGGCTCAAACCAAAACCTCGTGGATGCCCGCATTCTTCAGGAGTTTCGCGCCATCACCGGCGACCGCGGCCTGATCACATCGCAGGAAGAATTGCAGACTTATGAGTGCGACGGGCTGACGAATTTCCGCGTCCTTCCCCAGGCTGTGCTGCTGCCCCGCTCTACAGAACAGGTCCAGGCAATCGTGCGTGTGTGCCACCGAGAGCGAGTGCCGTTTGTGGCCCGCGGTTCGGGCACGGGACTGAGCGGAGGCGCCCTGCCAGTGAAAGACGGGGTGGTGATCAGTCTGGCGCGCATGAACCGTATCCTCGAAGTTGACCTGGCGAACGCGCAGGTGGTGGTGGAGCCGGGTGTGTTCAACCTGGAGGTGACCGAGCGGGTTGCGTCGCACGGCTTCTTCTATGCACCCGATCCTTCGTCGCAATCTGTTTGCAGCATTGGCGGAAATGTGGCGGAAAACTCCGGCGGCGCGCACTGCCTGAAATATGGATTTACAACCACGCACGTGCTGGGGCTCGAGGTAGTGCTGCCCGACGGTTCGCTAGTGCAGCTGGGCGGCAGAACGCTCGACCCGCCGGGCTACGATCTAACGGGCGTATTCGTGGGCTCTGAGGGCACTCTGGGCATCGCCACTAAAATAATCCTCAGGATTGTGAAGCGGCCCGAATGCGTCCAGACGCTGCTCGCGGCGTTTGCTTCCACGAGCGAAGCCGGGGCCGCGGTGAGCGGCATTATCGCCGCGGGCATGCTACCGGCAGCGATTGAAATGATGGACAACCTGGCCATCCAAGCCGCTGAAGCGGCTGTGCACGCCAATTACCCCGCCTGCGGCGGCCTGTTGCTTGTAGAGCTTGACGGGCCTAGGGCGGAAGTCGAAGCGCTGATGCAGCAGGTGGACGAAATCTGCCGGAGGTGCGGTGCCGAGGAAGTCCGCCTGGCGCAAACGGAGGCGGAGCGCGCCGTGGTGTGGAAGGGGCGTAAAGCAGCGTTTGCCGCAGTGGGTCGCATTTCTCCGAATTTCATCGTGCAGGATGGCGTGATCCCGCGCACGGCGCTGCCACGCATTATGACCGAAATCGAGCAGCTGAGCACACAGGCCGGAATTAGAGTGGCCAACGTGTTTCACGCCGGTGACGGCAACCTGCATCCGCTGGTTCTCTATGACCGCCGGATTGAAGGCCAGGAGCATTCCGCGGAGGTCCTGGCGAACCGCATCCTTGAGCTGTGCATCGAAGCTGGGGGCTCCATCACGGGCGAGCATGGTGTGGGTGAAGAGAAGAAAATGATGATGTCCAAGATGTATGCCGAGCCCGACCTGGAAACGATGCAGCGCGTACGCTGCGCGTTTGACCCGGAGCAGCTTTCTAATCCCACAAAGGTCTTCCCCCGGACGCGGCTGTGTGGTGAAAAGCCAGGGGAGTATCGACCTCATCCCGTGGAAGCCGCCGGAATCGCAGAACGCTTTTGAAATGGCACCTTCACCGTCAGCTTCGCCAGTAGTGACGGCGATCGGAGCCCCTTGGGACGATTTGCGAGCAATCGCCGGTGCGGAGCACCTGCGGGCCGCGGGAGCCGACGACAGCGTCGCGGGAGTTCAGCCGCAGATGATCTTGGAGCCAAGCAGTGAGAAGGAATTGGCCGCCGCGTTGCGCTGCGCGAACGATGCCGGCCTCAGCGTCTTGCCCCGCGGCGGCGGTACGAAGGCAGCCTGGGGCAATCCGCCAGTGCGCGCCGACCTGATTCTTTCGACCGCACGGCTCAACCGGGTGATTGAACACGCCTGGGCCGACCTGACGGTGAGCGTAGAGGCTGGGTGCACCATCGAAAAACTGCAGAACGTACTCGCGGAGAACGGCCAGCACATTGCCCTGGATCCGCTTTGGCCCGAGCGGGCGACGGTCGGCGGAGTTCTTTCGACGAACGACAGCGGCACGCTGCGGATCAGGTATGGGGCGCTTCGCGATCTGATCATCGGTGTGACAATCGCGCTGCCCGATGGGACGCTGGCGTCGAGCGGCGGCAAAGTCGTGAAAAACGTCGCTGGGTACGACCTGCCGAAGCTCGCCATTGGAGCGCTGGGCACTTTGGGTGTCATCACTCGCGCCAATTTTCGGCTGCATCCTCTCCCTCGCAGTGTGCGGTCGTTGACATTTGCTGCGCGCGGTCTGGACGACGCCAATCGCATGGTGCTTGCGGTGCAGGATTCCAGGCTGGCGCACACCGGCTTGCAGGCGCGATTCACCGCCGGGGGGACGCCTGCGGTCGATGTGCGCTTTGAGGGCACCGATGCCGGACTTGCAGCCCAGGAGGAGGCGTTGCGGAAACTGGCCGCCTCGGCAATCGAAACGGTGACCGGCGAGACGGTCTGGCAGGCGCGCCAGGAGCTGTGGTATTCGGCAGACTCGGCGGCGATAGTAAAATTCAGCGTCCTGCCGGCGTCTGTCGCAAAAACGTGCGATCGCATAGGCCATCTCGCCGATTCCCTGGGCGTCCGGTGGAGTGCTGTCGTGCAGGGGACGGGGCTGGGCTGGCTGCGGGTGGAGGCGTCGAGTGCCCCTGCAATCCATCAGGTATTGCATACCCTGCGGCCCGAGCTCGAACAGTTGGGAGGTTCGTTGGTGGTGTTACAACGGCCCGCAGCGATGCCGGCGATCGATGCGTGGGGCCGTAGCGGTGGGGCGTTTCCGGTGATGCTGAGCGTGAAGCGGCAGTTCGACCCGCGGGGCGTGTTGAATCCTGGCAGGTTCATTGGGGGGATCTGATGGAGCAGAAACAGAACATCCATCCTGCGGGCGCGAGCGGGTACGACGCACACCACCCTCCCTCGGATGAACTGATCGACAAATGTGTTCACTGCGGCTTCTGCCTGCCCGTGTGCCCCACTTATATGCTGTGGAAGGAGGAGATGGATTCGCCGCGTGGTCGCATTTACCTGATGAAGATGGTCTCCGAAGGCAAAGCGACCATTAACGAAACATGGGTCAGCCATTTCGACGCCTGCCTTGGCTGCATGGCCTGCATGACGGCGTGCCCTTCCGGCGTGGACTATGGAAAGCTGATCGAGGCTACCCGAGCGCAAATCGAGCGCCGCTACACGCGATCCACCGGAGAAAAGAGGTTTCGCCACTTTCTATTCAGCACCTTCACACGCCCGGACTGGCTGCGCGCTCTGCTGCTGCCGTTGCATTTGTATCAGAAAACCGGACTCGAGGCGCTTGTGCGGCGCATCGGCCTCCCAAAACTGCTTCCCGCACGGTTGCGGGCCATGGAGGCGCTGCTCCCGCAGGTGCCCGCGCAGGAAGCGCTTCCCGAGTTGATCCCTGCGCAGGGCGAACGGCGGCGCCGTGTCGGGCTGCTGCTGGGCTGCGTGCAGCGCGTGTTTTTCCCGCACGTCAACGCAGCCACGGCGCGCGTGCTTGCGGCAGAGGGATGCGAAGTGGTGGCTCCCTCGACGCAACCCTGCTGCGGGGCCCTGCTGGTCCATGCGGGAGAGGAGGAGCAGGCTTTGAAGTTCGCGCGCCAGACGATTGATGCCTTTGAGAAGGCCCAGGTGGACGTAGTAATCATCAATGCCGCGGGCTGCGGCTCGAACTTGAAAGAGTATGGCCACCTGTTGCGCGACGACCCGGTGTATGCGGCGCGCGCCCGCGCGTTTGCCGCAAAGTGCCGCGACATCTCCGAATTCCTGGCCGAGCTCTCGCCGCGCACCACGTGGCATGCCCTGCGTCTTCGAGTTGCTTACCACGATGCTTGCCACTTGCAGCACGCGCAGGGCGTCCGCAGCCAGCCGCGCGCGTTGCTGAGACGCATCCCGCAACTCGAATTACTGGAAATCCCCGAGGCCGCGATCTGCTGTGGCTCCGCGGGGATCTATAACCTGGTGCAACCGGAAGCCGCGGCGGAGCTCGGCGACCGGAAGGCGGGCCACATCGCCACGCTGGAGGCGGACATGGTTGTGACCTGCAACCCCGGCTGCATCTTGCAGCTTCAGTCTGCCCTCGCGCGCACGGGGCGAAAGCTCCCGGTTCGCCACATCGTCGAGCTGCTCGACGCGTCTATCCGTGGTGTTTCCCTGTGACGCCGGCATCCTGCCGCCAGCCCGATTCCATATAAAGACATCCTCGCCTGTAGCCTATCCTTTCATGGGAGGGACGGCCTCCGCGCCGTCCCATTTTTATCCGTGTTATCGGGGCCAAGCGGAACAAAAACCGAAAGAATGGGACGGCACGGAGACCGTCGCTCCCGGGTAAGAATATGGATTCAGGCGTCCTTGGCTGGGCCCCTTGCTCAAGGGATCCGGTTCGGGAATTCCGGGCAAATAAGAGAATTGAGCTGATGACAATCAGGACCGACGAAAAACGAAATAGAACCGTCGAGGTTGCAAATCCAAACCTCGGCGGCGCCGGCGTCGAAGTAGAGTGCGTGTTTTTCGTCGATCTCGGAGGTCGAATTCGAGGAGCTTCGCAAGAACCGGGTCGGCCAAGATCTCCGCCCAACGGCTCAGGTTAAGCCTGGTCTGAGACCTAGGATCCGGGAGCTCGATGGTGATAGGCACAGGGGAGATTACACCAACTGAAGGGGATTCACCACAGAGGCGCAGAACAGCGGAGCGTTCGACCGAGCTCACGCCGAGGTCCGCAACCAAATCGTCTCGTGCTCCCCATGAACACTCGTAGCATGTCCTTGGTAGTGAGGCGGTTGTAAAATTTGCGATTTTGACGATTTTTGGCCGGAAAAGGTGTTCAGGTCGCACCCAAAAAAGGCCCCGCCTTTCCTGGATACTCGTGCTCGAATGGCACAACTGGGTCTGATGCACTCTCGCGCAGGCGGAATTGTTCAGGATCAAAACGCTCGAGCAATTTGGCGAGCGTTGCCACGATGCGAAGCGGCATTACTTTGCCAGATTAGATTGAATTCGTTGCTATAAAAATTGGCAGCTCTGTCCTGTTTCGCAATTTCACGGCTCGTTCGAGCACGAGCGCCGAAGGCGCGCTATCAAAATAGCCTAGGGCAAGCGAAGGCCGGTTTCGGCCCGTAGCGCAGCCCTAGGTAAACGCAAAAAGAGGGGCTAGCCTGAAAGCGCGACACAAGGATAACCAATTGCAAAAGACCCTTGATCCGTGGCTTGATGTGAGCACAACGATCGCAGGAATGGAATCGGCACAAAAGGACGCAAAGATCACCAAGAGATGATGGTCATAAACCGGAAGCGAGCCTCCCGGCACGGTAGAGTTGGGTTGCCACAAAATCGGTCCCTGATCCCTTTGAGATCTTTGCGATCTTATGTGCAAAAATAGAACGTCCAAAAGCTTTGTGAGACGCTTTTAATCTGCGGCTCAATCCGTTTCGGTTTTTGGGCTAATAGCAAGCGCCTTAGCACCAGGTGCTGGGAGCCGCGAAAGTACGCGACCGCCGATGTGTTCATGTCGCACCCAAAAAAGGCCCGCCTTTCCTGGATACTCGTGCTCGAAGCGGGGTGGCATCAACTGGACCGGGTTTGTGTGTGCGCTTCGTTCCGCCTGCTTTGTCGGCGGCCGGTCTTGCGGAGATGCGCTTCGTGCGACATCTCTTCGCTCTCCTGACGTCTCTTCGTGCTGTGAATTGCTGTCACTTTCGCGGTTATGCCCATCACCCAGAGACTGAATAGGTAGAGCTTGATAGCTTCCCGAGCACGAGCACGACGACGAGCACGATTGATTATGGAGGCAAAGCTCTTCTCGGAAAAATCCTCGCAGGAAAAAAATTTCATCGATTGCAGCGCAGCACAGAGAACGCAAAGGTCAGCAAAAGCCCCAACTGTTCGATTTCGAGGAGCCGCACACGGCAACCGCGATTAAGGGACTGAGATCCCGTGTTTTTGCAAGCGCCGATAGAACGCGCTGCGGCTTAGACCAAGGTCCTTGGCTGCCAGAAGAGCGTTACCGTGGTGGCGCGTCAAAGCGCGATTAATCAAAAACACCTCTGCCGAGTCAAGGTCCATATTTTCCAATTGCGGTGCCTTACTGGGTGTTCCCTGAATACCAAGGTCAGACGCCTGAATGGCGTTCAACCGGGCCAATAAAACGGCGCGTTCCATGACGTGTCGCAGTTCGCGGACATTTCCAGGCCAGGGATACGCTTTAAGAGAGGCAACGGCATCCTGATGCAACCCGTGGATCTGTTTACGGTAGCGCTTGTTGAATTCCTCAAGAAATTGTTCAGCCAACACCGGAATGTCATCCAACCGTTCCCGAAGGGCGGGCAGATGTACCTGAATGGTGTTTAATCGAAAAAAGAGATCTTCACGAAACTTGCCCGCATCGATCTCCTTGCGAGGGTCAGCGTTGGTGGCGCTTAGAATTCGAACGTCGGCTCGGCGCGTTTTCGACGAACCGACTCTTTCGAACTCACCCGTCTCCAAAACACGTAGAAGCTTGGCCTGTTGGGTGGCGGTAAGGTTAGCAATTTCGTCCAGGAAAAGTGTCCCATTATCCGCAAGTTCGAAACGGCCTGCCCTGTCGGTGCGCGCATCCGTGAAGGCTCCCTTCACGTGCCCGAACATTTCGCTTTCAAAAACGCCCTCCGGCAAGCCCCCCATGTTGACGGTAATCAGCGGTTGTCCCGAGCGCAGGGAAAGCTGGTGCAGCATTCTGGCGACTACTCCTTTACCGGTCCCGTTTTCGCCGGTGATCAGGACGTTCGCGTCAGAGGGAGCGACCTGTTCGATGATGAGCTTAACCTCCTGCATCGGCTGCGATTTGGCCACGAATCCTTCCGCAGCCCACTGGGATGATCGTAAGGAGCTGTTTTCCGCTTCAAGGCGTTCCTTTCCCCGAAGAGCGTCGCGTAAAGCGATCTGTGTGCGCAAAATGGAAAGAAGGCGCTCGTTCTCCCAGGGTTTCTGCAAAAAATCCTTTGCCCCGAGCCGTATTGCCTCCACGGCAAGTTGAATGGTCGCAAACGCGGTCATGACAACGACCGGAAGCGACGGATCGAGGCTGCTTATCTGTTTGAGGAGAGCCAATCCTTCAGCCCCCGTTTCATCGTCGGGGTGATAGTTGAGATCGATCAAGGCCAAGTCAAATTCCTCCTTCCTGAGGAGGGCTGTAACGGCCGCCGGGGAATTAACGGTAGCGGTTCGATAACCCTCAGCGGTGCAGATGAAAGAGAGTGCGCGCAAGATCTCAGATTGATCGTCGGCTATGAGCACGCGTGGAGCTGGCATGAATAAGATAGTAAGAAATAATTTTCTTGGTATTTTGCCAACCCTTAGATTGCAGAATTGCGCAAAGATTTGTAAAAGGAAGAAAACTCATTAATGAATCGCTGGTTGTCTGTCTCGTTGTTGGTCATTGGATTCACACAGGGTTTCGTCAGGGCACAGGATACAGCCTACAAGGCTTTGCGAGCGGTAGGGGCTCAACGTGGTGAGAAAGCTTTGAATCAGGTAGTTGCAATTTTAGGCCCGTCCGGCCGGCCGCAGCCCGTTGATTGGAGGATTTATTTGAACGATCCCGCGGCTCGTAGTGGGGTACGAGAATTGGACATCGTTTCCGGGCAGATCTCATCAGAGAGAACCCCGACGCGACCAGACTTTGCGGGGATGGAGCCAATCGATCTTTCAAAATTGAATGTTGATTCCGACGGGGCGTTTCACACTGCCGAGCAAGAGGCCTCACGCAATCAGGTTGGATTTGACAGTGTCAACTACCGGCTCGCGCAGGATAGCGCCAGCGGCAAAGCTGTGTGGACGCTTGAGTTGTTCGATTACGAGCAAAGGCCGGTCGGCAAAGTTAGGATCGCGGCGGGCAACGCCAATGTCTTGAGCGCGACCGATTGGGTTCAAGACCGGAACTCCCTTGTGCATCGCTCGCATGAATCGGATGAAGAGGCTTTGGCGAGACCGCAGCCTCCGCCTGCCGAGTCGGGCAATGATTACCGTCAACCAGAGTACCGGGGTGGGGATAATCACCATGATTCTTCGGTTGAAGGTTCCGGCAATCAAACGGGCGAGACTTTTGGCGAACGGACAAACCGCTTTGGGTCATCCGTCGCAAATTTTGGCCGCTCAGTTGTTCACAGGACGACCCGTATTTTTCAGACTGTGGGTGGATGGTTTCAGGAAAAATTTACCGGCCGCAATACGATTGATCCCAAACACGGCCAGGACGAGGATGACGAGCAATCTTCGGATTCCGACGGCCGTCCATTAAACCCAGAGCCCTCGCAACGCTGAGAGTACGTTTGGTTCCTGAGCTATCGTTGAATTAGATTTGTTGTCACGCGCTTTCAGCGCTAGCCGGCTATTTTGTTCTGTTTCCTAGGGCTTCGCCAGGCTTCGCCCTAGGCTATCATGAAACGCAGCTTCGCTACTGAAAGTCCGGGGCGAATGTTTTCGCGGGCAAACCAGACCCGCCGGGATAGGCGCAAGCGGGTAACGTTTCAGCGGCGAAGCCGCGTCTAAAGACAGCCCAGGGCGTCAGCCCTGGGACCTTGTCCCCAAAGCGCCACGCACTGAAGGTGCGTTTCAATTTCGCCAAGGACTGTGGCACGAATGAACGACATCATTGAATTACGTTTGTTGTCACGCGCTTTCAGCGCTAGGCGGTTATTTTGTTCTTTCCTAGGGCTTCGCCAGGCTTCGCCCTAGGCTGTCATGAAACGCAGCTTCGCTGCTGAAGGCGCCAGGGCGAATGTCTTCGCCAGAAACGGTTTCGCGTTACTCCGTTGCGACTGGATGCTTCGCTGCCGAAGGCCCCAGGTGCGAATGTCTTCGCGGCCAAACCAGACCCGTCGGGATAGGCGCAAGCGGGTAACGTTTTCAGCGGCGAAGCCGTGTCTAAAGACAGCCTAGGGCGTCAGCCCTGGGACCTTGTCCCCAAAGCGCCACGCACTGAAGGTGCGTTTCAATTTCGCCAAGGACTGTGGCACGAATGAACGACATCATTGAATTACGTTTGTTGTCAC
>Ga0306920_100002434_pt1 | contig 23561 bp, 20 predicted proteins | sample flu12Cox44000170_FD_204666 | JGI IMG/M metagenome (GOLD analysis project Ga0306920, IMG submission 204666) | Lab enrichment of tropical soil microbial communities from Luquillo Experimental Forest, Puerto Rico - flux4day.12C.oxic.44.000.170 (v2)... | ecosystem: Environmental > Terrestrial >...
CACGTCGAGGGCGACATCGTCACTGGCCGGGTGATCGAAGCTGCAGGGCAACACGTCACAGTGGAGCTAGGTGAAGGCATCCAGGCAATATGCATTGCCAGCGCTCAACCAGCGGCGTCCGAAGTCAGCAAGACAGAAGGCAACCTCGATTTGTCATCGTTGAGTTTGCAACTCGCGGCAAGATGGAAAGGCGGCGCTTCGGCGACATCGCAAGCGAGATGGGAACCGCTTCGCGCCGGACAGGTCCGAAGCTTTCGGATAGCAAAACTGGACCGCGACACGAAAAAGATCGAGTTAGTGCCAGTCGGGTAACTGTCATCACGAGCGAAGCAAGAGATCGAATATACGCGTAAATTTCCTGCGTTCCCATGTTGCGGCTGAAGACCGGTGAGCCATCCGTGCAACAGATAACTGATTAGGTTGCGATCAATGTCTGTGACTCGACGCGACTCTTTAACGAGTATACCCGTTCTTCACCTCTACCAGAGATCGCCACGGAATATACAAAGGCCAACCCTTACCTGAGCAGAACAACAACATTCAGGAGCTTCTTTATTGAGTGGTGTTTTGTCGTTCAGGAGAGGATCTATTTGCCGACGCTGAGTGGGTGCGCCCCGCCGAAGCTGGAGTTGGTTGGCAGGATCTTGACCGTGACCACGCGTCGGCCCTCCAGTTCGATTTGATTATCTTAGCCAAGCACAGCTTCAAAGCCGTCGCACACGTCCCTCATCCGTGGCTCGCGTATTCCGAACCAGCAACAGCACGAGGATCATACCGATAAACGGAACCAATCCTGCGGCCATAACAATAGGGTCGAAGACATGAGACATCATGGACTGCCGCGCATCGGAGAAATGGCCGATCAGCTCAAATGCGACAATGGTACCCAGCCCTGCGCCCGTACCGCTCATGCCGCTAACCGATGCCACTGAGTCCATATGGTAAAGGTCCGACGGCAACACGTTCGCAATCGTGCTGAACGATGCATAGGAGAACGTTGCCAACCCGAATAGCAAAGCTATGAAGGTCACGTTTGTAGTTAGGACCGTGGGTATAAGCAATGTGACCCCGATTCCGCCGAAAACGACCAGTACCTTGCGAGCTGCGCCCAGCGACCAACCGCGCCGTATCAGGAATCCCGACACGCTGCCGGCGAAGAGGTTTCCCAGATCGGCTGCGAGGAAAGGAATCCATACGGCGATCAGCCCGCTCCTGAGTTCAATACCCTTCCCGACCAGGTATATCGGAAACCAGTCGGTCACAAAGAACCAAACCGGATCGGTAAAGGTCTTGGCGATGATTGTTCCCCAGGTTTGCGGCAGCTTTAGCAAATCCAGCCAGGTCATCCGCGTTGAGCTCGCCGGGTGGTCGTCAAGCCCCGGCTTATCCGCAAGAATCATTTCCAGTTCGGCAGGGCTGACGCGTGGGTGGGTTCGTGGTGGATAGTACAGCCGCCTCCATGCGACCAGCCATACAAAGCCGAGCAGCCCTGGAATAATGAACGCTGGGCGCCATCCCCAGCGAAAGTAAATAGGCAAGATAATGAAAGGCGCAAGAGCGCCTCCAAGCGACGAACCACTGTCGAAGAACGCTGTAGCCAGTCCGCGCTCACGTTTCGGAAACCACTCGGCAACCGCCCGAGTAGCACCCGGCCAGTTCGCCGATTCTGCCGCGCCCAGCAAAAATCGGAATCCCATGAAGCTGAGGAGACCATTGGCCAAGGCTGTAGCGATTGATATAAGCGAATACCAGGTCACGGTGAGGCTCAACCCACGCCGCGTGCCAACGCGGTCGATCATCCTTCCAAACACACTCTGTCCAATTGAGTAGGCGATTCGGAATGCAATCACGATGTTGGCATAGTCAGTGTTGTTCCAGCGGTATTCCACTTTCAGATAAGGCGCGACCAGGGAGAGCGTTTGACGGTCAAGGTAATTGATCACGGTCGATGCAAACAAGATGCCGCAGATCCACCAGCGCAACGCGGGAATGGAGCAGGAGCCGTCCCGTCGATTGGCGGGACTACTTTCGGCATCAGATGTCAGCAAGAGCGCGGCTTTCCGTGCTGGTTCGCAGCGGAGTCTGAGGATGCTCCGTAAATCTGCAGAAAATGAACTTGATACCCCCTTACGGAGACCTTGCCGCGGCGCCAAGTGCAAGTTTTGCTGGCAGGTTTTGTCATGGGGATCACATGATTTGGCGAGTTAGCTAGCCATGGTTTGCGTTTCGTTCAGTTGATTTTTTACCGCAGAACTTAACAACGACGCAGAATCCTTGTCTAGATATATGGTCGCATTGGCGTGTGTGCGGAGGATAGACGCCGGTGCCATCGGACTGATTTCACCTTCAAAGCACTCCTTAACCGCCTGGGCTTTGCGAGCATCGGGCACCACCGCCAGGATTTCTTTGCTCTTGAGAATCTGACGTACCGACATGGAAATTGCCTGCTTTGGGACTTCCGACAAATCCGCGAACCAAGCCTCGCCAACCTGTTGTCGCCGGCACGCCTCATCCAAATTCACAATGATGTAGGGCTCTTCGGTGGTAAAGTTTGCCGGCGGATCGTTGAAAGCGATATGCCCGTTTTCCCCAATCCCAAGAAACGCAATGTCAACGGGCTCTGAAGTCAACGCTTGGCCGACGCGATCCATGACTTCAATAGGGTCAGTAGTGTCTCCGTCAAGCAAGTGATACTTCTTTACGCCGGCCTTCTGCACCAGTTGCTCAAGGAGCATCTTGCGGAAGCTCCCAGGATGGGTGATGGGTAAGCCGACGTACTCATCCAGGTGAAATACTTCCACATTCTGCCAATCGATCCCTTGGGCTAGGGTAAGTGAATCCAAGAACTCAAATTGTGATGCGGCTGTCGCGGCGACGATCCGCGTCCGCCCACGCTCCGCGATCGCCCGGCGCATAGCGATCCCTGCCTGGTCGGCCGCTGCCTTGCCCAGGGTCAATTTGTCGTTGAATATTCTAATCCGCATACTGCGCTCCCGGTTGCAATCCATTCAGAACTCGAAGATTATACAGACTCCGTACCGCTGTATCGCAGTCGAGGTCGCCTCGCAAAAGCAACGTCGACACCCATGGTGTCGCTACTGCCAAACGTTGTTTGACTTCGATTCTCAATCAAGAGGATCCTTTCCATGCTAAAGAACCACATGGATCGCAAAAAATCTCTCGACAGAAGATCTGCCCTGCTCCCGACCGCCATCGCACTATCGACGATCCTCTTCACGCTTCCGGGATGCCTGGCGCAGACAATCGTTGTCGACTCGACACCAAGTCATGTCGTGAACACCTTCCGCCCGCTCTACGCGCTCGGGTCAACCGTGGACCGCGTACCGAGCAATGCAACGGACACCTTCTTTCGTGCAGATCAGATCAAACAGATACTCTCAGCCGGTTGGGGAGTCATCAGTTACCGTCAGAACACTGATCTCTTTGTCCAGGCCTGGCACTGGAATCCGAGGGGAACCTGGAGTGATCCGCCGGGCAAGGGGTATTTCGTCGGCGACTCGGTGCCCACCAAGGATATGATTCGTCATTCCTACGGCTATTCTCTTCCACACCGGGGTTTTACCCGCAACAACGGAACGGAGTTTGACGGCTATTCTCGCCTGGATGACGGCGACCCAAAATCTTATTGGAAGAGCAACCCGTATCTGACGCAGACCTTTACTGGGGAGGATGACGCGCTTCATCCGCAGTGGGTAGTGATCAGCCTCGGCAAGAAACAGGCGGTTGACGTGATACAGATCGACTGGGCTGAGCCCTACGCGCGTGTTTATCAGGTGCAGTATTGGATAGGGGATGCGGATCCAATGGACGAGCAAGACAAAGGGACCTGGAAGACGTTCACGTCCGGAAAGGTTGATGAAGGCCGAGGGGGCCAGGCCATATTGCGCCTTGAGTCCTCTCCTGTAGATACCAAAGCAGTTCGGATCCTGATGACTCAATCCTCAAATACCTGCGATACGCATGGTCCGAGCGACCGCCGCAATTGTGTTGGTTATGGCATTCGCGAACTCTATCTCGGAACTATGGATGACAGGGGGCAGGTCAAGGACGTGCTCCATCACTCGCCGGACCAGCACCAGACGCTCACCTTGTGTTCTTCGGTAGATCCTTGGCATCAAGCCTCTGGCCTGTACGTGGCACCTGACCGCATGGAGTCGGGCGACCAACCAGGCTGGGATCTTTTCTTCACGAGCGGAATTACGCGCGGCTTGCCTGCCATCGTCTCCATCGCCATGCTTTATAGTACGCCGGAGGACGCGGCCGCGCAGATGGCTTATATCAAGAAGCGTGGTTATCCGGTCTCCTACGTCGAGATGGGCGAAGAACCGGATGGCCAATATATGCTGCCCGAGGATTATGCGACGCTCTATTTGCAGTTTGCCACCGCACTCCATCGAATTGACCCGAAATTCAAACTTGGGGGCCCGGTTTTCGAGGGAGTCACGGAGGACATCAAGGTCTGGCCCGACACAGAAGGTCGCACTTCGTGGCTGGGCCGGTTTCTTGATTACCTGAAGGTCCATGGCCGTCTGCAGGACTTGGCCTTTATGTCTTTTGAGCACTATCCCTACGACGGCTGCAATACACCTTGGAAGAATCTCTACCAGGAGCCTGAGCTCATCACTCACATCATGCAGGTATGGCGGGACGATGGCTTGCCACCAGGAATTCCGCTGCTCGATACCGAAACCAACGCGCATGGTGGCGAAGCTGCTGTTGATGTATTCGGAGCCTTATGGCTAGCTGATTCGTTTGGAGGTTTTCTAACCGCAGGGGGCCAATCAACTCACTACTATCACGACTTGCCTTACTCGCCGCCGCATCCCGCTTGTCCGAATAGCTGGGGAACTTACCACATGTTTATGGTCGATAAGAACTACCAGATTCGCCAGCGCACCTCGCAGTTTTTTGCCGCACAGCTCATCACGCACGAATGGGCCGAGCCCAATGACGCAGAGCACCGCTTGTTCCGAGCGACGAGCGACATAAAGGATGCTGACGGTCACGTGCTCGTGACTGCTTACGCCCTGCAGCGGCCCGACGGCCAACTCTCCATGATGATCATTAATAAGGACTATGACCACGCATACCAGGTTCGGTTAAAGTTCCACGATGTAGTTGGCGGCAGCGATCGTTTCCTGTCCGGGTCGGTCACCGTGATCACCTTCGGCAAAGCACAATATGAATGGCAGCCCGATCGCAGGAATGGGCATGCCGACCCTGACGGTCCGCCAGTAACATCCAACATCGTGGCTGACTCGAGCACACTGTACAACTTGCCTCCAGCTTCGCTGACTGTACTTCGTGGTCGAAATTAAACGCTGCGGAAATGCAAGTCCGGCCGAGATCCGGGGGGTGTTCGAGTTGGGATCACTTCACCCAAGGGCCTAGGCAGTCCAACTGCGTGACTTTCCCCAAGAGTGCGTGAGTGTTCACATCGTTCGACTGAGGGCAGGCGGGAACTGGCGAAAGAGGCAGTAGTCGTGGGACACTGACACCGGCTTTTTTGCGGGGTTGTGGCGTAACCTGAAACTGCTCCTCAAAGCCTGGCCTATCTTAGATTTACCAGCCTGAATTACGCCAGGTTACGTGCTCGACCACGCGCAGGGGTATCTAAGTAGATACCACGGATATCACTTCAGATACCGGCGCCGCAACTGAAGCGAGAAAGGATCTAAACCGCTTTTTCGCGTCAGAAGGGAACGCAATAAGCTTCCCACGTTGCTCAGGCGCACACTTCGCTTTCGGTTTGAAGCGGGCGGGGACGTAAAATTCAATCACATAAGCCATAAAAACCTTTCTCCAATCTTCTTAGCCAGATGGCGGTTCTTTCATTTCGTACCTCATATGGCGATGTCTTGTTTCCGGCGACTGTGTCCAACTTGCGTCGCCGACACTGAAAGTGGAAGCAACTAGAGTTCCAATCCTGAAGCTGTCCTCGGTGGTCACCTCGAGACCGGGCGACGTTGTTATGAAATCAATGAGATCCGGGGCATTGACTCCGGCGTGGTGCACTGTACCCTTCGTCGGCATGAGCATCGACTCGGAGAACTGATCCAGGTGGGGGATGCCTCTGCCTGCAATAGTCGCGAGTCGTTGGTGGCGCACAGCGGAACCCGTCATCGCAGTGGAACCTGCGGGACCCGAGCGGTCGCTCGTAGCAGGCCTCTGAATCGAGACTAGTGAAGTCCGAGCAACGAACCCCGACGGAACACGGCCGCGTTAAGCAACATGCACACGCAAATAGAACGACGTAGGGCGTGTCGCCTCGGTTTACACTCAGGTTTGCAAGTCCACATTAACAACCACGGTAGAGCCGGAAGAGCAATGAAGAGACGCCGCCCCTTGATTACCTCGCCGCTGGAGTGGGCGATGACGGCGATGCCCATCGCGGCGCCGCTGATCCCAGTTCTCGCCGAACGCGGCGGTACCCAGCTGAAGACTCCACGCCCAGTTCTGCTCGTCGACACCCGAGAGCAGTATCCGTTTGATTTCTCTCGCTTCTCAGCGTGGTTCGCGGGATTCGAAAGGAAAGCTCTCCGCTTGGGCGACTATTCGATCGCCGGACTGGAAGACATCTGTGTGGTTGAACGCAAGGACCTATCCGATCTGGTCCACTCCTTTACCATTAAGCGCAGCGTGTTTGTCAGACGTCTTCAGCTCATGTCCCAATATCCCCATCGTCTGCTCATCGTGGACGCAGCGTTGAGCCAAGTAAAGTCCCGCTACCCCCACTCAGGAACGGATCCCAACCGCATTACCCAATCCCTCATTGCAGCACTGGCCGGCCTTCGAGTGCCATTCCTCTGTACCGAAACCCACGAGTTAGGCGAGGAAATTGTGGCCTCTTATCTTTACCAGGTCCACCTCTATCACTGGCTGGAAGCAAACGACCACGGACGGTTTCTGAGCGACCTCGACTTGTGAGTTGAAAGCTGTTTGCGGCAGATTCGACTTGCGCCGCTTGTCTGTCCAGTAACCTTCCTGGCCCTGCTAAATCGAGACAGATTAAGTGGGGACAATCGTGAGTTGAAACGCGGCTATGTTCTGAGTTGGTCCCGCTCGCCCCTACAATTCCTTCTGGCAGAATGCAATACATGGGAAAGATGTACGGCACAACCTGCCCCAAGGTCTCCCGCGACACCGAGTGAAATGTTGCCGACTGCCAAAGCGTCAGGCCAACCCACCCCCGTCGACGACTAAGTGTGCGCCCGTGATCCATTTCGACATGTCGCTTGCGAGGAAAAGCACGGCATTGGCAACATCCTCAGGAGTGCCGACCCTCTTGAGCGGACGCTCGGCTGCTGCTCGCATGAAATCGTCGAAGTTCTGTCCGAGTTGTTCGCATTCTCGCACCAGCATCGGGGTATCAATATCGCCTGGACAGACACAATTCACGCGAACATTGTCCTTGCCATGGTCGATCGCCATTGCCCGTGTCAGGTTCAGCAGTCCGCCTTTGGCGGCGCAGTAAGCAGCCGCTTTCGGGCCACCCTTGAGGCCCCAGCCGGATCCGGTATTGATGATGGATCCACCACCCTGGCGGAGCATATGGGGGAGCACCTTTCGCGAGAGCAGATATGCGCTCTTTAAGCCTGCGTCTAAAACGGCATCCCACTCAGGTTCTTCCAGTTCCAGAATGTCCTTTCGCACCACGATGCCAACGTTGTTGCACAGAATGTCGATTCGCCCATAACAGCCTACGACAGTCTGTACTGCGTTTTGACAGTCTGTGTCCGAGCAGACATCGCAGGAAACCGATAGTGCCCTATGACCAGCAGTGCAAATGATTTGCGCCGTCAGTAATGTAGCTTCGGCGTCCTTATCCACCACGCCGACAGCCGCACCCTGCTCCGCAAGGCGAACGGCAATACCGCGACCTATACCTGAGCCGCCTCCTGTCACAATCGCAACCCTGCCATCCAGAGATAGCAACCTGGCAGCCTGCATCATTCCGCTTTCCATTTTGGCCTCCATCCACCCAGCCCCAATCTACTGGAAGGCTGCAATTGGCGGGTAAGCTTTGAGCCGCCAAGAGCCCGCTTTTTCAGTCGACTAGCATAGGTGGCGCCGGCAACAGCTGGATTGACGATTGGCCGCTGTGGGCCAATAAGGCACGCTTTTCCGTTCCATTTGCAACTAACGCCATCGTCTCTAGTATCGTGATGGCATCGTTTCTCGGTTCTGGCTGTCGCATGTGAGCCTGTGAGGCCACGCGAGTACAGCCGAGAGGATTCCTTGTTTTCGGGGGTTTACAGTGGCCTTCTGCACCAGCAAGTCCCAACAACGCTATCAGGAAACCCTTGGGGTTCTGATTGAGGGGAGTAGCTCCTCCTCCCGCGGGCCGGCCAGCTATGGCGGATATCCAATCTTCATGGAGAGTGCCTCCGGTTCACGGATCTTCGACGTCGATGGGAACCAATATGTCGACTGGATGATGGCGTTTGGAGCGCTTCCACTAGGACATGCCCATCCGGAGGTAGTCGAGGCCATCGCCGATGCGGCAGCGTCAGGTGCGCACTTCGCGACCGCTACTACCGTGGAATTGGAAGTCGCAGAGCTGCTACAGCGCATGGTTCCAAATGCGGAGCGGGTTCGCTTTGCCAATACCGGTACCGAGGCGGTAATGGCCGCGATCCGCCTGGCCCGCGGGGTTACGGGTCGGCCCATGATCCTGAAATTTGAAGGACACTATCATGGGTGGCACGACGATCTTCTGGTCAGCTCAAATGTGCAGATGCCTGACAGCTTAGGGGTGGCGAGTAACCCACTCAAGATTCCTGACAGCTCCGGCCTGAACCCACGGGCATTGGAAAACACCATTGTAGTTCCATGGAATGACCTGCCCGCACTCGAACATGCCATCGGCAATCATCCTGGCCAAGTTGCCGCCATAATCACCGAAGGCGTCATGGCAAACATGGGAGTGATCGCGCCAGCGGAAGGCTATCTGGAGGGGTTGCAGAAACTAGCTCGGACAAATGGAATTCTCTTCATCCTGGACGAAACCGTTACGGGCTTTCGTATTGCTCCGGGTGGATGCCAGGAGTTCTACAAGCTGTCGCCCGACATCGTAACCTTTGGGAAAGCCTTGGGGTGTGGTCTCCCAGTGGCCGCCGTGGTAGGCCGCGCTGATGTCATGAATGGGCTGCAGTGGGGTGGTGTTTTGCATTACGGTACTCACAATGGATCTCGCATTGGAATGTACGCGGCTCGCGCCAGCCTCAGGGTGCTGACCCGCGACAACAATGCGGCGTTCCGCCATATCCGTCGGATTGCAGAACGGTTGTGTACGGGCCTGGCGGAACTGTTCCACAGCAATGGGATCTCCGCTATTGTGCAAAGAGTGGGGCCCATTTTCCAGATCATGTTTACGGATCGACCTGCTATTCGCGACTACCGGGAATTCTGCAAGCACGTAGACCGCAAGGCCTTTCAGCAGTTCGCGCTGTCTTTATTCCCCCTCGGTGTCTACCTGTCCCCGTTGGCAACACTGCACTCGATCGTTACCTTCGCTCACACGGATGCCGATGTGGATCTCACTCTTGCGGCTTGCCGGAGGCTAGCGCTCGCCTAAGACCGACAGCTTGGACCGTTGGCTCTTCTTTGTATCGACTTGCCAAACAGGCTTGCTAGAGTTTCGCGTAGTTTCGTGCCCTCCGAATGCCTGCTCGCAATCCCCGTGCCACGATTTTGTCGAAGCCAGCCCGCTTCATCGCAGCGACAGTTGCTTCGGCCGTGCCGCCCGGGGTTGCGGCCTCTTTCAGGAGATATGCTGGATTGGGGAATCCGATTTCTCGCCAGTAGGTAACCGCATCGCCCACGGCGTGCGCCGCTACTGTAAAAGCGGTCGCGCGCTCCAGGCCCGCCTCCTGTGCCGCTTGGGCGAGACTTCCCAACGCGTGATATCCGTAGCTTGGCGAATAGGCTACGGTGAAAGCGTCGAATTGGCGTTCGGGAATCTCGATCACCGTGCCGACCTCGGAGAATAGTTTACGAACCCGATGACGTTGCGCCACGGATACGTTTCGGTCAAAGCAGACCGCGGTCAGGCCGCGCTTGATGCAACAAACAGGACTTGGCATGGCTCGGGCCCAGTGAACGGAGGGTCCTAAGACAGAACGGAGTTTCAACAACGGGATTCCGACAACGAGGCTCACCGCCTGAAGCGGTCTGGCTCCAGCGTCGAGTCTAAGCGACATTTCTTTGAGAAGCTGCACGCATGAGGCCGGGCGTACGGCGATGATCAGGATTCCCGCGGACTGCAACGCGGCGGTGAGGTCGCGAGCAATTTCGACATCAAAATCCCTCCGTAGCGATCGCAGCTTTTCTGGATGGCGATCAAAAACCACCAATCGCGGTCTGTGTCCGGCCGCTTTCAAGCCAGAAACAAGAGCCCTGGTAATGCTGCCGCCACCGAGAAAAACGATGTTCGCGCTTGCTCTTGCTCGTTCGGAACCGGTTGGTACGTTCATTGCGTAAGTCATCGAAGAGGTCCGGTCGCCTCTGCTCCGCCTTCCACATTACCACCATGGAAAAGCTGAATGCTGTTCATGCACCTTTAGATTGCCGCTCTTCTTTTCGCGCCGCGGCTTCACTTGGCGCCTGTCGCAGGTGCCTCCTATTGCACCCGAGATTGCCCTACTGTAGGCTTTCGCTGCATGGTCAAATGCCCGTTTCGTTGCATCGCACTGATTGTTCTGCTCATTGTCCCTAGTCTCTCCGTTCATGCGGGAACTTTCACGCTCCAACAGGTGTTGGGATCTCCATTTCCATACGGACTGGTGGCGGCGTCGCACGCGCCGCGTATTGCGTGGGTGTTCAACGCCAAGGGCTCGCGCAACGTTTGGATTGCAGAGGGACCGAACTTCGCCGCGCGCCAGGTAACGCATTACAGCGGAGACGATGGGGAGCCGATCGCCAGTTTGCGCCTCACGCTGGAGGGCCGTACGGTCGTGTACGTCCGCGGTACCGAAATCAACCAGGCGGGCCGGGTTGCCTCTCCGACCAACGATCTCAATCCACGCAAGCAGATGGTATGGGCAATGGATGTGGATGGCGAGTCGCCGCACGCGCTAGGTGAAATGGGCTGCGACGAAGAAGATTGCGAAGACGTGGAGCTCTCCCCAGACGGCCAATTCGCTGTCTGGTCGCCGCGGAAGCAGCTCTGGATTGCCCCGATCTCAGGGACGACGCCGGCACATCAGTTGACCGATCTGCCTGGCAATACTGTCGCGCCGCAATGGTCACCCGATGGCCGCCACATCGCCTTCGTCAGTGATCGCGGCGATCACAGCTTCGTCGGCGTCTACGACTTAGGGCATGAGTCTGTCCGCTACCTCGCAGCGAGTGTTGATCGGGACGTGTTGCCCCGCTGGTCTCCCGATGGCATGCAGATCGCCTTCATGCGTATAGCAGGCGTGAAACGAAGAGAACCTCTCATTCCGGTTCAGCCGCTCCCATGGTCGATTTGGGTCACCGACGCGGCCAACAACGACTGCCACCAGGTCTGGAAAAGCGGTGAGAAACTGGAAGACTCATTCCCCGAGTTGACCGCCAACATTTCCTTCCATTTTCCCGCCAATAACCGCCTAGTGTTCGCGTCGGAACAGGATGGCTGGAATCACCTTTACACCATCGCCACTACAGGCGGACTGCCGGTTCTGCTGACGCCGGGTGCATTTGAGGTTGAAGATGTGACTCTGTCCAGCGACAGAAAGTCGGTGATCTACTCATCGAACCAAGACGACAGCGATCGCCGACATTTATGGCGGGTCGCCCTGCCTGATGGCAAACCTCAGGCCATCTCTGGTGGCGAAACAATGGAGTGGGCTCCCGTCGAGACAGGACTGGGGAGCTACATGGCATGCCTAGGTTCGACCGCCACCTCTCCTGCGATGCCATATCGGATCAGTGCCCGAGGGCGAGAAATGATCGCGCCTTCCGCGCTGCCAGCCGACTTTCCTTCTGCGCAACTGGTCGTGCCCCGGCAGGTGATCTTTACGAGCGACGACGGCTTGCAGATTCACGGCCAGCTTCTCGTGCCTGCTGGGCGCGCTCAGCCGGGTCCCGCATTGGTCTTCAGCCATGGAGGTCCGATTCGCCAAATGATGCTCGGCTTTCACTACATGCAGTACTACCACAATGCATACGCAATGAATCAGTACCTCGCGAATCAGGGTTATGTTGTCCTGTCGGTAAATTATCGGCGTGGAATCATGTATGGCCGCGCCTTTCGCGAACCAGCCAACGGCGGCTGGCGTGGTGGGGCCGAATACAAAGACATCCTTGCCGCCGCGAAATACCTGCAGAGTCTGGCTTCGGTCAATGCCAAGAAGCTCGGACTGTGGGGCGGTTCGTATGGGGGATATCTGACTGCAATGGGATTGGCCCGGAACTCTGATCTGTTCGCCGCGGGAGTCGATTTTCACGGCGTGCACGACTGGTCGATGTTCTTGCCGCGCGACAGCAAATCTCCACCGCCGCCGGACCGTGTCGAGTCCGACAAACTCGCATTTTCAATCGTCACCCAACGCATCAGTACAACTCTGGAAGTCGCCTGTGCTCCTGATTCAGGGCGACGATGACCGCAATGTACCCTTTAGTCAGACGGTTGACCTCGTGCAGCGCCTGCGCGAGAGAAAAGTGCCGGTCGAAGTCCTGGTTTTCCCAGACGAGATCCACGACTTTCTTATGTTCAAGACTTGGCTGAAGGCATACGGCGCTACTGCCGACTTCTTCGCTCGCTACCTCAACAAGCCATAGCACCAACTCGGGTAAGCGAGGCATTTCATCCGGCGGTCTTTTCGCGCGCTCTTGGGCCGCAACGCACCACCGGCTCTCGCCGCTGCCGTCAGAAATTTTCCAGCATCCACCCGTTGCTCTCGACACGAAGGGCGGTCATTCCCAGATGGCACCTTGTCTGGGGAAGGGACGGCCCCTACGTAGTTCGTCGAGATCCTCAGACCTTCGTAGCCATGATCCAACAAACTGCGGTCTAGAACTTGAGGCTCAATAAGTACTGGACCAGGTCACTCTTTTCTCCGTCACTGAGTCCCAGGTTCATGCATTTGTTGTAGTGGTTCACCACGGCGTTCAAATCGGTGAAGCGTCCGTCATGATAGAAACCACCTTTCAAGTGGGTAGACAACGCGCCAAGCGGTGAGGTTCGGTAGTGCAGATCCGGGCCACGATCGGCCTGGAAGCTATCAATGCAGACGTCGCTGGGCTGATGCATGTTCCAGCCCGGTTCGGTCAAGAGCGGCTCAACGTGGCAGTTGTTGCATCCCGCCTTACCGACAAAGAGATCGACTCCTCGCGCGGCGGCTGCTTTGTCGAACGTTACGGTCGGGTCCGGCGAAGGAATTGACAACTGGTAAAGCTGCAGGGCGGCAAGCTTGGAGGTGATGAGATCATCATCGGGATTAATGTGGGGCAGATCCCCAAAGCCATGCGCAGCCGCAATCGGAAATTGGGCTGCATTATTCAGGCGCGGATCGAAAAACCTGCCCGTTCCATGCATATCGAGATTCGCCACGAAGGCGTTCCAGTGTGGTACGGAGCCCCAGCCAAGCCAGGTGTGAAGGTTGACTCCTCCAAGACCAAAAGCGGGAGGAATCAGCGACGCGCCCGGCACATTCGTCCCCGTGACAACCCCATCGGTGATTTGCTGCGGGTTGAATGCCTTTCCATCGAGGTCCAACTCGGCGTCGAATTTTCCAGGACCCCAACTAGTCAACACCTTTCTGACGGTGGCTTGATCAGTGGACAACAAGTTGGCAAAGGAGCTCAGATCGGGTGCAAGAGCGACGATCGCTCCGACATTCAGATTACGATTTGCCCAGCCATCCAGGCGATGACCGATGCAGCCGGTGCCGGGATTGGGTGTGATTTGGCCTGCACAGAGTGCCGGCTCGGAGTTGTCGACGGTAGAGTGACAGAGCGCGCATTGGATACCGACCGAGTTCAGAGTTCCGGTAGAGTTGAAGAAGCCGGTCAGGCCGACCACTGCATTCAATTGCAGCAGCGCCAGGGTGACCGCAGGATCATCGAGATTGACCCGGCCCTTTTTTAGTTGTTGCACCAGGTTGCTGGGCAAGGCGTCGATGTCTATCTTGAGGCCAACCGCCAGAGCCGTTCTTGGACTTACTCCCGGGCCGACTCCGCCGAGACCGGCTCCTTCAATCGCCTGGTGCAGCTTGAGTGTGTCGCCCCAAAATGACTGGCTGCCAAAAGTGTCGAAACGGAAGATCTGCTCCCCCTGTTCCACTTTGTTAACCGCATTTTGGGCTACCGTGTTCTGTTTTGGACTGTGGGCGCTAACCGTTGTTGATCGACTGACGCCAAATATGACGCCGATCACCAACAGCGCGCCGGCTAGGATCAAAGCTGATCGCAGCCTTGGTTGCGACATACAGACCTCCTAATTTTGCAAACGTCGGGAACGCACCCGTGTACTGTTGAGGTGCACTGGGGGACCGCGGAACAAGTCTCGGCTTCACCGAAAAACCACGGGTTGTACCCTGTGAATAGAATTTGAGGCTTTACAGTGTCGAGACTCGCAGCCGTCCTAGTGAGTGGAAGCAAGAGAGGAAGTTACAGAGAGACTGTCAGCGCTTTGTCAACAATTTAATTTGTGAAATCTCATCACGCCTGGCGGTCTACTATCGGGTCGCCATGACTGTCTTGTCGGATGCAGGGCTGTGCTCACACCAGCGTTGAGATAGCCGTTACGATGTAACGGCTTCTCTCGTTATGCAACGTCCTTGCGGCAACGGAAATTCGGTTTGTGAGCTGGGGCGACCCCGCCTGCAAGCCATGGCGAAAGGGTATTGGGCGCCCATTCTATTTGCAGGCCTGTCGTGCGGTGAAAAACGTGAGTGGCTCTATCGATCGCTGCTAGAAGAACAAACTACGGTGCGAGATTACGCTGGTCGGGTGTAGGAGTGCGTTCTTCCTTCCTCTGGCAGTAGACACTACGATCCATGTGGCCATGCAGGCGCGGTAAGTGGATGCCGCAGGAGTACGCCAGAGACCATCGCTAGACCATGCTCGTAGGGGTGGGACGCGATGGGCACGGCACACGGTTGTCGATCACTTTGAGGTTATTAATGGTCAGAAATGTTACTGAACTTTGCAACGAGAGCCGTCGCCGTGAACCAGTGTTTCACTGGGGTGTTCCATATGCCTGGATCAGCTCACCTAGGCCTACCGTCCTTTCCAACAGGCACGGCGCTTCTGGAGAAATGCCGAGATTCCCTCCTGCGCGTCGGCGGCTAGTGAGTTCATGCTCATCACTTCTTTCGCATACGCATAGGCTTTTGGCTGATCCAAGTCGATTTGGGCGTAGAACGCCTGTTTCCCGAGCGCGACCGTCAGCGAGCTGGCTTCAGCAATACGCATTGCAAGCTTGCGGCTCTGTTCCTCGAGTTCGGCGGCCGGAACAACCATATTGATCAGTCCCCATTCGGCGGCAGTTGGGGCATCAATCATCTCGCCTGTGAGCAGCATCTGCAGGGCGCGTTTGCGTCCGACAGCGCGGCTGAGAGCAACCATGGGTGTGGTGCAGAACAGTCCAATCTTTACGCCGGGAGTTGCGAAGGCGGCCTGATCGGAGGCTACAGCCAAATCGCAAGTCGCGACCAGTTGGCATCCGGCGGCAGTGGCGATGCCTTGCACCTCAGCGATGACCGGCTGCGGAATGGATTGCACCCGCGTCATCAGTTCGGTGCAGACGTCGAACACCCGTCGATACTCGTTGATGTCGCGCCCAACCATCTCGGTCAAATCGTGACCCGAAGAGAACACTTTGCCTGTGGCCCGCAGCAACACGACCTGAACATTACGATCACCCGCAATTTCGTTCAGGCAGCCAATCATCTCGCTCATCAACTCGAGCGACAGCGCGTTTCGTCGCTGTGGCCGGTTCAGTGTGACAGTGGCAATCGGCCCTTCGGTCTCGACTTGGATGCCCTCGTATTTAGCTACAGTGGTGGCTTGCGTTATGGACATTACGAAACTCCTTGCGCCGCTGCACGCGATTGTTGACTCAGCAAATTCTTGCGAATCTTGCCGGTCGAGGTCTTGGGTAATGGGCCAAAGTGCTCCACCTGCGGAATTTGCCCACGGACGGCCAGCGCTGGCGCCAGCAAGTCTGCGTCGCCCAGCAGGATTCTCGCCCGGCTGTGGTTCAGGATCGTCACCAGCTCGCCGCTCTGCAGCCGAATGTTGAGCGTGACCAGAACCCCGCCGATCAGCGGGATGGCGAAGTGAGCTTCGAGCGGCAGCAGGCCATTGCGCGCCAGCACGGCCACCCGGTCGCCGGGCGCGATGCCGGCCTGTTGCAAAGCCGCACCGAAACAGTGCACACGCTGCTGCATTTTGGAGTAGGTGAAGCGGCGATCGCCGTCCACTTCAGCCGTGCAGTCGCGGTATGCGGCAGCGTTGCAAGAGAGAAATTCCAGTGGAGTAAGCGCCGACTTCATAACTGCATTCGAGGGGTGGATTTCGGTGGATTATATATCAGAGAGAGCCTGGAGCGCGGTGATAAGGCCGCCGTGGCGAATTGGCATGAGCGAAGCGATGTGGAGCCAAGCGAAGGACGGGATGTGATCGTGTGAGCACATCCGAAGACTGGCCACACAATGAACAACGCGTGCCGAAAAAAGGACAGCCACCGCGAGCACAGAATAGAAATTTGCGGCCAAAAGGGCCGCGCACATCTACAATTTACTGCAACTACAGTGAGCAGGGGGCCAGTAGACGGCTCACGACGCCCTGGGGCGCGATTGGTTTTCGGCGAGTTCAAGGTGCGAAAAATCATCCACGTAGACATGGATGCCTTCTATGCTTCCGTCGAACAGCGCGATGACCCCAAGCTGCGCGGGAGGCCTGTGATCGTTGCCTGGAAAGGCAACCGCTCCGTTGTATGCGCAGCTTCTTATGAAGCCAGGACCTCGGGGGTGCGTTCAGCCATGCCGGCGTTGCGAGCGGAACAATTGTGTCCAGATGCGATCTTCATTGCGCCTGATTTCACACGCTATCGTGCGGTTTCACGCCAGGTACGGGATATTTTCAAACGACATACCTACCTGATTGAGCCATTGTCGCTCGACGAAGCCTACCTGGATGTGACAACGAATAAGACAGGCTTGCCGACCGCAACGCTTGTGGCGCGCACGATACGTGAGCAAATTCGGCATGAGCTGAATCTGACAGCCTCCGCGGGGGTAGCCCCCAACAAGTTCCTGGCAAAACTCGCGTCTGACTGGCGGAAACCTGACGGCCTTTTTGTCATCCAGCCGGAAGAGGTAGATGCATTCCTGCTGCCCTTGCCGGTTGGACGCTTGCCTGGGGTTGGAAAAGTCACCGAAGAGAAGCTCGCAAAACTCGGAATTAAGACCGTGAGCGAACTGCGGTACCTGGACTTATCGGCACTTGAACACCAGTTTGGTCGCTACGGTGTGCGCCTGTTTGAACTCGCCCGCGGTGTCGACGAGAGTGAAGTCATCCCCGATCGGCCTACGCAATCGAGCTCCGTCGAGGACACGTTCGAGCGCGATGTGCCGCTGCTAGAAACCGAACCCATGATCCGACGCCTTGCCGAAAAGCTTTGGTTGGCCTCGCGTAATGAATCACGAATTGCACGCACGGTGGTCCTCAAGCTGAAGACCACCGAATTCAAGACCCTGACGCGTAGTCGTACGCCTGACGTTCCTCCCTCGTCCTGCGAAGAGTTGATAGACATCGCGCTAAAGTTGCGAGAACGCGTAGACCTGAGTCCGCAACAACTCTATCGGCTTGTCGGCATCGGTTTAAGCAACTTCCGCGAACCCGAAGAATTTAACGGGCAGCCTAGTCTTTTCCAACTGCATGAGTGAAGCCTGAGAGGGTCCAGGCATCTGGCGAGAAGGAACGCACTATACTTCCAGCCTTTCAGCATATTCTGTATTGCAGGTCTCAATGTGTTTTTTTGCTCCGACTGCTTAGCTTCACCTTTCAACCTACGGTGGCAATCGTGACTTGCGCGATCGCAAGCATGACGTTCTGTGAGTCCTGAGCGCTTTCTTGCGCCTTTGTTTGCAATAGGTTTGAGGCGTCGGTCTCGTATACTTCTTCACAAGTCGAGGGAGGTCGTGATGGTTCGGGCAAGCCGACTGGTTCTTCTGACCATTCTGTTGTTCGCAGTTCTTGCATTAGGCCAGACAAGCACGCCTGGTGCTCCGTCCGTTCCGCCACCCGCAAACCAAACTGCGACGGCCAGCGGGTTTGATGTCACGGCAGCGGTCGAGACATACCTCTCCAAGATGCCACATGCGCAGCGCGCCCGCTCCGACGCCTATTTCGAAGGCGGCTATTGGCTGCTTCTATGGGATTTTCTTACGACTGTAATCGTAATGGGGTTGCTCTTACACTTTCGGTGGTCGGCACGAATGCGCAATCTGGCGGAACGCATCACCCACTTACGGCCTTTGCAGACAGCAGTTTACTGGATTCAATTCATTGTCGTTGTTTCCCTTCTCACTTTCCCTCTCACTTTATATGAGGGTTATTTCCGCGAGCGCAAGTACGGTCTTCTAAATCAGACCTTCGGCCCCTGGATGCACGATGAGATTGTGATGCTGCTTGTCAGCGTAGTGCTTGGGGCCATTCTGATGGTGCCGTTGTTTGGGCTCGTCAGACGTCTGGGTACGAGCTGGTGGGTATGGGGTGCAACTCTGACGATCGTATTTACGGCGTTCGTGATTCTGATCGCGCCAGTTTACATAGCTCCTTTGTTTAACAAGTACAGGCTGTTGACGGATCCGCACGTCAAGGAACCGATTCTTAGCCTGGCACGAGCGAACGGAATTCCCGCTACCGACGTCTACGAGTTTGATGCGTCGCGCCAGTCGAATCGGGTCAGCGCCAATGTGAGCGGCTTCGCTGGGACGTTGCGAATTTCGTTGAACGACAATCTGCTAAGGCGTTGCACACTGCCTGAAATTGAGACGACCATGGGGCATGAAATGGGCCATTATGTACTCAATCATGCGTACAAAGGACTGGTTATGATCGGCGTGTTGATCGTGATCGGGTTCGCCTTCCTGAACTGGGGCATCAATTTTAGTCTCGCACGGTGGGGTGCGAAGTGGGATGTCCGAGGAATCACCGACGTCGCTGTCCTGCCTCTGGCCGCCATCCTGTTCTCCCTCTACTTCTTTCTCCTGACGCCTGTCACTAATACCATTTCGCGCACCATGGAATTCGAGGCGGACATGTACGGCCTGAATGCGGCCCAACAACCCGACGGCGAGGCTAACGTTGACATGCTGTTAGGAGAATATCGTAAGCTCGAACCTGGACCAGTAGAGGAGTTCCTGTTTTTCGATCATCCCAGTGGCCGGACCCGCATCACCGCCGCAATGCGGTGGAAGGCCGAACATCCACAGTCCGCATCCGCAGAAGAGTTGTCACGACCGATCTTCAACGCAAAATGACTTGTCAGCAGCCGGCGATCAATGTCTAGCAATGCTCTTGATTGTGAGATCGGGATAGTGCATAGCCACATTTTTGGAAAAGCCTGATGTATTCTGAACCTGTACGAGCGCCTGAGGAATATCCGCAGCGTCTCAAGGATCGCGAGGCTCGTGTCGCTCATCACGAGGCGATGGTGTCCGCGTTGGAAGCGTTCGTTTAGTGCTGGCCCTGTTAGCCGCAGACTTCCTCAGTCAGCTCGCATTTTGCCCTGGTGAATACTGCTTTCCCCTGACCTTCACAGGCATTGCAGCGTATCATTCGCGCCTTCTGCAAGCATGATACTCAGCCCAGCGTGCGGTCACGTTGCACAGTGTGGCCTAGCTCGCATCGAAGACCGCTGGTAGGAACGGGAAAGAGAGGCGAACGCTTCAGCGCCCCCCATCATGCCAGCAGACTTGTTACCGTCCAGTTCTGGTAGTCTGGAAATTGCGTGCCAGTGCCCTCCGCGGAACTTCCAATATTGCAATTTCCCATTCCAACTACGCTGCATCCGGGTGCAGAAGAATGCCGCACAGCGAGAAAATATCGCGCGTCAACGTCGTGGACGTTTCCTGAACCTAATCGCCGCCGGACTTACCGTCACAGTGCCCAAATTCCGTTATCCTCTTGATGGAGCAAAGTATTCTGGTGCTCCCGTCTAGGATTCTCCTGCGTTGTCCACCGCTGGCTGGCGGGCCTATGAAGTGCCGCTCGGCGTTGCAAATGGGACATTGGTCGAAGAAGGTTCGCAGGAGGAAATTGTTCCGCACGTGGCTCTGATAGGGATCATTGCTGTTGATCTCCGAAACATAGCGCGCGGAATGGCCGCCGGATTTCAAAAAGACAGTGGTGACGTGTCACCTCCCTCGGGGGCGCGATTTCTCAGCCCGAATATAGAGGGTTCCATCCATGATTCGCGATGCCTTGATTTCTCAACAAAAATGGAATCACCAAATTCGTGTGTCAGATAGGAATACTCTCGCAAGACTTGGTCCATTTTCGCCAACGTGTGTTGATTCAAGAATGCACTTAGAAGTTTGTGGTGGCTGGTTCCCGGCTCATGTGTGCCGGATAGGATTGCATCGACCACGCGCAGCTCGGTGGTGGGGCCAATTTTATTTACTGCCAGACCCATTGTTTCACACACCACTCCGTGAACGGACGCTGCATGTTCCAAGGCCCTCACTACGGTTGTGCCGATGGCAATCAGGCGTCCGCCATCTGCTCTGGCGAGCCGGATCGATCGGGCGGTGGATTCCGGTATTCGATATGGCTCGTCGAAGGGAAGACGTGCATCCAGTTCGTCGTCGCCTGTCGACGAGATTCCCGCGGCATGTGTAATGGTCGCGAAGCGGGCCCCGATCCGATGAATGGCGTTCAGAGTGCGCCAATCCAGGGCGAAACCCGCCGATGGTGGCTCGAACGCGACTGGTGGACCGGCTATCGGTGTCCACGTGTCCCAAATCGCGAGAGGAGTTGAAATGTGGGAATACTGAATGGGGCGACCGTAGCGAGCCAAACCTTCCCAAATGCGCGTGCTAGGGCCTTCAAAACGAATCATCACGAATCGCGGGTGGCCTATTAACTGGAGAACAATTGCTGTCAGAGGCCCCAGTTCAAGAGTATCGCCTGGGCGAAGTTCAGGTGGACTGGGCCGACGCTCAGTAGCCGTGCGGTGATTCCCCTCGCCGAAGATGACGGCGGAAAACTGCTTTACATCTTCGGGGGACAAGGACTCGCTGCCGGCCAACCTCACCTCGATGGACCGGCCCGAGCGCTTATGAACTCCAAAAATGCTAGCCGGTAACGTCGCTGCGTCGTTTGCTACAACGATGTCACCCGGGTGGAGTAAGGTCGGAAAATTGGATCTGAGCAGATCTCTGGTTTGCCCGCGCGAATCGACTACGAGAAGCCTTGCGCCTGCCCGTCTCTGGATCGGAACATTGGCGGGGATCACGGACCGCCCTCCCTTACCGCTGAAAGATGGTGTTCGATCTTTAAGATCAGTTCTCGGGCTGCATCCTCGGGACGCTTGAGTGCAGTTGAGTCGACGTCTGGTACCGCGATTGCATGTAATGGAGTGTCCATATCACCTGGGTCCCAGGAAATGACTTGGATTCCTTGCGATGCCAATTCGGCATTCCAAATTCCACTCAAGTGATGGAGCGCCGCCTTACTCGCAGCGTATGCGCCCCAGTTGGGATAAGCGCTAATGGCAGCGTCGCTCGATATGTTCACAACCAGTGGATGGCCGCCCTCGCGAGCGGAAGCAGCCAAGGCCCCCAACAGCGCTTTTGTCAATCGAAACGGACCCAATAAGTTGGTTTGCAGCGCGACTTCGAAATCTTCGCAATTCGTGTCTGCGAGCGGTGCAAGGGGAACTGGACCAAGACTTGAAGCATTATTGATGAGCACGTCCAGGCCTCCGAGCAGGCCGAGTATTTGGATCGCAATCGAATAAATATCGCCCTTTTGTGACACATCTCCGGTGATTCCGCGAGCTTCTGACCTCTCGCTCATTAGTCGTTCGACCCTGTTCCGGTTACGAGCGACGAATGCCACTCTCGCTCCATGGTCGAGCAGGATCCGCACCAGCGCCAACCCAAGCCCCGACGTTCCTCCCGTAACCGCGGCTCTGATGCCTTTCCAAGCGGCTAATTCCTGAGCTTCGATAACTTCGACGGATGCATTTGCCATGAAACTCCTCATAAACCACGCGTCATTCGTTTGACATCCTTCAAGATGCAAGTTAAAGTTAACTTGAGATTCAAAAAAAATTTTTGCGTACTCGGCAAGACGGAAAAATGGGCGATTTGCTGACAATTTCCGAGATCTCGCGCCGTAGCGGAGTTGCCTCTTCTGCGCTGCGTTTTTATGAAGAGAAACGGCTTATCACGTCGGAACGATCAGGCAGAGGGCATCGGCGTTACCCTCGCGCAGTGCTCCGCCGAGTCGCATTCATCGTGTTTGCCCAGAAGATCGGGCTTTCCCTGGACGAGATTGGCAAGGAATTGTCCAAGCTGCCGGCTCATCATGTTCCAGAACGCCGTGATTGGGCAAAGCTTTCAGGAACCTGGACTAAGCGAATTAACCAGCGAATCGTCGAACTGCAACTCCTTAAGGCTGGACTTACGCAATGCATAGGCTGCGGGTGTCTCTCGTTGGATCGATGCCAACTCTCCAACCCGGGCGATCGGGCCGCCAGATCTGGGTCTGGGCCCCGATATTGGATTGTAAAATCGAAACCTTAAGCCGATAGCCGGTCACAGAACAGCACCGGCCGACCAACATCGGTCGCACCGGCCATAACTCCCGGCCCAGATAACCCACATCCGCGCTGAAATTGAGAAAGTCGAAGGGCTCCTGCCTCAGCTTCCTGATCGGGGTGCGGGGCTGTATTTCTTGGCTAGACGCTATGCGCAGCTTGGTGAATTAACAAAAGCTCTTGCCCTGCTCAAAGAATGCATCCCACTGGACAAAGGATTCGACCCCGGGGATGTGCCTGCGTTCCAGCCCTTGAATCGCAATCCGGAATTGCCGAAACTCTTGGAGCGGGTACACCGCTAGTATCCACCCGTGCGCCGAGCCCGAGTCGCACTGACCATTCAGCAAAACGACCTCTTTCCAGAGGGGCTAGCCGCGGATCCGACAAGGGCGCTCTCTTACATGGGAAGCGTCCTCCACAATAAATCGTTCAATTTCAAGAGGGTGGCCAACCAGTGGATTTTGTCCCCGAGGATGCATACCGCTTGCCCCGTTAGTGGGGGTAAGAGTTGATTCGGTGGACCACAGTGTCTGGGCTGCCACCGCTGCTGATGATGTTTCAGCTTCGGAGCTTGTCCACTTCGACGAATCATGGCAATTTGCTTGAGCGCTTTTACGCGCCGGGCCCGGGGCGGCACGATTTCAATGACCTGGTCGTGCGCCATAAACAGGACGTGTTTGTAACCGACACCGCGGCTAACGAGTTATATCGCTTCGATCAGGTGAATCGTCACTTCACACCTGTTGTTCTTTCTCGCCCGCTTTTCTATCCGAACGGG
>Ga0306920_100002436_pt1 | contig 23549 bp, 18 predicted proteins | sample flu12Cox44000170_FD_204666 | JGI IMG/M metagenome (GOLD analysis project Ga0306920, IMG submission 204666) | Lab enrichment of tropical soil microbial communities from Luquillo Experimental Forest, Puerto Rico - flux4day.12C.oxic.44.000.170 (v2)... | ecosystem: Environmental > Terrestrial >...
TTCCTTTGCCAATAGGGGTACGGGAACATCGGACATTGCCTTGGCTCGTCCGCCGTGAAATGTAAACGCTAACACAAGGCTATCAGGTGAAACGGCGCCGGACCACCGAGTTCAAGGGTGCCACACACCGTTTGCAGTAACAGCGGCCGCGTAAACGCTAGCACTTAGTAGCCCTCCATCGCATCGGAACCGAAATTGACCGCCTCCAACCAGGCGGTCACACAGTATGGCGCTTTTGGGGTTTCTGGCCCGACCACTGGCGCAGATTGCCGGCATCGGATGGATCGCCAGGCTCATCGAGATCCTCGTCCATAAGATGATGAGGTAAGCGTGCCCATAACTGGGGGCACGGTAACCCTTCCAGGGTCACGCACTATTATTCCGTCGCCGAAGAATCTTGGGATAGCAATGGCCGACACACGCATTCTCAAATCGAAGATCGAAGATCGAAGACTACGTACGCGACTGGTTAAAGGTGAAGTTCGGACAGCCTTTCCACTCCAAGTTTCTTGCTTTGTGTGGCGTTGAGGGCAAGCCCAGAACTCACGAATTCGACGCCGTCTCCGAAGACGGCGCGATTGTCTGCAGCATCAAAACCGCATCATGGAAAACTAGCGGCAAGAAGCGAGGCTCTGGAAAGGTGCATGGAGCTTACATGGAGCTATATTTCTTGGACCATGTATGCGCGAGCCAAAGATACCTGGTCCTCACCGATCCAGAATTTGTCGAGTGCTTCAAGCGCGAAACAGCAGGCAGGCTTGGAGCAACCATATCAAAATACAAGAGAAATCTGGTGCCGGCGGCGGGAATCGAACCCACGGCCTAGGGATTATGAGACCCTCGCTCTGCCACTGAGCTACGCCGGCACTAGGCAATTTTCCATCGTACGAAGTATGTGCGGAGAGTGTCAAGCAGACCGGCGACAGCCGCGACAGCGCGACAGCGCAAGAATTGACACGCGAAAGAATATCGCATAGCGCGCGAAGCGGTTCCGAAGCGGAACTATAGCTCCTAGTACGGAAGTACTAGAAGAGCGGGACTCCTGTACTGTTGCTGCTGCCGGGCACGAAACTGTACTTTCGGGCTGGTAAGTGGTAGGCGAACCCAACGCCATACGAATGAATGGCGAAAAAGGGCTCGGAGCTGCCGTTTACATTTTCTTTACAGACCCTTGATGTGTCGCCCTTGACACTATCCGAATAAAGGATAGAGTGTCTCCGTCGGTTACTTCCCGCTCACGGAGGCACCATGTCACGCAAACTGGCGGCATTCGTTCTGGTTCTAGGAATTCTAGTATGCTCGATGGGTCTGAAGACTGTTCTCCGCGGTGGTAATGGCAGTAGTGCCGTAATGATCGCAAACGGACCTGCGCCGCCTCCCACGCCACCGACGAGGTAACCTGGTTCAAATTAGAACGCGGGCGTCAGAGTTCGCGTGCTAGTATAAGGGACCAGGGAGAAAGAGAGAAATGCCTGGTCCACTAGCGCTGGCGGTTTGGTATGTAGGCATCGTCCTAGAGATCGCGTTTGTAGTGTGTTCGATCGCTCGCAAATCTTTCTTCCGCTATATCTTTCTTAACGCCTATTTCCTGCTCGGGCTTGGATCCGACGCGGGACGGTACTTCTTTCTGAGCAAGTTCGGTCAGGCCTCTGACCAATACCGCTACGCCTACTTCTACACCGATGCTCTGCTTACTCTGGCGCTCTACCTAGCGTTAATCAGTCTTTATTCGTGTGTGTTCGGCGAACTCCGCTTCAACAAATATGTGAGGTTCGGCGCGGTGGTTCTGCTGCTGGGCACCGCCCTGTTTTCCTATGCGGTCGTCGTTCAGTCGGAGCAGAAGCTGGCGACGACGTTTGCTTACGAGCTATCACAGAATCTCTATTTCGTCGGCTTGGTGATGACCTACATTCTCTGGGGCGCGGTGCTCAAATTACGAGAGACGCGAACCAGAGTGGTGCAATTTATTTTGTCGCTTGGCCTTTATTTCAGCGCCTACGCGGCTTGCTATGCGCTGGCGAATCTCAGCAGTCAATATTCGGTCGTGAACTACATGTCGGCGGCGATTGGCTGCCTGTTGCCGTTGGCGTGGACCGTCACGATGCTGCGGCACAGTGAAGAGTCACGGCTCGAACCGGCGCGCCTGTTGGCGGTGGCGCGATGATGGCGGCTCTCATCTTTGCGGTCTCGGTCGTAACGCTGCTGATGTTCTTTGTCTCCTACTGCCGCTCCCTGACCGCCGCGTCGTCCCGCTATGAGATATCCAAGGAAGTGCGCGACGTAACCGGGATTCACGCGTTCGCCTCGGGAGCGGATTTTACGCGCGTGATGCAGCTTCTCCAATTGTGCCCGGAAAGGCCGGAGGACCGGCTTGGCCTTCGCGCGGTGGTATACTACTACGAGATCCTGAGCCTCTTCGAGAAGACTCTCGCGCGCCTTACGCCCTCCATTCAGTTGTGGGCGGAGCAGGAGCGGGCCGGCTGCGCCAATTTTGCGGTGGTCACCCTCGACCGGCGCATTGCTTTCAGTCGCGAAATCCTCGCGCAGCAAGGCGAGCTATAAGCTTCGTCAAGCTGACTTTTTCCGCACATTCCCGAGTTTCCCTTCTATTCGACCTGCCGCAGCAGTGGTATGCTAACAAAGTCTCCTCCTCACCGGAGTGGGAGCGTCCGCAGCGCAAAACCGACCGGTGAATACAATCTGCTCTCAGTGTGGCTCCGTGCTCGCTTCGGGTGAGCACGTGTGCTGTTTCTGTGATTCAAGCGAAGTGCTTCCTTCGAAGGAAGCCCCAGACAAAGCGCGAGCAAATCTCGCGGCGCAGCGCTCTCTTAACGAGGAGTGGCGCGGCGAGTTGAATGAGCGTGTCCAGGCTTATCGCGCAAAGCGGCGAAGGCCCGCTCCGCATGAGGCGCAGCACGCGCTTCCGTTCGATGACCGCGCCGCTTCTCCGCCCGGAAATGTGGCTGTCGAGGTGCAAGGACGTTGCGCGGCCAAGCAAACGTCCGAGGACGATTTCGCCTTCACGATTGCCATCGGCCGCCCCGGCAAGCCAGAAGAACCGCAGGACCCGAGCTTGTTGATCGATGTATCGGTTCCCCCGGAAGCAGAAGGCCAAGCGGCCGAGCTGGACGTGCAGCCTTTACTCTCAGTTCAAACGGGCTTGTATCCGGTTGCCTCGCTGTACGACCGCCGTCGCGCCCTGCTGATTGATGCGGCGTGTCTGGCATTCGCCTACGGCGGCTTTCTCGCGTTATTCGGCTCGCTCGGCGGACATTTTGCGTTCAACAAACTCAGCGCCGCCGTCTACTTTTTCTCATTCGCTTTCGTCTACCTGCAGTACTTCGGTCTGTTCACGATTTTCGGTGGCAGCACTCCCGGAATGATGCTTGGCGGACTGCAAGTGGCGAGCTTTAGCGGCGATCTTCCAACGCCTCGCCAATACATGCTGCGGGCGATCGGATATCTGCTGTCAGCCGGCACATGTCTCCTCGGTTTTCTCTGGGTGTTTTGGGACGAGGACGGCTTGACCTGGCACGACCGCCTCTCGCAGACCTATCTGGCTACCGTTGAAACGTTCGTCGAAACCGACATCTCTCATCCCGCGACTGCGCGCTAGCTCGAAACGGCCGGCTTTGCGCGATTTCGGGGACAGGAACCGTCACGTGCCGCGTGTCTTTCGAAGCGGAAGATTATAGGAAGGGACAAAAGCGCGTTCAGTCACCCAGCGGTCGCTTCTTCACAACCTTTTCATCGGAAGCAATCTTGCCGTCACGAATAAAGATGACGCGATGTGCGTGTTGGGCGATATCCATTTCGTGGGTAACCAGGATGATGGTGTTTCCCTGGCGGTACAAATTCTCGAACAACCCCATAATCTCTTCGCCGGTTTTGGAGTCGAGGTTGCCGGTCGGCTCGTCTGCCAGCACGATCGAGGGATCATTCACGAGCGCCCGCGCAATGGCCACGCGCTGGCGCTGCCCCCCGGAAAGCTCGTTGGGTTTGTGATGCATGCGGTCCGTCAGATCCACGCGCTGAAGCGCAACCTTGGCCTTCTGCACGCGCTCCTCGGCGGGCGTGCCGTTGTAAATCAGAGGCAGTTCGACGTTGTGAAGCGCCGTGGCGCGCGGAAGCAGATTAAACGTCTGGAAGACGAAGCCGATTTCCTTGTTACGAATGTAAGCCAACTCGTCATCGTCCAGGTCGCTCACCAGGCGGCCCGCAAGCCAATAACGTCCGGAAGTCGGAGAGTCGAGGCACCCGATCAGATTCATCAATGTCGATTTCCCTGAACCCGAAGGGCCCATGATGGCCACATATTCGCCCTTGCGGATTTCCAGATCCACGCCTTGCAAAGCGTGCACCTGCTCTGCGCCCATCTCGTAGGTCTTGATCAGGCCCTCGGTGCGAATGACGATTCCGGCGTCCACCAGGTCTTGCCGGAACGATTCAGCGGTAGTTGTCTCAGCGGGCATCCTGTTCTCCCTGTCGTCTCTTATACTATGGCGTCTCTTCGGTCTTCTTTGGCGCGGAGTTATCCACCTTGACCGCGGCTTCCGGCTTCAAGGTGCGCAGGGCCTTGTAGCTGCCCACAACAATCTGTTCTCCATCCTGAAGGCCCTTGGTGATTTCAATGTCCGTGACGCCGGAAATCCCGGTTTCCACCGGCCGGAAAACCGCCTTCTTGCCGCTGACCACAAATACGCCCTGCACCTCGTCCTTCTTCGGATCTCCTGCAACGGCCGGAGGTGGAGCCGCGAGTGTCACGCTGCCTTCTTTCTTGGTGTTCTTCGCCGCTTCTTCCAGATCCTTGCGCGACCTTACTGCCAGCGCCTGAATTGGAATTGCAATCACACTTTTCTTCTCGGCCGTCTTGATCTTCGCCGTCGTCGACAGGCCTGGCCGCAGATTCTCCGGCGGATTCCCGAGCGTCACCACGACCTTAAAGTCTTTCGCTTCCTGATTGCTGGTCGTCGTTTGTGTGGTCGCAAGTCCGGAACTCCGCAAAACAGCCTGCGAGCCAATATCCGTGACCTGGCCTTTGAAAACTTTTCCCGGAACGGCGTCGATGGTCACATCGGCATCCTGACCGATTTTCACATTTACGATGTCCGTTTCGTCGACCTTCACTTCCGACGTCACCGTCGACATATCCGACAGCGTCATCAGAAAGCTTCCCGTCGCATTCTGAATGCCAGGGACAACGTACTCTCCCAACCGCACCGGCAAATAACTCACAATTCCGTTGATTGGCGAATAATAGGTCGTCTTCGACAGAACGTCCTTTTGATGCACTAGCACGGCTTGGCTCTGACCCAGTTGCGCGCGCACCTGCTCAAGCTGCGCTTTCTGCGCCAGCATACGCGCCTTGGCTGCGTCAACCGAGGCCACCGCCGCGTCATACGTCGTCTTGCGCTGGTCAAACTCCTGCTTTGCGATCAATCCGTCCTTATACAGGCCCTGGCCGCGGTCATAATCGAGCTTCGCTTTCTCGAGGTTTGCCTCTTGCACAGACAAATCGGACTGCGCCGCCTTGTAGCTCGCTTCCGCCGACTGTACTCCAGAGTTGAGCGCGTTCATCGCCGCGGCTTGTGCTTGAACGTCCGCGCTCGCTTGCACGTTGTCCTGCAGGGCCAGACGATCGCCCTTCTTGATGTGGTCGCCTTCCTTCACCAGGATGTCGGTGATCCGTCCGAAGCCTTGCGCGGTAATGTTGGTGTAAGTAGTGGGCTTGATTTCGCCCGAGGCGGTCACTTGGGAAACCAGCGTTTCCTGCTTGGCGACTTTGGCCGTTTGCACCGTTACCACGCCCTTGTTGGCCTGGTTCACGCTGAACCACACAATCCCGCCCACCACAACTACCCCGGCAAGACCGATACCGACCTTCTGCCATGTCTTCATGCTATTCCTCTCAGGTTTTTGCTGCAGACCACCCGCGCAGGAACACTCGAATTCCTATGCCGTTTCGCGTCTGAATCTAATACGACCTGCTAGGGTCAAATGTTTCGCAGGAGAATCCAGAGAGCACCGGGCGGCCGGGCTGCAATCGTTTCGAAGTATCCTGCCCGTGATGCAAGGCTCCCTAAACCACTATTGTAGGTCTAACGCACAGGAAAGAAAAGGGTTGCAATAGCCTGCGCAACCAGCGACCACTCCATCCCTATTAGACGCGACGCTCTTCGATTTTGTCGCCTCGCACACCTTAAAAGCATGTCCTTCTGGAGGGCTCCCCTTGACCACAGGAACAGCGATTTGCCGCCGCAAAAAAAAACAGAAGGAGAACCCTTGGCGAGCTCCCCTTCCGTCTTTGGGGTGGTTGTGGTTAGAAAGTGAAGCGCAGACCGAATTGCAGCTGGCGCATGCCGTTTGGCGCGTTGGGCGAAGCGTCGGCCTCGATGCCACTGATGATGCCGCCGCCGGAACAATCGACACACGTGTTGCCTTGGGTCGAACCGAAGCCCAAGACCGGGTGGTTGAAGACATTGTAAGCGTCAAATCGGAATTGCGCTTGGTATCTTTCCGTGATGCTGAAGTTCTTCGCGACGGAAAGATCGGAGAAGAACGCATGCGGGCCGCGCAGCCAGTTCCTTCCGGCGTTGCCAATGTGCCCGCAAGCAGGCAATACAAACGGGCCGGAGGTAGGCCGTGCGAGCGTGCAGGCGTCCGTTGTGGCCGGTACCGGGCCATAGGAAAGTGGTGCCACCGGGGTGAACCATCGGAGGTTGCCTTGAGCATCGCGACTCTTGCCTGTGCTAAACGACTGCCCTGACAGCAGGTCCGGCCGGCAATCCACGTCTCCACTGCCCGTGTGCACATCGGAAATGTGGGCGCACTCGCCAATGGTTGCGGTAAACGGCAAACCTCCGCTCCAATTCGTGGTGTTCGAGACTTGCCACCCCCCAACCAGGAAGTTCATGGGGCGGCTAACTCCGGACAGGTATTTCTTTCCCTGCCCGAACGGGAGTTGGTAGACTGCGCTCATGACCCAGACATGATTGCGGCTGAAGTCGTCGGGTCCATAAGCGATTCTGTTGTCGACAGAGTAGTAATTGCTGTCGTAGTTGTACGCTTGCGAATAAGTGTAGTGCGCCAGCAATTGCAAGCCCTGCGAGAAACGCTTTTCGACCTTGACCTGGAAAGCGTTGTAGTGCGAGCTGGCGTCATTTCCAAAGTAGTTGCTGACGTCGGTCGAGCAGCAGGACTCGCCGGCAGCCGTGAAAGCTGGGATCCCATTCAGGAAGAGACGCCGCCTGTTGTTGATGGGATCTAACGGCAACGCTACAAAGCCGGAAGCGCCTAAATCGACTCCGGGTCCGATAGCAGGTTCATTGGTGTTATAAGCCGGACCGTTGCCAGCGAACACATGAGTACCTTTGTTTCCTATGTAGGCGAGTTCGAAATTCATCGTTGTTGTTATTTGTCGCTGGAACGTAAGGTTCCATGCATCCAGAGTCGGCAAACGTTGTACAGTTGGCCGAATTCGAGGATCCACGTTGTTCCCGGGGCCGCGGAGCGGGAGAATCCCATCCGAAGGAATGGTGATTGGTGCAAGCGCTGGAGGACCCTGTGCAAGGGTGAAGACGGCGACGCGGTTGTTGGTGGCTCCGGGGAAAACGGCGGAAGCCTCAACGTCCTGATTAGCTAAGACGGGCAGGTTTTGAGTGACCACGTGACCGAAGTTCGAGCCGAATACGCCAATATCGAAGCTCCGGCCGTATCCGAGGCGTACGACGGTCTTCGAATCGTACTGATAAGCGACGCCGAGGCGCGGCGCAAATGCCTTTAGAGTGTTGTCGACGTTGCCGCTCAAGCTGTTATTGCCATAGCCGCCAACACGAATGAACCCCCCGCCTGGAGCAATGTTGGCGAAACCGCCGTTCCCCTTGCCATTTACGTATTCAGGAAAATAGATCTCCCAACGGAGGCCATAGTTAAACGTAAACTTGGAGGTAACCCGCCAAGTGTCTTGGCCGTAGAAGAAGGTACGCCACTGGCGTTCGGCAGCGTTCAGGCTGGTGCTTACAAAGCGATTGAAGGAGGTTACATCACCAAGAAGGAATGTCGCCAAATCAAGGCCCGCGTTTCCCTTAAGCGACGTGTCCTGGGAATCGAAGTTCAGCTCACCGGTGCGATTTGCGTCGCTCGGCACGCGCAAGTTCTTCGCGAAGCGTACATCGGCGCCAAACTTGATCTGATGATTGCCCAAGATTCGCGTCCAGTTGTTAACGACTTGGAACTGGTCTTCCTTTTCGGTCAATGGACAGTTACAACGCCCTACGTTTAAGCCGTCACCGAAGGATCCCGAATCAGCGCCATTTTCGCTGGCAAGGCCATTCCTCAAACCGTTTCCGGCAAAATGGAATCGCGACAAGCCCGTGGTGTCCGGCGTGCCTTGGTTCAACCCCGGAATCCCGAAAAGATCCCGCATGGGGTTGCTGTTCGCGTCTGAGTATGCCGTTTGCGGATTGTAGTGCAACCAGCCGAAGCGCACGTCGGTTAGCCATTTCGTCCCAAGGGCTTTGTCGAACCCGGTCGCTAAACTATAGTTGTGAACGTTGGAAGTTCCGTTTAGGCCGGCCGGCCCGACCCCAGGTCCCCCGAGAGTTCCCAGCAAGCCGGTTCCTGACAGCGAGAAGTAGTCTGCGCTAAAGCGGCCAAAGATTTGAAAACCCCTGGGCGCACTATAGTCGGAGCGGATATCGAAACTGTTCTGGTTATAGGGTCCGGAGCCAGAACCCACAAAGTTATTGGTCAGGCCAGCCACACCGGGCGCGTTCGGCTTGGGAAATAATGCCAGGACTTTTCCGGCCTGAGCAGAGATCCGCGATATGGGGATCAAGTTGCCCGCGAAAGGTGCGCGACACGAACCGTCTAAAGTTGGAGGGGCCAGCGGAATGCAGGTGTTAGTTGCGGGGTCATACACCTGGCCTCCTTGGGTGATTGGGCTGGTCCCGCTGACGTTGGAGCTGAGATATTCGCTCAGGTTGCAGAAACCTGGAGTTGCACTGCTCGCATTCGTTGCCGGGTTGCATGTGCTCTGCACCAGCGCTGTCGGAATCGTCAATAAATCAGTGATACCGTTGGTTTGCCGAGTGCCCTGATAGTCGCCAAAAATGAAGAGCTTGTTCTTGATGATTGGCCCGCCAGCCGCACCGCCAAACTGTTTAAAGTTAGCGAGGGGCAAGACGTTGTGTGGCGGCGCGTTCTTGAACGGGTCACGCGCCTGTTGGCCGTCGTTGCGCCAGTCATAAAAGCCGGTGCCGTGTATGTCGTTGGTGCCCGACTTAGTCTGCACGGTTACGACACCCGCTACAGCCTTGCCGAACTCCGCATCGTAGTTTTGCAGTGTAATCTTGGATTCCTGGATCGCGTCCAAGTTAGGGTTAACAACGATAATCCCGAGGATCGGGTCTTGATTGTCCGTGCCGTCTAACTCAAACGCTGTGCCGCTGAAATGTTGGCCGTTGACGAAAATCTGCTGACCGCCTTGAGGATTTTCCGTAGCCGCATGACTCCAACCTACCAACTTCTGCGTGCCCGGCGAGAGCAGTTCGAAGTTGGTGAAGTTCCGGTTGAGAATTGGGAGATCCTGCACGTAGCGCTGGTTGAATTCGATGGCCACGTCCGAACGATCGGTTTGTAGTTGCGGGACTTCACCGGTGACTTCGACGGATTGAGTCACCTCCCCCACTGTCAATTGCGCGTCACCGTGAAGAGCGGTATCAGCAGAGACTTGGATACCTGCAATATCGTAGGCTTTGAACCCGGAGGCCTCAATGTGTACGCGGTAGTTGTCTGGGATCAAGTGAGTAACGGTATAGAAGCCACTCTCATTCGTGGTGGTCTCTTCGCTAGTCCCTTTGGTGTTGGACGTAACAGTAACTTTGGCCCCGACCACCGCCGCACCTTGCGGATCGGTGACAGTCCCAATGATGCTGCCATAAACGGCTTGAGCGCAGGCCGTCGAAGCAGTTAAGCCAAAGATGAAAACGCAGGCGAGCAACAGCCCTACAAACGTGCGCCTTCTCATTCCACTCCTCCTAAGAACCGGATTCCCAGCAAAAGCACCCCAATTGCAATCTCGGCAGCCTGCCTTCGGGGCGAGGCCCGAAGACGGGAACGAACGCACCATCAAGAAAAGTGAAAGAGGCTAAATGGAGACACCACGAGACCAGCACTGCCGTCGCGATACGTAAGCCCCCAGCCTTCCCTTGCTCACTCGCCTCGAACGGGCCCAAAAGTAAGTTCCCATCAGCGGGGAGGAAAAGAGCCGAGACGCTCCTGCACCAGAGCTCCCCCGAACAGGAAGTTGGTCCTCGAGTGGAAAATGTGCTCGAGACTATTCATCTTTTCGAACGTTGGCGCAAGTTTCCGCAGGTTTGATACGGTTACACGAAATAAAGCACGGACTTGCAAGGGGATGGGCGAATTGATAGGCTCCTGTTACGTCGATGTAACCGGAGCAGTTGTGTCCGAAAAGTCCCCATTGTCGGCCGCTGTGGATCGCTTAGTGGCCAGCCACACCCTGCATGGTTCCGAGTCTCTCTGCAAAATCCTACGGTATCTCGCAAGGAGGGCCCAAGAGCAACCGGGAGTCCAGGTCAAGGAATACCAAATTGCGACGGAAGTGTTTGGCCGGCAAGCGGACTTCGACCCGCAGCTAGACGCTTTCGTCCGGGTCCATGCAGGCCGACTGAGAGCAAAGCTTTCTGAGTACTACGGGTCCGAAGGAGCAAGCGACCGATTGGTTGTGGAATTGCCCAAGGGTAGCTATGCACTAACGCTGCACGAGCGAGCCGTCGCGTCTGGCGGCAACGGAGCGACCGCTGATTCGACGATAGCCGTGGGGAGGGCCAGCACCCCAGTGGGCAAACAGCCGCTCGTACTGGTTTTGAGCGCCGCCCTGATAACAGCTCTTCTTCTCCTTATCGGGTGGCTGGTTGCGAACCGCAAGGATCCGAATGCCGTATCTCGGGAGCCTGCGGCAGCCGCACCCGCTGCGTTCCGAGTGTTCTGGGACGGATTCGCCCGAGAAGACCAGGAACCATGGGTGATTTTTAGCAACGCCGCGTTTGTGGGGCGGCCAGACACGGGGATGCGATATTTCGACGCATCCAAAGATCGGAATGCGCGAATCCTGGATTATTACACGGGCGTAGGTGAGGTTCTCGCCGTTCACAACCTGGATCTGGTGTTCGGTGTTTTGCAACGGTCTGTGCGCGTCAAGCGGGGGAGCTTGTTTTCTCTCGATGACGCGAAGAACAACGACCTGATTTTCATCGGTTCTCCTTCGGAGAACTTGACGCTCCTGGAGGTTCCCAGCACCACGGAGTTTGTATTCAAGCGAATCGAGAAAGGCGTTCGAGCGGGCAACGTAGCGATTGTGAATGTTCACCCGCAGGGCAACGAGGCTCCGGAATTTCTGGCCACTCCTTCAAACGTCCCGCTGACCGAAGACTACGCAGTCGTGGCCCTGGAGAAAGGGCTCAATCCACAGCACTCCGAGTTGATTCTTGCCGGGACGACGACGTTGGGCACCCAGGCCGCGGTCGAATATGTGACCAGGGAAAATTATCTGAACGATTTGCTGCACGGCCTGAATGTGAGCAAGGCGAGCGAGTTGAAGCCGTTCGAAGCGGTCATTCGTGTCAAGGTTGCTCGAGGAGTTCCCGTGGAGTCTTCGATGGTGGCGCTCCGGCTTCCCAAATCGTAGACAAGTCGCGTCGAGTCACGGCCGGGGTGCAGCCAGCTTCGGGTCCAGCGACGCAGCTTTCTCAAACTCTTGCCGCGCTTCTTCCTTCTTTCCCTGCTGCTGTAACGCAAGTCCCAACTCGAAATGAGCGGGAGCGTAATCCGGCGTGGCGGCGAGGGCCGCGCGGAACTGCGCGATCGCATTTTCCAGGTCACCGGTCGCGCGCAGGCGCTTACCCGAATTTGTGGCGAAGACCGCCGCCTGCAAGTCCGTGTTGCGCTTGGCCAGGTTTGCGCCGGCGCGTGATTCCGCGGCCGAGCCTTGAGTGTCGCCGAGCTGTCGAAGGACCGCTCCAAGAGTCGTGTGTGCACCGGCAAAATCGGGTTCGAGGCGAATCGCTTCTCGAAGAGCCGCCGCAGCTTCGTTGAGCTTGCCTTGCTGCTTCAACACCGTGCCCAGCGTGTAGTAGGCCTCGGCGTAATCGGGTTTCGCGCGAATGGCGTTTTGTAGTTCGCTAGCGGCGTTCTCCAGGTCGCCCATTTGCCAAAGGGTGACACCAAGGGTGTAAGGAGGATCGGGCTGCGATGGATCGAGAGACTCGGCTTTGCGAAGTTCCGCGACGGCCTCAGGCAACTTGTCTTGAAGTTTAAGCGCGAGCCCAAGGTTGTAACGAACTGACTGGTTTCCGGGCTCGCTCGCAAGGGCTGATTGAAACTCCGCGACAGCCGCGGTGAAATCGCCTTTTTGAAGATAGGCAGCGCCGAGATTGCCCCGGTACGAAACATCATCTGGGCGCAAGCGAAGCGCTTCCTTGAAAGCCGCAATCGCGCCGTCCCCGTCGCCGAGCTGCAAGAGCGCCAGTCCCAGATTGTTTTGACCATTCGGATCGTTCGGCGCGAGCCGGATAACTTCACGAAAAGCCGCAGCCGCTTCCTGCGGGTTGCCGGCTCGCTGCAACAGCAGTCCGAGTTGATTCTGCGCTTGAGGTTGCTCCGTACTCAGGCGGACCGAGGACCGAAGCGCCGAAATCGCTCCCGGAGAATCACCCAAATCCCGGCGCGTGATGCCGAGATAATAAAAGGCTGGAGCCAATTGAGGTTCGAGTTCAGTGGCCGTCTCGAGGTGTGTGGCGGCTTCCCGGAATTTCTTCTGCTCGAAGTAGATCACTCCCAAATGTAGGTGCGATAGTGCGTAATCGGGTTTGAGTCTAATGCTGGTTAAGAATTCCTCGATGGCTCCAGAAGAATTATTTTCAATGGCATAGAGGGAGCCCTGGGCATCGTGCAGGTCGTAGCGGTCCGGCGCGGCTTGCAACGCTTTGCGAAGCGCATCCTTCGAGCCGACAACATCGCCGGAAACCTGCAAGGCACGTGCCAGAGCAAACTGGACGTCGGCAGACTGTGGCGCCAGACGGACCGCTTCACGCGCTTCGGCGAGAGCGCCCTTCGTGTCTCCCGTCTGAAGAAGCGCGGTCGAAAGAGTTCGATGCGCCTCAGCCGAGTCGGGGTTCAGTTGCACGGCCGTGCGCAAGTGAGGAAGAGCCAGCTTGATTTGGCCCTGCGAGAAAAGAATCATTCCCAGAAGATTCTGAGCCGTGGCATCGTTTGGATTGCGCTTGACGAACGCCTCGAACGCTTTTCGAGCTTCTGCGAGGTCTCCGCGCTTCAACGCCGCCACGCCGTCGGAGTAGAGGGAATCAGTCTTTGGGGGAGCAGCCTCCTGCTGGGCGCACCTACCTGCTGGCGTCAGCGCAAGTGAGCTGCAAAACAGCAGAAGAGCCACCGAGATCCGAAGCAAAACCAAGCACGACAGCAACCCGAAATTGTTCGCTTCCCCCAAACGGTCGGACCTCCTGTCCACCAATCGCGCCCGGTTTACATACTAGCATCGTCGATGACAGAGGCAGTGCGCACGAGGCGATGGAAGAAAAAGAAGACGCATATGGAGACAGGAGCCAGGCTCAAGGTTGCGCTCCAACGCAGACAGGCGCAGACTACAACTCGCGCGAATCGATAATGCGGTCGACCTGTCCAATTCTGGTTTCACTCGCCTTGCTTTTTCTCGTTCCCTTGCTCTCGAAGAGGTCTTCTGCCGCAAATGCTCAGCAAATTGGGATTGCCACAGCAGGTAAACAAGAGCAAGGCAGCCACGCAAAATCTGCCGAACGAACTTGCGCCGCTTGCCATGAGCGGATTGTCCGAAGTTACTCCGAGACGGCGATGGCGCTCGCCGGTGGTCCGGCTTTGGAAGCCCTGATTCCGGGAGAGTTTCAGCATCAACCTTCCGGCGTTCGCTACCGAATTTATGCGGAAAACGGAAAGGCGTGGCTCAGCTTCGAGCGAAATGGCGCCGACGCCCTTAAAGGCACGCGGGAGTTTTCTCGTCGAGGCCGCGAAGCAGTACCCGCACGATTCTGCGATCCTGAGCGCTTACGCCTACCGCGAGTTCGAGCGCCACCAGGTCCAGCAGGCCAAAGAACTGTACGAAACGGCACTCCCTTCCGATCCACTCCGATGCCGACGCCGCCGTGAACCTTGGCGTGATCGAGGCGGAGAACGGCAGGTTCGAGAGAGCACAGGCTCTTTGGCAGGGTGTATTCGAGCGCGTGCCCTGGCGAAGCTCGGTGGGGATGAATCTGGCTCGCTCTCATGCAATTTAGGCAAGCCCAAGGACGCAGAAACCTACCTCCGGCGCGTGCTGGAATTTAATCCGGATCTGCCGGATGCGCGCGCGATGCTGGGCCGGCTTGACGGTCAGCCCGGTGCCTGTGGATCATCACGCTGAAGGCATCCGGGCACTACTTACTGCGCTCGTGAGCCCTACGGTTTCTCGGCGGACGAAAGGCGGCGTTCAACTTCCCCAAGATTCTGGCGCGCAACCTCATTTTTTGAATCGAGCTCGACTGCCCTTTTCAGATGTTTCCTGGCGGCGGAAAGATCCCCGGTCTCTACAAGCGCGGCACCCCAGTTGGCCTCGGCCATAGAATCTGAAGGATCAAGCCGAGCCGCGGTTTGAAATTCACCGATCGCGTCCGAAAAACGGCCAAGTGAAGCGAACGCGTTTCCGAGGTTGTAGTGCGCCGGGAAATAGTTGGGCTGTGACCGCGCGGCGGTTTCGAGAGGCTCGAGAGCCTCGGCGGGATTGCCCATGGCAAGCAGCACGCCACCGAGCGCATTGTTGGCGATGGCATCGTGAGGCCGGAGCTGGACCGCGGCGCGGTAGTGGGGCAAGGCTTCGGAAATTTCGCCGCGCACCTGCAACATGGCTGCAAGATTGTACTGCGCGGCAAAATCGGCGGGATTTCGCGCAATGTCGTGGCGGGCGAGGGACTCTTGCAGCGACCGGCGCGCCTCCTCTTGCTGCTCGGGAGTACCACGCGGCAAAACCTGCAGCCACAAATGAGCCATTTCGTCTGTCGTGCGATTACCACCCTGGACACGTTGCGGCGGATGGAAAGGATTTGCCAGGTTCGCCTCGCTATTGTCGTAGAGGTATTGCATGGAAACCACGCTGCCCTTCGGCAGAAACACCGGCTCGGCGTAATAGAAAACGGCTTGCCAATTCAAGTCCCAGCGCGGAATGAAGATCAACGTTTCGAGGGTACCGTCGGGCAGCTTTGCCGACGCTCGGAGCTCTTTGCCCAGGTAGTGCGCATGAGGATAAATTGCGAGCAAGTCCACATCCGCGGTAATCGTAAATTCATCGCTTACCGGAAACTGCGCGGCGCCCGGCGGAATATCGAGCGCAAGATCATTCTGCAGTTCAAGGAGCATCGGGAATTTTGTAGCCGGCTCATCGCTAAAGTAGAGGCCAAGAGTTGGCTCGATCCTTTCGGGCTTGCCGGAGGGCTGCAAGTGAGTATTCAGCACCAAGTCGTCGCCCGGGTCTAATCGGAGCGCCATCCCTCGTGATTCCTCGTGAGGCACCGAGCCCGGTTTCCAGAAGAAGAAGTGACTATCCGGATCGAAGGTCTGCGATTCAATCCGCAATTCCATGCCGGGAAACCCGTCTCCCGGACTTTTCTCCTGAGTGCGCGATGAATGCAGACGATCAACCAGGATGTTGGCATGGTGCACGACTCGTTTTTCGCCCGGATGGATTTCGATGGCCTTGACCCATCGCGTGCCTTTCTCTTCGGTGGGGAAGATGAAATTCCAGTAGTTGTCCGAGCCGCCGGCGGCGAGAATATACGGCTTCCGCGCACGAAGAATTAGGTCGGGCTTGCCAAGTTGCCATCCGGATCGAAATGCCGGCGCGGGTGGCAGATCTTTGGCGTCGCCCCGCGGCGCGCCCTCGTCCGCCCAAAGGCGAAAAGAGCTGATTTCCTCATCGGAGAGCCGCATTTCTCCCTGGAATTTTAGATTCCCGGGCGCCGGTAGCCACGGCGGCATGATGCGCCGCTCGGTAACATAAGCAATCTGCCTCGCGAATTTGGCAGCGTCATCGTAGCCGAGCAGCGGGAACGGGCCGGCTTCTCCCGGATGGTGGCAAGGCGCGCAGCTATGGAAGAGAATCGGCGCGATGTCGCGGTTGAAGGTAACCTGTTCTGCCTTCGCGGCGCGCTCGTTCGCAGCGTGGTTCCGACCACCCGCGCCGAGGCAAAGAGCAATTCCCAGCAGACCGCCCAGCACCATGGGCAGCGAGCTCCGCCCGTGGCTCATGGCTCGACCGGAAGAAAGCAACCTACGGCGGGCTCGGCAGCGACAGGAACTGGCTTGCGGGCGATCGCTGCTTCCACAGCGCTCGACAGTTCATGCGTAGTAGGCGCTTGACGCGACCGGCCGAATTCCGTGTACCAGTCGTCGATGCGCCCGTGATACAGCAGCCGTCCGTCTGGCGAATAAACCGCCGCCTCAGGTGTAACCCGCGTCTCACTCGCCCGTACGAGTCCGCGATCCAAATCGCGCAGGGCGGCGAGTTTGTAGCCATATTCCTTCAGGTGATTGCGGATCTGTTCCGTGGTCTCGGAGCGCACGGGATAGACCAGGAAAAACTCAGCACCCTTTTCATAGCGCGAACTCATTTCCTGAATGGCCGGGGCATATCGATTCGAGATGGGGCAATCGGTGCGAACGAACAGAAACACGACTACTTTGCCCCCCGCGATCCGGAAGGGGTCAGCCGCGCGGCCGTCGAGATCCACTATTCCCTTGGTTCGAAACTGAGAACAGGCAAATGGCGGAAGGAGAACCGCAAGAAATGTGAGAACTGCCAGCAAACGCGCAACTTGCGGCCGATCTCCGCGCCAAACAAACATTGGCCGAGTATAGCACCAAGCAAATGCTTTCGATTGGGGCACGCCGTGCCGTCGAAAATGAGCTAGACTCTCGCCGCAGAACGTCGGTGAGGGAGAGGGTGCAGCATTCACGGCGCAAATTTCTTGCGATGGCCGGCGCATGTGGCGCCATGCGTCTTGCAGTTCCGGCACTATCGGCGCTCGCCATGACTCGCGACGATCTAGCCCTCGACCCCTTGCGCCCCCAATTCCATCTGCTGCCTCGGCACAACTGGATGAACGATCCCGACGGGCCCGTCTATTGGAACGGCCAATACCACATGTTTTTCCAATACAACCCCAACGCGGCAGTGTGGGGCGATATGCATTGGGCGCATTCCGTCAGCCCTGACATGGTGCACTGGAAACACCTGCCTGCGGCTCTGGCGCCCACATCCGGGGGTCCGGATCAGGATGGCTGCTTCTCCGGGAGCGCGGTCGTCGGGCGCCACACGGTCACGATTCTGTATACCGGCGTGAAATCCGTTCGACCGGCTGATGCCACACTCCGCGATGGCTCGCACAATTTTCTGGAGACGCAGTGCCTGGCAACCTCCCGCGACCCGCTTCTCCTCACTTGGACCAAACTTCCCGCGCCGGTCCTTTGGCCTCCGCATGATTCAAAACTGACGGGCTTTCGTGACCCGTGTCTCTGGCAGGAAGGCCAGCGCTGGTACATGGGCGTCGGTTCCGGGCAACGCGGCGAAGGCGGGCGCGTGTTGCTTTACCGCTCCGACGACCTGCGGAGTTGGGAATATCTTCACCCTTTGGCATCCGGTAAGTCGAACGGCAGGGAAACTCCTGATGCAGTGGACTCCGGAGATATGTGGGAGTGCCCAGACTTTTTCCCGCTCGGGACCAAACACGCGTTGTTGTATTCCACGGAGCGCAAAGTCTATTGGGAAATCGGCGAGTATGATCCCAGAGAGTGTGTTTTTCGTTCACAAAAACGCGGTTTCTTGGATGTGGGCGCCTTCTATGCGCCGAAGAGCCAACTCGACGCGAAGCAGCGAAGAATTTTGTGGGGCTGGATTAGAGAGACGCGGCCCGAAGTGCAGTTCCGCGCTGCCGGTTGGGCGGGTTCGATGTCGTTGCCCCGCCTTCTCTCGCTCGGAGTTGACGACGCGTTGACGATGGAGTTTCTCCCCGAGTTGGCCGCGCTTCGAACTAAGGAATTCACCTTGCCGGGCCCGGGCCACGGAAAGGAAGCGAGGCGCGAGGCTTTGCGAACACTTGAGCTGCCGGAAACCGCATGTGACATTGAGCTCGAAATCCACAGAGAAAAACTGGAACTGATGCTCTCCGACGGTACCAATTCGATTCTTTCGTTATCGTTCGATCCGGGCCGGTCTGGGGAAGAACTAAGGCTCGGAACGAAAAGCGCCGGCGTCCGAGCCGCGGGCCGCGGCGAACATAAGCTCCGAATTCTCGTTGATGCCTCGGTCGCGGAGTGCATCGCCGACGACCGCACCGCAGTAACGGAACGTTGCTACATCACGCCGAAGGCACCGTTGCGCCTGGAGATTGGAGCCCAGGGTCTCGATGCCATCACAGTCTTGCGTGTCTGGGAAATGAAGCCGATCTCGAAAGACCGCCTCACCTCCTGAAGACGTGATATGGTCTCAAGTTTAATTGGAAAGGCACTGTAGAAAAGCTCAAACATTGGGGTCACGGAAAGAAATTTCACGGGGGGGGTCGCCATGTCACCTGCATTGCGCGTCTGCCGGATGCTGCTTGCGCTGTTTCTCGCCGTGGCAGTTCCTGTCCCTTCGGTCCGCGCAGGTGAGCCAGATACCCAGGGAACTCAAGCAACTGCGAAAGGCGAAGGACTGAAGCCGATCCTCACTTATATCGCGACCGCCTGGGACACGCTGACACGCTCGATGAGCGATTGTTCCACCATTGTCGATTCCAAGCTGGCCGGGAAGTCGATCCTGTACGTGCCTGTGGATTTTCCAATTAACGGCAAGTTGCGCGCACTGGAAGCCCGCTGCAACATCGAGGTGAGGCCGCTGCCGAAAATCATTCACAAGCTCGGCGAGGTCGACACAAACACATTCAGCCCTCACGGGCTGCTGTATTTGGAATATCCGTACGTTGTGCCCGGAGGGCGTTTTAATGAGATGTACGGATGGGACAGCTATTTCATCATCCGTGGGCTTGTGCGAGCGGACAAACTCGATCTTGCGCGAGGGATGATCGAAAATTTCTTTTTCGAGATCGAGCATTACGGCGCAGTGCTGAACGCAAACCGGACATACTACCTGAGCCGTTCGCAGCCCCCCTTTCTTACCTCCATGATCGTGGCGGTTTATGACGCCCAAAAAGCGCAGGGGAAAGAGGACCGAGCCTGGCTCGAACGCTCCTACGGATACGCCGTGCGCGATCACAACATGTGGACAACGGAAGCGCTCCTGGCCGGCGACACCGGCTTGTCGCGCTATTTCGATTTCGGCGAAGGCCCGGCGCCAGAAAGCTTGAAGGATGAGACGGACCACTACCAGAAGGTTGCCGAATATTTCCTGCAGCACTCTGACATCGGCAGCCGGTTTCTGGCGGATCATCCAGCGGGCGAATCCGCGGAAACCTCCGTGGGTGCGCTGTACTCCCTGAAGCTCTGTAATCTTCCGTTGACCATGGAAAAGCAGCGCTGCGAAGCGGTCAAAGAGATTTCGCTCGACCGAGATTACTACAAAGGTGACCGGTCGATGCGCGAATCGGGCTTCGACATCTCCTTTCGCTTTTCGCCCTTCGGCGCAGAAACGCACCACTTCGCGCCGGTCTGCCTGAACAGCCTCCTGTACAAAAGCGAAAAGGACCTGGAGACTATGAGTCGCGAATTGGGTCGAAACAAGGAGGCCGACGACTGGAAGAGTAAAGCGAACGCCAGACAAAAAGAGATCGTGGCCTGGCTTTGGGACGCACAGCGGGGCGAGTTTTTTGACTATAAAGTTTCCGAGAAAAAGCGATCGGTTTACGAATACGCCTCGACGTTTTATCCGCTCTGGGTCGGCCTCGCAACCAAGGAGCAGGCTGCGGCAATCGCGAAAAACCTCGATCACTTCGAGCGGCCTGGCGGGCTGCTCACGAGTCCATACGAAACCGGAGCGCAGTGGGACGCTCCCTATGCCTGGGCCCCGCTGGAATTAATCGCTGTCGAAGGTCTGCGGCGTTACGGGTACGAGGACCAGGCGAACCGGCTTTCGTACGAGTTTCTAAGTAATGTCGCCGAGAATTTTCGTCGTGACGGAACGATCCGTGAAAAATATGATGCCGTGCATCGCAGCGCCGAGGCGGCGGTAAAGAGCGGCTACCCGATCAACGTGATCGGCTTCGGCTGGACTAACGGCGTGTTTTTGGAGTTTCTGCACGAAATGCCAAAGGCCGAAGTCGAAAAGCTCGGAGCCGAGCAGAACACAGGAAAATGAATGGCCGCGCGAGCGGGAGCGGTCAGGGCTTTGCGGAATCTCGCATCTGCAACTGCTCGGCCTGTTTGAGTTCGCGCTCGGCATCCTCCGGGCGGCCTAGCTGGCGATAGGCTTGCCCCAGCAGCTGGTGCGGCATGGCGTTGTTCGGATCCATGCTGATGGCCCGCTCGAGCGCGCGTACGGCCAGTTCCGTCTCGCCCTTTTTCTCCAGGACTTTGCCCATCAAAATAAATGGGCCGGTCGAAGTGGCGTCCAGCCAGATGGAGCGTTGAAGCAGTTTTTCGGCCTCGTCAAACCTCTGGGTGCGCAGGTAGCCGTCAGCGAGTTTGTAATAGGCGGCTGCGTAGCCGGGATTGACGGCGAGCTCCTGCTCGAACTGGGCGGTCGCTTCCGGAATCTTGGACTGGTAGAGATACAGTTCGCCAAGCAGAAAATGCGCCATCGGCAGTTTCGGATCGAGCGCGATCGCTTTTTGTGCATATTCCTCGGCGACCGGAGCGAAGTCTAAGCGCAGCAGCATGCGTCCGCAGAATAGATAAGCGGGCGGCGAATCTGGCGGCACTCCAAACATCTTTGCGAATGCTCTGCGGGCCTCCGGATATTTTTTTGTCTGAATGTACGCGACTCCCAGAATGTACGAGGCGTCGACGTTTGCTTCCGGATACCACGCCTGCACTCTTTCGAGATAAGGAATGGCCTCGCCCGGCTTGCCCGCCAGATAGAGCGAAAGGCCCGTCAACTGGACGGCCTCTTCGTCCTTTGGATTTTCCTTTTGCGCTGCCTGGAGATGGAGGACGGCGCTAACGTAATCGCCCTTCCGGTAGTAGGCCACCCCCAGTTCGTGCGAAAGCCCGCTAGGCTCCGGATTGTGCTGGCGAAGCGCCTCCAGTTCCGTGATCGCTTGGTCGTATTTGCCAAGCTGCAACAGTTTGCGCGCGGAAGCGAATGGAGAAGTGGAGTCGGGTTGGCCGGAAGCCGTATTCTGCGCTCGACCGCCAGTTTGTGCAGGTGCGGCTGGAAGAACGAAAACGAGAAGGATACAGTTGCTCACAATCGCACGAAAGTTGCGGCGAAAGACCATGGCTGACCTACCTTGCAAATCTTCACGATTAAAACACAATTTCTCGTTCGTGGTGCCACGCGAGCCTTCTACCTCGGAAAACGGCAAACGGGGTACACTCGTCGTCGTGCCTACCGGACGGCGACGGGAGACGCTGCTGAGGTCTTTTACTCGATTGTTGCACTCAGGAAATTCGTGGACTTTTAAAGACGGCGCGCGGATTCTTGCCCTTTGGCTGACCCTGTTTGGATTGCTTTGCGGTATCCGCTTGTGGTCACAGGATCGGGCGCCTACCGCCCCGCCAAATCCAGTTGCGTACTTCACGGATGAAGCCGCCAAGGCCGGCCTGACAATGAAAAATGTCTTTGGCGGAATCGATACGAAGAGATACATCATCGAAACGACCGGCACCGGCGTGGCCATTTTCGATTACGACAACGATGGTTGGCCGGACATTTTTGTGGTCAATGGAACGACGCTCGATCCTTTGCCAGGCCGCGAGCAGCCAACCAGCCACCTCTATCGCAACAACCACGATGGCACTTTTACTGACGTCACGGAAAAGGCGGGTCTACGACATACGGGCTGGGGACAGGGGGTGTGTGTCGGGGACTACGACAACGACGGCTTCGAAGATCTCTACGTGACTTACTACGGCCAGAATATGCTTTACCACAACAACGGCGACGGCACTTTTACCGATGTGAGTGCAAAGGCAGGTGTGGCGGGCACGGGCCAAACGTGGGGTTCGGGATGCGCATTTGTGGATTACGATCGAGACGGCAAGCTCGACCTTTTCGTCGCGACTTATGTTGCCTTCGACCTAAACAACGCTCCAAAACCGGGCGAACGAGCCGATTGTCTATGGAAAGGTGTGCCAGTAATGTGCGGTCCGCGCGGATTGCCCTGGAGCACCAACCTGCTGTATCACAATCGCGGAAATGGAACGTTTGAGAACGTCACGGAAAAATCCCACATCGACAAAACGAACGGCCATTATTCGTTAAGCGTCTCCACCCTGGACTTTGACGAAGATGGATGGCCCGATATCTATGTAGCCTGCGATAGCACGCCCAGCATTCTGTACCGCAACAATCACGACGGAACGTTCACTGACGTGGCCGTTGTCGCCGGGGCTGCGTTCAGCGAAGACGGAAAAGAGCAAGCAGGCATGGGAACTACGGTAGGCGACTTTGATGGAGACGGCCACCTGGATATCTTTAAGACGAATTTCTCCGACGACACCTCCACGCTCTACCGCAATCTTGGCGACGGCACGTTCGAGGACGCGACTTTTGCCGCTGGACTTGGCTTGCACACGCAATATCTCGGCTGGGGCACGATGTTTTTCGATTTTGACAACGATGGCTGGCCGGATTTGTTGCTGGTCAACGGCCACGTCTACCCGGAAGTGGACCGGCAACATCTCGGCAGCGATTACGAAGAGCCGCGCATCCTCTACCACAATCGAGGAAATGGGAAATTCGACGACATTTCAGCTGCCGCGGGCGCTGGTATCACGACGCACAGTTCTTCACGCGGATTGGCAATTGGTGATTTGTGGAACGACGGCAAACTTTCCGCCGTCGTGAGCAACATGAATGCGGCCCCGAGCCTGCTGGTGAACCAGGTGCGGACCGCAAACCATTGGATCGGGATCTCAACCGAAGGCGTAAAGGTGAATCGCGATGGCATTGGCGCCCGGATTCGAGTGAAAACAGAAACGCGTATCCAGGTGGACGAAGTCCGCAGCGGCTCAAGCTACAATTCAAACAACGATCGGCGCGTACACTTCGGACTCGGCTCCGCGGCGAAAATTACATGGATTGAAATTCGTTGGCCGGGCGGTTTGACCGAGAGATTCGAAAATCCAGCCATGGACCGCACGGTGGTCCTGAAAGAAGGCACCGGCAAACCGGCTGAGCCGCTCGAGAAAGGCAAATAGCGCCAAGCGCGTCTTATTTCGCGTATAGGGTTTTTGCGGCGGCAACTCCGACATACTTGTCCGCCCCGCCGTAATAGAGCAGATAGCGATCCTTATCGGCGAGCAGTCCTTCGACAAACACCACGTTGGGAACCTGCCCCACCTTTTCCCAT
>Ga0306920_100002437_pt1 | contig 23545 bp, 18 predicted proteins | sample flu12Cox44000170_FD_204666 | JGI IMG/M metagenome (GOLD analysis project Ga0306920, IMG submission 204666) | Lab enrichment of tropical soil microbial communities from Luquillo Experimental Forest, Puerto Rico - flux4day.12C.oxic.44.000.170 (v2)... | ecosystem: Environmental > Terrestrial >...
CAATCAGAGTTTCAACTTGAAAGTGAACCAGGCAGCTTCGATCACCAGCCCCAGCAGCGCCACCTTTATCGTGGGTACGCCCGGAACATTTACCGTGACAACAACGGGGGTGCCGACGCCCTCCCTGACTGAGACGGGAGCTCTGCCGAATGGCGTGACGTTTACAGATAACGGTAACGGCACCGCGACGCTCAGCGGGACACCGGCGGCAGGCACCGCGGCCACTTACGTCGTCACGATCACAGCCAACAACGGTGTGGGTAGCCCCGCCAGTCGGAGTTTCACACTGCGAGTGAGGAAAAAATAGACAAGTGTACTGCCCGCCTGCAACCCATGCGTGCTTGTCCGCACCCGTTCGACTCGGCGTTTCTGTTCGAACCGGAGCAGGACGAGTTCAAGGTGATCTGCTAAATGAGAAAAGCCTTCAGCGTTGTTATTGCATGTTTACTGTCATATGGCTTCATGGCGTCGCAGGAACAGCCGAGGGAGTTAAGGGGCCTTGGCCATGTGCTCGGCGAGACAGCCGAGCAGTTTTTTTCGGTTGGTTCGGTCGGGGAGTTGGTGCGCGCCTGCGACAAGAAAGACTGGAAGACTGTGAAGTCCCTGACAAAGACCATAGATCAGCAAGCGAAGGTCAAGGGCAAGGAATTCTGCGACAAAGTCGCGATCATAAGGCAGGGAGCGACGGGCGGCGCGCGTCAGGAATATGGAAGTAGCGGCGATTCCGAGACAATGAGGGCAGATACGTTTACCTTGGACGGAGGCCACCTAGTTAAAATACGCATGATTTATGCAAAGCCGATGGCTGATCTCGAAGGATTCCATCCAAAGTCATTTGACGAACTTTTCGCAGGGCTGCGGGAAGCGTACGGCGAGCCGTCGAGAAGTTACACCGAGCCGGGGATAAGTCCCTACGGAGCGAAGCTCGAAGCGCGCCGTGCAGTCTGGGAGGGGAAGCAGAATGTAATCAGCGTCATTGAGCGGCTGGGGGAGCATGGTCAGACCGAAATCGTTGCGGAGACCCTTGACGAGTACAAGCGCGATTCGCAAGCTTCAAAGCCGATTAATCCTCTTCAGTAATTCTGACTTCCGTCGCCCAAAGTCAGGTCCGAAATGAGTCTTGGTACAATTAGGCACCAATTGGAACAGGGCGGCAGTGCTACGCCGTTTACTCCGTTGGACTTAGAGAGTAGGGATGCAAATTCGATACCGAACGCCGCCGCCAAACCAGATTGATTACTTACAACCGCTCTTTCCGCCGATCGCTTGGGTAGTCAGTAGCAGAGGCACCCGCACCGCACTCGAAAGGCGGTAGTTTGCTCACTGAGAAAGCCTCCGATTAACGAACAGCCGATCATTCTTGCCATCATGTTTCTGGAGGTGAGAGCGTATTTAAAGGCCGCGGGCCGTAGTTTTCTGGGGGAAACGCTTGCCTAGCTGATGGGCGGCCATGCGGACAAGGTGTTTGCCACGCGCGCGGCAGTCTCCCATAGCGAAGCTCAACAGTCGCATGCCTGATGTGGTGGAAAACCGCTGAATGGATTTACGTTTGCGGAGGATGATTCACAAATTCGCCGATCTTTCCCCGTATGATCGTGACCGAAGCTTTCGGCAGCGTGAATGTTCCGTTTTTTGGGGCTGCCAGCAATGACCGCGCTTCAGGCCCGTCTGGATCGGCGACGCCGCCTTGGATGTTGGAACGCCACTGGTACTGCTCGCTGCCGAAGGTAACGACACTCAGTTGACCGGCAAACTGCGACGTTCCGGTTTCGTTCTCAAATACGATGCGGACGGGTTGCGGATTTAGCTGATCCTTATTGACCAGCATGAGAGACCACTGGTCATCGGGTCGCAGCACGGCGTAGGAGGTTACGAGTGTGTGGCCGGCGCCGTCCTGGATGTCGCTGGCGCTGCGAAACACCTTGTGCTCGCCGCTTCCCGGCTGGACCCACTCCTGCGTTATGAGTTTGCCCGCGAAATACTGCGAAGTGGGCTGCCGCAATTCGTAGTCCTTGGTCGTAGTGAACATGCTAAACGTGCCGGGCGAAGTATTGTGGCAACCGAGCGACTCCCCTAGCGGGATGTAGTGGAAGTAGTAAACACCATTGCCGCCGGCTTCGAAGAACGCGCCCACGAAATCCGCCCACCACAGCGCAGCGAAGATGTCCACGAACGATTCATCGGAGCCTGCGGCGATATTGGTTTCGGTAATGAACATGGGAACGCCCGGAGGAAGCCCGTCCTGCCGCCACACATCGAGGATGTGCCTGGTGAGATTCGCCTCTTCGTACAGGTCGCTCCACTGCAGCACGCAGGGATCGAATGGATAGTGCTCGAAGGATATGAACGAAAGATCGCTGAGGCGATTGTGGTCGCGCAGATAGTCGAAGAATCGTCCCATCCACGAAGTCCGGCCCTTTGCGTCGGGCCAAACCTCGATGTCTTTGTTCACCCCCTCGAAAATCGGGCCGCCTAACTTGAGAGTTGGATCCACTTTGTGCAGAGCAGTGGCCCATTGCAAATAGAAGGCGCCGTAATCCTCCGGAAGCGTGTGTTTGCCGTCAGGCTCTTCTCCCATTTCGACGTAAGAGATCGGATAGCCTCGCGCCTTGAGGTACTTAAGCTGCGCCACGGAGTTCTCGGGCGTTTCATAAAGCATCGCGACGGGAATCATGGCCGGGAGTCCGCGCGTAATGCCGCTGGTATAAAAGAGGTCAAAGCCTACCTGGTCGGCGCGGTCGTTGATCACCGATCCTTCATGCCAGGGGTCGACGGATGAGCAGAACGTGTTCGATTGTGCGCGGTCGGCGGTGTGGCGCACGACGTCGTGGAACTTGCCGTCACTGGTGGCTGTGCCGATGTACAGTTCCTTGATCGCATAGCCCAGACAATTGCGCCGGTCCTGCGAGCCATGCGTGTCGCAGGTCTCAGCAGACTCCGTCATCCAGATTCGCACCCATCGAACCGGCACGGGGTTGCGAGCCAACTGCAGCGTTGCTTTGCCAGCCTTGCCATCCGACACCGTCCCTCCCGGAAACGTGATCCAGGCCCCGGCCGTGGCCTGTTGCATTGGGTTCAGGCCGGTCCAGTACTGAACGAGATATTTCTTGGCGTACGGATCAGCCCAATCGATCTGAATCGCGTTGACGTCCTGCGGACTCGCCAGATCCACGACCACCCACTGCGGATGCAACGCGTCGTCCTCACCCGTATAGCTCTTCGTCAAGTAAGGATTGCTTTTCCAATAGGTAGCGGTGTCCCCGTCGGTTAGCCGGGAATAGCCGTGCCCATCCGGTCGCGAAAATCCGGCATGCGGGAGCGGGTATCCAAAGGAGTGGCGGATGAATGCCGTCGGCTTCTCATCGCCGACGAAGTAGCCTTTCTGTCCCGGTTCGCTCCAAGTGCCTTTCGGATTCCAGTGCCAGGCTTCCACGTACAGTTCGGTGTTTTGGCGGTAAGTTACCGTTTGCCAGCCGGTTGACAGGATTTGCTTCAGCACCGGCTCGGTGAAAATCTTGTCGGTCGCAGCGAGTGGAATGCGGTCAACTCCTGCGCCCAGCGCTTCCGTGGGCTTGAAGCTATTGGTCGAATGGCTTAACGTCGCGTCGACTCTTATCGTTTGTGCGCGCAGGTAGCGGCCAGTGGAAACGACGCCTATCGCCACCATCAAGGCGCAGTAAACCGCACGCGAAGCAAGATGAGGTCCCATCCGACTCTCCCGAGGCATGAACCGCTTCAGAAAACCTAACTTTTATTTCGCTACCTGTCGCCAGGGACGAAGCGGCGTCGGAATCGTCGCCGCCCCGTCCCTTGGCGTTCCGGGGGTGTAGGCCGAAACCCTAGAAGTAAAGTTCCTCCAGGTCGAAGGAGTAACCGCAGCGGCGGACGCGATCCACCTGTTTCCGAAGCTCCTCGGTATTGCGAATCGTATGCGCGGTACGAAATTTCGGCTCGATCTGGCGCAGCACTTGCGCTTGCTCGTCCGCGGGAAGGTACGCCAGCAGGATTTTCCCAACCGCCGTACAGTACAGGGGCACGGAGACGCCGATTCGCGAAATGGTGGTGGGAAGCTGCGGTGATTCGAGTTTTTCCACATAAATCGCGCGCAGGCCTTGTCTTACCAGAAGGTGCACCGTTTCGCGCGTGTGTTCGCTCAGTGCTTTCAAGTAAGGCAAGCTCAGTCGCCGGATCTCGAGATGGGAGAGCGCGGACCGCTCGCTCGGAAAGCAAGTGGCTTCGATGTGGTATCTTCCCCCTTTCACCGCAGCTTAGAAATCCCGCAGTTTCCAGGCTAAAGAGAAAGCGGTATACCGTGCTGGTTGGCAAGCCGGAAAGCTTGCCAACCTCAGCGGGAGTCAATCCGCCCGGTGCTTGGGCAAAGAGCCGCAACAGGTGCAGGCAGCGCTGCACCGAACCTATCGAGTAGGAACGTCGTGCGGGCGTTTTCATATGGAGTGGCCCCCGAGCCCGACTCCGAAGAAAATGTGAGGCGATTATCTGACGAATCTCGGGAACTCGCAAGCGGTCCTTGAGAGACATCTGCTAACGTTGAAACGATTTAACTTCAACCGGTCGTTTTCTCTCCTCAGTCCGAGTTCGCCGGCCAACGGCAAGCTTCTAGCGAGCGTTCCCGCCGCGGCGTGAAAACACGGTAAATTCCTTGACCATCCGCGAATGCGTCTCTATTCTCATAAGCTTTTGATTACAATCTTGGGTTTGATAATCGCGACGCAATGCGCATCCATTCCCTCGATCTGCTCATAGTGGCGGTGTATCTTCTGGGCGTAACCGGGTTGGGATTGTACTTCCGGCGCGGCCAACGCGATGCGCTCGACTACTTTCTAGGCGGCAGATCCGCACCGTGGTGGGCACTGGCGTTTTCCATTGTGGCCACGGAAACTTCCACGTTGACCATCATCGGCACGCCGGCGCTGTCCTATTCCACGAATCTGACTTTCATACAGCTGGTTTTTGGTTATCTGGTCGGGCGAGTGTTGATCGTGGTGTTGCTCTTGCCCGGCTACTTCCGCGGAGAGTTTTTCACCGCGTATGCCCTGATCGAAAAGCGATTTGGCGCGCGCATGCGCGCCGTGGCGGCTTCTACTTTCCTGATAACCAGGGCCGTCGCGGAAGGGGTCCGAGTCTCGGCGATCGCCCTGGTGGTCAGCGTGGTCTTGGGAACCTCGGAAAAGCTGGCCGTCGTCATCGTGATTGCGCTGACCATCCTGTACACCTTCGAAGGCGGCATGAAAGCCGTGATTTGGACCGACGTGGCACAATTGCTGCTTTACCTGACGGGGAGCGCGGTCACACTCGGATTCCTGTTTCACTCCATCCCTGGGGGCTGGGCCGAAGTAAGCCGCGTAGCCGTCGCCGCGGGAGGCAAGCTGCAGTTTCTCGATTTTTCGCTTTCCCTTGCAACCAAATATACCTTCTGGTCGGGGTTCATCGGCGGAGCGTTTCTCACCATGGCTAGCCACGGAACCGATCAGACGATCGTGCAGCGTCTTCTCGCCGCGCGTAATGAGAATGACAGCCGCAAAGCGCTGCTTATGAGCGGCGGAATTGTTCTTCTGCAGTTCACGCTGTTTCTACTGGTAGGCGTCCTACTTTACGTTTTCGCGCAGCATTCTCCGCTGCTGGCTGCAGGTGAGCGAACCGACCGCGTCCTTCCACTTTTTCTGGCGCGCGAAATGCCGTTTGGCCTGGCAGGCCTGATGCTGGCCTCTATCATCGCCGTGGCCATGTCCAATGCCAGCGGCTCTTTGAATTCTCTTGCAGCTTCCAGCATTCTTGATTTTTCCGTCGCTGCGGGCCGGCAAGACCCGAAAAAGCTGCTCTCGCTTTCGCGATGGATGACGCTCGTGTGGGGAGCGGTACTCATGGCGCTTGGCTTTGTGTTCATGCGCTGGGATAAAGTGCTCGAGCTGGGTTTGACCGTTGCCTCATTCCCCTTCGGCTGCCTGCTGGGACTATTCTTGCTCGGAACCCTGGACAAGCGTGCGAATACGGCGGGCGCACTAACGGGTATGTTTTGCGGATTGTGGGCAATCGTAGCGGTGTGGAAATTCAGCAGCGTGGCCTACACTTGGTACGTCTTGATTGGCTCGTGCGTCGCGTTTCTGGTGGGATCCGCCGTCAGTCGCACTTTCCGGAAGCGGGTGAGCTAGCTTGCAACAAATGGTGAGTGAAAAGAGTTCGCAGACCGCCAGAAAGCGGTTGGAGTTGGTCCGCGGGTTGGGCCCGTGGGCATCGGCCGCGATCGTTGTGGGCACCATGATCGGTACGGGTATTTTCCTGAAACCGGCCGAGATGGCTCGCGAAGGCGGAAGCGTTTCGATTGTGTTCGCAGCCTGGATCGTCGGGGCGATCCTGTCGATTTTCGGCGCTCTTTCCTTTGCCGAGCTCGGCGCGGCAATTCCTGAAGCGGGCGGCGAATATGCTTATCTGCGCCGCGGCTTTGGACCTACTTGGGGCTTTGTTTTTGGCTGGATGCACTCCATCGTAGGACGGCCGTCCTCGATGGCCTCCATTGCAGCAGGCATCGCGCGTTTCCTGGGCTTCCTAGTCCCGGCCGTTGGAGCGCCTCTTTTTACGGTGCATTTTCCAGCCTTCGTCGGATGGATGAAGCCTTACGATTTCGTCTTTACCTGGGCGCAACCCGTCGCCGTCCTCTGGCTCGTCATCATGACCATTGTGAACTATCTTGGCGTCCGCTTGGGCGGAGCCGTCCAGGTCGCCCTTACCTTCATCAAGATTGCCTCGGTCCTGATCGTCATTGGTGTAGCGTTCTTTCTCTCCGGCAAAACCGTTCATCCCTCCGACCCGATCTGGCCAGCGCCGGCGGGAGCAGGATTGGTCGCGGCGTTTCTGGGCGCGCTCGCAGCCGCGCTCTGGGCTTACGACGGATGGGAGGACTTGAACCTTGTTGGATCGGAAGTAGAAAACCCCGAACGGAGTTTTCCGCTGGCGCTCGTCGGCGGCGTTGGCCTAGTTACAGTCGTTTACCTCCTCTTTAGCGCTGCCTGTTTGCGTGTTCTGCCCTTCGACACCGTCGCGAATTCGTCCCATATCGCTTCCGATGTCGTCGAATTCGTCGCCGGACGTGGCGCAGCTTTTTGGGTCACCCTGGCGATGGTCATTTCGGGCATCGGCTCGCTCAATTCCTCGGTCTTGAGCGGCGCCCGCGTGCCTTACGCCATGGCCCGAGACGGCATATTTTTCAAGATTGCCGATGGCATCCATCCGAAGTTCTTGACGCCTGCCAAAGCGCTGATTTTTCAAGGTATTTTGGCGAGCCTCATGGCTCTCTCCGGCACTTTTGAAGAGCTGACCAATCTCTTCGTTTTCGCGGCGTGGATTTTCTACGGCTTGGCCGTAGTGGCACTGTTTCGTTTGCGCAGGACCGAACCAGATATGTCCCGTCCCTATCGCTGTCCAGGCTACCCCTGGGTACCGGGAACTTTCGTCGCCGGCGCGCTCGCACTCACCGTCAGCCTGTGGCTTCAGCACCCCGGCCGCTCTTCCATCGGCCTTCTGCTAATCATCGCCGGCTTGCCCTTCTACCGCCGTTGGGCCAAAAGCCCGCAAACACCATCGAGCTAGTTCAGACTCGTGAGCGACCGAACAGAAAATGGACGGGCAGTCCACCGGCCAGCAGCGCGATCGCGGGCAGCAGCACCCAGGCGCTGAAACCCACAAAAAATGCTGGCAGCATGATGTTGTGCGCAACTTTGTCATCCAGAATGATTGCGATTGGCAGGCCCATTACGAAAAAGCCGAGGTACGGCAAGACGGGAAAAACAATCGAGCCGAAGACCGCGCGAGGGCGGCCACCGGCGCGCGATGACAGCCAGGCGCCAAGCGCGCCGATAAACGGCAGGGTGACAATCCAGGCGAAATACACAACCGCCACTGGAGTCATGCGTAGCGGCCGCGCGGGAGAAATCCACGGTTTGGGGCCTATTGTCTCAATGGCCATCAGCAACAGCATCGCCAGAAAAATCGTCACGAACGCAGGGAACCAGAATTGCGAAACGCGTTTATTCATAAGCAACTCCTCTTTGCGTGAAGACTCGATTTTTCTTTGCAGCTCGCGCCAGTTGCCGGATTGCTGCAAAGCCATTTGCGCCGCTGCTTGCTCGGCAACTCCTTGTCTCAGATTGCAGCGGTAGGTATCTTCCAAATGCTCCGCAAGCTCTTCGACCACTTCCGCAACGTCATTTTCTGCCAGTTGTATCCCGTCTAGATGTTGTCGGACCACTTCTCGCCAGTCAGGCATTTAACACTCCTGCCAGCCGATTCAGCGCGGCAAACAACTTGGCCCACTCTCTGCGCAGCGGTGTCAGTTTTTTCCTTCCGGCCACCGTCAAGCGATAGCAGCGCCGCCGCCGTCCGTTGGGGCTCGTTTCCCAATCCCCTTGCACCAATTTCTGCTTTTCCATGCGGTAGAGCATCGGGTAGAGAGCCGCCAGCGTGAACCGCAACGCTCCTCTCGTTTCCTGCTCGATCCGGCGCGCAATTTCATAACCGTGCAGCGCTTCCGATTCGAGAACGCTGAGAATGGCTAGTTCAGCCGTACCGCGTTTAATCTCTGAACCAATCATAAGAAGGTCCCTTACATATAAGCATCTTATATATAGATTATGACGCCTGTCAACTGAATCAGAGTACCGCCGAAATCAAAGGATTGCTCAGCTAGGAAAGAGGATCTTAGGCCGTTACCGAACGAACGAGCGGTTGCAGCGCGTCTGTCGCTTCTATGGAAACCGAGATTCCCGGATGGAAAATCTTCGCAAGTATTTCGAGACCCGTGACAAGCCGCGGCCCCGGCCTCGAGAAGTACGCATTCGCGTCCACGTAGTAGATCTGATTGTTCCGAACGGCTGGCATTTCCTGCCATTCCCGAGGAAAAGCCAGCGACTGATACTCCGCGCGCGCGCGCTCGGCGTTGTAGCCGCACGGCGCGACAACGACTACCTCAGGCTGTGCGGCAACGATCTCCTGCAGCGAGATGCGGAATGACGGCTTGCGAACTGTGCCGAAAACATCGCGCGCGCCGGCCATTTCGACCATTTCCGGGATCCAGTGACCGCCAACGTAGAGTGGTTGCAGCCATTCAAGGAAGGCTACGCGGGGGCGGCTGACCGTCTCCGCGATTTCGCTCTCTATGGCGGCCAGGCGGGCGCCGATCGATTCCAGAAGGCGCTCGGCTTGGTGTCCGCGCATCGTCTCGTCGCCGACCCAAAGAATGTCCCGCCACACGTCGCCCAAGTCTAACGGGTCCAGCGACAAAACCTCCGGCCGATCGTCGAACGTAGCCAGAACCGCCGCCAGATCTTCGGGCGAGGCCGCACAAACGCTGCAGAGATTCTGGGTCACGATCAGGTCGGGAGCGAGGCGGCGCAGCACCTCGCCATTCACTCCATAGATGCTCTCGCCGCGTTCGGTGAATTCGCGGACGTGGCGATCTATTTCGACGGGAGTCAGATCTTTGGGAAGCCGCGAGTGGACGACTACGGTCTTCGATCGCGCCTCGGCCGGGTAGTCACACTCATGACTCACTCCGACCACCTGCTGGCCCAAACCAAGGGCGAACAGGATCTCGGTCGCCGAAGGCAGCAGCGACACGATGCGCATCTCGGGCATTTGCGGACTCTAACACAGTGCGCCGTGCGGTGCGCTACTTATAGAGAAGATATTTGCGGCGAGTCTGCTCGAATTCGTTGAGCGCGCTCTGCCACGACGCCACAATTTCCGCGGGGGCAGCCCCGCTTTCGAGTTTCTGCACTGTCTCCGAGTTGCCGAGGAGCGCGATCGTCTTCTCGACCTGAAAATCCCGCGGGTACATCTTTCCGAGCACTGCGGCAATCTGGATTCCCAGTCTCATGGCCCGCACCGCCGCTCGATCGCCGATCCGGATACCGACACCGTTGCAGCGCCTTCCCATATAGAGACCGCTGACGGGAACGAACGACTGGGGGACAAACTTCAAACCCGGCAATTGCGCCGCATTCAGAGCGGCGGCAACTTTCTCGCCGTCCATCCAAGGAGCGCCGAACTGCTCAAACGGCGTCTCCGTACCGCGTCCGACCGATAAGCCGGCGTTCTGCAGAATTTCCAGTCCGGGATAGGCTATAGCGCCCTTCATGGTTCGCAGGTTCGGCGAGGGCGGCACCCAGCGAACGCCGGTAGACTCGAAAAAGTAGTTGCGCCGCCAGTTTTTCATGGCAATGACGTGCAGCTCGGCGTTGATATGATTTTCTGCGTTGAAAAGCTGCGCCAGCTCGCCGATGGTCAATCCGTAGCGCACCGGCAGCGGATAGTACGCAACAAAGCCGGTCTTGTCCGCATCGAGCATGGGGCCCTCGATGATTTCTCCGCCTACCGGATTCGGGCGATCCAGCACGAAGAACGCGATGCGGCGCTTTGCGGCTTCCTCCATGCAATAGCCCATGGTCGTGGTGTAGGTGTAAAACCGAGCGCCTGCGTCCTGAATATCAAAGAGCAGGGCGTCAATTCCCTCGAGCATTTCATCCGTTGGGCGGCGATTTTCGTCATACAAGCTGTAAACCGGCAATCCCGTCGCGGGATCCTTGCTCGACGAAACTTTGTCGTCCAATCGTCCGGCTAGCCCGTGTTCGGGGCTGAACAGGGCAACCACCTGCACGCCAGGTGCGTGCGTCAACAGATCAATCGTAGACTTTCCCTGCGCGTCGAGCCCGGTGTGGTTGGTGATAATTCCGATGCGCTTGCCGCGAAGCGGCGCAAACTTCTGGGCTTCCAGCACGTCCAACCCGGTCTGTACGCGCCCCGTTCGCGCCCCGCGTTTTCGCTGTGCGGTATTCGGACCGGGAGACGCCGCCCGTGCTTCCTGGAACGCCGCGAAAATCGTGAAAACCAGCAGCCCCCGGCAAACCTGCGCGCTCAGTCGCAAGATTCCTCCTCGTGCATTCGATTTGGAATGATATTCTGGAACGCCCTGCGGGGAATTGCGTTGTCGCACTCTGGTGCGTGTGTTATCAACAACCTAGAAGCAGGGCGCGATCTCGAAAACTTGCAGCCGGTTCGGGAGAACCATGTCGACGACACGCCGTGCGATGTTGTGCCTTTCCCTGCTTCCATTCGCGATTCTTATGGCCACCAAAGCACGCAGTCAGAGCCGCAGCGCCGCGGCGAACAAGAGAACGCCTGCCCCGCGATCAAGCCCGGGCGGTCCGCTGAAGCCGCTCTCGCCGGGCCAACGCCAGTGGGTTGAGGCCGCGCTGCGTCGCATGACCACCGACGAAAGAGTCGGCCAACTGCTGTTTACCACCTTCCACGGCACGTTTACCTCCAGCCGGTCCCCGGAATACCAGAAGCTCCTCCACGATGTCACCGACCTTCACGTGGGCGGCTTCATCGTCGTCACCCGCATGACGCCTCTGGGCATCGAGAAGAGCCAAACCTATCCAACGGCCGTCCTCGCCAATCAGCTGCAAGCCAAAGCGAAGTTGCCTCTGCTCGTCGGCGCGGATTTTGAGCGCGGGTCGGCAATGCGCCTGGACGAAGGAACTTCCTTTCCCACTCAGATGGCCATCGCCGCAGGCGGCGATGCGCACGACGCCTACACCATGGGAAAAATCACGGCGATGGAAGCTCGCCAGGCCGGCGTGCAATGGATCTACGCGCCGGTGGCCGACGTGAATAACAATCCCGGCAATCCCATCATCAATACGCGCTCGTTCGGCGAAGACCCCGCGCGTGTTTCGGAATTTGTGGCGCAATACGTTCGCGGCGTGGAAGAAAACGGCGGCTTGGCCACGGCGAAGCACTTTCCCGGCCACGGCGACACCGCAGCGGATTCGCACATCGATTTGCCGGTCATCCGCGCCGACCGCCAGCGCCTTGATTCCCTCGAACTCGTTCCTTTCCGCGCGGCCATCGGCGCCGGTGTAGGCAGCATTATGACCGGCCACTTGAATGTTCCGGCTCTCGAGAGCGATCCCAGTACTCCCGCCACTCTTTCCCCGCACATCCTGACGGAGTTGCTGCGAACCGATTTGCGCTTCGCGGGCCTGGTCGTAACCGATGCCATGGACATGGGCGGCATCACCGCGCGCTTTGCACCAGGCGAAGCGGCGGTGCGCGCTGTCTTGGCCGGCGCCGACTGTCTGCTCATGCCTCCCGTTCCCGACGCCGCGTTCGAAGCGTTGCAGCGCGCCGTCAAATCCGGGCGTATTTCGCGTGAACGATTGGACGCGTCGGTTCGCCGCATCCTCGAGGCCAAGGCTCGAGTCGGCCTGAACAAAAATCGGCTGGTCGATCTGAACGCAATCAATTCCAGATTCGCGGAACCTTCCTGGCAGGAACAAGCGCAGCAAATCTCCGACCGCGGCGTCACTCTGCTGCGCGACACCTCTTCCCAGCTTCCTCTCGATGGAACCAAACCGTCGCGCGCCCTTCTGGTCGCGTTTTACGCCGATCCCGAGCCCACACCCGGCGAGGACCTGGAACGCGAACTGCGCCTTCGCTTCGACTCGGTCATGACTCTGCGCGCGGACACACGTTTCCGCAGCGCCGCAAATCTCAAACTGCCACCGCCGGACGCCTACGACGTGGCAATCCTTGCTCTCTTCGTGCGGGTCAGCGACCGCAAAGGCAACGTCGACGTTCCCGAAGAGCAGGCCGCGCTCGCCGATCAGCTCTATCGATCGGGCAAATCTGTTATCACCCTCGCGTTCGGCAGCCCGTATCTGATCGAGAGATTTCCGCAAGCCGAAACCTGGCTCGGCGCGTTTGGCATCAGCGACGTCGCGCAAGTCTCGATGGCGCGGGCACTCTTTGGCGAGATTCCGACGCGCGGACGCCTGCCCGTCACGATTCCGAGCCTTCCTCTGAAGGCAGGTTTTGGCGTTGCAGTTCCCGCCCATCCGATGAAGCTTGAGCCCATGGATTCGCGCACCGAAGCGCAACTTCAGCCGGCCTTCGACGTGATCGAATCCGCAATCAAGGATAAGGCCTTCCCGGGCGCTACGCTCGCGGTCGGCTATCGCGACCAAGTCTCCTTGCACGGTTTCGGCAAGTTGACCTACGACGGCAAATCCCCCGCAGTCAATATCAACACCATGTACGACATTGCGTCGCTGACGAAGGTCGTGGCCACGACGACGCTGGTGCAAAAGCTAGCGGAAGGCGATTTCCCGGTTCCGATTGACCTCGACGCCAGAGTCGAACGCTATCTCCCGGAATGGGCTAGCGGACCGCAACCTGAATGGCGCCACCTCGTCACGGTGCGCCACTTGCTGACCCACACGTCCGGATTGCCGCCATTCAAGGAATATTGGCGTACATCCAAATCAAAACAGAACACGCTGGACAAGATTTTCGCGGAGCCGCTCGAGTACGAACCCGGCACCAAAGAGGTCTATTCCGACCTGGGCATCATCCTGGTGGCGGAAATCATCGAACGCCTCACCGGCAAACCATTGGACGTTCTGGCGCATGAAGACATCTTTGCGCCCCTGGGCATGTCGAACTCCATGTACAAGCCGCCCAAGAAGCTTTGGCCGGCCATCGCACCCACCGAAATCGACAACCGGTACCGGGGCCATCTGATCCAAGGCGAGGTTCACGACGAGAATGCCGCCGCAATCGGCGGCGTCTCGGGCCATGCCGGCGTCTTCAGCACCGCGCCGGACCTGGCCGCATTCTGCCAGATGCTGCTGAACGGCGGCGTTTATGAACATCAACGCGTCCTGCGCCGCTCAACCATCGCGGAGTTCATTAGGCCCCAGCAGCTTTCGAACGGAACGCGCACGCTTGGCTGGGCTGCACCGACCGAAGGAGGCAGCAGCGGCCATTTCTTCAGCAAGCACTCGTTCGGCCACACCGGCTTTACCGGCACTTCCATCTGGATCGACCCCGATCGCCGGGTTTTTGTGGTTTTGCTGACCAATCGCGTCTACCCGACGCGCGAGAACCAGAAACACATCAAGGTCCGCGTTGCGCTCCACGATGCGGTCATGCAGTCGCTGGGGCTGGCTGCGCCCGAGGCCGCGAAGGGAGAGAATGCGGTTCCATGATTGGCCGCAACCGCACCGCACTGCCGGCGCGCCTCTCCTAGACTCCGGTACAGATCGTTTCCAGCTGGCGAGAACTCTTCGCTTACAACTTCAATATCCCCTGTGCCAAGTCGCATTCAGCCTGGTGAATGCTTTCCGGCCTGCCGAGATCGCGCCAATAGTACTGATCCGCGCGAAACGCCCGGATGTCCTCCCCCGCTTGGGCCAACCTCAGGTACGTGTCGATGATCGGAAACACCCCGGCTTCGGTCATCAAATGCAACAACCTCGGCGCAATGGCATGGATGCCCGCAAACGCCAGCGACTCAATCAAATCGGCGGGGACCACGGTCTCATCAGCCGCGTCCGATCCGGTTCGCCGCCCACACAGCAGGCCCCTGGCATCAAATAGCAGTTGCCGCGAACTGTTCCGCTTCTGCACGGCTAAAGTAGCCAGAGCCCCGCTACTCTGGTGCGCGTCCAGCATGGCCTGCAAATCGATTCCGCCGATGATGTCCACGTTGTGCAGCAAGAACGGCTCGTGGCCCGCATGTTCCAGAAAGAACCAGGCTGCGTTCTTCAGCCCGCCGCCTGTATCGAGCAAGACTTCTTCGCGTGAAACTTCGATCCGGATCCCGAAATTTCCCTTGGTTTTCAGATAAGCCAGTATCATCTCCGCGAAATGATGTGCATTTACGACAATTTCCGTAACGCCAGCCGCCCGCAGTCTGGCAACAGTGATTTCCAGAAGAGTCTTACCGGCAATCTCGACCAGCGCCTTCGGCCGATCATCGGTGAGCGGCCGCAGTCTCGTTCCCAGTCCCGCGGCCAGGATCATGGCTTTCATAAGGGTTTTTTCTTAGTCAAGGAACAGGCGCGGTTCACTTCCCCACCGTTTCCGCCACCGGCGCTTCAAATCCTGCCGCTTCAAGACCAAGGTGCCGCACCTTGACAGCAATGTCCCGACGGCCGCGCAATCGCTTCGCCAGCTGCTCGGCCAGAAACACCGAGCGATGCTGGCCGCCGGTGCAGCCAAACGAGACCATCAAATTCTTGAACCCGCGTTCCTGATAATTCTCAACGCTGGCATCCACCAGCGAGAAAACGTTGGCGAGATATTGATGTACGCTCTCCTGCTGGTTCAAATACTCAATGACCGGTGCATCCTTGCCCGTCAGCTGTTTGAACCGCTCTTGCCTTCCGGGATTCGGCAAACTACGACCGTCAAAAATGAACCCTCCGCCGTTCCCTGATTCGTCCTTAGGCATTCCTTTATGAAAGGAAAAGCTGAAAATCCTCACCACCAGTTCATCCGCTTCCGAGGCCAGGCTGTTCAGCTTGTCCGAAGCCAGCATGTTCCGGAAGGTATCCATCAACGTCGGCAGCGGCACCGGCAGCTGCACGTTGTGCAGAAGCCAGCGCACATTCTTAAGCGCGTAAGGCACGCTCTGCAAAAAGTGCGCTTTGCGTTCGTAGAAACCGCGAAAACCGTAGGCACCCATGGCCTGCATGATGCGCACATAGACATACCCGTAGTAATGACGGAGAAATTCGTCGCGGCCGATCGCCACGTGCTCCTGCAAGGCTTCCAGGTAATGGTCCAGCAGTTGCTGCCGCACGTCCGGCGGTAAGTCCGCTTTCGCGTCGTAGAGCAGCGAGGCAATGTCGTACTGCAGTGCGCCTTTGCGTCCGCCTTGGTAATCCAGGAAGTACGGCCGACTGCCCGGCAGCATCACATTGCGCGATTGAAAGTCGCGATACAGAAAATAGTCGCAATTCGCGCTTAAAAGGAATTCCGTCAATCGCCAGAAATCGTTCTCGAGCGCATATTCATTGAACGGAATTCCCGCCAGCCGCAAGAAGTAATATTTGAAGTAGTTGATGTCCCAGGTGATGGACTGACGGTCAAAACTCGCACAGGGGTAGCTGACCGAGTAATCGAGATCCCGACCCGCTTCCACCTGAAAGCGGGGCAAAACTTCAACCACCCTGCGGTAGGCTTCTACGGCTTCGCCGCCGACGTTTTCGCCACCGCGATGCTTCGACAGAAATTCAAACAGCGTGGTATCGCCCAAATCCTCTTCCAGATACGCGCCGCGCTCCAGATCTTCTCCGTAAATTTCTGGTACCGGCAAACCATGCCGCAAAAAATGCCTTGAAAACGCAAGAAACGCTTGGTTTTCTTCGCGCACGCCGTACAGGATTCCGATCGCACGATGCTTGCCCCCGCACAAACGGATGATCTTCCGGCCGGACCCACCCAATTCTCCTTGCAGCGGTTGCACACGTTCCGCCGGGGTGCCAAAGTGCTCCTCAAAAAGTCTCTTTAGGGCGTCCATGAGATGTTTTCTTTACGCGCCTTGGGAGCGGCCCTGTCTGCCGCGATTCTGACCGGAACCACGCGTAATTCCTAGCATAGCCCATTCCAGCCGGCAGAAAACGCTGGCATTATCCGTGTTCTCCTCTGGCTAGTAACGCTCTGGCCGCAGCAAACCCGGCGCCGAATTTGGCGACCCGTTCTCCAGCGCCATATAATCCCAACGATGCCAACTCGAAGCCGCCCGCCCGAAGATCGCCGCAGCACCGAGCATCGCAATCCCGCCTCCAAGAATCTGGACCGGCTGTCCACGCTCGAAATCGTTCGCTTGATGAACCGCGAGGACCAGAAAATCGCGATGGCTGTGCGGCGCGAGCTTCCGGCCATCGCCAGAGCCGCGGAGGCGATCGTTCAGGCCCTCAAAAACGGCGGCCGCCTCTTCTACGTCGGCGCGGGTTCCAGCGGCCGCATGGCCGTTCTGGATGCGGCTGAAATCGCACCAACCTTCGGCACCCCGCCAAAGCTGGTGCAGGCGCTGATCGCAGGCGGCCGCAAGGCCGTCACCAGCGCGGTCGAGGGTGCGGAAGACGCGGTACGCAACGGCGAACGCGATCTGCGCGCCAGCGGATTCACCGCGCGAGACATCATTGTCGGCATCGCCGCCAGCGGTACCACACCCTATGTCCTCGGCGCGCTCACCTATGCCCGCAGGCGCCGCGCCACGATCATCGCTCTTACTTCCAACCGCCGCATGCCCATCACCAAGCTTGCCGACATCGTCATCGCGCCCGAAGTCGGCCCTGAAGTCGTCACCGGCTCCACTCGCCTTAAGGCCGGCACCTCGCAAAAGTTGGTCTTGAACATGCTCTCGACCGCTACCATGGTTCGCCTGGGCCACGTCTATGAAAATCTGATGATTGACGCGGTACTGACCAATAAGAAGCTGGAAGACCGCGCTTTGCGCATTCTGGCCGAAGCGAGCGGTAAAACTGTGTCTGGAGGCAGACGCGCGCTGCGTCAGTCCCGACACGATATCCGAGTGGCGCTGGTGATCCTGAAGCGCGGGGTTACCGCCAGCGAGGCTCGCAAATTGCTCTCAACCGCCGGCGGCAACCTGCGAAAGGCACTTGGAGAATCTTAGGCCCATGCTCATCGGCTGTCTTGAAATAGCTTCGCGAACGCTTTAGCCATGGACAAGTTCCTCATCACCGGCGGCAAACCTCTGCGCGGCGCCGTGAGCATCAGCGGTGCGAAAAACTCCGCCCTGCCCGCCATGGCCGCCGGCCTTCTGACCGCTGAACCGCTGCACCTTCGCAACCTGCCTATGGTTCGGGACATCATCACCATGGGCAAGCTCCTGGCGTACATGGGCGCCAGCGTGTCGGTTACCGAATTCCCCGCCGCGAACTACAACATCGCTTCGCCCGCCATCAACGAGGCCGTAGCGCCCTACGAGTTGGTCAAGACCATGCGCGCTTCGATTTTGACGCTCGGCCCGGCCCTGGCTCGCACCGGTGTAGCGCGTGTCTCGCTGCCCGGCGGCTGTGCGATCGGCACCCGTCCTGTCGACCTCCATCTCTCTGCGCTCGAAAAAATGGGAGCCGAAATCCACACCGCTCATGGATACATCGAAGCTCGCGCGCCCAGGTCCCGGCTGAAAGGCGCTCGTGTGAATTTCGAAAAAATCACCGTCACCGGCACCGAGAACATTCTCATGGCCGCCGCCCTGGCCGACGGCGAAACCATCCTCGAAAATGCCGCCCGCGAACCGGAGGTCACCGATCTGGTGGTTCTGCTTCGCAAAATGGGCGCGCATATCGAAGGCGACGGAACGGCAACGCTGCGGATTCGCGGCGTCCGATCCTTACACGGTGCGGAACACACCATCATCCCCGACCGCATCGAAGCCGGGACTTTTCTTGTCGCCGGCGCCATCACCAACGGCGACGTCACCCTCACCGATTGCGAACCGCAACATCTCGAGGCCATCATCGCCAAACTGCGGCAGGCGGGCGCTGCCATCGAGCAAATTGCGCTGCAGCAACTGCGCGTCCGCGGCGTCATGAGACTTGTAGCAGCCGATGTCTCGACAGAGGAATACCCCGGTTTTGCCACCGACATGCAGGCTCAATACATGGCGCTCGCCACCCAAGCCGAGGGCAGGTCCACGATCGCTGAAACCATCTTCGAAAACCGCTTCCTCCATGCGCTGGAAATGAAGCGCATGGGTGCCAACATCACGATTGACGGCCACCACGCCGTCGTCCACGGTCCCTCCGAGCTCACCGGCACCACCGTCCAGGCGTCCGACCTGCGGGCCAGCGCCGGCCTGGTTCTCGCGGCTTTGGTCGCCTCCGGCCAGACCATCATCGAGCGCGTCTATCACATTGATCGCGGTTACGAACGCATCGTGGAAAAACTCCGCTCTCTCGGCGCCGACATTTGCCGTACCCACTCGACGGGCTCCTGACGCGGGTCTCCCGCCGATCGGTTCATCGATTTTCTCTGACCTCTGGCGCGCTGTTTGCTGCCATGGTACAAAATTCCTCTCGCCCTTTGCTGCGGGCTTTGCCCTGCGCCCATGGCCCCGGCACATTAGGAGGCATTAAACTGATGCATTGTTTTTCTCAAGCTAGCGTGCGTGCTCTTGCCGGCGGAGCCTTCCTGGCCCTGGGCCTCGTGCCGTTGCCTGCCGCGCCGCAAACTCCGGCCGAGAAGCCGCAAAATTCACTGGAAATCAGAGCGCCCGGTAAGGGAGAGGAAAAGGCCTACAAAGCGTTCCAGCACTTTCAGTCCGTCCCGGAATCAGACACGGCAAAGAAAGTAGCCGAAGGAGAGGGCTTCACAGACAAATTCCCCACCAGCACCTACGCGGGCTATGTCTATTCGTATCTGGCCGTGGCTTACATCCAAGCCGGGCAAGTCGATAAAGGCGTCGCTACCGGGGAGAAGGCCCTTCGGATCAACCCTTCGGATTTCCGCACCATGGCGGTCCTCAGCCAGACCCTCGCCCGCACCGCCGCCAACACCGCTCCAGACTCGGACGCCAAGCTCGCCAAAGCCGAAACGGACGCAAAAAACGCCATTGTGGGCGTGGCGACTTGGGTCAAGCCGGACGCGATGCCGGAAGCGAATTTCACTGCCCTCAAAAATGGCACGCTGACCATGGCCCACGCCAGCCTGGGCTTGATCGCGCTTCACAAGAACAACTTCGCAGCCGCGGTCCCTGAACTGGAGCAAGCGGTTCAGCTCGCCGCTCCTGATTCCGCCAATACCGATCCTACCAATTACTACTTGCTGGGTGTCGCCCAGCAAAACTCCGGGCACCCGGACAAGGCCATCCCCAATTTTGAAAAGTGTGCCGCCGTTAAGGGCACCAACCTGACCGCCACCTGCGTCGTTCTGCTGGACCAGTCAAAGAAAGACGCCGAGTCCAAAACAAAGTAGAGCCGGTTTATTCCCGGCATGGATTTTGCTTCTTCCGCCGGTTTGCTACACTCTTTTCATCATTTTTCTGCGACGCTTGCAGCTAATCTTGCCGCACTTGGAGGTTTGTGATGTCCGCCAACCAGCTTCTTGATAGAATTGACGCAGCCATCGCCGAAAAAAATCTCTTGAAGCACCCCTTCTACCAGGAATGGCAAGCCGGCAGGCTTTCCCGCGAATCGCTACAGCTCTACGCCGCACAGTACTACCGCCACGTGGAAGCCTTTCCGAAGCACCTGCGTGTCCTGGCAGCCCGCGCCGACCAATCGCTGAAGCCGGTGGTTGTTGACAACCTGGCGGAAGAAGAGAATCCCGCGCGACCCCATCCCCAGCTGTGGCGCGACTTTGCATCGGCCTTGGGCGTCAGCGAAGACGACATTACAACCTCCCCTTCTCTTCCCGGTACGCAGAATGTGGTCCACACGTTTCGCGACATCTGCGCCAATCGCTCTCTAGCGGAAGCGGTCGCCGCCCTTTACGCGTACGAGTCTCAGGTCCCTGAAATCGCCAGCACCAAGATCGACGGCCTGCAGCGTTTCTATGGAATCAGCGACGCCAAGGGAACCGCCTATTTCTCGGTTCACCAGGAAGCCGACAAAGCGCACCGCGAAGCCTGGCGCGGTTGGCTGGTCCGAAACACCGCCACAGCCGGCGTAAGCGAGGAGCAGATCCTCGCTTCCGCCCAAGACGCGCTGAATGCTCTCTGGGGTGCGCTCGACGCAGTCCACTCCGGCAGTTGCAAAGCGAACTGATCGGCTAACCGTTGTTCCGGAAGCGAATTCCTGCAATCGACATAGGTGAGCGGTCTCCCTCCGTCCCTGTCACACCACCGTACGTACGGGTCCGTATACGGCGGTTCGGTGGGTTGAGCTAGCGGCGCTCAGTCAAGGACGGAAGCCCGAGCGAGGTAAAGTAGGCGTTGGGCAATGCCATGGCGAGGGCGGGACTGTTTGCCAACTGCCACGGGCCATGGGCGCTGCCGGCCGCTTTCGCGGCAAGGTCCTTGCCCACGCCTCGTTTTCGCAGTTCTGCAAATCGTGTCGCGCCACGCTTCCACTGCTTCCAGATTGCCGGCGCAGCCGGCGTCTGGTCCACTCTTCAAGGTGTTTCAGCACACTCGGTGTTTCGCAGTTGCCGAAGTAGCCGACCCAACCCCGTAGGTAGCGGGCCAGTTCCTCAGCCCTTCGGTCTACGCTCACACTTCGCGTCCGACTTGTCAGTTCTCGGACCCGCTCCTTAAAGCGGAGCACCGCTTTTGGCGCTATGCGCCGTTTGGGTGTTGGTCCGCTCGTGAAGCTAAATCCTAAGAACTTCCGTTCCCATGGCTCGGCCACCGCACTTTTCTGGTCGTTCACCTTGAGCTTGAGCCTGGTAGCCATGAATCGCACAAGGCTCTTCATCACTCGTTCGCCGGCTCGTCGGCTGCGTACGTAAATGTTGCTATCGTCCGCATACCGTGCAAACCGGAGTTTTCGTCGCTCTAGCTCACGATCGAACTCATCAAGCACGATGTTACTGGGCAAGGGTGACAACGGACCACCTTGCGGCGTCCCCTCGTCCACCGGACTCACCAGTCCGTCTTCCATCACCCCAGCTTGGAGGAATGACCGGATCAGCTTCAGCAACCGCTTGTCGCTGATTCGCTCGGCGAGTTTGGCCATCAATCGATCGTGGTTCACCCGATCAAAGAATTTCTCCAGATCGAGGTCCACGACGACCCGATAACCTTCGGCGATGTATTGCTGTGCTTGTCCCACCGCCTGATGCGCTGAGCGTCCGGGCCGAAACCCGTAGCTGTTAGAGGAAAACGTCCGATCCCACCTGTCTTGCAACACCTGCATCACCGCCTGTTGCATGAAGCGGTCCAGCACGGTCGGGATGCCAAGCTTTCGCACCCCGCCCTCTGGTTTCGGAATTTCCACGCGCTTCACCGGTTGCGGCTTGTAGGTTCCACTCAGCAGTTGTTCTCGGAGGACTGGCCAGTGTTGCTGCAGATATCCCGGAAGATCGTGAACGGTCATGCCGTCCACGCCGGGACTCCCTCTGTTCGCCTTGACTCGTGCCAATGCCTGCTTGCAGTTCTCCCGCTCGCAGACTTCTTCCATCAACTGTTCGCCAATGGCCGGGCTTTCCGTCCTGCGCTTCGCCGCGAGCGATTCGGTCCCTTCCGCCGAGGCCGTCGGAGATTCACTCCTACTCTCCTCGCGAAAGGCCAGCACTAGCTGGTTCTTCTGCCGCTTGTCGCTCATGAGTTGCGCCGCTTACTCGCCACTCCCATTAACCCCTTGCGGGGACCGTTCGGGCCTTCACTGCTTGCGCAGCTGTCGGGTCGGAGGAGGCGCGCCGAAGCGCTGGCCTCCGTCCGCCGCTCAAACTGCACGGACGGTTTTCCCGTATGCAGCTTTCACGAAGACTCAGCACTACGAGATGCGAGAGAAGGAATTAACCCCACCAAGTTCACAAGCTCATACTCACCGTACAGCGTGGCCGGAGGCAGTTGCTTCCAACCGCCATTCCGCCAACGCTTAAATTGGTGCGACCAGATCCGCCGCACGATCCATCGGTCGAGTCGATTGAAGAGCTTTCGGACGTGGGCGCGTTTGTAATACTCGCCCCAACCCCGCAGAAGTGGGTTAAGTTCCGCAATCAGCTCCTTGGTTTTCAAAGGTACTCTCCGCTTGGTTCGTTGCCGTACCTGGTCCTGAAAACGTTGGATCGACTTTTCACGCGGGTACGCATACAGCGCACCAGAGCGTGCCTGGCTACGGATCTTGCTCTCGGGTAAGTACAGGTTCTTCCCGCGCTTGATCTTGTAGCCAAGAAACTCGAAACCGTACTGGACGTGAACGATCCGCGTCTTCTGCGGATGTAGCTCCACTCCCAGTTGTTTCAGGATTCGGCGAGCCGCCTCCACTGCAGAACGTGCCTCTGCTGCCGATTTACAGGTGACCACCCAATCATCGGCATACCTCGTTAGCTGATATCCTCTCTGCCTCATCTCCCGATCGAACGGCGTCAGGAGTATGTTGCTGAGCACAGGCGAAACCACTCCTCCTTGCGGAGTACCACGCTCGGTCGGAAAGAGTTGCCCTTTCCCGTAGCTTCCCGCCTTAAGCATCGCTTGGATAAGGCGAAGCACTCGGCCGTCCGCTATCCGTTGGGCTACCAGCGTGAGAAGCTTCTTGTGATCCACAGACCCGAAAAAATCTCGGAGATCCGCGTCCACGATCCACTCCGACCCACTTTGAATCTCCTTCCAGATCTTGCGCAGTGCGTTCTTCGTCGATCGCCCTCGCCGATATCCAAAGCTGGCGTCATCGAATATCGGCTCGAAGATGGGCTCCAATTGATTGAGCAGTGCTTGCTGGCATACGCGATCGTAGATCGTTGGCACACCGAGCATGCGATACTCTCCAGGTTTGTCCCGCTTCGGGATAGGGTGTTGTAACACCGGTTGAGGTCGACGCTCACCCTTTCGCTTCCACTTATGGGCTCGCTTACTCCGGTGCCACCCGAAGACTCTGCCAGTCCTCCTGAGGTCACGCCGTGTTCTTCCCTACCGTGCCGTCCGCAAACACCTTGGTGCGGTGGGTGAATGAGATTGCCTTCGCCTCCATAATGCAGGCTCGACCTTGCCCCACCTTTGGCCGACCGGTTCATCTTCGGGGCAGCCCCCATCGATTACGGCCCGGTAGTTCTC
>Ga0306920_100002438_pt1 | contig 23542 bp, 22 predicted proteins | sample flu12Cox44000170_FD_204666 | JGI IMG/M metagenome (GOLD analysis project Ga0306920, IMG submission 204666) | Lab enrichment of tropical soil microbial communities from Luquillo Experimental Forest, Puerto Rico - flux4day.12C.oxic.44.000.170 (v2)... | ecosystem: Environmental > Terrestrial >...
ATCCGGTGCTTGAGATGTTCACCAAGCGCCGTCTCAAATGGGCGAAGCCGCTCGACCTCCCGCAATTCGAGAACATGCCCAGTTGAGTGGATAGCCATGCCGCTCCGCCCCGCAGTTGCCCACGGCAAAGGTCAGCTTCGGTGAAGGGTTTCGGCGCCAAGTGGAGTTGACCCGGTTCGGTGGACGGTTTGTCGCTTAGGTCGTTTGGGTTTCCTTGAGCATCAGCATCTCGTAGGCGATTGGGGATAGATAGCGGGTGCCAGAATGGCGGCGAGCGGGATTGTACCACCCTTCGATGTAGCTGAAGATCGCCATCCTGGCCTCGGCCTGCGATGTGAACCGGCGGCGTGCCAGCAGCTCGCACTCCAGTGTGGCGAAGAAGCTCTCGCACATGGCGTTGTCGTAGGCGGCACCGACAGATCCCATGGATGGGCGCACGCCGGCTTCCCGGCAGTATGCATCGCTGGCGTTCGGCGGCCGCTGGGTGCCCTGGTCGCTGTGGTAGATGACATTGCTCGGCTTGCGCTGACCGATCGCCATCTCCAATGCCGCCAAGACCAGCTCGGTGCGCAGATGCGTCTCCATCGCCCAGCCGACGATCCGACGGCTGAACGCATCGAGCACGACAGCGAGATACAGGAAGCCGGCCGCCGTCGGGACATAGGTGATGTCGGCGACCCAAAGCTGGTTGGGGCGGTCGGCGGCGAAATTCCGGTCCACCAGGTCAGGTGCCGGGCGCGCGCCGCGGTCCCGCCGGGTGGTGATGACGCCACGGCGGCGGCTGACGCCGACAATCCCTGCCGCCCGCATCAGCCAGGCAATCCGCTTTTTGCCGACTGCCCGACCTTCGGCACGCAGCTCGGCATGAACTCGAGGTGCACCGTAGGTACCGCGCGAAGCAGCATGGATCGTGCGCACCCGACTGAGCAACGCGTCATCGGCGATGGCGCGTGCCGAAGGGAGGCGAGAACGCCAAGCATAGTAGCCGGCCGTCGACACGCCGAGCACGCGTGCCATGATGGCGATGGCGAAGAAGGCCTGGTTCGCGCTCATGAATTGGAAGACCCGGTCGGGATCACCGCGGTCTCCCGTGCGAACCAGGCCGCTGCCTTTGCCAAGATATCGCGCTCCTGGCGCAGTCGCCGGTTCTCATGCCGCAGACGGGTCAGCTCCTCACGCTCGGCGCCGGTCGCGCCGTCATGACGGCGGCCTTCATCGCGATCGGCCTGTCGCACTCAGTTCCAGATCGCCTGGGCGGTCAGTTCGAACTCGCGCGACAGCGCCTCCGGGCTGCGCCCGGATCGGACCAGATCAACCATCTGTCGCCGGAATTCCGGTGCATAAGGTCGGTGACTCTTCGGCATTGATGGCACCTCCTTCTCAAATGGAAAGGTGTCCACCGAACCGGGTCAACTCCAACCACAAGGCTGATTACTTGGAAAACACAGTGCAGGATCTGAAGGCGAAGACGATTCGTGGTGGTGTCGCAAGGCTCTTCTCCCACGGAACGAATTTGCTGCTTCGCGTAGGGTCTCTCATGGTACTGGCCCGGCTCGTAGACCCGCAGGACTTCGGATTAGTGGGCATGGTGACAGCTTTCACCGGGGTCTTGACTTTATTCCGAGATTTCGGGCTTTCGTCCGCCGCCGTTCAGCGTACGACCGTTACGGAGGAGCAGTCCTCAATGTTATTTTGGGTCAATATATCGCTGGGAGTGCTACTTTGGCTAGTAACTCTAGCGATGGCGCCGGCGATTGCCGCGTTTTACCATGAGCCCAAGCTCTTTGCGTTGACGGCTGTCCTGGCAGCGGGATTTCTTTTTAACGCGGCCGGAGTGCAACACACAGCACTTCTCCAACGCCAAATGCGCTTTACTGCCTTGTCTGTGATAAGTGTCATTTCCCTGACCCTGGGTAGCGTTATAGCCGTTGCGGGGGCCAAAGCTGGTTATGGATATTGGGCCCTTGTAACGATGACAGTCGCGCCTCCACTCATTGCCACTATCGGTTTCTGGCTGACCACAGGCTGGGTCCCGGGGATGCCACACAGGCGGGTTGGAATTCGTTCGATGATGCATTTCGGCGGCACTGTCACCTTCACAGGTTTCTTAGTCTATATTGCGTATAATGCTGAGAAAGTCATGATAGGCCGATTCTGGGGAGCCGACGCAATTGGGCTTTACGGAAGGGCTTACCAGCTGGTCAACATTCCTACAGAGACTATGAATACGGCGGTCGGCGAGGTAGCGTTTGCAGCGTTGTCAAGACTCCAGGATGATCCCATGCGCTTTAGGAGCTACTTCCTAAAAGGGTTCACTGTGGTTTTGGGGTTGACCCTCCCCGCTACGATTGCTTGTGCTCTTTTTAGCGATGATGTGGTCTTCGTTTTTTTGGGGCCAAACTGGCAAGCGGCGGCCGCGATTGTTCGCTTGCTGGCTCCGACGATCGTAATTTTTGCGATAATCAATCCTCTGGGATGGGTGATTTGGTCACTTGGATTAGAGAAGCGAGGCCTAGTGGCCGCTCCTATCCTTGCGTCACTCCTGATTACGGGTTACGTTGTGGCATTGCCTTACGGGCCGCGAGGAGTTGCATTCGCTTACTCGGCGGTGATGACGCTGTTGCTCATTCCACTGATTTTGTTCTGCGTATATCGTACGCCAATTTCCTTCCGCGACATTTTGCTGGCGGTGAGCCCGTCGTTGGCATCAGGAATCTTGGCTGGAGGGCTAGCTTTTGCAACGGGGTTAATCTTTGGCCAGTTCGTTTCCCCCTTTCCGCGACTTCTTTTGGAAAGTGGCGTTCTTGTCGTTACTTTTTTTGGGGTGCTGTTGTTTGCCGCGGGACAGAAGCCACTGTACCTGGATCTCCTTAGGGAATTGAGGGGGCCTTCATGAGCCGCAGAAAACATCCCGGCCTCGGTTTGGACCAAAAAAACGTGAAACATAGGGTGGCGCAACGCGGGTCAGCGAGAGAATTTCGGACATGGTGCGGTGGCCGGACCGAGATTGCCGGGCGTTTTCGGTTGGCGCCGTTGCGCATGGGTGCGTCGTTTCGCCGAGCTGAGCGCCGGGAGATTGCGTCTGCGACGCTGAGCTGAAAGATGGTCACTGATTCGGCAGAAGATCCTTAGAGAGAGAGACGGTGGATGGGGTTTGTTAAGAAAATGGGTAAGTTTGGAGAGGCCGTCGAGTCCCCTACACGATCGGCGTCGCCGAGAATCTGCATGCCTACTTGGAGAAATTTTACAAGAAAGGCTTTTCAGTGTGGCCTGTACGAGGCTCAGGATATTCTCGTCGAGATCGACGATGTCGACTTAATTTGTCTCGATATGACCTGGGGCAGGTGGTTCGCCGAGGACTCGCTGAGAAAGCCTCTCTATCACGACCTGTCAAAGAAATTGATATTCGCGAACCCCGGGCTCAAGAAAGTGCGGCTGAGTCGAGACTATGACGTATTCATAGCTGTTTGCAACACTTATTGGGATCTTCCGTACATCAACGCCATTGAGCGGTGGAGAGACCACTGCAAAATTAGCGTGTGTTGGATCGACGAGATGTGGGCGGCTGAAATACCCGGCTACAAATATTGGCTTCAGGCGCTCAGTCGGTTCGATTACGTATTCATGGGCTGCAAGGGCAGTATCTCTGCTTTATCACAGGCTACTAATCGGCCCTGCTACTGGCTCGCGGGTGGCATTGACGCCCTTCGATTCAGCCCCGTTCCAGACATGGCAGCCCGCGTTATTGATGTGTACAGTATCGGACGCAGATATGAAGGCGTACACAGCGAACTGCTGAAGGCGACCAAGCGGGGCGGGCTCTTCTATGTGCATGATACGCTTGCGAACGTTGCTAATACTAAGGTGCACGATCATCGGCAACACCGTGATCTGTTCGCAAACATAGCAAAGCGAAGTCGGTACTTCGTCGTGGCGCCCGCGAAGGTTGATGTGATCGATGAGAGGCGGGGTCAAGAAGAGGTCGGCTACCGTTATTACGAAGGGGCAGCCGCAGGTACTGTAATGATCGGCGAAGCGCCGGATTGTGAAGAGTACACAGAATTATTCGGATGGCCGGAAGCTTTAATCCGAATCCAGCCCGATGGGTCCGACATCACGACTGTTCTGAGTGATCTCGACTCAGACCCAGAACGAATGGCTGCGATCAGCCGACGAAACACGAGGGAGGCCTTGCTCAATCACGATTGGGTTTACCGGTGGAGCGAAATGTTTCGCGTGGCTGGCATTGAGCCCTCGCCGCGTATGGCAGCACGTGAGCGGCTCTTGCAAGACATGGCTGATTTGGCCGCCAGCGTAGACGAGAACGAAGCTGCCAGAACGCGGCTGAATCGGTCGTATTGATCCACGGGGGTAAGCACAAATGAGGCCTTATCCGAAGCGACGCAGGATTGCGCTGTTTGGGAACTTTGGCACGGGCAACTTGGGGAACGAGGCAACGCTTCAAGCGATGGTGTTTAGCCTGCGAAGGTTTCTGCCGAATGCGGAAATTAGCTGCATTTGTCCAGAGCCCGAAAAGACGGCATCGGAGTACAACATTTCCGCCGTTCCGATCACAGCACCCTTTCCGATCTGGAAACGGCCTAACGGCTCAGGGAAGGACGGCGAGCCGCAGCAAGGGCTGAACGGAGGCATCTCTGAAACGGTTATGGAAGCACATCGGTGGTTTAAAGTCGCGCTCAGGTTGAGGGCGCCCATCCGAATCTGTGCCTACCCAGTCCTTGAGGCATATCGCTGGTTCAAGGGGATCGCCAGGTTGAAGGACAGGAATTTACTCATCATGACGGGAACGGGAATGCTGGATGACTACGCTATAACACCATTTGGCTTGCATTATGACATATTGCGATGGGCGGTTATCGCGAAATTGTGTCGATGCAAACTACTCTTTGTGAGCGTCGGAGGCGGGCCGATACGTCATCCGCTGAGCAGGTGCTTCGTTAGGACGGCCCTAACATTGGCAGATTACCGTTCTTACCGCGATGCTTCTTCTAAGGACCACCTCGAGGCTATCGGTGTCGACGTGAAGAATGACGCTGTGTATCCCGACCTTGCGTTCAGCCTGCCAAGAGCCGTCGTGCCTGCTGATCACGATTCTGGTCGCCCGGGAGTCGTGATAGGCGTTGGCGTGATGAACTATTACAATCGACTTGGTCGTTCCGGGAATGATCACACCATCTACCGCGATTACCTGGGGCGCCTTGCCTCCGTTGTGGCTCGTTTGCTCGAACGTGAATATCTTGTGCGCGTCCTCATCGGTGACGCCGCATGGGATCAAGGCGCCAGGCAGGACCTGAGAACGGTGTTGGAAGAGCGTGGATTGAGGTACGATGACGGGAGGATAATCGACGAACCCGCCTCCTCTGTCGACGAGCTGATTTCACAATTGTTGTCGGTCGATGTGGTAGTGTCAAGTCGATTTCACAACCTACTGCTAGCTCTGATGCTCAAGAAGCCGGTCTTCGCAATTTCATATCACGAAAAGTTCCAGCCTCTAATGGACGGTGTGGGGTTGGGCGGATTTTGCCAGGACATCGAGCACATTGATGTTGACGATCTAATCGTAAAGGTAGTCAGACTCGTAGAAAATGGGGCGAGCATCAAGCTTCAAATCGAACGAGACACGGAGAGCTATCGCGTGGCGCTAGATGAGCAGTACAAGCAGATCCTTGAGGTGTCTCATCTGTCCGGGGTCAGCGCCTGTGAGACAGACTTGGTAGGTTCTTCTCCTCCCTCGAAAATTGCCGCCGGGTAGCGAGCACGTGTTCCGTGGCTTGCCGATGGCACGGCGGATCATTGAAGCCTGGTGGCTCGATTACAATGCCTGCCCGCCGCACGCCAGCCTCGGGGGTCTGGCCTCGACCGAGTTTGCAACCCGGTCCCAACACAGGCTGGCGTCCGTGCCGAGCGTAGGAAAAACCATCGCCCGAACCTTGATCGCCGAACTCCCGGAACTCGCTTCGCTCGATCGTCGACGGATCGCCGCCTTCGTTGGCCTCCCACCATGGACCCGCCAGTTCGGGCAATGGTGTGGTAAGAGCTTCATTGGCGGCGGCCGCAAGAGCGTGCGCAATTCCTTATTTATTGGAACCATAGTCGCGGCACGCTACAACACCCGCAGCTCAAACAATTCCGCAACAAACGACAAACTGGTCGCCGCCGGGAACCGACAGCCAGAGCTATTTCGCCTCAGAGGCTTCGGTCTGTCGCATGCTGAAGGTGCGCGACTTGATCGCCAGCCCGGCCTTCATCGTGATAAGGCGGCCGATGCGTTCAAGGGCAAGACCACCGCCCCCCTCGTAGGTATCCGCCGAGCACCGCGGGATCGGCCACGCAGAGCTATCTGCCGGATCACTTCTTGAATTTATGACCGGATCCGCAGACGCAAGGATCGTTTCGGCCTGGCTTTTTGTCGCGCCATGCGTCAACCCTCGCCAGTGCCAGTAATCATCGATCTATAACACAGCCGGGCAAGAGTGCGGCTACATCGGCCGCAATGCGGCCTTCGTCCTCCGACTCGAGGGGCCGAGCAGAGATTCGCCGTTCTCGTCGCCGAACAGCGCGAGAATAGGGAAGATCAGACCCGCGCCCTCCTCGCAATTTGTCACGGGGAGCCACTGGCTCGTCACGACCAGTTCGGGTCGGATCGGGAACGCGGTCAGAAAGCCGTCGAGATCGGACAGCATCATGCTGTCGGGCGGCGACTGAAACGCGTCAAGTGCGTCCAGTGAGTGCCACGCCCTCGACCGGAACTTCGAGATCGATTATCGTTGTCTCGGCTTGTTAATCATGGGCACTCATGCCACCGCATCGGCGATCGGCGAAGGCCTCGAGCTGCGGCGTCCTTCGCAGGTATTGCCAATGCTATGGCAGGGGTTCGTAACGCCGCGTAGCCGGATGGTTGGCGATGCGGCGTTGGTCAGCCCCGACACGAATGAGCTCGACAAGTTCGGCGGAGGCTAACGCTTCGGCGGCTAGACGGATTGTCGCGAAGGGAGGCCTGCGCGTTCGGCCGTATCGAGCAGTGAGTGCCGGCCGTCCGCGAGGTTCAGCACCCACAGCAGCGCAATCTGATCATAGCCGGCCGTCCGCTGTCCGCCCATTGCCCCATAGAGCCCGCGCCGGCCAAGCTGCGGTTCGCCTTTGGGATTACGGCTGCGGTAGACAGCATTGGCTTCGATGACCGCTACGATACGCCGCAGCACTGTGAATGAGTGGACGAGGCTTTCGGGATGGAGAAGCGAAAGATTGTCCGCGGAAGTGTGGTATTCTGGATATTCGCCATTGGGCGTGCGCATCAGGCAGCCGACCGGCATATCGAAACCGGGCGAACAAAACTGGCGCTCGTCATACCCGTACGGGACGAAAGGCACGATCCTGTGGGACACCTCATCGTGACCTAGGATATGCGCTACGATGCGGTCGATCGCGGCGTTACCTTGCCGACTTTGCTTATAGGTCATGCCGCCTGCGTCGCCGAGACAAGAGAGGACTAGGCCGTAAGCGATCCGCCCTATTTTATCCTCGTTGCGCGCGAGCCATGTGAGCGAGCCGATCGTACCGGGAATAAATAGAAAACGATAACTGTAGCGCAACCGAAGGGTTTGGAGATGGCGCGCCAGCATCGTCGCGACCGCGATCGCGGAGAGATTGTCGTTGGCGAGCGAGGGATGGCAGATATGGCAAGAAAAGAGGACCGTGTCGTCGATCTCACCCGGAATCAACAGCTCGCCATAGCTGAGGTGGCCGGATGCCAAATCGGAGTCAATGACGACACGATAGAGCCCGTCGGTTAAAGTCGACAGCTGGCGATGGGTGAGGCAGAAACCCCAGTTTTCCGTGTAATAGGAGGTGCGATAGGGAATCCAGTCCGGTTGATCGGGCAAGGTATGGAGATGGGGACGCAGCGCGGCGAGCGGCATTGTCGCATCTACTGGCTGACTGTACTGGACGATGTGGAGGTTGTTGGCCGCGAAGTCTACGATGCGCGTGCCATCTTGACGCGCGATGTAAGCGTCTCGGATATTCCACTCACGCGGCACGGTCCAATCAAAAGCCGGGGTTCCGGAAGGGACCTCATTGAGCTCAAGCGTGATATGATTCTGAAGGGTCGCGAGCGTCTTTCGTACCCCATTCCCGGTGATGCTCCGGCAAATCGGGAAAAGCTCCTCGATCAGCCGCATCATGGCGTCTCCGCTACTTTCGACCGACGGTGTGTACCCCAGCCCGCCTCCTGACCGAATGTTCCGTCTCGAATTCGCGTTCGTCTCAGATAAGGTGGTCACCACCCGTTATCCTCCTTAATTGTCATCCTCGCCTACTTGTTAACCATACTTTCGCTAATCTATCCCACCATTCCCTTATAGGCGAGATTTTTTGCCTAGACAAACAAATAGGTCTCTGCGAACATCACTTCGGAACCACGCTTCTTGTGAGGATGTCTCCCGGCGGATGTTTGGGTGTGAGCCGGCATTGCCCGCCGCCCAACTGTCCGGTGATCGCTGCCGAGCAAATCTCAATTAAAACGGTCGAACCACTCGAACACGCGTCGTCTCCGGTCCGCGAGACTTGCTGCGCGCGACCGCAGGCGTCGCAAGCGCTCCTTGCTTAGGCACAGGCGTCAAGCGGCGACCGGACTGCCCGTCATCGAAGTAACCCGCTCACTGGGCCCGCAGCGCCGTTCGTCCCTCGCCTATTTCGCGCATAACAGTTAAGGAACCAGCGGGAAAATCGTTGATACATTATAGTTAAATCCTTACGCTATGGTTAAGTTAAACCAGACTGTTTTTCTGAACCATTTTGTTGCAAAATGAATCGAATTAGTATCCAAGTAATTCATCTACCGCGATCACATCGCTACGAGAAAATTTCCGCAGGCTGCATATCGGCTTCCGTGGCCGCATGTCAACGCAAACTGTACCGTTAGACGAGCTTCCATTAGCCTCCGAGCTGCAGCAGTACCCCGCTCAAACGCAAGCCGGTTAGTGCCATCCTTCGCAGCTTGGCGTTTGCCGAAAGTCATATGTCGCCCCAGCGCGTCGCAATCCAGGTCTGAGAGAGATCACTTCCGTGCAGGCAGAACAAAATCGGAATCGCATAACCTTTAACCAGTCAGCCATCTGGCAGGAAAAAGTTAATATGCTCTCTGTCTCAGGTCCTTCCTCACCTCGTATCATCGTCTTTGCTCAACGATAAAGGCGTCCAGTAGTATTAATCGAGCACGTTTAATATGGGGTATTGATAATGCGCATTCTTCTGATTGTTCATCATCGGCGGTGGCGCGCGGCTTACCGCTCGCGCGTGATCGCTGGCGAACTGGCACGGCGAGGACACGAAGTTACCCTGATCGTTACCGCAGATAGAGAGCGATGGCGTTTTCGAGACACCGTCGAGGCTGACGGCGTCCGCGTGGTTAACTCGCCCGATTTGACCTGGGGACGGCTTCGGTCGGGCTGGGATCCAATTTGCGCGCTCCGTCGTCTCTTCTGGTTGTGGCGCAACGGTGAAACCTACGATGTCGTCCACTTATTCGAGACTCGCCCAGCCACCATCCTGCCGGGGTTGGCGATGCGCTGGCGTTCGCGCGCAACCATCGTGATCGATTGGATCGATTTGTGGGGACGCGGCGGTAGCATTGCGATCAAACGGCCACTCTGGTATCGTATTTTATTTGCATGGTTCGAGACATTTTTCGAGGAACATTTTCGAACCTATGCGGATGGCACCACGACAATTAGCTACGGACTGCGTGACCACGCGATCGGGCTCGGCATCGACCCGGGCAGGATCCTGCATATCCGCAATGGCGCTGACCTTACCCTGTTTTCGCCGCGGTCTATGCAGGACGGCCGCCGCCGGCTCGGGTTGCCATCTGACGCTTTCATTATCGGCTATTCGGCACAGGACTCGTTCTTCGATCTCGACCCGGTATTCGACAGTGTGCGCCAACTGGTAGATGGCGGTATCAATGCCGTGATCGTGATGTCCGGCCATGCGCCGCCACGGGTCAGGCATTCGATTGCTCGTTCCGGACTAGCATCGCGTGCTCGATTTCTCGGCTATCTGTCGTGGGACGATTATCCCTGGTTCCTGCCTTCTTGCAACGTCCTTGTATGTCCTTTTCCACAGACGGTGTATAATCTCGGGCGCTGGCCCGGAAAGTTCGGTGAATACTGCGCTGCCGGGCGCCCTATAGTATTCAATCCTTACGGCGATCTCGCTGATTTTGGGACCGGTGATCAGGTGCCCGGCATTCCGTGCGCGTTCGATTCTACCGCGTTCGCCGAGGCCCTGCGCAAGTTGCACGATTCTCCGGCGTTGTGCGACAGTCTCGGCGGAATCTCGCGTTCCCGTGCAGTGGCTGACTTTGATTGGCGTAACGTGGTGGATCGCCTGGAGCATTTCTATGGTGAAATAATTGCACGAAGGCTCGAATTTGCCCCGCGCATTGAGATAGAACCGCATACCCCGCGCTATGATTAGGTTCGCGCTAAGGAAGACCGAAATGCTCCACCCTAACGAAAACTGCACCCGGTATTCAATTGTCGGATTAGGTAAGCTTGGCGCCAGCATGGCTGCGGCCATTGCCGGTCGCGGCTTCAACGTAATCGGTGTAGACATCAGTGCGTCCGTCGTTGAAGCGGTGAATGGCGGGCGGGCGCCGGTGAGCGAGACGGGCCTGCCCGAAGCGATCGAAAAAAATCGCGCGCAGCTTAGCGCCACTACCCACCACGGCGAGGCGCTGGCGCAATCCGATGTAACGTTTGTCATCGTGCCAACGCCGAGCGACCGTACCGGGATGTTCTCACTTCAGTATGCGAGCTACGCGTTCCGCGAGATCGGACGCGGCCTTGCAGCAAAGCACGACTATCATCTCGTCGTGCTGACGAGCACAGTGGTGCCAGGATCGACCCGCCAGGTGTTGCTGCCGCAGCTCGAAGCGGCTTCCGGGAAGAAATGCGGTCGCGATTTCGGCTTATGCTACAGCCCGGAATTCATCGCGCTCGGCAGCGTCATCCGCGATTTTCTCAATCCCGATTTCACCCTGGTCGGTGAGTTCGACGATCAGAGCGGTGCACTGCTAGAGCATTGTTATGCGGAGATAGTTGAAAATGGCGCACCGTGCAAGCGGATGAGCCTCGAGAATGCCGAGTTGACCAAACTCGCGGTCAACACGTTCGTCACAACGAAAATTGCTTATGCCAACATGCTGGCTGAGTTTTGCGAGGGGATTCCCGGCGGCGACGTCGATCTGGTGTCCGATGCGCTCGGCGCCGACAAGCGCATCGGACGGCGGTATCTGACCGGTGGGCTGGGTTTTGGTGGCCCGTGTTTTCCGCGCGACAACATTGCGCTTAGCGCCTTTGGCAGGCATCTGGGCGCGGGCGCCGATATCGCGGTGACGACCGACGCGGCAAACTGCACGCCAGTCCGGCGCCTCGTGGAGCGGGTCGGTGCAGCGGTTCGGCCGGACAGCACTGTGGCCGTTCTGGGCCTTGCCTACAAGCCCCAATCCCATGTCATCGAGCGCTCCCAAGGGATGGAAGCGGCATTGGCGATCGCTGCCGCTGGTATCAGGGTAGTATGCTATGACCCGCTGGCGCGCGACGCTGCACGCAGTGAACTGAAAGACAGGGCGCTCGTGCTGGATAGCGTGAAGGCCTGCCTCGATCAAGCCGACGTCGTGGTCATCGCAAACGCGGACTCAGAATTTGCAAGGTTGACGTCTGAAGATTTCCCTCAACGTAACCCCCCAGTTCAAGTGATCGACTGTTGGCGCTTGCTGCGCGCGCAGTTGGCAGGGTCCGCCAAGGTGCAGTATCGGGCCATCGGGTTGGCCGGCGACGTCGGCGATGCCATTGCGGGGGTGTGGTGGCAGGTCGAGAGCTGACAACGAGTCATGCCACCATCGGATTTCGCGAATGACGCCCCACCTGATAAGATGCCGGGGGGAGACCATGGTAGCCATCTCTCCCGCCGAGGTAGCGATTGCTGCATTTCTCAGCCACAAAATCGACAATCCGGAGGTGGACCGAACCGGCCCGCGCAGGGGCTCCCGCGGGGGCGACTGCGAATGACGATGAGAAACAGTGCTGGTTGAGATTGCGTGTAGATGCGCGATACACAGTCCGAAGTGAGGGCGTGCGACACATTTCGCTCGCTCTTCGAGGCATGCACCGATTTCTGTGAGGACATGTGGCGCACTAGTCCACGACGATTTTCATCATTAGCCCGCTTCGCGGCTATTCTGCCCTTTCGCAGGCGCATTGGTGCCCAATTGACACGGATCCGCAGATGATCACTGCGATTGGATCTGCTGCGAAGCTGAGAGGTCGTTATGCTGTTCGCGCGTTTGTCTCCGGTTGCGCGCGGCCACAGCGACTCGGAAGGGCGAAACACCGCGATCCCCGCCCTCGCATCCTCCTCGTGGGGCCGATGCCGCCGACTAAGGGTGGTGTTACCACTTTCATGTTGAATCTGATGGCCTCGTACCTCAACGAACAGTTCGCGTTTGTGCCGTACACCACGACACGGGCGCCAAAGCGCGATGTCATCGACAATTGGGGATACGGCGCCGTGCTCCGCGGCGGGCCCGTCCGCATATTTCAGGGAATTCTCCTGACCATTGGGCGCTTTATCGCCTTTCCATACTTCGTCACCCGCCATCGGATCGATCTAGTTCAAATACAGGCGTCAGATTATCAGGTCTTCTGGGAGGGAGTGGTCTATGCTATCTTAGGGCGCGTCTTTGGGCGCGCCGTCTTGCTCAGGCTCGGCGGTTCATTTGACCTGTTTCATGGCGGATCCTCCAGGCTCGTTCAACACTGGATCGCCGCGGCCCTACGCATTCCTCAATGTATCATTGCGCAGTCAGAATTCGCCTACAGATATATTCGGCTGGCCGGCCGAACGGGAAAAATCATCGTTTTGCCGAACTGGATTCGAGATGCGAACCTACCTGCGCCGGTCAAGACAGACTCACCCGGCCCGCTCTGTCTTTTCATCGCCAGCAACGAGGCCCAGCGCAAGGGGGTTGCCGAGGTCGTCGAAGCCATGAGGCTGCTAGATGCTTCCGGCAGCCCGGTGAAGTTTCACCTCGTTGCGATGACCCCATCACTTGTGGCTCGGGTTGACGCCCTCCACCTCCACAACATCCATGCGGTGGAAGGTCCGGTTGAACATAGGCGGGTGTTTGAGCTAATGCGCAAGACGGAGGTGTTCCTTTTGCCCTCGCGTGGAGAAGGATTTCCTAATTCGCTCGTAGAGGCAATGGCGGCCGGGATGGCTTCCGTGGTGACTCCCGTTGGAGCGGTCCCTGAGATGGTGGCGGATGGCGGTGCACTCGTCATTCCGGTCGGCGACGCTGGGGCGCTGTGCAGCACTATTGAGCGGCTCGCCGCAGATCCTGAACTGCGGCGCCGGCTAGGCGAGGAAGCCCAGCAAGCGGTCCGCGCCCGATATACACCGCCTTCGGCGCTGCCGCCGCTGGCGGACGCCTACAGGCGCCTGCTCGAGCAATCCTGATTCCGTGGTCGAAGAGCACCGGATCCGCTAAGATGTGCGGTATCGCAGGCATCTGGGATCGGCGGCGGAAGAGCGAGCCCGCGGCGGTCACCGCTTTGGCTCAGGCGATGGCCGACACACTGCGCCATCGTGGTCCTGACGAGGGCGACGTCTTCGCCGATGCCGATGCTTGGTTAGCGCTCGGCCACCGCCGTCTTTCGATTGTCGAACTTTCGCCGGCGGGGTCGCAACCGATGATCTCCTCGTGCGGCCGTTTTGTCATTTCCTACAATGGCGAAGTCTACAATGCCGCCGAGCTTCGGCCCGAGCTAGAGGCAGCTGGACGGCGCTTTCGTGGCCATTGTGATACCGAGGTCATCGTCGAGGGTGCCGCGGTTTGGGGCGTTGAGGCGACAGTCCGCCGTCTCATCGGAATGTTTGCGATCGCGCTGTGGGACAGGCGCGAGCGCATGCTTTACCTCGTGCGGGACCGGCTCGGCATTAAGCCGCTCTATTGGGCCGATTTTGACGGCCGCATTCTTTTCGGCTCGGAACTCAAGGCGCTGCGCGCTGACCGGGGATGGACGCCCACGCTCGATTGCGACAGCCTCGCGGCGTATCTTCGCTTCGCGTATGTGCCGGCGCCGTGCACGATTTATCGAGGGGTGCGGAAGCTCCCGGCCGGCACCATCCTCACCGTGCGCGAGCGCGGCGCACCCGAGATCGTTCCCTTTTGGTCGCTCGCCGACGTGGCGTCGTCGGGGCGGTCGGCGCCGCTTGACCTCAGCGAGGAGGAGGCCACCACGCGGCTCGATGTGCTGTTGCGCGATGCGATCGGACGGCGCATGGTGGCAGATGTGCCGCTGGGCGCATTCCTCTCGGGCGGCATTGATTCCTCTACCGTTGTAGCGCTGATGCAAGCGCAAAGCCTACGCCCGGTGCGCAGTTTCTCGATCGGTTTCCGCGAGCCCGGTTTCGACGAGGCACCTCACGCCGCCGAGGTGGCGCGGCATCTCGGCACCGATCACACAGAGCTCTACATTTCGCCGGATCACGCTTTGAGCGTGATCCCGAATCTCGCCACCATTTATGACGAACCCTTCGCCGACAGCTCGCAGATCCCGACCTTTCTCGTTTCGGAAATGACACGGCGTCACGTCACGGTGGCGCTTTCGGGGGATGGCGGCGACGAACTCTTCGGCGGCTATACCCGGTACTTCCACGGCCGGGCCCTGTGGCGCATGATCAGGCGCGTGCCGCGCCGGGCACGCGGTCTTGCCGCAGCCGGCCTGCAGGCGGTTTCGCCTTCGGCGTGGAGCGGATTGGGCGCGGTGATCCCGGAATCGATGCGGCCGGCGCATTTCGGCGCCAAGATGCGCAAGCTTGCGGGGGTGCTTGCGAGCGAGCCCGAGGCTGGCCTTCTCTACCGCCAGCTAGTGAGCCAATGGGCCGATCCCGAGATCATAGTAATCGGCGGCATCGAGCCCGAGGGCCCGCTCGACGACAGACACGTTAGAGAAATGGTGCCCGATTTCATCGAGCAGATGCAATATCTCGACACGGTGATGTATCTCCCCGATGATATTTTAACCAAGGTTGACCGCGCTTCGATGGCGGTCTCGCTCGAGGCGCGGGTTCCGCTGCTCGACCATCGCGTCGTCGCCTTCAGCTGGATGCTGCCCAGCGCGATGAAAGGTGCCGATGGTGTCGGCAAACGGGTGCTGCGCCGCGTGCTCAACCGCTATGTCCCTCGAGAGCTGATAGAACGACCGAAAATGGGGTTCACGGTGCCGATCGAGGATTGGCTACGAGGCCCTCTTCGTCCTTGGGCGGACCCACTGCTCGGCGAGCAACGCCTCGCCGCCGAGGGGATCTTCCACCCCGAGCCCATCGTTAAACGCTGGCGAGAGCACCTCGCAGGGTCCCACGACTGGCACGACTCGCTGTGGGCCGTGCTCATGTTCCAAGCATGGAAAGACCGGTGGCTAACCTAAAGTCCCTCGGCTGCCTCGCCGAAGCCTTCGAGGTGGCGAAATGACCGATTCGGGGGAGTGACGCATGCGGGTTCGCCCATTTGGTGCAACCCAAATATCAGTACCGTTTCTGGAAAGTGCGATTGTTCCTTCCCCGCCGACTGCTCGTGAGGTGGAGTGGGGTGCTACGCTGACGTAAATCATGCTACGATCGTGCTGGCCGAACGGTGATCGTTTTAGAGGGGTCCGCTATCGGTAACTCCTGCGCAAATCGTCGTGATTATTCAGCTGATCCCAGGGTGATGATGAAGACATTCGTCAAAAAAATTCTAAACAAGGATGTGCGTATCCTTCTACGACGTCTATTTTATTATGGCCAGAAGTATCATTGTAACGTGTGTGATAACAATGTGAAGACGATGTTCGATTCTGGTTGCCCGTTTTCTGTGTTGACCGAATTAGACGTGATCGGTGGTGAGCCGATACCATCCGACGTCTGCCCGGTATGTTTCTCTAACAGTCGTACGCGTCTACTGTTCCAGTATATCCGGACAGAAACAAGAATTGGAAGTTTACCGTCGCCAGTTAGCGTGCTGCACATTGCTCCCGAATATGGAATTTTCTCTCGATTGCGGACAGAGAAGGCGGTCGATTATCGCGCAGTCGACATCGACCCGCGCGGATACAGGGACCACATAGGTGGAGTGATGTATTGCGACGTCACGGCCATTGGCGACTCAGATGAAAGCTTTGATCTGATAATCTGTAGTCACGTATTGGAGCACATTCCGGACGACCGACTCGCGATAGGAGAACTGTATCGTGTACTCAAGCGAGGCGGGACAGCAATCCTTCAGGTCCCGATAAGTGCGTCTCTTCCGAGCACAGTTGAAGACCCGTGGTTGTCTGACCCGCGTGAGCGAGAGCGGCGTTTCGGCCAACACGACCATGTCAGAATTTACGGCGCGGATTATACGACGCGCCTGCAGGAAGGTGGATTTCTCGTCGAGACCTTCGACCCCAAGAGCCGATGGGGCGAAGCACTGGTTGCGGAGTTACGTCTAAATCCGCGTGAAAAGCTTTTTCTGGGAAGGAAGTGAGGCAGAAGTGACGTGCGCCGGGCCGATCGCATGGCGAGCGTAATGTGGGACCGCTTTGCCTCTCCGATCGCGCTATCGAAGAAGTCGGCGGGCGGAATATCGCAAGCCAATGCATTCATCTTGTCGCACCGAGCCGCCCAGTTCTACAGGGAGGTTCCAAGCTTTATTGAGTTCGTTCCAGCGTCGCCTCAGTCCGGGGCAGATGTCGCGGTGGCTTCGACCTTGTATGAGCTCAGTTGCTTCTGAAATGACTTATATTGCTTGCCTGTTTTTCATGCTGATTCCGACAGGCGCTCTCAGCTTTATTGACAGAATGATATATGGAGAGTGGAAAGGAAAGCCTGGAGACAGACTCACTGAAGCGCTAAATCTGCTCGCGATAGTCGTCAGCCTCCTCCTCTATTGGTGGGGGGCTCAAAGAATTCGGCGTCCACGGTTTAATCGGGTCCTTCCTCTAGTGGCCGCGGGCCTTCTCATGATCTCGATCTTGTGGTCGGTGGCCCCAATCACCACGGCCACACGCAGCGTCGCCTATTTCTTCCTCGTGGTCGGTGCGATTGGCATCGTCGAACTCCTCGACAGCGACGAAGTGATGCGTCTGACTGCCATAATCGGCGGCACCGCGGCGGCGGTTTCAGTTCTACTGCTGTTCGTCCTTCCGGATACCGTGATGTCGGAAATAGGTCTCCGGGGGTTGTTTTCGCAAAAAAATATGCTCGGGCAAGCGATGGTGGTAGGCGTGCTTGCAGGCCTCCATGGCATACGGATCGGGGGTAGACGACGATTTCGTCATATTAGCATCGTCGCGTTATGCACTATCGTGGCATTCTTGAGTAAATCTACAACATCGTTACTCACCATTTTTACTTTCTTTACGTTGCACATCCTTGGCACACTCTACATAAGAGGCGGCGATCGTCGTATGATTAGCATCTGCCTGTCGATCATCCTTGTCCCGGCGTTTGTGCTAATCATGATCAATGCCGATTTCATTTTTGATTTTTTGGAAAAGGACGAGACGTTGACGGGGCGTACCGAGTTGTGGCCTTATGTGATTGATTACATATACCAAAGGCCGGTGCTCGGATGGGGATTTGCCGCGTTTTGGATACGATCGAATCCTTTCGCCGCGGAAATTTCTTCAATGATGGGATGGGATTTTTATGCTAACGAAGCTCATAATGGCATGCTTCAACTGTTGCTGGATATTGGTGTCGTCGGCACGGCATTTTTTTTGTTTCTTTGGGTGAGAAACTTCGTAACGGCATTTAAGTGCATGAACGGACCGACACCCGAAATCGGGGTTTCTGCACTACTCTTTCTAGTCGGAATACTACTGATTGGGATAAGCGAGCAGGTGCTCACTACGGCTGACGGGGCGACCGTCCAGTTTTTCCTCCTGGGGTTTATGTGCGAGAAGGAGGTTAGGCTTGCACGTCAAGGACCGTCCAGCGTTACCCTCCGATGCGCTGGACTCCACCTTGACCAGCTCGGAGCTTTACGAAAAGAAGATGCGGTTTAAGGGTGTACTCACATCGGCTTTGTTGAGGATCACGCGAGTGTGTTACTATAATTCAGCGAACAGCGCCTCTCGAGGCGCTGGAAAAGGTATAACTACAAGAACAGATTTTGACAAATATTCATATAATATGTCCAATTTGCCAAAATCGTGCGGGTTGCTCTCATTTGATGCGCGGCCACCGCGGGTACGAGGCAGGCCCCCGCAATACGAATTCGACGATTCCGCAACATAATGGGAGGAAATCAAATACGATGGCGCGGTGCTTGCCCCTTTTTGAGACTCGGTGTCCCGACGGAACGAAAAACCACGAGAGAGTGCTCGATACAACCTATATAGAGAAGGTTATATAAATAAGGTTCGGACATTCAAAGGAATATGCTTGCAATCGTTGTATGAGCCAGTGTAAGTAGGGCCGAGATCTGGATATTGCCTTTAAGGGTGCGACGCCCGTGACTGCCCAAGATCTTCAGCCGTTCAGGGGCTTTGAGATTCCAGCTGTGCCGGCGAATGCAGAGACCGCGCCAGCGGATCTCCGGTCCATGCTTGGGGTAATGTTACGTCACTGGAAATTAATCTGTGTTGTCCCATTGGTGGCGCTGATCGGAACCTATCTCGTGATGACATTGGTGCCGCCGCAATACAAGTCGACCACCGAAATATTAATCGTAAACCCGAAGGTTCAGAGCGAAACGCCGGTACGACAAGGAATGGGAATACCCGATGCTGCTACGATGAGCACCGAGATTGCGCTCATTCAATCGAAATCGCTGGCGCTGCGGGTTGCTAAAGAGCTGGAGCTCGACAAGGAGCCGCTATTTCGACAGCGCGCGATCATACCGCAGCTGCTGGAGAAGCTAGGGCTGTCGCGGGTCGGGGAGAGGCTAGGACTGTCGGCCCTAAAAGGTTCCGACGACGCTGCGCCAGGGGAAGCCGACTCGGAGCAGGAAAGCGCCGCACTTGATGAGGCTGCGGAGGAGCTGCGACAGCGCCTCCAGGTCGAGCGCTTGGGGCTGTCCTATGTTTTGTCGATTTCGATCGCTACGCAGGATCCGACCCTATCTCAGCGCATCCTCGACGCCGTTGCGAAGAACTTTTTCGCCGAGGAACTCGAGGCGCGAAGCGATGCCCGGGGACGTGCGGCAGGGTGGCTGAAGAAGTGGGTATCTGAGCTGCGCGACAGCCTTTCAGAGACGGAAGGGGAAATCGAGAAAATAAAGGCCGAGAGCGGCCTCAGCGACACCGGGCTTATGGTCAACGTGACCGAACAGCAGACGTCGGAGCTTAACAAACAGCTGGCAACTGCAAGGGCCGAAGTCACGGATAAAAAACTACGCCTCGATCAGGCGCGCCGTCTGTTCGGGAGTGGTGGCGATATACAAGCCGTTCCAGATGTCATGGCTTCCGCGGTGATCACCAAGCTTCGCGAGCAACAGTCTGAGTTGAGGTGGCGAGAAGACGAGCTCCGCAGCAGGTTCGGTGATCGCCACGCTGAGGTCACGGCTGTTCGTGCACAGCTGGCAGTCGTCAATAGGCAAATGAGCGACGAGGCACAGCACATCATCACCAACATGCAAAGCACTTACGACCTCGCCTTAGATCGTCAGCGCTCGATCGAGGCAAGTTTGCGAAAGCTCACAACATCCGACTCAGACAATAGTTCAGCCTATGTCAAGCTCAGAGCCCTGCAACCGGCCGCGGACGCGAAGCGTAAACTTTTCGAACAAGCTCTGGGCGACGTGGACGAGCTTTCTCGCCGGGCGGCCGCGGACGATGAAGGCGGACGCGTTATCGCACCCGCCTCTAAGCCGATCCCGCCGAGCTCTTTACGCCGCTTGATAATCTACGCGGGCATCGGTGTCTTTGCCGCAGGCTTTGCGAGCCTGATAGCCTTCTTCGCGGAATACCTTCAGAGCGGTTTCACCACGCACGCGATGGTTGAACGCACTTTGGGATATCCGGTGCTTGCGATGATACCGGTTGTACGACGGCGGTTCAAACGTATATCAACCGATATACTGGTTCAGGCCCTCGTGCGCGATCGCCGCTCACAATTGAGCACGTCGGTCGAGACCGCCCGGGTCGTGCTCAGGTACCCGGATACACTTACGGTACCAAAGGTCATACTTCTTACTTCAGCAATTGCTGGCGAGGGTAAATCAACTGTTGCGCGGCTTCTTGCGACTTCGAGCGCCTTGTCGGGACGGCGAACCGCTCTGGTCGATTGTGACCTCCACCACGGCTCGCTATCGAGACAGTTCGGGAGAAGACCGGGCTTGGCACAGGCGCTTACTGGGGAGACTGACGCTGCTTCGGTGACTGTGCAAGACCCGGCTACGGGTTTGTTCGTAATCCCTGCAGGCTTAGCCCCGAAGAGCCCGGCGGATCTGTTGGGCTCCCAAGCCATGCAGGATCTGGTTGTGCAGTTGCGGCAACAATACGATTATGTGGTGATGGACGCCTCGCCGCTTCTGCCGGTTGTCGACGCGCTCGCGCTCGCGGCAATCGCGGACAAGATCGTAATGATCGTCGAGTGGCATCGTACGTCGCGGACGAGCGCTTCGGAGGCCCTAAAGACGCTGAAGTTTGCGGGGCATTCGATTAGTGGGATCGTTCTCAACAAGGTCGATTACAAGCGGCTCGCCAGCTACGGGTACGGCTTTGGCAGAGACTACACTTATGGCTCTCGCTTTCGAGCGATCGGGAAATACTGAAGAAGCATCGCCGCCGCACCGGACCGACATTTACTGCTCTTTCTGGCCCCGGAGGAAGGTAATGGGACTGATCGCCGTGCCTGCCCCTGCAGATGGGAGTAATTTTTGGCTCTATTGAATTTCGAGTGGGTGACGCGGTGCCCGCCGAGCCGCTGGGCGCGAGCGCATGGTCTTGAACCGCAGCCCATCGGTCCGGTGGCGATTGTGGCCGGGGACGCTTGGCCCTTGTAAAGCGTGGCCTTCGGGCCACCGCCTTCGCCGGCAGCGGCTTGACAAGGGTCAGCGCCCCAGCATCTGTTCCCACGATGCGTTCGACGGCGAGGAAGGGCTGGATCGCGCATTTCATCCACTCGTTTTTCAAAGGAGGCTAATTTTTGTCTGGTCAGGTACATGGACAAGTCGCTTTTAATTCTAAAACGTAAATTTCCGCTACCTCGCGCCGCGAGGTGCCTGTGGCTTACACCGGCAGTGGACAATAGGGAACGGCCGACACAAGAAGCGCGCCGCTTTCTTTCCAACTATTTGAGAGGCTTAGAAACGTATTGACGAACCGACAAAAGGGTTCCCCTACGTAGCCCATAAACGAAAGAGTTGAAGGTGATAGTACAATTCCTAAAGCAAAGAGGACGTCATTAGCTTCGGCTGACTGGCCTTCGTCGCTTTTCGTTTCGGCCCCGCTGAGTGATTCCGCAGGCGCGTCCCTAGTGCTCAGAGCCAAACACATGATTCATCGACAACCGAGCCGAGGCCGCAGCATGCTTCGATCTGCTCCGGACGAGCTGAATCATCTGACTGTGTCTGAGCACTAGATCATCTCAAACCGATTTATCGGTAAACCCGAATGGGTCGCTGCCTGAGGTACGAAAGACAAGGCCGAGGCCGACCGACTCGTCGTTCCTCATATAGGGCGTACTGATCAGATCATCAGAGATGTCCAACGGAAACAATATCTCCCCTTTCACTGCTAGACGTAAGGAAATGCGGAGGACCATCCGTGTATCCCTTCCGTGTATCGCAGAAGAACCGACAACTCCGACAACCGCTTGATCTTATGAGATTACTTTCTTTACAATTCATTAAATGATAGCTGGCAGAGGGGGGCGTCCGCCAAGACGAGGGGTTTTTCTTTGGATATTCTAACAAGTTATCGGGTGAATTGTTACTGCAACCCATCCTAACACCCATTCTTGTCTAGCCCTCAGGGCTGCGCATGACGGCCCAAAGGATCAACGATCCTCGTCCGATCCGCACGGGGACCGAACCGGCTGCCGCCGATGGGAGTAGGGGAGAACGGCAGTGGATCCACCTCCTACCCTGTCGGTCGCGGGCGGCCTGTAAGCCCGTCAAAATCGGTACCGACAGTAGTTTCACGCCCTATCGGTGGCCTTCTCCCCACCGTCATCGCAAGAAGCGCAATGAGATAACAAGCACCACTTACCGCGAGCACAGCAGTAAATCCAAAAGCCATTCCTAGGATTGATGCCGCGATGGAGCCAACAACGGTAAAGAAGCCGTTTACGCCCCATGCCCATGGAATGAAGGGCGGTGCTTCTTTGGCGACGATGCGCAAACCGATCGGAAACGGCATGCCGAGAAAAGTGCCGAGAGGGGCCAACATCGTGACCACGATGACGATCCGCCAGCGCATCGGCAGACCGAGCGCCGATGTGAAGATCCACGGCGACGCGATGGCGGTAACCAAAAGCACAAGCAGAATTGCGGGGAAGATGTACATGAGTAAGACACGATGATTTGAGTTGAGATGACCTACTGTCCAAGATCCGATCCCAGTAAAACCAAGCAGACCTGCCAGTACCACGGCAAACGTATATACGGGCTCCCCAAGGAAGAGCAGAAAGCGCTGAATGAAGACAATTTCAATCATGATAAATCCGAGCCCCAAACCTGCAAAATACGCAAGCAGTGTCCACGGCTGGGAAATTAGCAGTCCCCGGCGCGCAAGGACTCCGAGAGGCAGGATGATGAGAGCAAACGCAATTATACTCGCTTGAACCAACATCATTATCAGCATGATCTCCACTGTAGGCACTGCGCGAACATTGTCATCAGCGCCCGTGAGAAGACTGCGGAAATCACTCGGCCTCAGGGCCGTCCATCGAACGACCTGATTGAAAAATGGCCGATCATCCGTGGCAGGCGAGAACTGCTCTCGGTGTGCCGCGTAAAACGCGCTGAGATTGGGCGAGGCTAAGACCTCGGCGAGCAGCGCTGGCCGTAGTCTCGCGAGCTTGGAACGATCATCCCCGGCGGGTAATAGATTTCCGGCGATCGCCCAAACCATCTTTCTGGATGATCAACGCCGAGCCGTTCTTTCAACGTCCGCAATTCATCGAAAGTCCAAGGCGATCTCTTAAATAGGAAAGCCTGATTAAATTGCTGGTGTCCGAACGGTGCCAGAGGTCCCTCGAAGGCAAGCAGGTGATTTGCAAAACTCCCCAGTCCGCGCTCTTCAAATACTTCGCGAGCGGTCGCGAACAGCTTTACGATTTGATCGAACCCACGAGTGATGAGGATAATTCCGTCTGGGGTCAAGTGGTCGAGATAGTCCGCGAAGGCCTCGCGAGTGAACATATAGGCCTCAGACATCGCTAAGGCCCCCGAAGTGACAGCCGCAGCCGTCATCGTCTGGATCGAAATGATAACATCATATTTGTCCTCGGAGCACCGCACGAAACTGCGTCCCTCTTCGGTAAC